>LFIK01002112.1_pt1 | contig 15998 bp, 13 predicted proteins | sample 643401 | NCBI WGS metagenome assembly LFIK01 (sample SAMN03777447, study PRJNA286221) | soda lake metagenome | biome: soda lake; feature: Kulunda steppe; material: water; isolation source: sample T5-Br brine of Lake Tanatar-5 | place: Russia: Kulunda steppe | collected 2010-07
CCCCGGCAACTGTACTTCTTCGCACGGTCTCTGCCGCTACCTCATCCCCGGAAACGCGAAAGCGTTGTCCGGGGTCCACACGCGCCGGATGAGCCCGGTTCGCGTCTCCTATCGGGAGAGCCGTCGAACCCGATCCCGGCTCTGCAAAGCGTCACTTCGTGCCGCATTGCGTCCGGGAATTGGAGCGGGTGGAAATTGTCCCCCCTTTCTCTCATCCCCGGCAACTGTATTTTTTTACGCGACATCCGCCCCTTATCCCTTCCCCGGAAACTCAGAACGCGTTGTCCGGGGTCTACAATCTCCGCGAGAGCGTTGGCCGTGTGGGCCGGGGCGGGGCTCTTCGCGTCATCCGCCCTTAAAGAGTGTCCGAAACCGTTCACGAAGAACGGACTTTTGCACCTTCCCCATTGTGTTGCGCGGTATCTCATCGATCGGGGCAATGTGTTTGGGTTGTTTGAACCGCGCCACTTGGGCGTCGAGAACCGTGCCAATGCTGTCTGGATTTGGCAGGCCGGCACCAATCCCGGCCGCCGGAACAACAACAGCGACGACGGCCTCGCCAAAATCGGGATGCGGCACCCCGAACACGGCCGATTCTTCGATGCCGTCAATGCTGTCGAGAACCTGTTCGACCTCCTTGGGATAAACGTTCAACCCGCCGCTGATTATCATATCGCTGTCCCGGCCGACGATCGTCACATAGCCATCCTCGCCTTGTTTGGCCATGTCCCCGGTTCGGAAATACCCGTCTTCGGTAAAAGCCGCCGCTGTTTTCTCCGGCTTGCCCCAATACTCCTTACAGACATTGGGGCCCTTGACCTGCAAGAGCCCGACCTCGCCGGGCGGCAGGGAACGATCGGTGTCCGGATCGGTGACACGCACCTCGATGCCCGGCAAGGCCGGCCCCACGGTTCCGGCACGCCGGTCGCCCTCCAGCGGGTTTGAACAGGCCATATTGATCTCGGTCATGCCGTAGCGTTCCAGGATCGTATGGCCGGATCGGTCGCGAAAGGCGTTGAATGTCTCCTCGCGCAGCGGCGCTGATCCCGACACGAACAGCCGCATGCCGCTGCAAACATCGCGTGTCAGGTTGGGGTGGCCGACCAGTCGGGTATAATGCGTCGGCACCCCCATGAACGCCGTCGCGTCGGCAAACTTTTCGATCACCGCATCGGCATCGAATTTCGGCAGAAAAATCAGGCGGCCACCGCCGAACAAACCGCAGAAGGTTGCTACGAATAGACCGTGCGTATGGTAAATCGGCAGGCTGTGGATCAAAACATCCTGGTCGGTAAATCCCCAGGCCTCGATCAGGGTCAGGGCATTCGACGCAAGATTCCGATGGGTCAGAACCGCCCCCTTGGGCTGTCCGGTTGTTCCCGACGTATAGAGGATGGCAACCGGGTCGTCCGGCCCAATGGGTTGATCGAGCGCGCCATCGCGGTAAAGCGCGGCCCCGTCCGGCAGGCTGCCTTTGCCCTCGGCATCCAGGGTGAATATCTCGACCCCGCCCCCAATTCCTGCCGGGGCACCGGGCCCTAGGATACGCCGACCGCGCTCGGCCATATCCTCTTGCTCAGTCGGGTCGCAGACGATCACTTTCGGCCGGGCATCCCCGACGAAATAGTCCAGTTCGGCCGGCGCATAAGCCGTATTCAAAGGCTGATAGACAAAACCGGACCGGGCGCAGGCCAGAACCAGGGCGACCACCGACGCCGATTTCTCGACGCGCACGGTCACCCGATCCCCCCGTCTGGCCCCGGCCGCATGCAGCAATCCGGCGAAGCGTCCCGCCCGGCGGTCGATATCGCCATAGGTCATCGCCATGCCGTTGGCATCGATCAACGCGGTCTCGCGGCGCGACGCACGAAGACGGGCTGCCCATAGCGATTGCAGCGTTGGATGCTGTGTGATCGCGTCCGATCCGGTCATGCCTTGCCCCGTCCCTTTCCGGTTTTTGGATCTGGCCTTATGCCGGTCAGCATACGGGGACGCGAACGGACGGTCCATCTTTGGCCGATCCTCGGCGCAATCCGGTGTTTGCGGGGTGTCACCCCTTGAGCAGCGAATCCACGGTCTTGCCAGTCACCACCCGCCCGGTATTGACGTGCATCTCGTGATTACCTTCGATATCCGACGGTTGATAGAGATAATTGACCAGAATTCCCGCGCTTTGGCGCAGCCCCTTGGGCGCGGTGTCGCCCATCCAGTTCAGCCGGTCCAATCGGGCACCGTTGCCCAGATGGAACCGCGCCACCGCATCAAGGGGCCGAACCCCCCGTTTCTCGCGAACCAGATAATGAGCCGCAGCCACCAGCAGCGACTTTCGAACCGGCTCAAGCAAACTTGGATCGCCGATCCAGCCATCGGTCGAGATGACCTGTTTTGCCGCTTCGATATGGGCGCGCAGCTTAGCCGTCAGCGGCGCCGGATCGACCTCGCGCAGCCAATCCAGCAATCCGGGCACCGGCGACAGCGTCGCAAAGGTTTTGATGTTCGGCCAATCGCGCTGCAAATCGGCGATAACCTGTTTGAGCAGGAAACTGCCGAACGATATCCCCCGGAGGCCCTCCAGGCAGTTGGTGATCGAATAAAAGACCGCGGTATCGGCCAAGGCCGGGTCGCCTTCGGGCGCGTCACGGGCCAAAAGCGGCTGAACATGACCGGCCATGCCTTTGACCAGGGCGACCTGGACGAAAATTACCGGCTCGTCCTTGAGTGCCGGATGGAAAAACGCATAACACCGCCGATCATGGGCAAGCCGCCGGCGCAGATCGTCCCAGCTTGGGATTTCATGCACCGCCTCGTATTGGATGAGCTTCTCCAACACAACCGCCGGGGTCGACCAGTCGATCCGCTTCAGCACCAGAAAACCGCGATTGAACCAGTCGCTGAGCACGTCTTTCATGTCGGCGTCGAGCACGCGCAAATCGCTGTTGTCCGGCAGCAGACGGCCGAGATCGCGGCGCATCTCGATGATCGTCGCCGTCCCCTCGGGCGCCATATTGATCCGGCGGAACAATTCATGGCGTGGCGACTCGACGACCCGCGACAACCGCATCAGACTGTCGGCGTCACGCTGCTCTCGATAGGTCTCGGCCGCAGCCAGCACCTGTTCAGGGTCAGGGTCGAAATCGCGCGCCAGAGCCTTGAAAAAGACGAGCCGGTCCGCCTCGCCCAATGCGCGATAGGTCTTCACCACTTCGCGGGCAAGCGCCACGCCCGAGGCCTCGCCCCGCTGCGAAATCAAATCGGCCGCCAGCACGGCCAGACTGTTCGCCAGCGAACGTTCGCGTCGCAGGGCCAGAAGCTCCAACCCCCGGTCAGCCACCGAATTGAAAATCTGATAGAAACTATAGCTCATGACGGGCCCTCCCGCGCAGACCGGCCCCCGCGCAAACCAACGCGTCTCAATCGGGACGCCGACACTCCATCGGCGCATCGATCACGGTCGCTTGAGACCAACTTGAGGCAGGACGACGGCTCCGACAAGGGCCATCATGGACATCGAGTCTGATAAAGGTGTGACCGACGGTTCACACCCCCCAATGATCCTGAGAAACCCTCAGAGGTCCTCCACTGCCCGCGCCGGCCCAAAACCCGGCATCGCCCCATAATGCGCCTCGATTGCCGCTGCAATTCGCAGCACCTCGGCGTCCCGGCCCCGCCGGCCGCAGATCTGGATGCCGAACGGCAAGCCGTGCCGGTCGGTCCCGCACGGGATGACGACGACCGGATGGGCCGTCAAGGTCAAGGCATAAGGCAGCGCGATCCATCGGTAGTAGACGTCCATTTCGCGCCCGGCCACCATGGCCGGGAACCAGTCGACGACCGGGAACGGCGAAACCGGCGCCGTCGGGCAGATCAAAACATCGAAACCCTCCATAAAGCCGAGGAATTTGCGATAGAGTTTTGCATGCCGTGCATGGGCATCCGCTGCATCGGCCAAGGACATGCCCAGCCCCATCTCGACATTCATGCGAACATTGGGACCAAGGGCATCGGGATCGCGGTCATGGATGGCCTTGTAGTTGCCGACAAAAGCTTGCGCCCGCAGAACGTCGAAAATGCGATCGGCGTCGCCCAATGGCGGATCGGTCCGTTTCAGTGCCCCGAGCACCGGCGCCAGGGCGTCGATGGCATCACTGAACACCGCACGGATATCGTCATCCACGGCGGCCACGCCCAGATCGGCGCTCGCCGCCACTCGCAGGCTGTTCAGGTCGGACGGCCTTGCGTCGGCCAGATCGCGGGCATCGACCGGCCCCGCCATGGGATCGCGCGGATCATCAGAGGCCATAACCGACAGCATCAGCGCGGCATCGGCAACCGTCCGGGCCATGGGCCCCTCGACCCCAAAAGTGGTCCAGCCATTGCCTCGGCTCTCGTCCGCGACCAATCCCGGCGTCGGCCGAAATCCGACAACGCCGCTATAGGCCGCGGGCGTTCTGAGAGACCCGCCGGTATCGGACCCGGTCGCCAGCGGCACCATCCGCGTCGCCAAAGCAACGGCAGACCCGCCGGACGATCCGGCGCAGGTTTTCGTGGTATCCAGCGGATTGACGGTCGCGCCGAACACGTCGTTGCGTGTATTGGCCCCGGCGCCGAATTCCGGTGTGTTTGATTTGCCGACCATGATGGCACCAGCAGCCCGCATGCGCGCCACCAAGCCGCAGTCGTGATCGGGCACATGGTCCTTGTATTGCGGCGACCCCCAGGTGGTCTTCACCCCCTCTGTTTCGTTCAGATCCTTGACGGCGAAGGGCACGCCGTGGAGGGGCCCCAACGGCTTGCCCGACGCGACCGCGTCATCGGCCGCTTTCGCTTCCGCACGCGCCCGATCCAGGCACAGCGTGACCATGGCGTTGACCGCCGGGTTGCGAAGGGCGATCCGCGCGGCCGAGGCTTCGACCGCGTCGGAGGCCGACACGCGCCCGGCTGCGATTTGCCGTCTCAGTTCCAGGGCCGTCAGCCTGTCGATTTCCGTCATGGTCCGTCCTCTCGTTCACTCGACTATTGGATTGGTTCACGGTTGCCGCCGCGCCCCGAAATGGGCCCTTCCCCCGAATGCCGGAATTCGCTACAAACCGGCAAACGGCGCTATCGGCAAGGGATTTGAGCATCATGGCGATCGGACTCGCAATCGCATTGTCGAGTATGGCCATATTGGTTACGGCGTCGAACTTCCTGGTCCAGTTCCCGATCAATGACTGGCTGACCTGGGGCGCGCTGACCTACCCGATGGCGTTTTTAGTCAACGACCTGACCAACCGGGCGTATGGACCGGCAAAAGCACGACAGGTCGTCTTTGTCGGATTCGCCCTGGCCGTCTTGCTGTCGATCTGGTTGGCGACGCCGCGCATCGCACTGGCATCCGGCACGGCCTTTCTGGTCGCACAACTGCTCGACACCTATATCTTCGATCGGCTCCGGAACGAGGTCTGGTGGAAAGCACCACTCGCCGGATCGGTGATTGCGTCCTTCGTCGACACGGTGCTGTTCTTTACCCTGGCCTTTGCCGGCACCGGTCTGCCGCTGGTCACCCTGATCGCCGGCGATTTTGCGGTGAAGGTCGTGCTGGCATTTCTGTTCCTGATCCCCTTCCGGGCTCTGATGCCGGTCACCCGGCCCGTCTCGGAGTCAGGCCCGGGACCGGCCTCGCTGCCATCGGCATGAAGGTCGCGGATTTCGATTTTTCGCTGCCGGAAGAATGCATCGCGCAGCAGCCCTGCACACCACGCGATGCAGCGCGGATGTTGCATGTCACGGGTGAGGAGCTGATCGACCGCACAGTGCGCGATTTGCCCGGCCTGATGAATCCGGGCGACGTCATGGTGTTCAACGATACCCGCGTCATTCCGGCGCGGCTGTCCGGCCATCGCGATGCGGTGGCGGTGTCAGTCACCCTGCTCCGCAATCTGGGGGGCGATCGGTGGTCGGTGCTGGCCAAGCCGGGCAAGCGGCTGCGTGTCGGCGACCGGGTACGGTTCGGCGGCCATCTGACGGCATCGGTGGACGCCAAATCCGCCGATGGCGCCATCACCCTCACCTTTCATTGCGACAATGCCCCGGTCTCTGCGGCGATCGAAGCCTTGGGCGCCATGCCGTTGCCGCCCTATATCCGCGGCGGCCAAGCGGGCGACGACGACCGCGATCGCTATCAGACCGTCTATGCCGCCCGTGATGGCGCGGTCGCCGCCCCGACCGCCGGGCTTCATTTCACACCGGCACTGTTGGAAGCCCTCGATGCGGCGGGCGTCGAACGGGCATTCGTAACGCTTCATGTCGGCGCCGGCACCTTTCAGCCGGTCAAGGTCGACGACACCGCCGATCACGCCATGCACAGCGAAACCGGCGAGATCGCAGCCGATGTCGCTGAACGGCTGACCCGGGCCAAGGCCGCTGGCCGCCGCATCATCGCGGTGGGCACGACCAGCCTGCGCTTGCTGGAAAGTGCGGCAACACCCGACGGCGTCATACAGCCGTTCACCGGCGATACCGATATCTTCATAACACCCGGCTATCGATTTCGGGCGGTGGACCGGTTGCTGACCAATTTCCACCTTCCCCGGTCGACCCTGTTTATGCTGGTGTCGGCATTCAGCGGCCTGGATCGAATGAAATCGGCCTATGCCCATGCGGTCGATGCGGGCTATCGCTTCTACAGTTACGGTGATGCCTGCCTGCTCGAACCGGCGGCCCGTTCACCATCACCTCTTCCGGATGCCCCCACGTGACCGAAACGCCCCCCACTTCCTTCGGATACGACCTGATCGCGACGGACGGCCACGCCCGGCGAGGCCGCATATCGACCGCTCACGGGCCAATCGACACGCCGGCCTTCATGCCGGTCGGAACGGCCGGAACGGTCAAGGGCATGATGCCCGAGAATGTGGCCGCCACCGGCGCCCAGATCGTCCTCGGCAACACCTACCATCTTATGTTGCGACCGGGCGCCGAACGGGTCGAACGTCTAGGCGGCCTGCGGCGGATGATGGATTGGCACGGTCCGGTCCTTACCGATTCCGGCGGGTTTCAGGTCATGTCGCTGGCCGCGCTGCGCCGAATGTCGGAAGACGGGGTGACGTTCCAGTCCCATCTCGACGGCAGCCGCCACCATCTGACCCCGGAATCCTCCATCGGCATCCAGCACGCCCTGGGCAGTACAATCACCATGGTGCTGGACGAATGCACCGCCCACCCGGCCCCGCACGAGACCGCTGCCGACAGCATGCGGCTGTCGATGCGCTGGGCAGCCCGCAGCAAGGAGGCTTTCCAGCCCCGTCCCGGTTTTGCCTTGTTCGGGATCGTCCAGGGCAGCGTCTACGACAGCTTGCGCCGGGAGAGCGCCGAGGCGCTGACCGCAATCGGATTCGATGGTTATGCAATCGGCGGTCTGGCGGTCGGCGAGGGGCAGGACGAAATGTTCCGCGTTCTGGACTGTACGCTGCCGTTTCTGCCGACCGACCGGCCCCGCTATCTCATGGGGGTCGGCACACCGGCGGATTTGGTGGGCGCCGTTCGGCGGGGGGTAGACATGTTCGACTGCGTCATGCCGACCCGGTCGGGCCGCACGGGCCAAGCCTTTACCCGCCACGGCAAGATCAATATCCGCAACGCCCGCCATCAAGACGACCCCCGGCCGCTTGATGCCGCCTGCGATTGCCCCGCCTGCGCCCGGTTCAGCCGCGCCTATCTGCATCACCTCAATCGTTCCGGGGAGATTTTGGGGGCTATCCTGATGACTTGGCACAATATCAGCTATTACCAGGATATAATGGCTGAGATGCGCGCGGCGATCGGACAAGGCCGATTCTCCGAAACCGCCGCCGCCATTGAAGAAGGCTGGTCTAAGGGCGACATTGATCGGACCTGACAGCCGTTGATGTCATGATCAAAGGCTAACGCGATGACCCTCGCCGAAACCGCGCCCCTAACGGAATCGCCGCCCGGCTCGCGCCATGAGCTAAAGACATGGCTGCGCGATCAGGCGCTGGCCCTGGGCTTCGACGCAGTCGGTTTCGCCCCCGCAGACGCCTTCGAGGGCCTTCGTGAGCGGTTGAATGCCTTTTTGGCGGCCGGGTATCACGGCGATATGGGCTGGATGGCTGAAACGGCAGACCGCCGGGCCAACCCGCCGGCGCTTTGGGACGAAGCCCGCACGGTCATGTCGGTGGCGATGAATTACGGGCCCGCCGACGACCCCATGGCACTGCTGGAACACCGCAAACGCGGCGCGATATCCGTCTATGCCAGAAACCGCGACTACCACGACATAATCAAGAAGCGCTTGAAGGCGCTGGCCCGGGCTTATGCCGCCCATAGCGGCCGGCCGCTCAAGGTATTCGTCGACACCGCCCCGGTCATGGAAAAACCGATCGCCGAACGCGCCGGGCTCGGCTGGACCGGCAAGCACACCAATCTGGTCTCGCGGGAACTGGGGTCATGGTTTTTTCTGGGTGAAATGTTCCTGGACATCGATCTGCCGCCCGACGAGGCGGAGCCCGATCATTGCGGATCCTGCAATCGCTGCCTGACGGTGTGTCCAACCAACGCTTTTCCGGCTCCCTATCAATTGGACGCCCGGCGGTGCATCTCGTACTTGACCATCGAGCACAAGGGCCATATCGAGGAATCGCTGCGCGCACCCATGGGCAACCGAATCTATGGCTGCGACGATTGTCTGGCCGTATGCCCCTGGAACAAATTCGCGCGTCCCACCGACAACGGCGATTTCCTCGCCCGTGTCGAATTGAGCATCCCAAGACTGGCGGATCTGGCCGATCTGGATGACGAGGCGTTCCGGCAAGTCTTCCGCAGTTCGCCCGTCAAGAGGATCGGCCGCGACCGGTTCGTCCGCAATGTCATGATCGCCATCGGCAACTCAGCCGCGCCGGAGTTGCTCGGAACGGTGCGCGCCCGTTTGTCGGATGCATCGCCTCTGGTTCGGGCCATGGCGGTATGGGCCTTGTCAAGACTGGCCGACGACGCCATGATCGCGGCCGAAGCGGACAAGCGTCGCGCAGACGAAACCGACCCCGACATTCGACAGGAGTGGGAACGGGCGCTTGGCCGGGCCGAATCCAAGTCCGACACCTCCTGACACCAAGGATACCTGCCGAACCATGACCTCACGGACCTCCTTGCCCCTGCCGGAGCGGGCGACCCTGGCCGTCTTCGATTGCGATGGTGTGCTAGTCGACAGCGAATGGCTGGCCAATATCGTTGTCTCACGCGAACTGGAACCCCATGGCGTGGCCGTTGATACCGTCGTTCTCGCCCGGCGCTTTACGGGCCGAACAACACCGGAAATGCTGGCCATTTTGGCCGACGAGGCCGGCGTGACGCTACCCCCGGGATTCGTCGACACGGTGGAGGACGCGATCGACGTCGCGCTTCGCTCGGAAGTACAGGCGATTGCCGGCGCCGGCGCCTGTCTTTCTCGAATGACCGGACGGCGGGGCATTGCCTCCAACAGCGGCGCCGACCGTGTGCGGGCGTCGCTTGATCGTGCCGGCCTCGCGGACCATTTCGATCCTGCGACGATTTTCGCCGCCGAACGTGTGGGTCGCCCAAAGCCGGCCCCCGATATCTATCATCTGGCGGTAAAAACCTTGGGCGGCAGCGCTCATGACACGGTCGTCATCGAAGACAGTGTCGCCGGCACGACGGCCGCCCATCAAGCCGGCCTGCCCGTCATTGGTTTCGCCGGCGGCTCGCACGTCCCGCCGGGCCATGACGAAACATTGCTGACCGCGGGAGCCGCGATGGTCGTCGATAGCTACGAAGCCTTGGTCCCCGTCTTCAACGGCCTCGGCCTCCTGCGCTAAGGGCGGCTGCTCCGGTCCTCGTCCTCGGCCCGCCTCCTTGGTCCGGCAGCCTGTCGAAATCGCCGCCGTCCAACTTATACCATTTTGCGTTGCTATTCTTTATGCTTGTACGAATGACCGATCGACGATTGGTGCATTCGGACAAACCGGCGCCACAACGACGGGGACGGAATAGTGACAGCAACATCGGATTATGTCGGCCGCGAGACATCCCGCCAAACCGGACCGGACCACTCTGTTCCAGCGGCACGGCCCGCCGGGATGCCACCGCTGCCTGCGGACTATCCGCGCATACCGGCATTCAAGAAATATCTGTCGGAAAAGGTCTTTTACGCGCCGATGGCACTGGTTTGGCTGGCTCTGTCGGCACGGTACGGCAGCGTTACCTTGCCGACGGCGGCCAATCCGAACATGGATGCGGGCGGCCTTTGGGGAGAATCCAAGATCCAATGCATGTCCATCGCCGGCCCGACGGCCATGGCTTGGACCGCCCCCTTTATCTGGTTTCGCAACGGCGGCAACACACCGGCCGAACGTAAGGAAACGTTCCACCATGCCGTGACCTTGATGAAGGATGCCGATCTGTCCTTTCCGATCGTCGCGAAACCCGATATCGGCTATCAAAGCTGGGGCGTTCGGCGGATCGACACGCCGATCGCGTTGCGGTCCTATTTGGCCGACTATCCACCAGACCAGCACCTTATGCTGCAAGCGCTTGTCCCCTATGACGGCGAAGCCGGGATATTCTATATCCGACGGCCGGGAGACGCCCGTGGGCAGATCCACTCGATGGCGCTTGTCTACTATCCCCATGTGATTGGTGACGGCGTTACGACGCTGGAGGGTTTGATTGACGGTGACGCCTGGATCTCGAAAGCCGGCGACGAAATCAAGGCCGCGAATGCCAAACGCCTCGATATGGTGCCGGAGTCGGGGGAAACGGTCCGATTGACCTTCTGTGGCAGCTATCGACTGGGGGCCGTTTATCGGGATGCCTGTTCGCATATCACCGAAGCCCTGACCAACCGTATCGAAGAGATCAGCCGCGACATTCCGGGGTTCCATTTCGGGCGGTTCGACATTCGGTTCCGCTCGCTCGACGCGTTGAAACGGGGTGAAGATTTTCGAATCGTCGAAGTCAATGGCGGCGGCGCGGAAGTGCTGCATATTTGGGATGGCAAGACGACACTTGGACAAGCCTATCGCGCCCTTTGGACTCAGTATCGTCACCTGTTCAGGATCGCCGCAGACAACCGCGCCCTGGGCCACAAACCGGTTGGGCTGGCCGGGATGTTCCGGCGGCAACGCAAGCAGGAAAAACTTCGGGCCGCGTATCCGCATGCCAATTGACGAGGAGCGGGCCGGATCGTGACGTCTTCATCGCCGACCCCGCCGACATTCCTCAAATGGCTCGGCGACGTTGCCTATACCGTGGCCACGGCCCTTTCCGATACCAGCGGTCTCTCGCCCAGCCGACGGAAAATGCTGGGGCAGCATCCACGGTTCCGGTATCAAGCCCAGGTCCGCGGACAGCCGCGCCAAATGACGGCCATCGCCGCCGGCAACGAGGCTGGTCGTCCCCTATTGCTGATCCATGGCAGCCCGGGCGATGCCGCCGATTGGTCCCCTTTGTTCACGACCGACGTCGCCGCCCCCTTGCTGGCGGACTGCCATCTGACGGCGGTCGATCGACCCGGTTTCGGTCCGGCGAGAAAAAATCCTGCTGAACCGTCGCTTGCACACCAAGCGGCCGCCTTGGCACCCCTGCTGGCAGGCGCCAGTGTCGGCAAGGATGCCGACCCAAATGCCTCCAAACCTATCGTTCTGGGATATTCGATGGGTGCGCCGGTCGCCGTGCAAATGGCCTTGGATTTTCCCGACCGGATCGCCGGTCTGATACTGGTCGGCGGTGCGCTGGATCCGACGCTGGAAGAAGATCTGCTCTTTCAGCGCTTGGCCGATCGAACGCCTGTCAAAGCAGTGTTGCCCCGCGTTCTCAGCAATTCCAACACCGAGCTTCGGGCCCTAAAGGCCGAGTTGGAAGCCATGGCGCCGCGGCTGGCCGAATTGCGCATGCCGGTGGTCATCGTTCATGGAACGAAGGATCCGTTGGTGCCCTATGACAATGTCGACTATATGCGCCGACATTTCGTACATTGCGCCGATTTCCTGGTCCACACGATCCACGATGCCGATCACTTCCTGCCCTGGAAGAACACCGCCGATGTCATCGACGGCATCAGATCGATGATGGCATTGCTCGACGGCCGGAACGACCCGGCCTAAGAACGCCCCGTTCCCCGATCCTAACCAGACTGGGAAGAGCCAGGCTGGGAAGAACCAGGCTGGGAGCTACCGGATTGGGCGGGCGGCTCGACCCGGTCGATATCCAGCGGCGAACTGACAGGAATTCGCCGCCGTCCATAAATCAGCGCCCCTATGATCAACCCGCCCAAGGCCAAGCCGGCAACCCACGCCCAACCATGCAGCCATTCGAAAAGCAGTTCATCAACGATATAGAGCGCGCCGAAAACCACGACCGTATAAACGCCCGCGATGACCAGCGTAAAGGCCGCAAACCGCAAGAAGCCGACTTTCAGCACGCCGCAGGAAACAAGGACCGGAATAAGCAGCCACGGGAGCAGGCGTGCGGTGGAAAGGGCGGAAAAAAGATTGGTATGCAGGAATTCACTGCCACGACTGATCAGGCTGGCCTTTCGATCGCTGGTCAGATACCGGTCGATCCCGTCACTGATCCAAGGCGACATCCGCGACGCCCGCCCCAGCGCGTAAAGGATCAAATCGCTGACAACGATACCGGCATAAAGCACGGTGACGGCATGCCAAACCGACATTTCATCGGCCGCGGCCAGCAGCGCCCCCGCCATCAACGCGGCCTCCTCCAGGATGAAGGTGCCAAAGAACAGGGCCAAGCTTTGCAGCCACGGGTTACCGAAGGTGACCTCGATCACGTATTGGAAATATTCGTTCATGGGGCCCCTGCCCTATTCGATCGTTGTATAGGTAGCGTCACCATAAACTGCGGCGAAAAAAGCACGGAAGCATGAACTTTTCAGATTTGCCCCTTGGCACCACCGCGAAAGCCGGATCAGGGGCCGCCTTAGCTATGAAACGGCCGGCATACCTATGGGTGTCGGGATCAGACGCCGCTCCTCGATGGCATGGCAGGCGACCCTGGCGTCCGTCTCGCCGGTTTCGATCAATTGTGGCACTTCCGACCGGCATCGGTCATTGGCATGGGGGCATCGGGCATTGAAGGGACATCCGCTTGGCGGATCGAGGGGGTTGGGCAAATCGCCGCCGATGACCGTGCGTTCACGGCCCGTCATCTCCAGGTCCGGAATGGTGTCGATCAGCATCCGGGTATAGGGATGACGCGGCATGTGAAACAGCGTCCGGGTCGGCGCGATTTCGCATAACCGGCCAAGATACATGACGCCGACGCGATCGCTCATATGGCGGACGACGGCCATATTGTGGCTGATGAAAAGATAGGTCAGGCTTCGCTGGGCCTGAATGTCCTTCATCAGATTGAGAATCTGAGCCTGAACCGAGACGTCCAGCGCCGAGGTCGGTTCGTCGCATACCAGGAATTCCGGCTTGCTGGCCAGCGCCCGGGCAATCGAAATCCGCTGACGCTGCCCGCCCGAGAACTCATGCGGATAGCGCTTGGCGTCACTCGGACGGAGACCGACACCGGACAAAAGCGACGCAACCCGCTGACGCAGGGTTTCATCCTGTTCCGCCAAACCAAAGGCGAGGATCGGCTCGGCAATGATGGCGCCGACACGCCATAACGGGTTGAGGCTGGCATAGGGGTCTTGAAATACGATCTGAAATCGGCGCCGCACCGCCGACGCATCAGACCGATAGCCCAATTTAGCGATATCGACACCATCGAAGGTCAAACGGCCGCCCGACGGCGATTCAAGCCCCACCACCATTTTCGCAACCGTGGACTTGCCGCATCCGGACTCGCCGACCAAGGCAAAGGTTTCCCCCCGCCGGATCGAAAACGACACCCCGTCGACCGCGCGCAGGATCCGTCGGCCGGACCGTTCGAGAAGGCGGTTGAGCCAGGGTTTGGACACGTCATAATGCCGGACGACATCGGTCAACTCGACCAGCGAAGCGGCCGCTTCCTCCCTGGTGACGGAGCTTCCGGTCTCCTGATCCCTCGTCATGCCCCCTCTCCCTTGCGATCGTATAGCCAACATGACGCCAGCGTGTCGCCGGCCGGCATCATGTCGGGCCGTTCGTATAAGCACCGGTCGAACGCTTCGGGGCAACGGGGATTGAACGGGCAGCCGGGCGGCACCGCTCCCGGCTGGGGCATGGCGCCGTCGATCTGGTGCAGCCGATCGATCTCGGCCGTCAAGCTGGGGATGGACCCCATCAAGCCACGGGTATAGGGATGCGACGGCTTTTTGACCACCGGCTTGACGGGGCCGATTTCGGCCACCCGCCCGGCATACATCACCGCCACCCGGTCGGTTGTTTCCGCGATCACCCCCATATCATGGGTAATTAGCATGATCGCGGTGCCGTGATCGGCACAAAGCCGGCGCAACAGCCGAATGATCTGGGCCTGAACCGACACATCGAGCGCCGTGGTGGGCTCGTCGGCCACGATCAGTTCCGGCTCGGCGCAAATGGCAAGGGCGATGACCACACGTTGGCGCATGCCGCCTGAAAACTGATGCGGATAGCTGTCGATACGCTGTGCCGGCGCGGGAATGCCCACCTCACCCAAAAGATCGATTGCCCGTTTGCGCGCCGCCGAGGCAGAAAGCCCGAGATGAATGCGAATCGTCTCCACGATCTGCTCGCCGACAGTATATAGCGGATTGAGGCTGGTCAGCGGATCCTGGAAAACCATCCCGATCCGCTTTCCGCGTATGCGGCGCATCTCTGCGGGCGGCAGATTGTCGATGCGCTTGTCATCAAGCCGGATTTCGCCGCCCGCGATCCGTCCGGGGGGCTCGATCAGGCCGATGACAGCCGTGCCCGTGATCGATTTACCGGCACCGGACTCGCCGACGACCCCCAGCACTTCGCCTCGGCCAATGTCGAACGAGACGTCATCAATGATCGTCATCGGCCCTTGGCGCGAGTCGAATTGGATCGTCAGATTGCGAACCGAAAGGAGTGGCTTTTGCATATTACCTTAGCTTCGGATTGAGAGCATCACGCATCCAGTCGCCCAGCAAATTCACCGAGAGTGCCAGGATGAGCAGTGCGATACCGGGAAACAGCGCGATCCAATACTCGCCGGAGAAGAGGTAGTCCTGACCGACACGGATCAGCGTCCCCAAGCTGGGCTGCGTTGGGGGCATGCCGACACCCAGGAATGACAAAGTCGCCTCGGCAATGATCGCCAGCGCCAAGCCGATGGTCGCAATCACCAGAACCGGCCGCATAACATTGGGCAACAAATGTCTCAACATGATCTTTCGCGCCGGAAGGCCGATGACACGCGCTGCTTGGATATATTCCTTGTTCTTTTCAACCATGGTCGCGCCGCGGACCGTCCGGGCATATTGCGGCCAGTCGGACAGGCCGATCGACACGATCAGAACGACGATCAACGTCTCTTCGTATAAATCGCGCGGCATGACCCCGCGGGCGATGCCGAATATCAACAAGGCCAGAAGGATCGAGGGAAAGGTCAATTGAACATCGGCGATCCGCATGATGAGCGTATCCGCCCATCCGCCCCGATAGCCGGCGGTCAGCCCCAAGGTTACGCCAAGAACCATCGCGAACAGAACCGCCAGCCCGCCGACCAAAAGCGAGATCCGCGCGCCGTAAAGGATCGCGGAAAACACGTCGCGGCCCTGATTGTCCGCGCCAAGGAAAAACCAATTGCCCGTAATCGGGCTGACCGAGAACGGCGGCGTGAATCCGTCGGCGAGACTAAGGCCTGCGGGATTGAAAGGATTCTGAGGCGTGATCAAGGGCGCAAAGATTGCGGCGACGATGATCAGCACTGTGAAAAACGCGGCCACGATGGTGACCGGCGATCGCAAGAACGAATAGGTAATGTCGCTCGCCATGATCCGGCGCAGCAAAGACGGCGGTATCTCGCCGGTGACCGGATCAACTTCGGTCGAAGCCGGGGGGGTCGAAGCCGGGGGGGTCGAAGCC
>LFIK01002114.1_pt1 | contig 15992 bp, 14 predicted proteins | sample 643401 | NCBI WGS metagenome assembly LFIK01 (sample SAMN03777447, study PRJNA286221) | soda lake metagenome | biome: soda lake; feature: Kulunda steppe; material: water; isolation source: sample T5-Br brine of Lake Tanatar-5 | place: Russia: Kulunda steppe | collected 2010-07
ACATGGAAGGGGACAATATGCCCAATAACCAACTTCTAGTTTTCGAACTATCTCGTGTAAAGATAATAAGTCAAGCCTTGTTACGGAGTTAGAATTGGACGTGGTGAGGAAGGCACGTGAGGAGTAGCTTTGCGCGTGGTGATGGAATTGTGGAATGCCAAATTTGCTTGGTTGCAAAATTACAAGCGTGTAAGGATAAGTCACTTTAGAAATTATTGCACGGACATTGCACCTCAAGAAAGTAAAAAGGATGAACAAATAGCCACATGCAAGTCAAGCTCAAAGACTAGACAGAAGTGACAGTGTAAAAATAAAACTGGCAAGTTTGTAGCGTACCAACATTGGAGAATAGAAAGATTGTGGTAGTAAGGAATCCTCTGCAAATCGGTTATTGTTAGCAAGTGACTCCTTTGGAAACAGGAATGATCAAACACGCACGAAGCGTGAACTTTTCCTTCTGTTACACTAGTAAGAGCATGCCAAGGACTGCCGATGATATTATGATTTTTTGGTCTGTGAAATTCGATCACTTGTAAGCTCGTAGGTGACATGCTTGGATGTGGTAATCTTACACATATTAGTTACGACTGATGGCACCAAGATTGTGAAACGAGGCACACTCTCGATATATTGCAACGTACGATGGAGAACAATTTTCATAGTTTCTAGCACAAGTAAACGGTCTATTAAATTTCTGGAATCGCTTTCAATAAGTTGGTTGTGCAACAGTGCTTTCAGCACAGTGGTGAACGTAATGTCGAACACACACAATTCTCGTGTGGGAAACAGAAACATTCCATCTATACGTATAGAAAAACCAGGACCTAGAACTATGATTGTCCATGAGATAGCATCAAACTCAAAGAAATGTGTGACTATATTACAATGTAAGTTATTATTTGGAAGATGTTCGAATAAGTCAGCCCTAGCTGAATGAATGCCACTGAGTAGGCGGTAAATCTAATTTCAAGATCCCATTGCGGAGCTTACACTCAATAACATTGCGTTGACATTCTGCACAAAACCTCGGAAGGGCTTCCAGGCCAAAGTGGAATCAGCTGGCAACAGCCATAGCTTTACTTGTGGAACGAGTCATCCGTGAACGGGTGGCTTGAAAATTTGATTTATTTTGCACTGGCATTCCTGGCGAACCTTTCCTCTTTTCTGCTTTTTTTTTCTTGGTCACTTTCAGAGCACTCCTCTTTGGACTATGCTTCTCTTCAGTTTCCGGGTTTGATGTGGAAACAGTCTCTTCTGCAGATTTTCTTGGGGTGACTGACGTCTTCTTCTGAACTGAAGGCACAAAAGCTGTCGTTCTTCCCCCGCATGTGATAAATGTGATGGCTTTGCCATCAACCTTGGCTCCCGCTTGCTTTCTCCAACGGTGGTGAAAAATCCAATCCTGTGGATAGTCTTCGTAATTTGCATCCCAATCGCATGCTTTGGTAATGACCTCGTTGATTGTCGTGTGCATAAGTGCCATTTGCGCAGTGCTTAGGCTATTGCAAGGCTGTTCCGGGTGTATTCTGGACTGGTAAAGAATCTCATCTGCAACCCAGTTTCCTATTCCAGCTGCAAATGTTTGATCCAAAAGCACTGCTTTGATTGGTGCCCTTCGATTGGGTATCAGTTCCACAAATTGCTTAAGTGAAGGCATCTCCAGTAATGGATCAAAGCCAAGTTTATTGATAGGTGCTTCCAGGATGGGATCCTGGTTGATTCTAATCTTACCAAACCTCCTTGGATCTGTGTACGCAAGCTTCATACCGTTGTCAAAGAGAACATCCATTTTCCAGAACCTGGGAGGCCAAGTCTCATAGTCTGTCTTGAATCCTTTGTATTTATGGGATGGTATGCCATCGATGGAGATGTTGCCAGTCATGCCCAGGTGAAAGGTGAGGCAGGGCCCTTGATCGAATTCAAGCCAAAAGTACTTCCCCTTCCTATGGGTTCCGACGATCTTCTTGCCGCAGATGATTTTCTTGACATTTTCTGGTGTTTCATTGTCGTACACTTTGGTGTCGTCTGCGACCTCGACTTGGGCGATGACGTGGCCCAGGCAGGTGGCGTGCACCCGTTTTCGTGCGGCCTCTACCTCCGGGAGTTCCGGCATGGTTCCCTTGCGCAATCTTCACCTTCCTCGAGCTCCTTCCACGTCGAATTGTCCGCTGTAATCCTTTGGATGGACCGCTTCGGCCGTCGTCCGCAGGCCACGTTTCGACGGTGAAATCTGGTCCGTCCACCGGCCCTGCGATTCGTTCCCGCCAGTTTTCGCCTGGAGATCCTTCCTTCGGATGCAGTCTCTTATGAGCGTACGAGATAGAAAGGAACATGTGTCCAATAGACCCGATCCAAGCTGGGTGGAAACCGAAGGATCCACCGTGGACCCTGGTTGGCACCTTGGCGACGAGACGTAAGCGACAACACATGGCGCATGCTCCGTTCGCGGCACGTGTTTCGCCATGCGGTGCGGTGAAGCAGAAGCAGAGGGAACAGATGGAGCGAACGGACGCCATCGTGCATCGGCGAGCAGTCGCTTTCCATGCCTCTTTGGCGTCTTGGACAGGACCTTGGAACTCGCCCAGGATGGTTAACCTGGTCGATAAATGGCAGGACGGTGTGGAAGCCGAAATTGTGGCCACCAATTCGTTTGACGAAGCGAAAACGAGGTGTCGGCTGGAAGTGCACGCACTGGCGAACCATCCACCTCGCTGCAGATTGCTTCGACTGCATCCGCTTGCTTTGCTGTAGACGATAGGTCTCGGAAGAACGGATCGGACGAATTCTTGTGGACGAGGGAGAAGCGGGATCCAGCGATGAACGGTGTGAACCATGGCCCTATCACCCACGTCTTGTTCGACATGGATGGGCTGCTGCTCAACACAGAAGATTTCTACACGATAGCACTGCAAGATGTGCTTTCCAGATACGGAAAGGTATTCACGTTCGAGCACAAGGCGAAAATGATGGGTATGAGAGCGGTGGAAGCCACGGAACTGCTCATCGAGGAAGTCGGTCTGACAGGCCAAATCAATGCCGAAGAATTCTTAGAACTGAGAGATGAAATTCTCAACAAACTCTTCCCGACAGCATCACTGATGCCGGGCGCAGAAAAGTTGGTGCGTCATCTACACCAACATGACGTGCCTATTGCGGTGGCCACAAGTTCCAAAAAGCAGTATTTTGATTTGAAGACCAGCAATCATCAGGAATTTTTCTCCCTTTTCCAACACGTTGTGACGGGGGACATGGTCAATGAGGGTAAACCTGAGCCTGACATATTCCTTAAGGCTGCATCCCTCTTTACTACCCAACCCAAGTGCGAAAGAGTACTGGTGTTCGAGGATGCACCTGCAGGAGTTCAGGCAGCAAAGGCTGCAGGCATGAAAGTTGTCATGGTTCCAGATGAAAGGCTCAATAAGGATATGCAAGCTGCAGATGTTGTTTTGAAGAGCCTGACAGAATTCGACCCGTCATGTTTCGGTCTTCCTGGCTTTATTTCATAGGAGAATCATCCATGGCTTCAGCTGGATGTTTCGCATATGCCTGTGCTGGCAAGGTGTACGCGGCTCAAGCAACTGCCAGTGTGCTAGTGCTGTGCTTGTCTGGCATTGCTAAGCGTGTAATAAACAAAGAGAGTGCTTCTCTGAGTGTTGCGACAGTGCTTCTAGCCCACATGAGGAAGATCTTGAAACTACCCACTAGCCCCAGCCACTTTGATTCTTGCCAGATCTTGCGCTTGCACACTAACATAACGGGCTTGGCCAGCTCAAGGAGCCTCTCTTCCATAGGACCACTTGAGCGTCGAGTGCTTTTGCTCCTCCATGGAACAAAATGTGAGGCTGCCTGCTGCGCGTACTTCAATGGAATTTTGTCCAAAGCATCCACTAGATTGTGTGCATCCATGTCCATGGCAACACGTTCGATTCCCCACGCCCTCTCTTTCTCCAACCAACGGGTGGCCGCAGAGCCAGTTTGAACACCACTGATGCTTGCATCTTTCTCAGCATACCGATGTAACAGGTCCATCACAGTGGACTTCACAGCTCCGGATTCGTCAAGAACCAATTCTTTCAGGAGTAGTTGGTCATGAGGATCCTCACTAAAGATCAACCGCCTTGTGATGTACGGGTATGCAGCAGACACTATCTTGAAATCTTTATCTACGGAGAGGGCAATACCTTCCAGCATACCCAGAGACCTTACAAGCAGCGAGTAGTAGGGAGGTAGTTCAAATTTGTACTTGAGAGCCAGCTTCACAATTGCTGCAGCAAGAGCTCCCAGTTGTACGTCCGCGGCAAGCATTCCGCTCTCGCCCTTGATGCTTCGCATCAAATCGTGCGCAAGGTCCATGCGGTTTGTGGAAGGCTGTAGCAGATCCATGTTGGCCAGGTCATCCGCCAGTTTGGTCCAGTTTTCATTTACAATATGAACAAGAGCAGCGAGCATGGCTTGCGAGTGGTGCATCTTCACATCCAGCAGGAGTCCGAAATCCAGATACACGAGGCGCCCTTCGTTGGTAAAGAGCAGATTTCCAGGGTGAGGATCCTGTTAAATACACGTGAATTCGTGCGTGATCCGTTGCGCGCATTTCAAAGGGCGTGGAAAACGGTGCATCGATGGAGGTCAGTCTCGTTCCCTTTCGTTTCATCCGCTCTCGGAACCGGTTCAGCACCACAGCACTTGGTGACGTGTGTGTGCTTCTGCTCCCATCGGAGCACACAGCTGTGGGATTCCCACTTATCTCCATTGATCGTCGCATCGCATGGCGTGCAGGCTCACCGCATGCATCAATCTGGTATCAAAGAGTTGGGCGCACTGGCAGGCAACTCCCATTCGCACGAGTTGTTTGAGTTTCTCCTCGGAACCTGCGGTGGCCAAGAGTTCGGTCGGCGACCATCCTTCGATCCATTCGGAGATCAACACGCGTTTCGTGCTTCGCACCACGCGAGGAACGCGCACGAAGGGCAATCCTTCGTGCGCTTTCGCGAAGGCCGCTGCGTTCTTCGCTTCGTTGCGAAAGTCCAGCTCGGATTGCAGCGAATCGCCGACAAGCTGCGCGAGTTCCTGCACCACTTGCGCCCTTTTTTTCTTCGGAAAGATCGTCTTCAACACGTTGGCGGCGCCATTCAGCATCGCTGCGTCGGCCATGGCGTCTTCCGACGCGCGTGGACGCTGCACTTTCACCGCCACGACTTGCCCAGTTTCGCGCAACGTGGCTCGATGCACCTGTGCGATCGATGCAGATCCAATCGGCACGTCGTCGAAGGACGTGAAGACGTCTTCCACGGACCTTCCGAGCTCTACTGCGACGATGCGACGTGCAGTGTCCGCTGCGAAAGGCGGTGCAGCATCCTGCAGCTTGCCGAGTTGCGTGGCCAAGCTGTCTCCGACGAGGTCCGCACGCGAGGCGAGCGCTTGTGCGAGCTTCACGCCGCTCGGTGCCATCTCCACGCACGCTTCTTTGACGGCCACGGCGACGTCTTCGTCTCGGGAAGCACTCGTGCGCTTGTTCCACGCCACGTTCGCCACGTGGACGCACGCGTGCAAGGCTTTCCACGTCCGACGGACCACGACCGCCGTGCTGCACGTCTGTTCCTTCGCCTGGGCGCGTCCTCGTGCATCTCTCAGGCGTCTTCGGGAAGCCAACCGTGCGCTTCGACGGTTGTTTGGATGCGCGCACACGTGCATCGCCATGACGTTTCGACGCACGTGTGTCGCGTTCGTGGGTTCGTGTCTCGGGTTCAAAAGGATCCACTTCGGGTTCAACGATCCGTTTCGACCCCAATCGATCGGGTCTCGATCGTCACGAAAGCAGCAGCAGAGTGAAGAAGCGAGGAATGCACCAGCAACGTTGCCTTTGGGTGAGAACAATCATTTACAGGGAAGGATCTTCGTGTGAAGCGAGTGCAGATAGGACCAACCGCTTCTTGGCAAGGAAAAGATGGTCTGCTCCGTCCTTGGATTGGTGACTGGGTAGACACCGTTGCATGTGGGTGCGTACGAAAGTGGACAGGCCCTCACACATGCCCACGCATGCAGGCTGCTGCGAGAGACGCCCAAAGAGCTTCTGCAGCTGTGCATCCTCCACAGAAAACAAAAGGTTCTCCATCAGCAAACGCAGGAAAAGGATCAGCCTCTCTGGCATAGAGAAAGGGTCCTGCCAATCCACAACCCGCAAAACGGACAAAGAAAGCCCACCTTGAGAAATGAGATGCAAAAGCAAGTGAGACAAGTTGCCCAATCTCCGCGTGTCCATTGTTTCCAAGGTTTTCAGATGATCCCACATGCAATACTGCATAGTAAATTTGTGATTCTGACTTGACACGCAAAGTTTATTTCCCAGTACCCCATAATACCCATTGTAGACAGACTCGTGAAGGCAACAGTCCACCAGGACACGAATGATCTCGCGCTCTTGAACACCCTTCAGAGGCAAACGAAGAAGTTTCTCAAAAGCATCCACATAATCTTCTGCCCCCATTATTACACAAAAGACCGCCCTCCGAACGTCTGTGTTCATACGCTGCTTTGCTGCCAGCTGTACCAAGTCAGATCCATGATTGTCTTTAAGAATTGTCCTCACGCTTTCCATTCCATGACTATCCAGTGCTGGCAGATCCCCCTCTGTTGCAGCAGGAAGCCACCACAAACCTACTTTTTTCTCTACAGTAAGTGCGCTCCAGGGGATTCCCTTTATTTGAAACCCATCTAATCCACGGTTTTTGACCAATTTTATGAGGGATGTAGACTGAGCGCTGGACTTCCCACCTGCCACAGAAAGTTTATTGTTCTTGACGGCACAAACTGTTTCAAGCATGAGCTCTGCCCTCTTCGAGAGTCCTGATTCTGCTCTTGCTAGTGCAGCTCTTTCATGAATGCTCAAGACAAACTCCTTCATTTTTGCAGGATCTGCAGATCGAAGTTCGGTTCCACATTCCTTCAATAGCTGGAGTGTCGAAGATATATCTGAATCGTCAAAGTTGGCCTTGTACTCATCCAGCAGACCATAAACCAACCCACTATCTACAGCCCCAACCAGGAAAAGCTTGGACACTAAATAATTGAGATTATGGAGGGGTCGAGTTCTGTCCTCCATTTCTGGTTTGTTATGCAAATCCTGAATAGCTGCTGCAGCCTTGGACAATAGGATAGCCAAGAATTCCGATGAACGACACGTTGCAGCAAGACCCCCCACAAAGCATGCAACTATAGTTGCAAAAAGTGAAGACACGAGCGGCCCATCTATGAGCGGTTTGATCAACTCTGCGGTGGTGATTTCATAGACACGACCACGCCCCATCTCATGTACCACCTCTGAAACTTCCTCGACGGTTTGCATGACATTGGACTCAGCTAGCTTATTCAAAAGACTTCGAATCCTTCGAGATACTTTGAGATTCTGTAGCTGGTCCCTCTCATCCACCTCTTCAAGAATAGCTTTCTTCCTAGCGGCCGGAGGAACATACATCCCTTCGCGCCCTTCGCCTTCTTGGTCTTGGTTGTCTTCTTCGGAGGTAGAAGGACCGTCTGTACACTCTGTGTCTGAATCTTCTAATTCAACATTTGAACTTGTCGTATCATCGGATTCCACGGCATCAGAATCATGTTCTCTACCAGCATCAATCTTTCCATGCAGAGGTGGTGTGTTCCCTGACGATACAATGCCGTCGAGGAGGTCATCCAGGCCGTCTTTGGGTCCTTTGCTTCCTTTTTTGCCCAATTTTTTTGCGAGCTGTTTCTGCAATTCGATTTCCGGATCCTTCCCTGCACCTCTGACGTCCACTCCATCTTGTTCAAGGTACAATTCGAAGTTCGTCGGCTTTCGGGAGGCACCAACCGTTGCAGTGCTTTCGTCTCGCGTCCTTTTCCTGGGTGTTTCGCCTCGAGCCGCTTCTTTTTCCGCTTCCACCCTTCCATTCGCATGTTTCTTGGTACTTGTTTCCTTGTTTTCCCTCGGTCCTTTCTTGAGACGAACATGCGACGCGTTGCTTTCGCCGCCAGCTTGTCGACGTTTCAGCCGTCCTTTCCCTTGGCGTTTGCGTCGCTCTCTTCGCATGGCGAGCTGCAGCACGCCTTTTTTGGACGCACGTGTGTCTTTTCCTTCCACGGATGCGATTTCCATCGCCACAGCACGTGGCAGCGCTTGTGTTCGCTCATCGCGACGCGTGCGCTTCGCTTTCGCCATCACCGTCGACGACGGTGGCCGAACCCACGACAATTCTCACCACCGATCCAACAGACCCGGATTCCCACCCGATCACAAGGGAGGTTGAACCGGGACGTGACCGGTTCATCGGACATATCGACCCGGGATCGAACCGACCCGACACGGTCGTGGGAGGAAAGGAAGGAGAGAAGAAACTGCTTGGGAAGATGCAGAAGGGGAGACAGGATGGGAAGCAGCAAATGCACCGGAACGGGCGTCGAAAAGGCGTCCTAGCAACACCCGATGGCACATGCACGTGGAATGCTCCTGGATTGGCACTTTTCAAGACGCCGGTCCTGTGATTCGTCTTGTATGTCCACCTGTAGCGTTTGGTTGACAGATCTGGCCATTTTCCTGAAACGATTCATAGAGTTGAAGAACAGAGGGCAGGACTCCATCTGTCAATTGTAAGCGACGCAAAAACAGTATCGGCAAGCTTCCCCATTTCATTCTTTTACCCCATATCCTAGAACGAAATTGGTCCAAAACAAGCGCGGATATGATGACTGTAAGCATGCGCAAGCGCACAACATCGCATTGAACGTCAAAAGAAAGCAGTCCATCCCTCTTGACAACTGGGCCTGCCACAAATGACAGCAAAACTTCTCAACATTTCTCCTCTTGGAAACCATGCTTGCCTGTACCCGAACATCTCATCCACTTGCTTGGTATGGCATCCTCCAATGGGCCATTGTCAACTTGCGATCAAAAGGTGGACTCATTGAACGGGACATGGAGGAGGCATTCCCTGCTGGAAGGAGACGCTCTGTCATTCCTATCTAGAAAACCACCTTCTGGAAAACGTAGAAGCAACTGCTGTGGGGCACCTCCATGCTGAAGTCCTCCCGCAATTTATTTCAAGAGATGCTTGGGAAAGTTGCCCTGACGAATGATCAAGAAGAAGAAGGGTGTTGCACGGAGTCCAGCACTGCTTGGCGCTCGGCCAATTCCTCAGGTGTGAAATCTCGACGTTCCACCGTAATTTGTGAGGGAGGCGTGAAACCAATTCGATCCAAGTCCACTCTAGCTTTGCGCTTCAAGTTGATGCGCTGGTTGATGGGATTGAAGGTGGCTGATCCTTGGTTCATGTTCACCACAAACAAACCACGCGTAGTTCCCTTGTTCTCCTCGGCGACCCTTCCAGTTTCATACTTGTATTCCCTCACCCATGTGTATTCGCCCCCACTCACATGCTTACTTTGTGACCCTTGCCCTGTTTCTTCTTTCTTCTTTGGGACGGCATAAGCCACAAAACTGTCCTTCACCTCCTGCTGGCTGCCTGGGACCTCACCCTGCACAGTGAAGCTCTTGATGACTGCTCGATCTTCCAGGAATTCCAGCTTTTCCTTGGAAAGATTCTTGTGTTCTGGGTCATCTCGTAAGGGTTCATAATCAAACACAACTTCCACATAATCATTTGCCCAGTTTTCGAATCCTGGCATCAACGGCACCACCTCTATCGGTTTCAGATCTGGTTTGGTGGGATGCACAGGATCCTTTTGCACTGCTGCAAAACCTCTTTCAATATCTCGGATGAGCGTTTCCCTAGGATCGCCATCTGCCTCTTCGTCCTCACTTTCTTGGATTCTTGCACCATCAAACTTGGTATCCCTGTTGTCTGCTTGGTCAGTGATGTATTTGGTGTACATGAGCCACGAGACTTCTCTGGATTTTGCCCTTGGACCACCCGCCACTTGCTGTGCGGCTTCCACGAGCGCGGCATCGGCTGGATCCAGCACAGCTTCCTCGTCTTCATCGACGACGTATCGTTCCATGTCCATCAATGCGACGGGATGGATCCCTTCTGCATCCACGTGGTAGTCTCTCGCATAGCGTGCACCGAGCTCGGCTTGGTAGCTCACGTGTTGGCCGGCATCGAACCGCGTGCGGAGCAGCTTGGGCTCTCCGAAAGCATCCGGCAGACGGTTTCGGTAGTCTTCGGTGTACAAGAACCTCCCGTGTGCGCTCTTTTCGCGTCCGCGCATCGCAGAAGCGCGTCGCGCGCGCACGCCTCCGACACTGCACGTGCCACGTCCCACGAAACCCTATGAAGAGCCTCGTTTGATCGGGATTATTTGAAAGGGGATTCGCTCGTCATTGATTGGAACGAACGGGCATTTGAAAGGGAAAGGCCGTCCAACTCGTCCTTTTCCCAACTCGAAGCTGCGGTTCCCACGCAACGGTTGGGAAGAGTTGTGAAGCTAGTGGCAGTATATCTTCCGCGATTGTTGGAGGTTTGTGATCCCCGTTCTGGTCGTCTTCGCAAGTGAATGGTTCTCCAACAACGAATTGAGATCGAATTACTTTATGGTAGAAGAGTTGAGGTGTGGCGAAGATGTCATCGACTACGCCCTGCATTCCAAAGTTTGCACGAAGTTCAAAAACGGTTGCCAGGATTCGATTCCGTTCCATGCCATCACATTCGTGCACTTGACCACGGTCGACGTGAATGCTTCCCATGCCACGGTTCTTACGTCCGCGGCGTGATTCGTCGCTTCTCTCGTCCACGTCGACGAAGCAATTGCTGAGCTGTCGGTCTTCCCCTTTGGTTTAGAGAGGGTCTGGGAAGGAGATCCATAAACCCTACAAGAATTAACCATCGTTTCGAGATCAGCTCCCTTTCGTTCGGGTTCGAATCCTTTTCGTCCCTTTCAAATCGACGTTCGAATCGGGTTCAAAGTGGGTTTGAAAGGGAGACGAAACCGAGACGTGCACGAGACGTGCATCGAGCGCACACGTGATGGACGACGAAGCGGCGCATGCAGAGAGGCTGGTGGAAGCTTTGGTGCAAGTGCGAGACGTGGAAGCGAAACACGCGGGAAAGGAAGATCTGGAGAAGCTTCCTGCGCAGCTGGCCTTCTACGAAGGACGCATCGCCAGGACAGAAGAGCGAGTGTTGCAGATGCAAGAAGTGCTTGCCGAAATCGGACGCATCCCGTTCCCCAAAGGAGAGAAAGATGGAGAGAAGAAACGAAAGACATGAATACAATGGTAGGTTCCAAGAAAGTGATGAAGAAAAACGCAAGAGAAAAGGGAAAGAAACGTGGGTGGAAAGACACCAAGAACCTTGCTCCGAACCGAAGAGGAAAATGCGAAAACAAGACGCGTGCTTGCCACAGCTGCAAGAATGGATCCTTCAGGAGAAGTTCGAAGACGCATGGCGTCAACTAGAATGCATTGCGCAGGTTGAAACGTTCTCCAAGGATTTGCAACGTGTGGAAGCGATTGTTCGAGTTCACCGACATGCTAGACACGCAAGATGGAAAGAAGGGCTTGGGCTCCATGGGAAGGACCGTCCGGTGAACGCAAAAGAAGTAAAGGAAAAGTACAGAAATATCGCTTTGTTGCTACATCCTGACAAATCTACCCTACCTAGGTCGCAAGAGGCGTTCGTCCTTGCGGGGGAATGCTACATGAAATTGATGGAGGATAGTGAAGCTTGGGATCCCCTTGATGAAGGTGACGAAACGGATGATGCAGAGTACGACAACTGCGAAGAGCGAATCCTTACAGAAGGGCAATTTGCAAGCATATGCAGTGAATTCGGTGCCTATCCATTGGCCTCTGCAAGTGAAGCAACCCTGGCAAATACCATAGTTGCACTACAACAGCGGGTGCTGCAGTGCTGTGAAGAAATGAAAGACCGAAAGGGCGCAGTCCGGATGAATCAAGCCCTTTCTAGAGTCAGACATATGCTGGCCGAAAGAAAGAAAAAAAGTATCACAAGTACATTCAAAGCAGCTGGCGGGTTTATGTAAACCTCAGTCAAGCTTTCAGAAAGATCACACGAGAAGAGCGTACTAGCCTTCGCTTTTCCATGCTAATCCTTTCTCAGCTTGCCAAATGGTTGTTCCGATAGTACTTCTCTGCTAGGCGACGTGAGCGTCTTGGTGTCTTCCCCAGAGTTGCAGCATTCTGCTCCACATCAAATGCAAGGTAACTTGGGGGTGTCCGTACATCATCAAACACATCTGCCAAAGAGTATCGGCTTAAGCCTGGGCGAGTGGCCGGGGTAAGACGTGCTGAACGACGCAGTGGAGTTACGGTGACATGATCGCGAACAACCGACTTCCTCAACACGCTGTATGTCCCAGTGTCAGGGATGACATCTGGATACAGATCTTCTTCAACCGGAGACTTGGAGCCATCATCACTCCAATCAAAGTCAGGGGATTGCCTGAAATCAGCAACAGTACTTCTGCCTTCTGGAAACCTGCCTCGCCTACCGATGTTCTTTTTCTTGGAATGCTGTTGACGTATAAATGCCCAGCAAAGCATACTTGCTGCACAGGCAGTGATTATCCAGGAGCTGATTGCCGTGGGCAACCAGAGCACGTCTCCTTCATCAAGATGCAACCCTGCTGTGCTAAAGCAAGGATAAGGAAGCTTTGCCAGTGGGGATCCCCCATTGACTTGCATATGTGGTTTCTCTGTTGAAATAGGTACTATGATATCTAAGTTTGCTTTTCCCTCTTCGTACGTTTGTGGGCCCTTGGCTTGCTTCGATACTAATGACCCTTGGCTATTTGGCAATTCTTGGAATGTGCCCCACAGATGCTTGACATTCCCTAGTTCAGCCACCATATTGTCCCCCCACCAGTTCCCAGCATCTTGATTGGTATCCTTGTACGAGGTCTTTGCACTGCTGCCAACAGTAGATACTTGAAGTGGAGGCCAAAAAAATATCAAAATACTACCAGCTAGGGCTAGAAATCCAAGAAGAAGATATGTGAGTCTGAACATCGTTTGGCCCTTCATTAGGAGATGCCTATTGCTGGCCATGTCATTGTAAATTGTTTCTTTACTGGTGATTTCTTCCTCACTCTGATTGTACGAATAGAAGTTCTCGCTGAGCGTCAAGCATTCCAAACTGTCGAGTCTTGCAATTGGTTGTGGAAGAGACGTGCCTTCGGCAAGTTCCTCCTCTGTCTCGGCAACCTGAGTGTTCTCGACTTGCTCTTCCAGATATCCCGTTTCGTCTTGCTTTGGCAAGCTCTTTGGTGGGCTCAGTGTTGTTTCTGGATTGCGATTACCAATATCTTGTAGAATTCTCTCCTGCAAAGGAGAGGCTGTATCAGCAGCTGAGGCCAAGTTCAGTTCTCCTCCAAGGGAACGTCTAGCACTTTTACCGTTGCGGAAAGGAAATGGCCCATCCTGATCTGAACAATTCGCGGCATCTTGTGAGCCACTTTCGTGTCTCATGGCTGGTACGGTCTTGCAGAGAATAAAACGGTCGTTTTCATCCATCCTGGTGGGAGTGGGAGTCGATTCAGGCCCTGTCCCATAGAGCATCCGCAGAGCTTGAATGGGAGTCAAGGACTTGTCGCCCAGATGCCGTTTCAAGTACGCATTTTCGTTCCTGAGTTCGTTCACTTGCCTTCCCAGGTCTTCATTCTGTATGACGTTCCACCTGTCGCTCCATTCTATCCCTCTTTCTTGCATGGTTTGCGGTCTTGGAGCGGAGTAGTAGGCCGACACCTTCCTTCGAGACGGTTCGGGTGTTCGAAAGGGACGCAGCGCAGGAATTGTGGCGCACGACCGTACGTGCATCTCCCACGACTTTGGAACGCATTCTTCTTCCTCCATGCCTACCAATCTTCACGAGTGTTGCGCGTGTAGGACGCTCTCCGGTGCGTGGAACAGCTGTCCGCTTCGCTTTCGAACGCTCACGGATTTGAATCCCGTAAGCTTCGTTCCCCCGTCTCATCCCACCAACGGTCATCTCCCTAGGTCGGGAGTGACACAGGGGCGGAAGCACGGAGAGGACGAGTCTCCGACGTGGAGTCGAGGGGAAAGTCGAGAAGATGCTTCGCACGATCCACGTTGGATAAACGAACGGAACACTCCCTCAGCGATCGCATACGCGAAATATTGTTACACACGAACAAGTAGCGAAGACTACTTTGCATATCGCACCGGTTCATTGCCTCTGGTGGGAGAATTTGTCTCGCAAAAGGAGTCTACGCCGGAGGTAAGAGGAAAGCGCAACAACAATACACATGCACTAGAGCCCATGTTTTCGTCATGAATAGTTCTAGCGAATCGAAACTCTCAACAAGTCATGTGTAGTCAAATGTTTTTGACGGGCTCCATTTCAATAAGAATCTATTCATCAACGAGTTTTTAGACATGGTTCTAAACTATTCTATGAACAAGAGGAAGTTGCTCCTTTACTAGCAATCTAAACAAACTTGCTTCTTAATTCTTACCAATCGAAGATTCGTTTATGAATCTTGTGTTTCGACAAAATTGCTAAGCATACTATTGTTTGCAAGATTTTCAGTTGACATGTGTTTGATACATCCGAGCTCATAAGGCATTTGCAATTCAATGCCGACTTTTTCTCTAGGATCAAGGGGACGCACGGGGAGTTTGTGTGGATGCACATCGCTCGAATATATTGATGATGGCAAAAATTGCGCGATGCATCTTACCTTGCCTACTTATGCGAGTTTGAAAAATCGAAATTCTTAGTAAATTTCATTGGCGAATGCACCACACCTTGAGGAGAGACAGAGAACACATTCTTCGTAAATGTTGTTGGTGTGATTTGTACACCTGTATGGCATCTTATTCGATCCTCTCGGCAATAACTTGCACAAACACTTCGTCGACTACTCTAAGAAGTTCGTACGAAACGCCAAAATGACACGGCATCTTCCGTACCAAAGCGTGTTGACCATGTTGACAAGACTATAGCGAAAATAGTGTCTATATCCGCCACTTTTTGAATGATGCAATGCAATTTCATTGCGAACGTTGTGATGTACACACTAGATAGGCGTGTGTCCCAAGTTACTAGAAGGGGGCCTACGGGAGAAGTCATGCACACTAGTATTGTTTGCAAACACAAGGGAATAGTGCTCCACTCAGTTCCACTATGTTCAAATGACAAATCATGCGCTCGCTTGCATCTGTCCTCAAACGCAACGAGGGCAAGGACTGGAACAGCAGCAGAGAGAGGTGGCTCTCGACGGGGGCTTTGGGGCGTTTGAGTGACCTTCAAGATGACTTTTGCATTGCATTGCTCCAGCAATGGCAACAAGGGTTTGAATTTCACATGCAAAGAATTCCAAGGACTGCTTCCAATGCACTGTACTATCTCCAAAAGCATAGCGAGTCCAGTGCACAGGGCTGCTGGAAGAGGAATTGCGTGGTAAGCAGCTCCTAGCCCTTTTCCAAAGTGCTGAACCTAAAAATAAGGTCTCACCCACTCATTTCCACTTTAAAGACCCCAGCAGCTCCTAGCCACCTAACACGTTATGCTCGGCACTTCGCGAATCATCGATCCTTTGCTGTCTCTGCAACCACACCGATGTTGAAATCTTCAATAATGTCGTAGACTCTTGTTGGGTGTTGAGGCCTGGGCATTCCGAAGAAACACAATTGAACAGTCAGCACGCAATAGTCTCGTAATCGTCTGGAACCACAGACAGTGCGATCGTTGCTGCTCCAGCCAGGCTGCATCTTCGACCACCACTTACCCGTGGAAACCTTCCGTTGCATCTCCTCCTACATGCCTGAGGATGGCATCACCACCCGGATGTTCTTCAACGTATGATGTGACATCGTACACTTTATTATCAATGATGATCCATGCATCGTCCGTCTTATTGTGCTTCGCGATTTCTGCTTTGGTGTATGCTGTCTTTCTGTCCCCTACGCCGGGTTGCGTCCTTCCACCGCCTTCCTTCTCTTCCTTGCTGCGATTGGATTTCACCAGAAGCAGCAGGAATGCCAGGAAGAGCACTGCTGCGGATGCGGCGACGAGAGTTTGCGGCGG
>LFIK01002115.1_pt1 | contig 15991 bp, 16 predicted proteins | sample 643401 | NCBI WGS metagenome assembly LFIK01 (sample SAMN03777447, study PRJNA286221) | soda lake metagenome | biome: soda lake; feature: Kulunda steppe; material: water; isolation source: sample T5-Br brine of Lake Tanatar-5 | place: Russia: Kulunda steppe | collected 2010-07
CACCTCATGAAAGAAACCACCAAATTCATGGTGGTTTCTGGTGGTTAGGCTCGAAAAATCATTAGCCAGTAGAGAATCATCAGGATGGCGACTGGGGCCGCGCGCCGATGTTCATCACCGGATCGTCGTTGCCAGCTCGCGGCAGCTCCAGGGACACCGCTCCCTCGCTGCGCAGCCAGGCATTGACGGCCTGAATCGACTCGGCGTCGAGCACGCCCGCCTGCTGCTGAAGGCGTAACAGGTCCAGCACGTAGTCGTAGCGTGCCTCGGCGTGATCGGCGATGGCATTGAACAGGTTACGCTCGGCGTTGAGCACATCGACGATGTTGCGGGTACCCACCTCGTAGCCCGAACGGGTCGCCTCCAGGGCGCTCTGGTTGGATACGATCGCCTGGGCGCGGGCCTCCACTGTTTCCACGTCGTTGCTCACCCGGGTGAACAGCGAACGCACCTGCTGGACGGTATCGCGGCGCTGAGCCTCGAAGTCGAACTGGGAGACCTCCAGGGCGAAGCCGCTCTGGCGAATCTCGGCCTGGGTGCTGCCGCCGGTATAGAGCGGCATACTGGCGCGCAGGCCGAGCTGACTTACGGAACTCTCGGACGTTCTACTGCTGTCGCTGTCCGAATATTCGTAGCTGGCGAAGGCCTCGACGCGGGGCAGCTGACCGGCACGGGAGACATCAAGCTCGCTGCGCGCCACCTCGATGCCGGCCTCGGCCATCTTGAGCATGGGGCTGTTGTCCATGGCCAGCGCGACCCAGTCAGCGCGGTCCACGGGCTCCGGCGGTACGACGGGGATCTCCTCGGCGAGAACGTCGATGCTCTCGTAACGCTGGCCGGTGAGGCGCTCCAGGGCCTCGAAGCTGACCTGCATGGCGCTCTCCGCGGCGATACGCTGGGCGCGGGCCAGATCGAAGGAGGCCTGGGCCTCGTGAACCTCGGTGATGGCAATCAGGCCCACCTCGAAGCGCTCCCTCGCCTGCTCCAGCTGGCGTTCGATGGCGATCTCCTGGGAGCGCCTCGCCGAGAGGATATCGTGGGCGCGCAGGATCTCGAAATAGGCCTCGGCCACCTCCAGCAGCAGCTGCTGCTCGGCCGCGGCCAGCGACAGCGCCTCACGGTCGATACGGCGCTCCGCCTGGTCGAGCTGGGCGCGACGAGCGGGATCATAGAGCGCCTGACTGGCCTCCAGGTCCAAGCCGATGCTGGTGACGTTGTCATCCTCGTTCTGCGCCGGCTGGTCGGGCTGGGCCACGCCGCCAGACTGACTAACGTAACTACGTCTGTGGGCTAGTCTGCCGCCGACGCTGATCTGGGGCAGCAGGGTCCCGCGCTGCACGTCGCGCCCCGCCTCCACGACAAGGAAGCCCGAACGGGATGAGGCCAGAGTGGCGTCGTTGTCGAGAGCGTCGCGGGCAACGGTCCAGAGATCGGCGGCCTGAGCGGTGCCAGCCACAGCCAGTCCCATGAGGAGGATCAGCGGCCGAGGAACCAGGCGAGTCAGGGTCGGGGGGAGCATGGGCTTACGATTCCTGTAAGAGGCGAAGCTCTGCATGCTGGCAGGGCAACATGCAGAAAGTCGGCAAGGGCATGATACGCAGCGAACCAGGCAAGGACGGCCTGTGCATGGACCCTCGCAAGGCGCTAGGCGAAGATCGAATCCAGTGAGAGGCCCTGCTTGTCGAGCACACGGCGAAGCTTCTTGAGCGCCTCGACCTGGATCTGGCGTACTCGCTCGCGTGTCAGTCCGATCTCCTCGCCGACCTGCTCCAGGGTGGCGGCCTCGTGGCCGCGCAGGCCGAAGCGGCGCACCACCACCTCCATCTGCTTCTCAGTGAGCTCGGAGAGCCAGGCGTCGACATGCTGCTTGATATCGCCATCGAGCAGCGACGACTCGGGACCCAGATCGTTATCGTCGGCCAGGGTTTCGATCAGCGGCTTGTCGCTGTCGCCACCTACCGGGTAGTCCACCGAAGAGATGCGCTCATTGAGCCTCATCATCTTCTTGACCGACTCCACCGGCTTGTCGAGGTGCTCGGCGATCTCGTCGGCGGTGGCCTCGTGGTCGAGCTTCTGGGTCAGCTCGCGGGCCGCCCGCAGATAGATGTTGAGCTCCTTGACCACGTGGATGGGCAGACGAATGGTGCGGGTCTGATTCATCAGCGCCCGTTCGATGGTCTGGCGGATCCACCAGGTGGCGTAGGTGGAGAAGCGAAAGCCGCGTTCGGGGTCGAACTTCTCCACCGCACGGATCAGGCCGAGGTTGCCCTCCTCGATCAGATCGAGCAGAGAAAGACCACGGTTGAGATAGCGTCGGGCGATCTTGACCACCAGACGCAGGTTGGACTCGATCATGCGCGAGCGCCCCGCCGGGTCGCCCTTGCGGGCCAGGCGACCGAAGAAGACCTCCTCCTCCGGCGTCAGCAGCGGCGAGAAACCTATCTCGTTGAGATAGATCTGGGTGGCGTCGAGGCTGTGGTTGCTGTGGCGATCCTCACGACTCAAGGCCTTCTCGAAGGCATCGCTGTCTCCGCCGCGGGTAACCGTGGCGTCGCGGTCGTCATCCAGATCGCCGGCAGCGTTATCCGCCACCCCCTCGTCCTTCTCCTCGAGCGTATCGAGATTCACATCCTGAAGGTCCCGTTCAAGCATGCTCATCAATAGCTACCCTGTAGTTGCGTCCCGGCACCGATGCCTGACAAGAGCATCGGCGCGCCTGATTATTATTGTGTGACATCCCACCGCGGTGATGGTCAACGGTGCCACCGGGCGTATCAGCGGGACGGCAGGTAGTTCAGGGGATCCTGCGGTTGGCCGTTCTTGCGCACCTCGAAATGCAGTCGCACATCTTCGGCATCGCTGTCGCCCATGGTCGCGATGACCTCTCCGGCCTCCACCACATCGTTCTCTCGCACGCGCAGGGAATCGTTGTGGGCGTAGGCGCTCAGATAGTCGTCGTTATGCTTGAGCAGGATCAGATTGCCATAGCCCCTGACTCCGCTGCCAGCATAGACAACGATGCCTGGACCCGCAGCCTTGACAGGTTGCCCCTTTTGCCCAGCGATATCAATGCCGGCGGTGATGCTGCCACCCTCGCCAAAACGGCCGACGATTTCGCCGTCAACGGGCCAGCGCCAGTTGACTTCGTCCACCGGTGTAAAGGTGCGCGAACTGCGGTCCGGGGCCTGGCTGGCGCCGGCCACGGCGGTGCCAGCATCCGGCTCGGGCTGCGCTGCGGGCGCGGCTGCGGGCCGGGTTTCCGGCTCAGTCGCCGCCACCTCTGGAGCCGCCTCGGGGGGTTCCGGTTCACGCTCGGCCGCACTTCTCTCAGCCGCACTTCTTTCGGCAAGATCGCGCTCGCTCAGGTCACCGTCGGCACCGGGGCTGTCGTAGTCGTAGACGGGACCCGGGCCCGACTCGCGGGTGGCCACGCCAACGGCACTATCAAGCGCCGCCGGGCTGGGACCATCGGCATCGTCCAGCGGCTGGGCAGAGAGCCGACGCCCCTGCTCGGTGGTGCCATCGGGTAGCAGCCATTCCATGCTGCCGGCGTCTTCGCCGGAGGGCTGGCCGCCGCCCAGCGGAGTGGCCACCACACCGGAACCGCTGGCCACGGCGGCGGCGCCTTCGTCCCGTGACGGCGCCCGGCCGTCGGGGTCCAGCACCAGGCGCTGGCCCGGCTGGATCTGGTAGGGAGGGCCAATGCGGTTGATGCGTGCCAGGTCGCGGTGGTCCATGTTGTGGCGCCAGGCGATGCCGTAAAGGGTGTCGCCCGCTTCCACGGTGTACTGGGAGGTCGGTGTGCGCTCACGGCTCGCGGACAGGTCGCGCACCTGCACCTGCGGCGCCTGACCCTGCTGGGCGGCACAGCCGGCCATGGCCAGAGTCAGTGCGGATATCATCATTGCCTTACGCATCGGAAGCATCCTCCTTGTTCGCCCCCTTGGGCGTGCTTGCGGTGGCCGGGCGCCGGCCGGTACGGTCAAGCAGTAGCACCAGGGCAAGACCGGCCAGCATCAGCGCGGCCACCGCCAGCAGTTGGGCCGACTCGCCGGTGAGCATGGCGAAGTCGTCCGGGGTGAGATAGCGATAGTCCAGCGGGATCATCTGTCCCTCGGGGCCGAGCTGGTAGCGTACCAGTTCTCGCCACGGCCAGAGTACCGGCAGCGATCCCACGATGAAGCCGACCAGCAGTTGCATGGTCGCCGCATGATAGCGGCGCAGCAGCCAGGAGAGCAGCCGGGAGAAAAAGAACAGGCCAATCAGACAGCCCACCCCGAAGGTGGCGATCAGGCCCAAATCAAAGGTGCGAATGCCCTGCATCACGGTGCCGTAAAGCCCCATGGTCAACAGCAGGAAACTCCCGGAGACCCCGGGCAGCAGCAGCGCGCTGATGGCGATGGCGCCCCCCACCACCAGTATCAGTTGGGGGCTGTCCAGCATGAGGATCAGCGGCATCAGCGAGGGCAGGAAGTGCGCCAGCAGCAGGCCCGTCACCAGCGGCAGCAGGTGCCACCATTTCCAGTCGCTGGGATGGCGCCCCACCACCAGGGCCGAGGCGGCCACCAGACCGAAGAAGAAGCCATTGAGCAGCAGCGGGTGGTCTTCCATCAGCCACACCACCAGGTGGGCCACGGTGATCAGGCTGGCAGCGATGCCGGCCATCAGCGGGACAATGAAGCTCAGGTTGAGGTGGGCGATCAGCATCGGCATCCCGCCGCGGCGCCAGGCCACGAAGGCGCTGGGCCCGAACTGCTTGATGGTATGGATCAACTCCTCGTAGATGCCGGTGACGAAGGCGATGGTACCGCCCGAGACACCCGGCACCGCATCGGCGGCGCCCATGCCGGTCCCTCTGAGAAAAACTCCTGCATAACGCTTCAAGCGTGAACTCCTTTCAACGAATGACGCCTTCCAGCAGCGGCACGAAGCGCACCGCTTCCAGACGCTGTTGTTCAAATGTATCGCCCTGGCGACTTACCTGGGTCAGCCACTGGCGCTCCCCGGCATCGGCCAGCGGCGTGATCAGCACACCACCGTCGGCCAGTTGGGCCAGCAGCGGGGCGGGCAGCTCACCGGCACAGGCGGTCAGCAGGATGACATCGAAGGGAGCCTCCTCGGGCCAGCCGTGGCCGCCATCGGCCAGGCGCAGCCGTGCGGCACGTGCCTCGAGCAGGCGAAGCCGTTCGGCGGCACGACGATGAAGGGCATTAATCCGTTCGATGGACCAGAGTTCCGGCACCAGCCGCGCCAGGATCAGGGTCTGATAGCCTGAACCGGTGCCGATCTCCAGCACCCGTCTCGGGGAGGCCTCCAGCACCAGCTCGGTCATCCTGGCCACCATCCAGGGCTGGGAGAGGGTCTGGCCATGGCCGATGGGCAGCGAGGTGTCCTCGTAGGCGCGATGGGACAGCGCCTCATCGAGAAACAGGTGGCGCGGTTCGGCGGCCATGGCGGCCAACACGCGGGGGTCACGGATGCCCTGTTCGGCAAGCCTGGCCACCATGCGATCGCGGGTGCGCTGGGAGGTCATGCCCACCCCGCGCACCAGCTCCGGCAGTTGTTCAGGTGAATGCATCCAACCAGCCCTGTACGTCGGCAATCGCCGCATGCCGGGTGAGATCGGTCTGCAGCGGGGTGATGGAAACGTAGCCCGCTTCCACCGCGGCGAAGTCGGTATCGGCGCCATCGTCGGCGTTCTCGCCGGCGGCGGCGATCCACCAGCGCACCCGTCCGCGCGGATCGCGCACCTCGAGGGGCCGGGTCGCCGGGCCGCGATAGCCCATCCGCGTGACCCGAAACCCCTGGATCTCGTCCCAGGGCAGGTCAGGCACGTTGACGTTGAGCAGGCTGCGCGGCGGCAGCGAGAGCTGGTCGGCGGCGCCGACCAGGCTCGCCGCCACCCGCCCGGCGGTATCGAAGTGGCGGGAGCCGACCAGCGACATGGCGATGGCCGCCATGCCCAGGTTCCGCCCCTCCATGGCGGCGGCCACGGTACCGGAATAGAGCACGTCGTCGCCCAGATTGCCGCCGTGGTTGATGCCCGAGATCACCAGGTCCGGCTTCTCGTCCCAGAGCCCGTTGACGCCCAGGTAGACGCAGTCCGCCGGAGTACCATCGACGCTGTAGAAGCCGTTGTCCATATCGGTCAGAGACAGCGGCCGGCTCAGGGTCAGCGAGTTGCTGGCGCCGCTCTTGTCGCGGTCCGGGGCCACCACGCGCAGCCGAGCATGGGGCACCAGGGCGTCGTGCAGGGCCCGCAGGCCCGGGGCGTGCACGCCATCGTCGTTGGAGAGCAGTAGTCGGCGCATGTCGGACTCCTTCAGAAAGTGGGGTGGGCGATCAACTCGCGCAGCACAGCGGTGGCGAAGGCGCCCCGCGGCAGGCTGAACGCGAGCCACAGCTCATTCTCGCCGCGGGTCAGGCATGGCTCCCCCAGCCGCAGGCGCAGGGACCGCCGAGCCAGGCGAACCCCGGCCTGCTCGAGCCCGGCGCAAAGGCCAGGGTAGCGCTCGGGCAGCCGCGCCTCCCGGACCAGAGCCTCCTCCTCGGCGACCGAGTCACCGATGCCCCAGAGTATCCCGCTGGGGTGCAGGTCGAGCCGCGCCGCACGGGCGTTCAGCTCGACATCAGGCGCCTCCGCGCGAAACTGGCTCGCCGTGCCGTCGAGGATCGCCACCTCGCCGGCCAGCAGGCGGTTCCAGCTGCCGTCGTGGACACGCCCTGCCAGCATCTCGTTGAACAGGAAGCTGCGCGCCGCCGAGAGCAGCATGCCGTCGCGGTCGTCGCGCTTGCGCCAGCCGCTGGCCAGCAGTGAGCGGGCGCGCTGCAGGTTGCGACCCTCCGGCCCGAAGCGCTGCGGGCCAAAATAGTTGGCCACGCCATGTTTCACCAGCCGCGCCCAGCGCGCTTCGAGGGCGGGGTCTCCCAGCGCCGCCCCGGTGATGCGCAGGCGGAAACGGTTGGCCCGGTGGACGCCGCGCTTGAGCTTACGCGGGTGGCGAGCCTCGGCCAGCACATGGATGCCGCGCTCGGCCAGGGCATCGTTGAGACCGCCGGGGGCCTCGCGCCCGGGCAGCTGCACCGACAACCACTGCCGGGTGACGGCGACGCGATCCTTCATGCCGGAGTAACCGACGTCGCGGGGCGAGACCTCGCACAGCCGGGCCAGTTCGCGCACCGCCATCGCGGTGGTCAGGTCGCGCTTCTCGATATGCAGCCAGAGGTGCTCGCCTTCTCCCTCCGGGACGAAGTCGAGCACCTCGGCCACCTGAAAGTCCTCGGGGGTAGCACGATACTCCCCCGCTGATGGCGGGCCGAACTCGGCGTCAAGCACTCGCGGCCAGGTCGGCGGCCAGGCGATGGCATCCGGCTCGCGCCGGAGAGCGGCCTCACTCACCGGCGCTCTCCCGCGCGACGGTCAGCAGCAGCACCACCGCCTCGGCGGCGATCCCCTCCCCGCGGCCGGTGAAGCCGAGCCGCTCGGTGGTGGTGGCCTTGACGTTGACCGCCCCACCCTCGGCGCCAAGATCCGCGGCGATATTGGCGGCCATGGCGGGGATATGCGGGGCCATCTTCGGCGCCTGGGCGATCACCGTGGCATCCAGGTTGCCCACCCGGAAGCCGGCCTGGCGGACCAGGCCTACCACGTGGCGCAGCAGCTCGCGGCTGTCGGCGCCCTTCCAGGCCGGGTCGGTGTCGGGGAAATGTCGGCCGATGTCTCCAAGAGCACAGGCGCCGAGCAGGGCGTCGCTGACCGCGTGAAGCAGCACATCGCCGTCGGAGTGGGCGATGAAGCCGCGATCGAAGGGAACGGCGACGCCGCCGATCATCAGGTGGTCGCCCGCGCCGAAGCGGTGGACGTCGAAGCCGTGGCCGATGCGCATCATCTCTCCATATCGCCGGCGCCTGCTATCGCAGGTGTCGACACTGTTTCGACCGAGGCGGACTCACTCATGTTCTGGGCGGCCAGGATCTGCCCGGCCAGGGCCAGGTCCTCGGGGTGGGTGATCTTGAGGTTGTCACGACGGCCGCCCACCAGCCGCGGCGAGAACCCCAACGCTTCCACCGCCGAGGCCTCATCGGTGACCGCGATATCGGCAGACACCGCGGCGGCCAGGGCTCGGCGCAGCAGGCCATAGCGGAAGCCCTGCGGGGTCAGTGCATGCCAGAGGCCGGCACGGGGCTCGGTGGCCCCCACTCGGCCGGCGCCGTCGTCGCGCTTCATGGTGTCGGCCGCCGGCGCGGCCAGCAGCCCCCCCACCGGGTCAACGGCCAGGGCAGCGTGCAGGCGCATCAGATCCGCCACCGTGACGCAGGGGCGGGCCACGTCATGAACCAGCACCAGGTCGTCGTCGGCCGCCTCCAGGGCGATGGTCTCGAGGGCATGGGTGACGGAATCCACCCGCTCATTGCCACCAGGCACTCGGCGCCACTCGGCGAAGGGCACCCAGGCCGGGTCGAAGTGGGTGTCATCGGGATCCAGGCAGAGGCAGAGCCGCGCCATGGGAAAGGCCGCGTAAAGGCGTTCCAGGGTGCAGGCCAACACCGGGCGGCCGGCGATCTCAAGGTACTGTTTGGGACGGTCGGCCCCCATGCGTCGACCCTGGCCGGCCGCAGGGACCACCAGCCAGAGCACCGCGCTCATCGACCGGCCTCCAGGCTCACCGCCGGAGCCGGGTTGACCACCGGCATCGACTCCACTGCCACGCCGGGCACCCAGAAGAAGTGCTCGTCGGCTCGTACCATGCCGATGTCGCTCCGCCCGCGCTCCTCGATGGCATCGAGGCCGGTCTTGAGGTCGAGCACCTCAGCGCCCAGGCGGGCGTTGCGGTCACGCAGCGGCTTGTTGGCCGCCTCCAGGGCGGCCACCCGCTCGCGTACCTCGCCGAGGTCGCGAATGCCCCCTTCACCCAGCCACAGCCGATACTGAAGCAGGGCTATCAGGACCAGCAGCACGATGGCCAACCACTTGAGCATGAACAGCATCCGTCACGAAGGGAAAACACGGGCATTATGCCACTATCCCGGGGCCCGCTCACGTCCTGAACGGCAGCCCCTGCTCGGCAGCGGCACAGTAGGCACGAACCTGTGCCCGCTCCGCATCGCAGAAGCGTCTTACGGCGTCGCCCAGGCGGGGGTCGGCGATATGATGCAGCGAGGTGAGCAGGCGCGGCGCAAAGCCCCGGGCCAGCTTGTGTTCGCCCTGGGTGCCGGGGTCAAAGAGGGCGAGCCCCCGCGCCAGGCAGTGCTCGATCCCCTGGTAGTAGCAGGCCTCGAAGTGCAGGCAGTCGGCCATCACCTCGCTGCCCCAGTAGCGTCCGTAGAGGGTGCGCGACCCTTGCAGGCAGAGTGCCGCGGCCACCGGCTTGCCATCCAGCCGCGCCTGCACCAGCAGCAGGCTCTCAGGCATGGTAGCCCGCAGGCGATGGAAGAAATCCAGATTGAGGTAGCCGTGGCGACCGCGCTCGAGATAGGTGATCTCGTAGCAGCGAAAGAAGTGTTCCAGCGCCGCGGCGTCGATCGCCTCGCCCTCCAGGCGATGCAGGGTCAGCCCCTGATCGGCAACGATGCGTCGCTCACGGCGGATCGCCTTGCGCCGCTTCGAGGTCATGGCAGCCAGGAAGCCGTCGAAGTCGCCGTAACCGACATCACGCCACTGGAACTGCACCCCGTGACGAGCCAGCAGGCCGGGACGTACCGCCTGCCAGGCCGCCACCTCGGCCTCTTCGGCGAACAGCAGGTGCCAACTGGAGAGCCCCGTCGCCGCGCCCTCCCAGGCCGTCGCCAGTCGCTCACGAGCCGCCAGGGGGTCGATGCCTTCCGCCAGCGCCAGCCGCTGACCGGGCGCCGGAGTGTAGGGAATTGCCGTCAACCCCTTGGGGTAGTAGCGTCCACCGGTGCGCTCCCAGGCGTCGGCCCAGTTCCAGTCGAAGACATACTCCCCGAAGGAGTGATGCTTGTGGTAGTGGGGCATCACGCCGACCAGGCTCTCGCCCTGCCACAGGGTGAGGTGGCGCGGCACCCAGCCGGTGGCAGGGCTCACCGAACCGCTGGCCTCGAGGGCGTGCAGAAATTCGTGGCGCAGGAAGGGGTGGTCGTCGCCGACCAGAGCGTTCCAGGCCGCGGCCGGTACCGCCTCCATGGCGGGTAGTTCTTGCAGCACAAGATGTGTCATGGCGGCTCCGGCAGCTGACAAGTCATTGGCAGAAGGCCTACATTGTGCCCAGTGTCCGAGTCCCCTTCCATCTTCATCGACACACGGAGACGTGCATGACCGATGCCCGCGAACTTCAAGCACGGTTCGACGCCCAGCGCCGCGCCTTCGCGGCCGAGCCCTATCCCAGCCTGGCCACCCGCCGCGACCGCCTGGCGAGGCTGGCCACGCTGACCCGCCACCACCGCGACGAGATCATTGCCGCCATCGCCGAGGATTTCGGCCACCGCGCCTCCGCGGAGAGCCGCCTGGCTGAGATCACCCCCGTGCTGCAGGCCGCCCGGCACGCCCGGCGCCATCTGCGCCGCTGGATGCGCCCACGGCGAGCGGCGGTGCCGTGGCGTCTCCAGCCGGGGCGGGCCAGGGTTCACCGCCAGCCGCTGGGCGTGATGGGCATCATTGCTCCCTCCAACTACCCCTGGAATCTCTCCTGGTTGCCGGCGGTGGATGCCCTGGCCGCCGGAAACCGGGTGTTGATCAAGCCCAGCGAATTCACCCCCGCCACCAGCGCGCTGATGGCGAGACTGGCCGAGCGCTACTTCGATGCCGATGAGCTAACCGTGGTCACCGGCGACGTGGAGACGGCCCGGGCCTTCTCGGCGCTGCCCTTCGACCACCTGCTGTTTACCGGTAACGCGCGGGTTGGCCGCGAGGTGGCGCGGGCGGCCGCCGCCAACCTGACCCCCATCACCCTGGAGCTGGGCGGCAAGACACCGGCCATCATCGGTCCCGATGCCAACCTGACACACGCCGCCGAGCGCATCGCCTTCGGCAAGTGGCTCAACGCCGGCCAGACATGTATCGCCCCCGATCACGTGATGCTCGAGGCCTCCCGGCTCGGCGACTTCATCGAGGCGATGCGCAAGACGATGGGCGATTTCTACCCGAAGGGCTGTGCCAGCGACGACTACAGCGCCGTGCTGGGCGACCGCCAGCGGACGCGGCTCGAGGCGATGCTCGAGGAAGCCCGCGATCACGGTTGTCGGGTGGTTGACCTGGGAGAGCGCGTCGAACTGCCGGGCGGCGGCGCCAAGCTACCCCCCACCCTGGTAATCGACCCCACCGAGGGACTGGCGCTGATGCGCGAGGAAATCTTCGGACCCTGGCTGCCGATCATCGGGGTGCGCGATCTCGACGCCGCCATCGCCCACGTCAATGCCGGGCCGCGGCCGCTGGCGCTCTACGCCTTTACCGACGACGCCGAGTTGCGGCGCAAGGTCCTCGAGACGACCCACTCCGGCGGCGTGGTCTTCAACGACACCCTGTGGCACAACGCCGTCCCCGCCTTGCCCTTCGGCGGTGTGGGCGAGAGCGGCATGGGTGCCTACCAGGGCGAGGCCGGCTTCCTGCGTTTCAGCCTCGAGCGCAGCGTCTTCTTCCAGGCGCGCCGCAACGCCGTGAGGCTGCTCAATCCCCCCTACCGGCGCTGGCTGCTGAGGCTGCTGGGTCTCTAGCCGGAAGGCAATCGCTGGCAAAGTAATTAAACTACAAATATCGGCAAGTTTTGGCTAAGGTAACGGGGGTTACAGACATTATTTTGGTAAACTTACCAATATTTACGCAGAGACCGAGGTGCCCCATGGCCACGCCGACCCCCCACCTGAACGCCACCGTCGCCGACGTTACTCGGCGCATCCGCGAGCGCTCTGCCGAGCGCCGCGCCCTCTACGATGCGCGCATGGCCGACCAGCACCGGCGCGGCGTGCATCGCGGCGAGCTCTCCTGCGGCAACCTGGCCCATGGCTTTGCCGCCTGCGGCAGCGAGGACAAGAATTCCCTGAAGCTGATGAACAGTGCCAACCTGGGCATCATCTCGGCCTACAACGACATGCTCTCGGCCCACCAGCCGCTGGAGACCTTCCCTGAGACCATCAAGGCCGCCGCCCGCGCCATGGGCTCCACCGCCCAGTTCGCCGGCGGCGTGCCGGCCATGTGCGACGGCGTCACCCAGGGCCAGCCAGGCATGGAGCTGTCGCTGTTCTCGCGCGACGTGATCGCCATGGCTGCCGCCGTGGGCCTCTCCCACAACATGTTCGACGCGGCGCTTTACCTGGGGGTATGCGACAAGATCGTGCCGGGGCTGTTCATCGCCGCGGCACGCTTCGGCCACCTGCCGGCGATGTTCGTGCCCGCCGGCCCCATGGAGAGCGGCCTGCCCAACAAGGAGAAGGCACGCATCCGCCAGCTCTACGCCGAAGGCAAGGCGAGCCGCGAGGAGCTGCTGGAGGCCGAATCCGCCTCCTACCACAGCCCCGGCACCTGTACCTTCTACGGCACCGCCAACTCCAACCAGCTGATGATGGAGATCATGGGCCTGCATCTGCCCGGCACCTCCTTCGTCAATCCCGGCACCGAGCTGCGCGAGGCGCTGACCCGCTTTGCCACCGAGCAGGCGATCCGCAACACCGAGCCGGGCGGCGACTACCTCCCCTTCTATCGCCAGATCGACGAGCGGGCCATCGTCAACGCCATCGTCGGCCTGCTCGCCTCCGGCGGCTCCACCAACCACACCCTGCACCTGGTGGCCATGGCCGCCGCGGCGGGCCTGACCATCACCTGGGAGGACTTCACCGACCTCTCCGCAGTGACCCCCAGCCTGATGCAGGTCTATCCCAACGGCCAGGCCGACATCAACCACTTCCAGGCCGCCGGCGGCATGAGCCTGCTGATCCGTGAGCTGATCGCCGCCGGCCTGATCCACAGCGACATTCCCACGGTGTTCGGCACCGACCTCACCGCCTACACCCGGGAACCCTTCCTCGAGGAGGGCAAGCTGGCCTGGCGCGAAGGCCCCACCGAGAGCCTCGACGCCGAGGTGCTGGCCTCGGTGGCCAGGCCCTTCGCCCCCACCGGCGGGCTCACCGTGCTCGAGGGCAACCTGGGTCGCGGCGTGATCAAGGTCTCGGCGGTGGCCCCCGAGCACCGCGTCGTCGAGGCGCCGATCAAGATCTTCGAGGACCAGAACGAGCTCAAGGGCGCCTTCGAGGCCGGCGAACTCGACCGCGACGTGATCGCCGTGGTGCGCTTTCAGGGCCCCAAGGCCAACGGCATGCCCGAACTGCACAAGCTCACCCCCTACCTGGGCGTGCTGCAGGACCGCGGTCACAAGGTGGCGCTGGTCACCGACGGGCGAATGTCCGGCGCCTCCGGCAAGGTGCCGGCGGCCATCCACATCAGCCCCGAGGCGCTGGACGGCGGGCCGCTTGCGCAGCTGCGCGATGGCGACATCGTGCGCCTGGATGCCGACGCCGGCCGCCTCGAGGTCAAGGTCGATGCCCACGACTGGGCTAAACGCGAGCTGCGGGTCGGCGCTCTCGACCATCACCACGTCGGCCTGGGCCGTGAACTGTTCGGCGGCTTCCGTCACCTGGCCATGCGCGGCGAGGAAGGCGGCAGCGTGTTCGGCGGCTTCGAGGCCGATGACCTCGCCCGCCAGGCCGGACAGATCCACGACGAGGACGCCTGAGGATCCGCCAAGATGACCCGACCCGCTCTCATTGGCGGTGACTATCGAGAGCGTGGGACCAAGTCCTGCTGGCGCCGTTGCTTGAAGAGACGAGTTGACGATGACACGACCCGCGCTGATCGGTGATATCGGTGGCACCAATGCCCGCCTCGCCCTGGTGACCCCGGGCGCCTTCGCGCCTCATGACATCCAGAATCTGCCCTGCGCCGACTACCCCGGCGTGGTGGAAGCGGTGCGCGACTACCTGGCACGTGTCGGCGCCACGGGCGAGGCCGCTCCCCGCGAGGCCTGCCTGGCTTTCGCCTGCCCGATCCGCGGCGACCGGGTGACCATGACCAACAACTCCTGGGCCTTCTCCCGGGCCGAGGTCCAGGCATCGCTCGGGTTAACGCTCTTCAAGGTGATCAACGACTTCACCGCCCAGGCCCTTGGCGTGCCCCACGTGGCCGAGGCGGATCGGGTCGAGGTGCAGCCCGGCGAGGCGGTGCCCTATGCGGCCCGGCTGGTGATCGGCCCCGGCACCGGCCTCGGCGTGGCCGGCCTGTTCCCCGGTCGTCACGCCTGGATTCCACTGCCCACCGAGGGTGGCCATGTCACCTTCGCCCCCACCGACGAGCGCGAGCAGTACCTGCTGCGCCATTTCCGCACCCGCTATGGCCGCGTCTCGGTAGAGCGCCTGCTCTGCGGCCAGGGGCTGCACGACCTCTATCTGGCCCACTGTTCGCTGAAGGGCGCCAATCCCGTGCATGCCACGCCCGCCGAGGTCACCGCGGCGGCCGACGGCGATCCGCTGGCCCGTGATACCCTACTGCGTTTTCTCAAGATCCTCGGTGATGTCTGCGGCGACGCCGCCCTGACCCTGGGCGCCCGCGGCGGCGTCTTCCTGTGCGGCGGCATCCTGCCCCGTCTGCTCGACTGGCTACCGCAGAGCCGCTTCCGCGAAGCCTTCGCGGCCAAGGGGCGCCTGGGCGCCTATACGGCGGCGATCCCCGTGCACCTGGTTACCGCCCACTTGACGGGGCTGCTGGGCGCCGCCGAGGCCCTGCACAATGAAGAGGTTCAGTGAATGATTCCAGCCACCCTGCGAGCCCTGCTCGACGACACCCGCGGCCAGCGCCGCACCGAATGGGCCGACCGCGAGGTATGGCTGGCCAACGAAGCCTGGGGAGAGCTGGCAATCTCGCTCCAGGGCGCGCAAGTCCTCCATTTTCTTCCGGCGTCGCCTCACTCCATCGCGCCCGAAAACATGCGAATGCACGCCAGCGCACCAGGCCCAGGCGATAGTCTCGAAGAGATAGTAGCCGGCGGCTGGCTCTGGGTGACGCCCACGCCCCAGGCCCTGCCCGGCGCCATCCGCGGTGGCATCCCGCTCTGCTGGCCGTGGTTTGCCGACGACCGCCATGCCGACGAGTCGGCGGACCACAGCGGCCCTTTTCACGGCCTGGCGCGCAAGGCCGATTGGCGCCTCGACGCCGTGGACGAGCATGAGGAGGGTGTGGAGCTGCACCTTTCACCGCTGGAGCGCCTTCACAGCCAACTGACACCGCGACTGGTGGTCCAGGCCAATGCCCGCCGCCTGCACCTGGAGCTAATCACCGAGCATGTCGGCGAAACGCCGGTGAAGATCAGCGGCGCCCTGCATAGTTACCTGGCGGTCAACGACGCCTTCGCCTGCCGCGTCGAGGGGCTGGCCGGCGCCCGCTACCTGGACAAGCTGGCCGGGTTCGCCGAGCGCGAGCAGCAGGGGGAACTGGGGATACGCGGCGGCCTCGACCGCATCTATCACACCAACGCCGAGCTCATTCTGGACGACGGCGCGCGCCGCCTGCGTGTCGCCCGACAGGGCAGCGACTCCGCCGTGGTCTGGCATCCCGGCGATGCCCCGCCGGCGGACACCCCTGCCGACGCCGCCCGTCGCTTTCTCTGCGTCGAGTCGGCCAATACCCGCCTCGACCCGGTGTGGCTGGTCCCCGGCGCCCAGCACCTGCTCGGCACTACCCTTTCGTTGGCGAACGACTAGAGGCTGACCGCGTTTGAGGTCTTCCTCGCCACGGGGGCTTCGCCGCGCTCACCCCCCTTCCTGCTCAGGCCGCGTTGCGCTTGGCGTCACTTGCCGCCTGCATGGCCAGGGCGGTATCCAGCATGCGGTTGGAGAACCCCCACTCGTTGTCATACCACGCCATGACCTTCACCAGGCGGCCGTTCACCCGGGTGTGATTGGCGTCGAAGGTGGAGGAATGGGGATCATGGTTGAAGTCGATGGAGACCAGTGGCTGAGCGTTGACGGCCAGCACCGGGGACGTCTCGGC
>LFIK01002116.1_pt1 | contig 15985 bp, 11 predicted proteins | sample 643401 | NCBI WGS metagenome assembly LFIK01 (sample SAMN03777447, study PRJNA286221) | soda lake metagenome | biome: soda lake; feature: Kulunda steppe; material: water; isolation source: sample T5-Br brine of Lake Tanatar-5 | place: Russia: Kulunda steppe | collected 2010-07
CGGGAGACAACGTGCAGATGACGGTGACGTTGATTGCGCCGATCGCGATGGAAGACGGCCTGCGGTTTGCCATCCGTGAAGGTGGCCGGACTGTCGGCGCCGGCGTCGTCGCCAAGATTGTCGAGTAGTTGCGGGGTGAGGTCGGGGGCCGCGGATTGACCCGCCCCCCAGTCTGGTCGGAATCTTCCCGGCGCTTCTGCGTGCCTGACAGAGGGCTGGACTTTGGATGTGGTTCTCTGTAGACTCCGCAATCCGTCGGTGATGGAAGGGCGCTCCGGCAACGCAAGTTCGACAGGCCAGTAGCTCAACTGGCAGAGCAGCGGTCTCCAAAACCGCAGGTTGGGGGTTCGAGTCCCTCCTGGCCTGCCAAGTCTATCTTTTTTAGGCTGGCAGATACCCTTGTCGAGTCTGGCATCAGCAACGTTTCAAATCCGCGGGCGTTCATGAAATCCAAAGCAGAGTCCGAGAGTTCACCCATCGACACCGTCAAGCTTGGCATTGCAGCCGTTGTGCTGGTGGCGGGTATCGTTGGTTTCTATTACTACGAGAACGAGCCTCAACTCTATCGCGTGCTGGGCATTCTTGGCGCCGCTGCTGTCGCCATCGGCATCGCCATGACCAGCCAGCCGGGGCTTTCGCTCTGGGCATTCATGCAGGATTCCCGCACAGAGACCCGCAAGGTCGTCTGGCCGACGCGTCAGGAAACCGGCCGGACCACACTGCTTGTTTTTGTCGTGGTGTTGATTGTCGCCATCTTTCTCTGGCTGATGGACATCCTGCTGCGCTGGGGCGTCGAGCGGCTGATCCTGCCGGGAGTCTGAATGATGACAATGCGTTGGTACGTGGTTCATGCCTACTCCGGTTTTGAAAACAAGGTCAGGGATGCGCTGATCGAGCGGATTCGCCGTGACGGCATGGACGAACAGTTCGGCGATATTCTCGTGCCGACCGAAGAAGTCGTCGAAATGCGCGATGGTCAGGAGCGGCGTAGCGAGCGCAAGTTCTTCCCCGGGTATGTGCTGGTGAGGATGGAGATGAACGATGCCACCTGGCATCTGGTGCGCTCCGTCCCGCGGGTCATGGGCTTCATCGGTGGAACGAGCGAGCGCCCGGCACCGATCAGCGAGCGCGAGGCAGAACAGATTCTCAATCGGGTTCGTGAAGGCGTTGACAAACCGCGTCCCAAGGTCTTGTTTGATGTCGGCGAGATGGTGCGCGTCAACGATGGTCCGTTTACCGATTTCAGCGGCGCTGTTGAAGAAGTCAATTACGACAAGAGTCGACTACGGGTTGCCGTGCTGATTCTGGGCCGCTCTACGCCCGTCGAACTCCGCTTCGATCAAGTCGAAAAAGTCTGACGCTAATCTCATGCGTCCGGCGGTGGTGTCTGTGCACCGCGGCCGCCGGGTTGTTGTTCAACGGGGAGCCGATCAGGCGCAGGTACCCGGTCAGGAGGTCTGAATGGCCAAGAAAGTCACAGCCTATATCAAATTGCAGGTCAAGGCCGGCAAGGCCAACCCGTCACCACCGGTTGGTCCTGCGCTCGGTCAGCACGGCGTCAACATCATGGAGTTCTGCAAGGCGTTCAATGCGCAGACGCAGGATCTCGAACCGGGGCTGCCGACGCCGGTTGTCATTACTGTTTACAGTGATCGCAGCTTTACTTTCATCACCAAGACGACGCCTGCGTCGGTGTTGCTGAAGAAGATTGCCGGAATCGACAGTGGCAGCGGTCGTCCGAATACCCAGAAGGTCGGTTCGGTCACCCGCGAGCAGCTTGAAGAGATTGCACGCACCAAGGAGCCTGATCTGACTGCTTCCGATCTCGATGCAGCGGTGAAGACGATTGCTGGTACGGCCCGCAGCATGGGTCTCGACGTGGAGGGCGCCTGACATGGCACGCAAGACACGGCGTCAAAAAGCCATAGCCGAGATGGTCGAGCGTCATCGCGTCTACACCGCTGATGAAGCGTTCGAGTTGATTAACCGACTTCCGCCTGCGAAGTTTCCCGAAAGTGTCGAAGTGTCGGTCAATCTCGGCGTTGATCCCCGCAAGTCCGATCAGGTCGTGCGTGGTTCGACGGTGCTGCCGCATGGTACCGGTCGTCAGGTTCGCGTCGCGGTGTTTGCGCAAGGTGCCAATGCCGACGCTGCCAGAGCGGCAGGTGCTGACATTGTCGGTCTTGAAGACCTTGCCGAGCAGGTGAAGGCTGGTCAGCTCGATTTCGATGTGGTCATTGCGAGTCCTGACACCATGGCCGTGGTCGGCCGTCTCGGAACCATCCTTGGTCCGCGTGGCCTGATGCCAAACCCCAAGGTCGGCACCGTGACGCCCAATGTTGCCGAGGCGGTTACCAATGCCAAGGCTGGGCAGGTGCGCTATCGCACAGACAAGGGCGGCAGCATTCATTGTGCTATCGGTAAGGTTGGATTCGAGCCGGAGAAGCTGCGCGAGAATCTCGGTGCGCTGATGGCCGATCTGAACAAGGCGAAACCGTCGACGTCCAAGGGTGTGTACGTCAAGAAAGTCGTTGTTGCAACCACGATGGGTCCAGGGCTGATGCTCGATCCCGGTTCGGTGGCTCCGGCGAAGGTTTGAATGATGCTCCGCGAACGATTCGCGGAGTCTGGCTGTACCGACATTGATGCGCACGCTGTGTTTCATTGATGTCGGGGTCTCGAGGCTGTCGGTAGCGGCAGCCGTCACAGACCGCTTGGCGTGACGCGAGTCACTTAATCGGCAGTTTCCCGTGCGGAACTGTCGGCCAGCGCAGACGGTGCGGCCCCGGCAGGCTGGTCCTGCAAAGGCCACCGTAACCCCGATTCGTTAGTCGATTGGGGACGTGGCCCATCAGTTTCCTGTGTGGAAGCTGATGGGTCTGAACAGGTCTCCGGGGAGTTTCCCGGAGTGCCATGGCCCGGTTCCAGGAGGTGGTATGGCAATCAGTCTGGAACAGAAAAAGGCAATGGCTGCGGAAGTGCGTTCAGTGGCCGAAACCGCGTTTGCAGCAGTTGCTGCTGAGTATCGCGGTATTAGTGCCACAGCGATGGATGCGCTGCGTGTCGAGGCTCGCAAGGAAGGCGTCTACCTGCGGGTAGTCAAGAATTCCATTGCAAAGCGAGCGATCGAGGGTACCGAGTTCGAGTGCATGAGTTCCGGCTTGAACGGCCCGTTGTTGTTGGCATTCTCGGTTGAGGATCCCGGCGCAGCGGCACGTGTGGTCAAGGCGTATGCCAAGACCAACGACAAGCTGGTTCCGCAGCTGGTTGCGGTGGGTGGCAGGTTGTATCCGCCGACCGAACTCGATCGGCTGGCCAGCATGCCGACGCGTGATCAGGCGCTCAGCATGCTCATGGCAACCATGCGCGCTCCCACGCAGAAACTTGTCAGCACCCTTAACGAGGTGCCTGGCAAGTTGGTGCGTACCATTGATGCGATTCGCATGGCGAAGGAAGCCGGTTGACGGATCCGACGCAGTCCGTGGTTCATTGACCTTGAGTCCGGAACCCGTTTTGTCATTGCAGGGAAAGCCGTTACGGCTTTCACGAGACACGATCAGGAGTGCTTGACGATGGCAGTTTCGAAAGAAGAAATCCTCGAGACGATCGGTAACATGACCGTTCTCGAGATCGTCGACCTCATTGAGGCGATGGAAGAGAAGTTTGGTGTGACTGCAGCAGCAGCCGTTGCTGCAGCGCCGGCGGCAGGCGCCGCCGAAGCAGCTCCAGCCGAGGAGCAGACCGAGTTTGACGTGATCCTGAGCAGCTTCGGCTCGCAGAAGGTCAACGTCATCAAGGCGGTTCGTGCAATCACCGGTCTTGGCCTGAAAGAAGCCAAGGATCTGGTCGAGGGTGCGCCGTCGCCTGTCAAGGAAGGTGCTTCGAAGGACGAAGCCGCTGACATCAAGGCCAAGCTCGAAGAGGCCGGAGCAACTGTCGAGATCAAGTAGATCCGATCGTTGTCAGGCCAGTGCAGCAATGTCGGCTGTGACCCGGGGCCATGAACCCCGGGCTGCCGGCATTGCTGCGTTGTTGTTGTTGCATCAGCAATTCCGCGGTTCTGCTGCCGCGGCAGCGGTATGTCGCGATCATGATCAAACGTGATGGCTCACGTACCGACCCGATTCTACAGGTGTGAGGAATCCCGATGGCCTACTCGTTCACGGAAAAACAGCGAATCCGCAAGGATTTCGGCAAGATCCCCAACCTGCTCAAGGTCCCGTACCTGCTCTCGACGCAGTTGGAATCTTATCGGCAGTTCCTTCAGCTTGATCGCAAGCCTGATGCGCGCGAGGACCTTGGCCTGCATGCAGCGTTCAAGTCGGTCTTCCCGATTTCGAGTTATTCCGGAACTGCGACGCTTGATTACGTCAGCTATCGTATCGGCACCCCCACCTTCGATGTCAAGGAGTGTCAGCAACGCGGCATGACCTACGCGGCGCCGCTGCGTGCCCTTGTGCGTCTGGTCATCCATGAGCGCGATGGCAAGACTGTCAAGGATATCAAGGAGCAGGAAGTCTACATGGGCGAGATGCCGCTCATGACCGAGAATGGCACCTTTGTGGTTAACGGGACCGAGCGCGTCATTGTCTCGCAGCTGCACCGGTCACCGGGGGTGTTTTTCGACCATGACCGTGGCAAGACGCATTCGTCCGGCAAGCTGCTGTTCAGTGCCCGAGTGATCCCCTATCGCGGGTCATGGCTGGATTTCGAATTTGACCCCAAGGACAACATCTTCGTCCGCATTGATCGTCGCAAGAAGCTGCCGGCAACAGTGCTGCTGAAAGCGATGGGATTTGATCGGCAGACGATTCTCGAGACATTCTTCGAGACCAACACCTTTCAGTTGGCGCCGATCGGTGACGATCCGATCGGCGCGACTCCCGAGCAGAGCAAGGCGATGCTGACACTCGTCCCCGAGCGTTTGCGTGGTGAGACGGCCAGCTTCCCGATCATGATCAATGGTGAGGTTCTCGTCGACGAGGGTCGGCGAATTACCGCTCGGCATATCCGCCAGATGGAAAAGGCTGGCCTCGATCAGCTCGAAGTGCCTGAGTCATATCTGGTTGGCCGTATTCTTGCGCGCGATATCGTCGATACCGAGACCGGCGAGTTGCTGGCGCCCGCCAATACCGAGCTGACCGCCGAGCTGATCAAGACGTTCCGCACCGCTGGCGTTACCAGGATCGACACGCTGTTCGTCAACGATGTCGACTCGGGTCCATACATGTCGACCACGCTCGATATCGATGCGACCCGGACGCCGCTCGAGGCGCTGGTCGAAATCTACAAGATGATGCGCCCCGGTGAACCACCCACCAAGGATGCCGCCGAGAACCTGTTCAATAATCTGTTTTTCAGCGCTGATCGTTACGATCTTTCATCGGTTGGCCGGATGAAGTTCAATCTGCGGGTCGGTCGAGAAGAAGTGACGGGTGATGGCACGCTGAGTCACGACGACATTCTCGCGGTCCTCCATACCTTGATCGACATCCGTAACGGCAAGGGGACTGTTGATGACATTGATCATCTCGGTAACCGCCGCATTCGTTGCGTTGGCGAGATGGCCGAGAATGTCTTTCGCGTCGGTCTGGTGCGTGTCGAGCGGGCAGTGCGCGAACGTCTGAGCATCGCCGAAAGCGAAGGCTTGATGCCGCAGGAGCTGATCAATGCCAAACCTGTGGGTGCGGCAATCAAGGAGTTTTTCGGCTCCTCGCAGCTCTCGCAGTTCATGGATCAGAACAATCCGCTCTCCGAGGTGACGCACAAGCGACGGGTCTCCGCGCTTGGCCCGGGCGGCCTGACGCGTGAGCGGGCCGGTTTCGAAGTGCGTGACGTGCATCCGACGCACTACGGACGTGTCTGCCCGATCGAAACGCCGGAAGGCCCGAATATCGGTCTGATCAATTCACTTGCCTGCTATGCGCGCACCAACCGCTACGGGTTTCTCGAAACGCCGTATCGCCGCGTGATCGACGGCGTGGTCACCGACGAAGTCGATTACCTCTCGGCGATCGAAGAATCCCGCTACATCATCGCGCAGGCCAATGCCCGTGTCGATGAAGCCGGGCGGCTGTCCGACGAACTGATTTCGGTTCGGCATCAGAACGAGTTCGGCATGTCCACGCCCGACAAGGTGCAGTACATGGACGTGTCGCCGAAACAGACAGTGTCGGTTGCGGCTGCACTGGTTCCGTTTCTCGAGCATGACGACGCCAACCGTGCATTGATGGGATCGAACATGCAGCGGCAGGCTGTTCCGACGCTGCGCGCAGAGAAGCCGCTGGTCGGTACCGGTATGGAGCGAACAGTTGCGATCGACTCCGGCGTGACGGTTGTCGCGCGTCGTGGTGGTGTGGTCGAGTCGGTCGATGCCGGGCGTATCGTCATCCGGGTGTCCGACGACGAGACGGTCGCTGGTGAGCCGGGTGTCGATATCTACAATCTTGTCAAGTATATGCGCTCGAACCAGAACACCTGCATCAACCAGCGTGCGCTGGTCAGTCGCGGTGCGCAGATCGAGCGTGGGGATGTGCTTGCCGATGGGCCGAGTACCGACATGGGCGAACTCGCGCTCGGTCAGAACATGCTGGTCGCTTTCATGCCCTGGAATGGTTACAACTTCGAGGATTCGATCCTGATCTCGGAGCGGGTGGTGCAGGAAGATCGTTACACCACGATCCATATCGAGGAGCTGACCTGCATCTCGCGTGAGACCAAGCTGGGTGCCGAGGACATAACCAACGACATTCCCAATGTCGGTGAGGCGGCGCTTGCCAAGCTTGACGAGTCAGGCATCGTCTACATCGGTGCCGAGGTGAAGGCGGGCGACATCCTGGTCGGCAAGGTCACCCCAAAGGGTGAAGCGCAGCTGACTCCGGAAGAGAAATTGCTGCGCGCCATCTTTGGTGAAAAGGCAGCAGACGTAAAGGACAGCTCGTTGCGTGTTCCTTCCGGCATGGACGGGACGGTGATCGATGTGCAGGTCTTCACCCGTGACGGCCTGGAAAAGGACTCTCGAGCCAGAGCGATCGAGCAGGAAGCACTGAATCGGGTTCGCAAGGACATCAACGATCAGTTCCGCATCTTCGAACAGGACGCGTTCTTGCGGGTGCGTCACGGGCTGATCGACCAGGTTGCCGAAGGTGGCCCGGGTGGTCTCAAGTCAGGCAACACGATCACTGCGGCTTACCTGGATTCGATCGAAAAACAGAAGTGGTTCGAGATTCGGATGCGCGACGAGGAGGTCAATGCCCTGCTCGAAGGGACGCAGCGTCAGTTGCGTGAGCAGCGCGAAGCGTTCGATGCATACTTTCAGGAAAAGAAAGGCAAGATCACCCAGGGCGACGATCTGCCGCCTGGTGTCAACAAGATGGTCAAGGTCCATCTGGCAGTCAAGCGGCGCATTCAGGCCGGCGACAAGATGGCCGGTCGACACGGCAACAAGGGCGTGATTTCGATGATCGTGCCGCAGGAAGACATGCCGTTCACCGCGGATGGCCGGCCGGTCGACGTGGTCTTGAACCCGTTGGGTGTGCCGTCGCGAATGAACGTTGGACAGGTCCTGGAAACGCACCTTGGCTGGGCGGCCAAGGAGCTCGGTCGACAGCTCGGTGAACTGATCGATGCCGGTCAGGGCTCTGATGCGGTACGCACCCGTCTGCACGCGATTTACAACGAAAGCGGCGGTCAGAGCGTCGATCTCGACAGTCTGCAGGACAGCGAAGTGTTGCAGCTTGGCGAGAACCTGCGCGCTGGTGTGCCGATGGCAACCCCGGTGTTCGACGGTGCGAACGAGCCCGAGATCAAGCGCATGCTGCGCCTTGCCGGGTTGCCCGAAAGCGGACAGACCACGCTCTACGACGGGCGAACCGGTGATGCCTTCGACCGCCCGGTGACGATCGGTTACATGTACATGCTCAAGCTTAACCACCTTGTTGACGACAAGGTCCATGCCCGCTCGACTGGACCATACTCGCTGGTGACGCAGCAGCCGTTGGGCGGCAAGGCGCAGTTCGGCGGCCAGCGTTTCGGAGAAATGGAGGTCTGGGCGCTCGAGGCCTATGGTGCGTCATACACGCTGCAGGAGATGCTCACCGTGAAATCCGACGATGTGAACGGTCGCACCCAGATGTACAAGAGTATCGTGGACGGCAATCACCAGATGCGGGCGGGTATGCCCGAGTCGTTCAACGTGCTGGTCAAGGAAATCCGTTCGCTCGGGATCAATATCGAACTCGAGCAGGATTGACAGGCGGCGACGCCAACGCCCTTCCGGCCCTGTCTTGCGGGGCCGGTGGTGGATGCACATACACAGGTGATGGACGAACGCCATGAAAGATTTGATTCCGCTTTTCAAGCAGCCCGGAGCACAGCTCGACGACTTCGATGCGATTCGCATCCGTCTGGCGTCTCCCGAGATGATTCGCTCGTGGTCGTATGGCGAGGTCAAGAAGCCCGAGACGATCAACTACCGCACGTTCAAGCCTGAGCGGGATGGCTTGTTCTGTGCGAAGATCTTTGGTCCGATCAAGGACTATGAGTGCCTGTGCGGCAAGTACAAGCGGCTCAAACATCGCGGCGTCGTCTGCGAGAAGTGTGGTGTCGAAGTCACGCTTGCCAAGGTGCGTCGTGAGCGCATGGGGCATATCGAGCTCGCGAGCCCGGTGGCTCACATCTGGTACCTGAAATCGTTGCCGTCGCGCATTGGGTTGCTGCTCGACATGACGCTGCGCGACATCGAGAGCATCCTGTATTTCGAGCGGTTCATTGTGCTCGACCCGGGAGTGACCGACCTCGAAGAGGGCCAGTTGCTGTCTGACGACGAGTATATGAATGCCGTTGATCAGTTCGGTGACGATTTCGAGGCTGGCATGGGTGCCGAGGCCTGTCAGCGGCTGCTGCGTGATCTTGACCTCGAGAGCGAGCGTGACAAGCTCCGTGAGGAGTTGTCTGCCACCAATTCAGAAACCAAGATCAAGAAGCTGACCAAGCGGCTGAAGCTGATCGAAGCGTTCATCGAGTCGAACAACCGCCCCGAGTGGATGGTGCTGAGCGTGCTTCCTGTTTTGCCGCCGGATCTGCGACCGCTGGTTCCGCTCGACGGTGGTCGATTCGCGACGTCGGACCTCAATGATCTGTACCGTCGGGTGATCAATCGCAACAACCGGCTCAAGCGGCTGCTTGAGCTTGCAGCACCCGACATCATCGTGCGGAACGAGAAGCGCATGCTGCAGGAGTCGGTCGATGCGCTGCTCGATAATGGCCGACGTGGGCGTGCGCTGACCGGAACGAACAAGCGGCCGCTGAAATCGCTGGCCGACATGATCAAGGGCAAGCAGGGGCGGTTCCGTCAGAACCTGCTCGGCAAGCGGGTCGACTATTCCGGCCGTTCGGTCATTGTGGTTGGTCCGACGTTGCGGTTGCACCAGTGCGGCCTGCCGAAGCGGATGGCGCTGGAACTGTTCAAGCCGTTCATCTTCTCCAAGTTGCAACGGCTAGGGCTGGCGACCACGATCAAGGCCGCGAAGAAGATGGTCGAGCGTGAAACCCCTGAAGTCTGGGATATTCTCGAAGATGTGATTCGTGAGCATCCGGTCATGCTGAACCGCGCTCCGACGCTGCATCGACTCGGTATCCAGGCGTTCGAGCCGGTGCTGATCGAGGGCAAGGCCATTCAGCTGCATCCGCTGGTGTGCACCGCTTTCAACGCCGATTTCGACGGCGATCAGATGGCCGTGCATGTGCCGTTGTCGCTTGAGGCGCAGCTGGAAGCACGCGCACTCATGATGTCGACCAACAATATCCTGTCACCGGCGAGCGGCGAGCCGATCATCGTGCCGTCGCAGGATGTCGTGCTCGGTCTCTATTACATGTCTCGCTCGCGGGTCAATGCGCGTGGCGAAGGCATGGTTTTTGCTGATCTTAATGAAGTACATCGTGCCTACGAGAGCGGTGCGGCCGATCTGCAGGCGCGCGTCAAGGTTCGCGTACACGAAGTCGTCCTGGATGATAACGGCAATGAAGAAGAGCGTGTCGGCGTGCACGAGACCACGGTCGGGCGCGCGCTGATTTTCCGCATCGTGCCACGTGGCCTGCCCTTTGCACTGGTCAACCGCGACATGAACAAGCGGGCGATTTCCGCGACGGTCAATACCTGCTATCGCCGGGTCGGGTTGAAGGCAACCGTGATCTTCGCCGACCAGTTGATGTATCTCGGCTTTGCGTTTTCGACGCGGGCGGCGATCTCGATCGGCGTTGACGACATGATCATCCCTGACGAAAAGTCGCAGATCCTGCAGTCGGCAGAGGAAGAGGTCAAGGATATCGAGGAGCAGTACGCCGGTGGTCTGGTGACCAACGGTGAACGCTACAACAAGGTGGTCGATATCTGGTCGAGAACCAACGACCAGGTAGCGAAGGCGATGATGGAAAAGCTCGGGACCGAAGCGGTCACCGATGCCGATGGCGCCGAGACTCGCCAGACCTCGTTCAACTCGATTTTCATGATGGCGGACTCGGGAGCGCGAGGCTCGCCGGCGCAGATTCGCCAGTTGTCGGGAATGCGTGGGTTGATGGCCAAGCCGGATGGTTCGATCATCGAAACACCGATCACGGCCAACTTCCGCGAGGGCCTCAACGTCCTGCAGTACTTCATTTCGACGCACGGCGCGCGAAAAGGATTGGCCGATACCGCGCTGAAGACCGCCAACTCCGGCTATCTGACCCGGCGTCTGGTTGATGTCGCGCAGGATCTGGCAGTGACCGAGGAAGACTGCGGCACCAGCAATGGCATTTACATGTCACCGATCATCGAGGGTGGCGATGTGGTCGAGCCGTTGCGCGAGCGCGTGCTTGGGCGCGTCACGGCGGGTGACCTGATCGATCCCGAGACCGGTGAGGTCACGATTGCCTCTGGTACGCTACTCGACGAGCGTCTGGTCGATCTGCTCGAGACTATGGGTATCGACGAGATCAAGGTCCGCTCGCCGATCACCTGTGATACGCGGCATGGGGTGTGCATCAAATGCTATGGCCGTGACCTGGCGCGTGGTCACGCGGTCAACATTGGTGAGGCCGTGGGCGTGATTGCCGCACAGAGCATTGGCGAGCCGGGAACACAGTTGACGATGCGGACCTTCCACATCGGTGGGGCGGCGTCGCGGGCGGCAGCCATCGCCAATGTCGAGGTCAAGTCTGACGGCTATGTCCGTCTGCACAACATCAAGGTCATTCAGCATCACAGCGGCAACCTGGTCGCCGTTTCGCGCTCGGGCGAGATCACCGTCATGGAAGAGCAGGGCCGCGAGCGTGAGCGCTACAAGGTGCCATACGGCGCCAGTATCTCGGTTGCCGACGGCGATGCCGTCAAGGCTGGCCAGGTGGTGGCCAATTGGGATCCGCACACCCACCCGATTGTCACCGAGGTGAAGGGGCAGTTGCAGTTCTTCGACTTCATCGAGGGCGTGACCGTCGAGCGAACGGTCGATGACATCACCGGGCTGTCATCGCTGGTGGTCAAGGAGCCGAAGACGCGTGGATCGAGTGAGCACATCAGCCAGGTGCCGGGAGCCGAGGTCCGGCTTTCTGCCAAGGACATGCGGCCGATGTTCAAACTGGTCGACGACACGGGCAAGGACATCAACATCCCGGAGACCGATATCCCGGCGCAGTATTATCTGCCGGCGGGTGCCATCATCAGCGTGGCCGATGGTGATCAGGTCGATGTCGGCGATGTGCTGGCGAGAATTCCGCAGGAATCGTCCAAGACCCGTGATATCACCGGTGGTCTGCCACGGGTTGCCGATCTGTTCGAGGCGCGGAAACCGAAGGAACCGGCGATTCTTGCCGAAATCAGCGGTACCGTCTCGTTCGGTCGTGAAACCAAGGGCAAGCAGCGGTTGGTGATCACGCCGCGCGAGGGCGATGCCTACGAGGAGCTCATTCCGAAGTGGCGTACCGTCAACGTGTTCGAAGGTGAGCAGGTCGAACGTGGTGAAGTGATTGCCGATGGCGAGCGAAATCCACACGACATTCTTCGCCTGCTTGGCGTCCCTCAACTCGCCTCGTACGTGGTCAAGGAAATTCAGGACGTCTACCGTCTGCAGGGCGTGAAGATCAACGACAAGCATATCGAGGTGATCATCCGCCAGATGTTGCGTAAGGTCGAAATCACCGATGCCGGTGAAAGTACGCTGCTGCGTGGCGAGCAGGTTGATCGTGCCCGCGTCCTGGAGGAAAACGACGTTCTGTTGTCGGCAGACAAGCAGCCGGTCGAGTATGATCCGGTGTTGCTCGGCATTACCAAGGCATCGTTGTCGACCGAGTCGTTCATCTCGGCGGCGTCTTTCCAGGAGACGACGCGGGTGTTGACCGAAGCCTCGGTGCGCGGTGCGCGGGATGATCTGCGTGGTCTGAAGGAAAACGTCATCGTTGGTCGGTTGATTCCAGCCGGCACCGGTTTCGCGCACCACGAGGATCGTCGTCGTGCGCGCCGACCGGCGCAGATCCTGCCGACATCGCGTGCAGCGGCCGAAGCCGAACTCGCTTCGGAGTTCGCTGGCAACAACCTTGGTGACTCGGTCACCACCGAGCGCAATGACGGTTCTGACGGCGATTCGTCGTCGGAATGATCAGTCTCGACGCCATCACGATGCACACAATTTGACACGTGATGGCGTCGCGCCTACAATTGCGCACCTTCGACAGGCCGGGTGCAGCTCGGCCTGTCGCGTGTCTACACTCTGGAGTGAGGGTCTGATGGCGACCGTGAATCAGCTGGTCCGCAAGGGGCGGCGCAGCAAGCCGGAAAAAAGCACTGTTCCCGCGCTGGAGGCAAGTCCGCAGAAACGCGGTGTCTGCACGCGTGTTTACACCACGACACCGAAAAAGCCGAACTCGGCATTGCGGAAGGTCGCCCGTGTGCGTCTGACCAATGGTTACGAAGTGACTTCGTACATCGGCGGTGAAGGCCACAACCTGCAGGAGCACTCGGTTGTGCTGATTCGCGGTGGTCGCGTCAAGGATCTTCCGGGCGTGCGCTATCACACTGTGCGCGGCTCGCTCGATACTGCGGGGGTCAGTGGCCGGAAGCAGGCTCGTTCCAAGTACGGAACCAAGCGCCCGAAAGGGTGACTCTAACCGTTTCATGACAGTGTTCAGGTAGACCATGCCAAGAAGACGCGAAGTTCCCAAGCGCAAGATCCTCCCGGACCCCAAGTTCGGTAGCGAGTTGCTGGCCAAGTTCGTCAACATGTTGATGCAGGACGGTAAGAAGTCCGTGGCCGAGAAGATCGTTTATGATGCGCTCGACCATATCAAGGCCCGCGGTATCGCTGATCCGGTGACGACACTGGAGACGGCGCTGGATAATGTTCGCCCGGTTGTCGAGGTGAAATCGCGACGGGTCGGCGGTGCAACCTACCAGGTGCCCGTCGAGGTCAGGCCGGAACGCCGTAATACGCTCGCCATGCGTTGGTTGATTGATGCATCACGCAAGCGCAGCGAGAAGACCATGTCTCAACGTCTGGGCGCCGAAGCGCGCGAAGCGTCCGAGAATCGTGGTGCAGCCGTCAAGAAGCGCGAAGATACGCATCGTATGGCCGAAGCAAACAAGGCCTTCTCGCATTACCGCTGGTAAGTAACCGACAGGATATCACCGTGGCACGCAAGACTCCCATCGAGCGTTATCGCAACATCGGCATCATGGCACACATTGACGCCGGCAAGACGACGACTACAGAGCGCATCCTGTTCTACACGGGTGTCTCCCACAAGATGGGGGAAGTGCATGACGGTGCAGCTGTCATGGACTGGATGGAACAGGAGCAGGAACGGGGTATTACCATTACGTCCGCAGCCACCACGACTTTCTGGAGTGGTATGGACCAGCAGTACCCCGAGACGCGGATCAACATCATCGATACCCCTGGTCACGTTGATTTCACCATCGAAGTCGAACGGTCGTTGCGGGTCCTTGATGGCGCTGTTTGTGTGCTTGATGCCAATGCCGGTGTCGAGCCGCAGACCGAAACGGTCTGGCGTCAGGCCAACAAGTATGAAGTGCCGCGCATGGTGTTCATCAACAAGATGGACAAGATGGGCGCTGACTTCTTCCGCTGCGTTGACATGATGCGCAAGCGTCTTGGTTGCACGGCCGTTCCGATCCAGTGCCCGATCGGTGCAGAAGATGCCTTTGAAGGTGTCATCGATCTGATCCGGATGCAGGCCATCTACTGGAATCAGGAAGATGCCGGTATGACCTACGAGGCGCGCGAGATTCCCGCCGAATTGCTTGAGCAGGCGGAGACACTGCGCGAAGCGATGGTCGAGGCGGCCGCTGAAGGTGATGACGACTTGATGGAGCGTTACCTCGAAGGGGAAACGCTCAGTAACGAAGAGATTCGACGCGGGCTCCGTGCGCGGACGCTGGCGAATGCCATCGTCCCGGTGTTGTGCGGGACAGCGTTCAAGAACAAGGGCGTTCAGGCGCTGCTCGACGCGGTTGTCGAGTTCATGCCGAGCCCCATCGACGTGCCGCCGATTCGTGGTGAACTCGATGATGGCACCGAAACCGTGCGTGGGCCGGATGACAACGAGCCGTTCTCGGCGCTGGCATTCAAGATCGCGACTGATCCCTACGTCGGCACGTTGACGTTTTTCCGGGTCTATTCGGGAACGATCAACTCCGGTGATGCCGTCTACAATCCGGTGAAGGGCAAGCGTGAGCGCGTAGGCCGTATCGTGCAGATGCATGCCAATGAGCGTAAGGAGATCAAGGAAGTTCTCGCTGGGGACATCGCAGCGGCGGTTGGTCTGAAAGATGTTACCACCGGTGACACGCTGTGCAGTAATGAGCAGCGCGTGACACTCGAGCGGATGGAGTTTCCCGAGCCGGTGATCTCGGTCGCGGTCGAGCCGAAGTCAAAGGCCGACCAGGAAAAGATGGGCATGGCACTCGCGAAGCTCGCGCAGGAAGATCCCTCGTTCCGTGTTCGCACCGACGAGGAATCGGGTCAGACCATTATTTCCGGCATGGGTGAGCTGCATCTGGAAATCATCGTCGATCGGATGAAGCGTGAGTTCAAGGTCGAGGCCAATGTCGGTGCGCCGCAGGTTGCCTACCGCGAAAGTGTCCGAACTGCCGTCGAGCAGGAAGGCAAGTTCGTGCGGCAGTCGGGTGGTCGCGGTCAGTATGGCCATGTCTGGATCAAGCTCGAGCCGCAAGAGCGCGGTGGCGGTTACGAATTCGTCAACTCGATCGTTGGTGGCGTGATTCCGAAGGAATACATTCCGTCTGTCGACAAGGGTATCCAGGAGCAGATGGAAAACGGTGTTATCGCCGGTTTCCCGGTTGTCGATGTCAAGATCACGCTCTACGACGGTTCCTATCATGATGTCGATTCGTCGGAAATGGCGTTCAAGATTGCCGGTTCGATGGCATTCAAGGAAGCTGTTCGCAAGGCTGATCCTGCGATACTCGAGCCGATCATGAAGGTTGAGGTCGTGACCCCGGATGATTTCATGGGCGATGTTGTCGGGGACCTCAACCGGCGTCGTGGGCTGATCAAGGGCATGGATGAGGCGGCAACTGGTCGCGTGATCCGCGCCGAGGTTCCGCTGAAGGAAATGTTCGGTTACGCGACCGATCTGCGCTCGGCGACGCAGGGGCGTGCCAGCTACTCGATGGAATTCGGTTTTTATGCAGAGGCGCCTGCAAGCGTCGCTGAACAGGTCAAGAAAGCGTCCTGAACGATCGTTGGTAGGTCGAGCAGGGCATCATGGTAGACAGGGCCGACGACGCGTTCCGGCAACAATGACAGACCGGCGTCGGCGGTGATGACAGAGGGGAATGAAGCGTGTCCAAGGCGAAATTCGAGCGTAGCAAGCCGCACTGCAATGTTGGCACCATTGGTCATGTTGACCATGGGAAGACGACACTGACCGCGGCGCTGACCAAGGTGATGGGCGAGATGCATGGCGGGGA
>LFIK01002117.1_pt1 | contig 15984 bp, 21 predicted proteins | sample 643401 | NCBI WGS metagenome assembly LFIK01 (sample SAMN03777447, study PRJNA286221) | soda lake metagenome | biome: soda lake; feature: Kulunda steppe; material: water; isolation source: sample T5-Br brine of Lake Tanatar-5 | place: Russia: Kulunda steppe | collected 2010-07
CCCCCTTACCTCGAGGCATGATTGGCTAGATCATGGATGCTACCCAAAATAAACTTGTCTTCATAATTGTGAGGCTGGGAGTCCAGATCTTGGGGGATGGTGCAATTTTGTGGTCGCGGGGGGAGGGGGAAGCCCCGCACAAGCCCTGAACAATGGACCTAGGCATCCACAGCCCCGCCTGGCAGGTTTGTGATCTGACATGCTGAGACAAGCCATTGCCCAAAATTGTGCTTTGGTGCTGCGCCAGAAGCACTTGAAGCCATCCTGGATCCTGCCTGAGGCCTGCTCGCAGGTTGATGTTGTCATGGGGCAGAAGACTGGCTTCTTCCTGGACCAGAGGGACAACCGTGCGCGCATTGGCCGGCTCTGCCGGACAGCATCAGGGAGCATCAGCCCGGGCTTGAGGTGTTTAAACGTGTTTGGCTACACTGGAGGGTTCTCTGTGTATGCGGGCAGGTGGGTCCAACAAGCTTGATCTTTGCAGCTCTGATGTACTTGTGCAGGGGCGCTGCGGCAGCATTGAGAATGGGCTGCCAGGGTTGCTACAGGTATGTCACGCAGGCATGTCTGAGAAGCAGCCCTGGACCCGTTTTACAAGCATGTGAGCGACCCTTCTGGGTGTCCTGCTGACTGATCCAAGGAACATCTCACAATGTCGCAGATCAAACGCTGCAAGCGTGACGACAGTGGACATAGCTGACAAGGCCCTGCAGTATGCCACTGCAAACTGGGCACTTAATGGCTTGAAGGAGAGCTTGCACGAGTCAGGTGCGGGCGAACGTCGAGTTAAAGGAGCAGCGACTCCTAGTTCTGAGCTGCGCTCCTTGCATCTATGGTCCAAATGATGGCCAAGCACCAGGAGCATAGTGTCAGTGCAGCATGTGGGCTGGGCGATGCGGCTGCGGTGCGGTGCGGTACAGTCAAAGTCATCTGCAAACTTCATCCCCTGCTTGCTTGAGTTGGCCAGCTTAGCATGGCCATGGGCCGCAGCTGTCACTGAGCCTTTGACCCTGCTTCTGCTCTGTTTGGATCTGCAGTGCGGGCGGATGCATTTGCGTTCCTGGAGGAGGTTGCAAGGTCCAAGGAAAGATGGGACCTGGTCATCGTTGACCCCCCGTCGTGAGTGATTTCCATGTCCGCCATTTGTCACACCTGTTGATGTTTGCAGGCGGGTGCATCGAGTACTCATGCGTTGCACCGGCTTGTCTTGGGCTTGTGGAAGAGAGTTCGCAAGTTTTGAGCCTGGTCGCGCGCCCTGCTGTGCAGGTTTGCGCCCAACCAGGCGTCTGTTGAAAAAGCCAAGGCCAGCTACAAGGCGCTGTTCACTCATGCCGCCCGGGTGAGTTGGCTGGTATCCTGTCAGTATGTACAGGATATTGTAGTGAATTCCTGTCCCAATTAGCTCACGAGGTGAGTAGCACTAGCCAGATGGGCTCCCTCAGGGCACCCTCCGATTCCCAAAAAGCCGCCTCCATTTCCATCATGGCTCCCTCCAACTTCCATGAGAAGACCTCCGAAGGCCTCCCATTAGAAAGCCTCTCTCCCTTGTGCTTCTCCTCCCCCCTAACATACACATATACACGCCAGGAGCTAAAATGAATCAGGCGCACCCCGGGGACGGGGGAGGGCAAAGGGGAAGGGGTTGCGCGCAGGTGCAAGCACGGCCCGTTAGTGGATGCACGTGCTTGCATGTGCTTGCACACGCACACAGCCCCTTGACCTCACCCTCACCTGCCAGAGCCGGCGCCCTGCCCCCTCCCCCGCACACCATTACTTTAAGGGGTGCCAGTCGCACGCAATGTGGGACGCGTCGTGCTGTGAGCGGCGACTGCGCGGAGGGGTAGACGGGCCTGAAAGGTGCACATGTACCCCGTGTAAGCACGCGTGGAAACACCACGCCCGCCACCTTCCGCCTCCTCCCACGCCCACCTCTGCCACCAAAACACCACAGCAGACAAAATTGATACCTAAGTCCATACGTGGGGCGTGGGAGGGGGCGCCAGCAGGGACCCGACGCTTGTCCGAGTGCACCGTTTGGCAAGCTGCGACCTTCGGAGTCTCTGCGAACTGCGCTTCCCAGCCATGGCCATGCCTCGTGCTCCAAAAAAAGCTTTTACAAAAATCCGACCATCTTAGAAACTGCCCAATTACCTGCAACAATCGGCCAGGTGGCTCTGACAGGGTGCAAAGTAAAACATACTACAAAACACACGTTTGCGCACGTGTGCACTGTTTTTGTTACCACACTGCTTGGTTACATGTGCCTTGCACAGGATGGTTGCCCTCATACTGCTCGTCACAGTAAATCCTGCCAGAGCCCATGTGTGCTTGCTTGGTTCCGCTGCCCACAGTGTGTTCGACCCAATGGCATTTTGGCCTTATCGTCATGTAGCAGCCACATCACCTCCTCAACCTTCAGTGAGGTGTGCTGCAGCGCGCTTGCAGCAGCCCAGCGGCCTGGGTGAGTGCAGCACAAACTAGAACAAGGGTAGGGTTGCACGCTACAGCTACGCAACGGTCTTGTGGACAGTAGCCTTTGGCCAAGTTACTAAATCCACTCGATTTCCTTTCTACGACCCTCGTATGCATTATAAAAGCGAAGTCACTAATTTTGCTTGGAAAAAGCATGCATTTGTAAGCATAGGAAGTTGCACGCTTCTAAAACTTCTCAGATGTAAGCTTGTGATTGCCTGTCTTAACAATATACGTACTCTGGTTGCATTGTGCTTAACAATTGCTAAACAAGAATAAAGCTAATGATGCATAAAAAGGGCATCATTGGCATTGAGGACGGGGACTTCCATCAATAGTGTGGGCCAGCCTGCAGGATTGCGCACTTCTGTCATTTGGATTTGTAAGACATGGCATGATGCCCCCCTGCTGCATGTTGCCCCTCTGCCGCACAATACCGTAAAGCTGTGGACTCGGGACAGTTGCAGGGTAGGACGAAGGCAGAAACTCAAGCAGCACCGCCTTTTGCCAACTTCAGATGCGCACGCAGCTTTCTATTCTTCTTTTCCTCCACTGAGTTTAATGTATCTGCTCCTGATCTGGAGGCTGTGCGCTTGAACTTCAAAGCCCAAGGGCCTTACCCTCAGGCCCCGTAGGCGCTGACCTACAGCCATCATTTCCTACAAGTTGTAGGCTACAACGCAGGTAAAAAAATCTTGAAAATATCACGAGTACATTGTGAATTAAAACATTGAATGGGACTCGATGGGCAGCGGGATCGAGCAGCCACTACTGTTTTGTAGCCACTCCTACGGCTAGGTTGCGCTGCGGCTACGGCTACGCTACGAAATGGTGACCGTAGCACCATAGTGTGCAACCCTGGAGGGTTAGGAAGGCAAGTCATGCAGTCGTGACAAACCTGATTCCTGTTAAATATGTGTTTGATCGACCTGCAGGTATGCCCTCGTGATCGCTGGCCAACCAGAGGACCATCCATCACCTATTTTTGCAGAGGAACTGCGCTACCTCAAGTTTAACTGCTATCAACTTGAGGGTTAGGATTAATGCATGTATACTACGTAGTATACCAGCTGATGCGCGCTTGATGTGAGAGAGTAAAAGACATGTGTGCGTGAGGAGGGCCCACCTTCGACCTTAATGCATAGTGACAACTTTTTTCTCAGTTGTATATTATGCTCAGAACCTATGTTTTCTTGCTTAAAATTTTCAGGGATGATCACGACCACACGAACGTTAACTCAATCGTTAACCGCGTGAATGAAATCTAAAAGGCTGAGCCAAAATCTAACAGGCAACAACAAGCGAGGAAAATCCAGGTCATGTCACACCATCTGCAGTAATTGCAAACGTAGTACATGACATACTAAGCGTATTTCAAATTGAGCCAAAGCAGCGTTACCTGCTGAGATGCAGCAGCTGCAAGCGCATCAAAGATATCAGCATGCGGCTTCAGGCCTTCTTGGACCACAACGGAGGAGACTGTCCAGGGCTGCCGGTCGATCACTGACTCGAGCTGCAGCTGCTACAGCTCCGTCAAACGGCAACGGTGCATCTCACCCCCAGAGCAGCACCAGCGGTACCCCCACTCCTGCAGAGACAGCCCGCACCGTGCTAGACATCTGCCAGGGTGGGACGTTCTGTACGATTGACAGGAGCACGATGACGCCCGTGGGCACGCCAGTGGGATTTGTGCTGGACAAGGATGGCACCCCACTCATCTCCCTGACCCAAGGCAGTATTGAGCTGCGTAATATTAGCAGCAACCCTCGCTGCAGCCTGAAGGTGCAGCCAGCAGCCTACCCTGCTCGGGCCCTGGCCAGTGTGACTCTGATGGGCCAGCTGGGGGAGCCACTGCCACCGGCGGAGGGTAGCCAGGGTAATACAGCCAGTTACCCGCTGACCGTGGAGAAGTGCTTGTACTTTGGTGGCATGGACCAGGTGTGTGTGCTTGTATGCCGGCACCTGGTAAGCAGGTGGCTTGGTCATGAACTTTCTTGAGGGCGATGAGGAGCCAGGCCGGTGTTAATTGCGCCCCTTGCTAGCTAGGACAGCAACCTTGTATTCTCATGACGATCTCCTGGCACTGCAGATCCAAACCGAGATCACTGGAGAGGAGTTGTGTGCAGCAGAGCCTGACATGCTGCGCAATGACCTGGATGAGCTTATCAAGACATGGAATGAGTGAGTTGGCCTGGGCGTGCTCAGGGCAGCAGACACTGTCACGAGCTGAATCTAAAAAGGATGCATAGATTCAACACGATGATTTGCATCAGCAGCGCGGGCATGGAGTGCATGCGTGCGGTGCGCATGTGCTTGTGTACTTGTGTCTGCGTGTTAGATGCACATGCAGAGATGCATTTGCTTTGTTGTCAAGACGCAGGGGATGTGCAGGCTGTAGATTCCGCTCATCCAAACTAACAGATAGTGCAAATATCACATGCAGAACACTCCCTTACTTTCCATCGCAGTGAAAGGGCTGAGGACATATATCGAATTGTCAGCGCCCATTTGAAAATTCCATTGGTAGAGGTGAGGGCTCCTTCCCCGATGCAGGCGATGGCACCTCATGGAATCTACAATAGGGTCCCAGGTGCACGCAGGCTCCTTCTTTCCTCTGTCACCACTGTACAGCTTGGGCACATGCAAGCATGTATGCGCTGCAGCAGACGTTTGCGCATGAACAAATGCGCGCTTGCACACACGCACACACACATACACACAACATGTACATACACAGCACGCACGCTCACACATACGCATGTACACGCTTTACGCAGATGAGCTACGCAGAGCTCCTGTGGGTGGACCGCCTAGGCATGTACGTGCGCGTTGAAGCGGCCGAGCACTTGGATGGCCTCGTGGTGAGTGCCTGCCCCGCGTGTCTTGTTTTGTCTCGCACAACAGCAAAGTGTGCATGCGTGGAAGGCCTGCGCCAGCCAGATTTGTCAGCTATGCAATAGGGTGTTGCCCTGCAATGGGTGGGTGGCCTTGCTGCCTGGGAGGCCATGCGCAGACTGCTGAGTCTGTGCGCAGATCCACTTGCGCAAGTTGATGCCGTTTGGCGTAGGTAGCTACCGTAAATGTTGGTGTGTGGGTGTAGTGGAAGGGGTGCAGTGGGATGGTTGTTAAAAGCACCATAGATTGCAACACAACTGCATAGGGTGACCAGCTGTGCTTGAGTGTTGCATGCATGACGGCTGCTGCTGCCTGCAAGGAATCATTGGTCTGCTGGTGTCTGCTGATGTGCGCACGAGAGAGGACGCATGTGCCTTAGCGTGACTGGGCTTGTGCCTCTGTGTGCGCTACCTGCAACAGCTTGAGCATACCAGTTATGAGCTCATGCTGGGCGGTTCCTTCTGCTGAATGCTCATGCTGTTCCCACGCCGCATGCAACTGCTGCACCCTCTCCCTCTCCCCATGATACACTGCATGGACGGTCCTGTGCATCCAATGCCATTTCCTTGCTGCCTAACTTATCAACCTCGATTCAGAACTTCCCTGTCTCCCATGCTTTACCTCGAGTGATGGGCGTCTCCTTATATGCAATTGCGATCAACCCCGCATCTGCGGGAGCAGTGAAGTCCATTAACGCAAATGCACGTAAGCCTGCATGAGATCCCGTGCCTGCGCTTGTCCGTGCTCCCCAGCTGTGATTTGCTGCAAATGGTTGCAGATAGCGCGTGTCCCTTTCTATCGGCCTGTGCTGGATGAGCATGATGCGCGCTCCGTGATCACCATGGCTGCCCAGCTTGCATGGGAGGAGGAACGACCCTAGTGAGTTAGAAGCTGCTGTCTAGCTCTGTACCATGCGTATCCCGTGACTGCATATGTTTGTATGTGTGTATTCGTGTGTGTACATGTGCGTGTGTATGTGTGTGCATATTGTGTGCGTACATGCGTATTTACCTGACCATCTTTGGCCTGCACTTAGTTCTTTGCAACACCCTCCCATGCTCTGACAAGTGCAGGCATTGGCAGCCCTATTGTTGTGCTTGAATGCCGCCAGGGCAAGGACGGTTAGCTACGACTGCCCTTGATGCACAAGTGCCAGCATTGGGCCACTAGCACAGACATTTAAGCTTGCAAACCAGAATTTGGGTGGGGAGTCTGGCGTGCGGAGTTGTCAAGCTATCTTGTGCATAGCTTGCTTGGCACATCATTAACCTCCTAACCTCTCTGTTTACGCCTTATGCAGCACGCCCCCTATCCCGTCAATCTTCACCGACTCAGCTGCCGCCTCAAATAATTAGTCAGCGCGAGCTGGCTTGCTGCTTACATATTATCAAGTACTAAGACAGATCGGCTGAAATGCTGACAGAGAGTGTGTGTCTTAAATGCTTGGTGTGTCTCAAAGGAAGGAGGCGCATCAGTAGCCCTGTCCAGGTAAGAGTCACATGCCTGCACCTGCTGTACAAGGGTAGCTGAGCTGAAGCCTACCAGGCTGTAACCTTAACCTATACCTCTGTTAAGATATCCTAACAGAGGGTTGTAGCTCTGTGTTCGGAAACAGAGGAAAGGCTTCATAGTTGTTACAATTGATACCAAAATTGAGTGTTGCTCAGGGATTTCTTGCAAAAGTCATATAAAAGGGTTTTACCTGGTGCTTGCACCAGCCGCTGTAGAGTACAATTTAGGGTTAACCGCCTGTCTGGCCGTTAGGCTGATTGGTTTGTGGCTGGTCTATGTATACAAGATTCACAAGGTAGGGTTGATTGCCAGCCTGGTCGTTAGGCTGGTTGGTTTGTTGCTGGTTTTCTAGATTACAAGATTGCAACTTTATTTTGAAAATAAGGTAAGGTTTCAAGGCTGTATCCGCCGAACGAGGGCAGCTTAGCCGCTTGTGGCCTCCAGTGAGGTTCGAACCCCGAACCCACAGGTTGCGAGGGTGGATAATCGACTTTCCATCGCAGGTGCCCCGCCGCCTGCTCGACTATCCGGAGCCCGGAGCTGAAATCTAAAAATAATGGTCAACCTGCTGGTCTTCACCAGCCAAAAAATAGTCCATAATGTCCGAGATGGAATGGCACAGTTAGTTGTGCCGTTGAGGAAAGAAATCGAAGACAGTCTGACTAGGCAAGGCATTAAAAATGTAAGGGGCCTCCATAGAAATGGAAGTAGGGGAGGTATTATGAGTCCAGGTCACAGTTTCAATTCGTAGGGTGTGGGCACGAAGTCTGGAGCAAGACACGCTGCGAATAATGTCACGAGGAAGATCAAGGAGCATGTATCTAGGAAGGGTGTACAGCGAATGTGTGACCAGGGCCCTCTTGGTAGGGAGGGCGCACCATTGATGGTAAGTGGAGCTTTTACTGTTGCGCACTCGCGGATGTGTACCAGAAGGTGTCCAATAATCCAAGTGCCCCTCCCTGAGGTCCACAACAAAACGACCAAGATCAATGGGCTCACACTCCAGCAGCCTTTCCTTGAAAAGTAGGATAGTACGAGACCATTCATAGCAGACAGGATGTGGGATCATCATAAAACCTTGAGCAAAGGTGATTTTGGAGGGAACATCATTTTCACAGATATTGGAAGCGAAACACGGATGGCTCAACAAAGTCTGGTCTTGCCGGCACATGTGGCCAACAGGACTTTCAAAGTCCTGGGGTAAGTTACCCCAATGGCTTCTATCAAACCTTTCAGCAGAACTTCAATCCTGCTCAAGACCAGATGCTATTTGCATACCCGGTTGGAAGGAAAAATGGCCATCAAAGAGACATACAGGCTCTACACCCTTCGCGCTGGGATGTACTCCTCATTGAAGTAAAATATTGTGATGATACTCGACCAGAGCAACAATTAGCAAGGGCAACCAAACAGCATATTGGATTGAAACGCCCTTGTACAGCAATGCCACAAAGTAAGCCTACATACCATCCTGATTAGAGTGATGGGGACCACCTATAAATGTCATACTGAACTACCCCTCTGTAAGCTTGGCCTAGACCAGTGCAGAGTAAGAAAACTTTGTTTTTCTTTTCTTCTTTTCCGAGTCGTTGTTTTGTGAGTCTGTTATTTCCTATGAACAGGCTATCCTATTGGTACTAGCTCTAGATACTCAGGTTTGAAACTCAGGTTTGGAGGGGGTCGGATTTTGACCCATTTTGGCACCCCTTATGCTGATTTTCAAAAGGGAAATGACCAAAAATTAGCATCTCATCAACCACTTGGTGTTTTCAATCCAATTCTTTCGCAATGATGTTTGTTTATTACAAGAGCACCAAAACACCAAAAACCATGTAATTAGGTGCAGTGGCTGATCTGCTGTGGACATCTGGCTGTGAAAAGTAGGGTTCACGCCTCGGCCCATTGCGCATGGGCCCCATGATGCGCAGTTTTCAAGCTCAGGTACTGTGGACAGCTTGCAACCAGGGCTACCATCTAACACTAAGCTTGAAAACTGCGCGACACGGGGCCCATGCCCTGGGATCATGCCAAGACCATACCCATTTTGGGCCTCAGATACTATAGAGGTTAGTAACCCCCCCTGATTAATTACAGATGAGGGATAATAACGGCTGTACCTGCCAAACGGGGCAGTCTAGTTGAAGTTTATCAGGCCAGGTTGCTAGCCCCTTAGGCTAGAAAGAGACAAGTAAATACGGGGAAAGGTTGTGTCACAAACGGTCTGTCACAACGAAACACCAAAAAAGCAGCTCAAGAGCATGAGTGGTTGACCCTCAGTGAAAACCATATAGCCAAAGAAATGCTGTGCAATGGCTCAAAAATCGAGATTAATGAGCCCATGAATGCCAGAAAAACCTCTTGACATTGCAGCGCATGTTGTTACAATAATCCAGCTTTCAAACAGACTGCAACAAAAAACAAGGGAAATTGCAAGGAACACTGCAACTTGTGCATTGTTACGCCTGGTTTTATGCGTGGAAAAATGTGCACCTTGCGAAGGACAGGTTTGCCTTTTTTTCCCAGTGCTTTGAGCAACACTCCTCAATCCTTGCACCAGCTCTTCTGTCCCCAGCATTTGGGAAGCCCGTACCAGATTGCATGCAGCATTACGCTACCCTACTTGAAACCTGGCGGCCAGGCTGTGCCGCTTCTTGGGCCCATGCCCTAGAGCATGTCAGTATGAACCCCACACTCCAATCAATTGCATGTACATGCGTGTGCATCACCTTGCAAAAGGCGAGCATAAAAGCTGCCTCCCGTCAATCTTACAGGATTGAACGAGTCACCAAGGGGGGAGCTCAACTACCATGGAGCTGCGACCTGGGCCTGAAAGCAAAGCGCCCAGCGCCCCCCAGCCGGGCTAGCCCTTCAGTGTGCTACGTAATGAGTACACGTGCGGAAGCAAAGCCCCAGCCCCATCCCTCCAGAGGTGCTGCGGCCTGGCACCGCTTCAAGCCTGCGGCTCCCCAAAATGTGTGCTGCCCATGGCAGGTGCCTGCCATGCAGCTGCAGGCACGCAGCAGCGCCGATGAATGTATGAGGCGGCCAAGGGCACCAGCACGCAAACACTCCTCCTCACCCTCGCCCCAACCCATAGCCCACTCACTTGCGATGTCCAAACCATCAGCATGCCACAACCATGCATGCCCCCACCTGACACAACCAGTTGTAATTAATTGTACAAACTCACACACATGATGTGCGCCCAAGGCAGGCGCACTGGCCATACCCGGAGACACACACGCCGATGTGTGCTCACGATCACACAGCGACACAAGCGCGCTGCTCTTACTCGCGCCGCGGCCGCACGCGCCTCAGCTCGTCCTCTACTGTGTGCTCGCGCAAGCGCGTGCCGGGCCGGAAGCCGAGGCCAATGCGCTCAGCGGCCAGGCTTGCATGCGCGTGCGGCAGTCGCTCGCGATCGCGGTGGTGGTGGTCGCCGCTGGCAGCCGTGTTGGCGATAGTGGCCAGGATCTCGGCCTGGAGCTGCGCGCAGCTGCTTGTCATGTGCCTGCGCATGTGCAGAGGTCACGTACATGGGGGCGCATGGCCGGGCGTGCGAGCATGTGCGTTGGGTAGGTGCATGGGCATGTGCGCAAGCGAGTCCTGGAAGCCCAGCACATTGTCTATGCACAGCCCCAGGGAGGCTCCCTGTTTGCATGTGCGGCCATGAAGCCCACAAGTCAGCTGCTGGCCTACATGCAGCACTTTTTAACTGTGGTCTCTTGCTTGCTTGCCTGCGTGTTCGGCACACAGCTTGCTTCAACAGCCTGCCCTCAAATATGCATCCAACAACAAGAGAGAGGGGAGCCAGCCACGGCAGAGGAAGCTCAAGAATGGGCAGCAGCGAGCATCCGCGCCGAATTTGGCGGCTGCCCTTGCACTTGGGCCAGCATGCACGGCCCATGGGCATGCACGCAGCAGCATGAGACATACACAGAAAGCACACGAGCTTGCACGGCTATGACACCAAGCACACTACCAAGCATGGCTGTTGATGTAACTGCGTGCATGCAAGTGCTCACCTGTAGCCGTCGGTAGCCATGACTGCAGCTAGATTGCGGCTCACAAAATCTAGGCACACCTTCTTCAGGTCCTCTGCATGGTTCTGCAGACATACAGACGACGTTTGAGAGAGGTCTGGAGAATGCCTCACACTGAAAAGCAGAAATTCCTCTGTGCACACATACGCACACAGCACATACACAGGCGGTACAAGCCCATGCACACATGCGGCACATGCGCAAACACACATACGCACACAGCACATACACAGGCGATACAAGCCCATGCACACATGCGGCACATGCACAAACACACATGCACACACAGGCACGCTCTCCCAACACATGCGCGCACACATGGTGCAGACAGTAGGGAGTATTTCAGATGAGATGGCACCCGGCAGCGCCATGGATAGGCGAGGGGGAAGAAGCATGGCTTCAACTAACGGGCTCCAGCAAGGGGTTTACTGCAGGGATGCGCAGCAGCAGCACTCGCAGCGGCAGCAATGGCCTTCGGCAATGGAGCACGGCAGCGCTGCAGCGTGTTGGCTACAGCAGCTGCTCCCGGAGCTGGCCACAACTGAGCTGGCTGGCGGATGATGCCATGCAAAGGGGGTGGGGGTGTCAGTTCATGCAGGCGGTGCATCAGACCTGAACCCCCCAACTCCAGCCTTTGTCAGACCTTCAAGTCCCAACTTCAGCCTTTGTCTGGCTATATGTTTGTCTGTGGCTATATGTTTGGCCCGTTCATGTGATGCAAGCTGATCGCCCCACATGCCCCTCCATGCTTTGCTGCCTGCCGCCTGTTTGCACTTCACACTGCTCATGAGTACTATCCCTGGTCCAAACACCACAAAGGCACCACGTTCTCTCGATGCAGGAGGGTGGAGAGTCAGCTCATGGAGGGGCAGAATGTAAGAGTCTGTCCTCACATGATTCAGCCCAGCACAATAGGTGCACCATAGGGCTAAGCTATTACAGGCATCAACTGCAGCACTCAGGCCTCAGCATTTGGGCCAACAGGTGCCCCCAGCCCCTCCTTGTTTGCAGTGAACACTGCGCGCACAGCACGCAGGCTGCGTGCCTGGGGCGGGCACATGCCTACACCCATGGCTTTTACCGCAGCACGATCATGGAAGGGGGGAAAGGGGGGGGGGTGGGGTCTTGCCTGCATTTGCTTGCACTTGCTACCGGGGATGGCACCATGCTTTGGTGAAAGGAGGGGGACAGCAATGGTTGCATGGACGCGGGGAAGGGCGCACCTGCTCAGCCAGTGTGAGGGTGGTGGCCGCCGTCTCCACGTTCACGGTCTCGCACAACCGGCGCTCGCAGATCCTGCGTGGAAGCAGCGTAAGGGCAACTTGTGGGGAAGGCAGCGCAGCCTCGCACGGCCAGCGCAAGCACACCATGCCAGACAACAGCAAAGGAGGAAGGGGGAAGTTGGGGTGCTTTGCCTATGCTCCCAGGCGCACGTCCTCTGGCAGACAGCCCCCCCCTCTCTCACCTCCTCCGCTCAGATTAAGATCAGAGGTCCCACACATCAGCCTGCAGGTCCAAGCATTCAGCCAAGTCCAGCCCAGTCAGATTTCAGCCCATCCCAACCCAGCCTAGTCGAGCTCAGCCTGGCCTTGCCCAGCCCAAAGGCGTCCACAGGCTGCGATGATTGTGCTGCCAAAACAGGCCCTGCTGACAGTGCACAGGTGTGCAGCGTGTGCGCCCCACTGCTCGCTGGTGAGTTCTGTGGCGCCACCAGGAGCAACGACACTGGGGCCGTGCTTGCACGCACTCGCACAGGCGCGCGCTACCCCCCCCCTCTTTCCCCCTCTCCCCCCTCCTCTCTCTTTCCCCTCTCTCTCGCCCAGCCTCAAGTGACCTCAACACACACACACACTTGCACGCGCCCCTCCCTGGCGATACCTGCGCAACCGTGTGAGCTGGTACTGGTCTGCTGCCACCAGCAGGTGCTGCGCCATGGGCACATCCAGGTTGGGGCCCTCGTGCTCCTCCGGCAGGGTGTCCGTGTAAACAAAGTGCAGCAGCGCGCGGAACACAGGCGCCTTGATGTCCATGACCTGCGCGCGCGTGCAGGGGCAGCAGCAGCAGGGCCGGCGCGTGTGTTTGGGGGGTGGGGTGTCTGGCAGGGTGAAGCAGGGCACACCTGGGCTGGAGGTGGCGCACGCCTGGATGCCCATGTGCTCCGTGCGCATGCTGGGGCAGCAGGGGCGGCACTTGGGGTATGGTATGCACGTGACAGGTGGCGCTGTGACAGGTGGCGCTGTGACAGGTTAGCTGTGACAGGTGGCGCAGGTTAGCTGTGGCGCCTCTAGAGCGGACTCCAGAGAAGGGCTCAGCTTCACACTGCAGCAACCACCATGACTTAGGCATGACACTTGTTCTGGCACTTGGCGCAAGCAGGTGCCACAGATTGTGGTATCCTCATGGGCCTCAGTGCAGCACATCTGCTGTGCGGCAGGAGCTGCAGTGCAGCTCTCTGCTGCCACAGCAACACTGCTGCCGCCGTCTTGCTGCCGCTGTCCTGCTGCCACTGCTGCATTGCCGTTGAAGCCGCGGCCAACAGCCAGGGATCCATGCTGCGACTGAAAGCCAGGATCAACGCACCTTGACGCGCCCCTCCTGGCCCTCACGCATAGGACTCGTGAGCAGTGCGTGAAACACGGGCGAGCGCGCCTCCAGGATGATCTTGTGGACGCGCATGACCTGCACAGGGGTGAGAACAACAAGGAGAGCGCAGGGGGGTTTAGGCAGAAGATGTTGCGGATGATTGGGGGGGGGGAAGAGGGCGGAGCATAGGCTGTGACAACAGACGCTGCCCCTGTAGCGCCTGGCAGGCAAGCTCAAGGCACAGCCATTGGTCCCCCAGCTGCCCCACTGGCCCGCCCCACCCCTCCTGTCCTCACCTCATCCTCCACGGCAAACTCGCATCCTGCGCCCTGCCCCGCCCTCACCTCATCCTCCACGTCAAACTCGCAGTCCGCGCCCTCCCCCGATGCCAGCAGCTTGCCCAGGTCCTCACCAAGTGAGGGCGTCGGCACCCGCACCAGCTCACTGCGGCTGGCTGACGGCCCGCTGCTGCGTGACAGGGCGCCCCCTACACAGCGGGCGGCAAAGGGCACGGGCGAGCCAAGCAGCAGTGAGCGCGGCTGCGAGCACGCCCACGACCGACCGCACAGTTCCATCAGCTGGTAGTGCACACGGCGCGGGGGTACATCCGCATGCGAAATGCAAACTTGAACGGTTCCAGCTGAGTCGGCACGTACACACACACACACACACATACACACAAACACACACACAGAACATTTTGAGCATCCAGGTTCCAAACTGCCACATGAGCAGCAGCTGCAGCGGCACCAGCTTCCTAGTCCTGCATCCCTTGCTAAATCCTCCATGGTCCCAAAATCCACGTCAAGGCCACCCAGGTTCAATGCACACGCCCAATCGTTTATTACAGGCAGGCCCAAACGTCCATGGCCTCCTGGCATGGAGGGGGGGGGTGGGGGTTGGATGGATGGGGGGGCCCCCCTCCTGCCAGAGATTGCGGCCGCAACCCAACTCCGCACTCGCTGTGTCTGGTGGAGAGGGGTCAAACGGTGCCTAGGCCTAGATGACCCCTTTTCCTTAATTGATGTAAGGAGCATTCTCATTACCTACGCAGCTCTTACTTCCTTTTGTTTCCGCACTTGCTGCTCATGCTTTCTAACGGCTGTGTGGCTGTTGGGATGCCTTCCATGAGGCTGGAGGCTGCTACCGAGAGAGCCTGCGCTGATGTAGACAGTGCCGCACAGCTGCGCACGCCCTCCTGCGGCCATGGCCAGCTCAGCGGTGTGCATATGCACCCGATTGAGAGCCGTACACCTCTGCTCTAGGGTGCCCGAAATGGTGCGCGTCGGGAGCATGCCCACCCACCTGTGGACACAACTAGCTCTATGGTGTACTTAATGATGACAGTGTCATTGTGCAAGTAGCCCCGCGAGGTGTCTTCCAGGATGGAGCGCTTCACAAACTTGCGGTAGCCGTGGCAGTTGCGGGCATTGGGGTCCTGCACGCACGAGGCACACACACACACCAGAGACTAAGGGCACACACACCAGAGCCCGACTAAGGGCACACACACCGAAGACTCAGGGCGCCAACAAGGGGTGCCGTGCCGTTGCGGGCAGGTGCCCCATCTAAGGAGGCTCTCGATCACGCAAAGCGCTGCAGGTCGAGGACTCTAGGCCCCAGCGTCTTGCGGCACGCACCTCCAGCCGCCTCCTTTAGGTATGTAAGCAGCGCCGGGGCCCCTACTGCTGCTCAGGAGGAGGCGTGCGCGCCGACCGCTGCAACAAGCAGCACAGCCCCGCGGAAGCTTCCCCGCACAGCAAAAGGGAGAGCAAAAGGGAGGGCAGGGCGGGCAAATTGCCTCCAATCCAAGCAAGGCACCCTAACCTTCAACAAGGGCCCTCAGAATCAGGCCCCACCAAGGATGTAAACAGCGCATTTTTTGTATTTTTCGGTGGGGAGACAAAGCCTTAAATTCGCGCTGGGGATATTTTGCCTTTTAAAATACCATTAAATTTGAGAGTACAAGGGGGGGGGGGCTGGCAGCCACAGCCTTCCTCAGGGACGCTCACCTATTCAGTGTCGCTGTGTTTTGCTCAAATTAAAAAGAAATTCATATCATTTAATGCAATTCCACTCTAATCTTCATCTCTGAAGTCCCCTCCACTGCTGGACCCCTCCACCTCCTCCTCCTCCTCCTCCTCCTCTTAGAAGGCCACCCAGGGCTGGGCCACCATATCTCTGAAGTACGGGCTCTCGGTGAGGGACAGGGGCAGGCCATCGGCGCACACATGCGCGCTACAGCTTCGTCACACTCGGCTTTGCTTGCTCCACGGGCGCATTGAAAGAGCGTCTTCTGCATTTTACTGCCACCTACTGCTACTGCTGCTGCTGCTGCTGCTGCTGCTGTCAAACAGGTCGCCATTTCCAGAGCTCGCTTTGCTGCTGACAGCTGGTCCTTCTTCACCCTCTTTGCATGCTCCTGCTGCATCAATGCTAGCACGTCTGCTGGCACTTTCTCACACTGGCTGACACCACA
>LFIK01002118.1_pt1 | contig 15980 bp, 15 predicted proteins | sample 643401 | NCBI WGS metagenome assembly LFIK01 (sample SAMN03777447, study PRJNA286221) | soda lake metagenome | biome: soda lake; feature: Kulunda steppe; material: water; isolation source: sample T5-Br brine of Lake Tanatar-5 | place: Russia: Kulunda steppe | collected 2010-07
ACAAACTGGAAGAGCTGCTCGACTACCATAACTTTATTCTCACGGGCTATTTCGGGCAGCCCGCTCTGGAACTGAACCAGGTCTTTGATGAAGCCCTGGCGCAAGCGGACCAGATTAAAGAACTGGCAGCGGATACCGTCGATCTGGTGCATGATTTCCGCAAACGCGGCAGCAATATCATGTTTGAGGGAGCGCAAGGATCTCTGTTGGACATTGATCACGGTACCTACCCCTATGTCACCTCCTCCAACACCACCGCCGGCGGCGTGTCTACCGGTTCCGGGGTTGGTCCCTTGTATCTGGATTATGTGCTGGGTATTACCAAGGCGTATACCACACGGGTTGGAGCCGGGCCGTTTACTACTGAACTGTTTGACGCTACCGGGGCTGGGTTGGCTGAGCGTGGTAATGAATTCGGTTCGACCACCGGGCGCCCCCGTCGCTGTGGCTGGTTCGACGCTGTGGGCGTGCGCCATGCCATTCAGATCAACTCCATCTCGGGGCTGTGTCTGACCAAACTTGACGTATTGGATGGCATGGACGAAGTTAAAGTGTGTGTCGGCTACAAAGATGAGTCCGGAAAGCCGATCAGCGTACCGGCTGAAGCAGAAGGCTACGAGGGCATTGTACCCGAGTATGAAACATTGCCGGGCTGGAAAGAGAGTACCATGGGGGTTAAATCGCTGGATGATTTGCCACCCAATGCCAGAGCGTATATCAGCTATCTGGAAAGGGCGGTCGGTGCGCCGGTGGACATTATATCTACCGGTCCGGATCGCAGTGAGACGATCACACTACGTCACGCATTCTGTGACTGAATTTATACGGAAGAGGCCAGGGAGCCTCTTCTTTTCGTTTTGAGGTAAGGATTTTGGTTAGAAAAAAAATGCCCACACAAGACCCGTACGCGGGCCGTGAGGCTCAGAATTATGACAACCCGGTGCCAAGCCGGGAGTTTCTGCTCCAGTATCTGGCGGATCGCCAGGCACCCGCTACCCACGAAGAGCTGGTCGAAGAGCTGGAACTGGGCTCGGAAGACGAGGCGGAAGGCTTGCGCCGCCGCCTGATCGCCATGACCCGTGACGGCCAGCTACTGTGTTCGCGCCAGGGCGCCTATGCCCTGGTGGATCGCATGAGCCTGATTCGTGGTCGGGTACAGGGGCATCCGGACGGTCATGGTCTGTTGATCCCGGAAGACGGCGGTCAGGCACTGGCGCTGTCGCATCGTCAGATGCGTACATGCTTTCATGGCGACAAGGCACTGGCCCGGGCTCTGGACACCGAAAACCGCGGTCGACCGGAAGGCAAGATCGTGGAAGTACTGGAACGCAATACCCATCAAGTTGTCGGCCGTTATCACAGTGAGGCGGGCATCGCCTATGTGATCCCGGAGAATCGTCGTATCTCGCACGACGTGCTGGTGCCAGAGGGCAAAGCCATGGGCGCCCAGGCCGGCGACATCGTATCGGCGCGCATTACCGTGCAACCGGACATGCGTCGTCAGCCTGTTGGCGAAGTTACCGAAGTGCTCGGCCGCTCCATGGCACCGGGGATGGAAATCGATGTGGCGCTGCGCAGTCACGGCATACCGTATGAGTGGCCGGACGAGATCAATGGTCAATTGGCGCAACTGCCCGATGAGGTGCGTGCGCAGGACATTGGCGACCGCGTGGATTTGCGGGATCGCTCCTTTGTCACCATCGACGGTGCTGACGCCAAGGATCTGGACGACGCGCTTTGTGCCACCCGCAAGATCAGTGGCGGCTGGAAGCTATGGGTGGCGATTGCGGATGTCAGCCACTATATCCAACCCGGCACACCACTCGATCTGGAAGCCGAAACCCGTGCTACTTCGGTCTATTTCCCCGAACGCGTGATCCCCATGTTGCCGGAAAAATTGTCCAACGGTCTGTGTTCACTGAACCCGGCGGTTGATCGCCTGGTACTGATCTGCGAGATGGATGTGGATCGCCATGGCGAAGTAGACGCCTATCAGTTTTTTGAAGGCGTGATCCATACCCAGGCACGGCTGACCTATGATCAGGTCTGGCAGTGGATGCAGGGCAAGCCGGACGGCGTGCTGGGCCAGGTGAAGGGGGATGCGAGCAAGGTCCAGCGCACGCTCAAGCATCTGGTGAAGATGCACGAGGCTTTTCGCAAGGCACGCGCACGTCGTGGCGCCATGGACATTGAAACGGTAGAGCCACAGATCGTATTCGGGCCGGACAAGAAGATCGAACGCATCGTGCCCTATCATCGCAACGACGCCCACCGCATCATTGAAGAATGCATGCTGGCGGCCAACAGTTGTACTGGCGAGTTTCTGGAAAAGTCCGAATTACCGGCCCTGTACCGGGTGCATGACAGCCCGCCGCCGGAAAAACTGGAAACCTTGCGCGGTTACCTGGGCGAACTTGGGTTGGTCTTGCCGGGCGGCGACGAACCGGACCCGGAAGATTATCGCCACCTGATGCAGCAGATCAAAGGCCGTAACGACCAGGAAGCGATTCAGAACATGATTTTGCGCAGCCTGTCGCAGGCGGTGTATCAACCGGATAATCTGGGTCACTTCGGGCTGGCATTCGATGCCTACTCGCATTTCACCTCACCCATTCGGCGTTATCCGGACCTGTTGGTGCACCGGGGCATTCGTGCGCTGATACGCAGCGGCAAGCGCATTGGTCATGTCAAACGCCCCAAAGGGATGAAAAAGCTCAAACTGACTGAGACCTACCCCTACGACGAAGCGCGCATGAACGCTCTGGGTGAACACTGCTCGCATTGCGAACGGCGCGCTGACGACGCCTCCCGAGATGTGGTGGCCTGGCTGAAGTGTGAATTCATGCAGGATCACATCGGCGATGAATTCGATGGCAAGATCACCTCGGTGCTGGGCTTTGGTTTGTTTGTGCAACTGGACGATGTCTGGGTAGACGGTCTGGTTCACGTGACCGCGCTGTCACGCGATTACTACGTATTTGATGCGGCCCGACAGCGCCTGGTCGGCGAGCGCACTCGGGTGGCCTACAGCCTGGGTGATCAGGTAAGGGTGAAAGTGGTAAGGGTGTCACTGGACGATCGCAAGATCGACTTTGAGTTGGTGTCGTCAGACAGCAAGCGTGGTGCAGAAGATGTTCCCACACCGAAAAAACGTCGTCGTCGCAAAAATGCCCGGCGCCCACAATAGTTGCCGATCAGAACGGTCATTGGGAAACAACAGGTTTAAGCTACCATGAGTGCCATTGTCGGATTTCATGCCGTGCAGGCGGCGTTGCAGGAACGCCCGGAGCGGATCAAATCGCTGCTGCTCAACAGTGAGCGCCATGACAAGCGCCTGGCCAGCCTGCTTGACCAGGCACGTGCTGCCAATGTGCGTTTTGATCGTCTGGACAGTCGTCAGTTTCAACAGCGCTTGCGCAAATTGGAGCTGGAAGATAGCCGACACCAGGGTGTAGTCGCGCTGGTGCATGCCATCGCGCCCAGAGAAGAGAACGACCTGTGGACCCTGTTGCAGCAGACGGATGATCCGCTGCTGCTGATTCTGGACGGGGTTACTGACCCCCACAACCTGGGTGCCTGTCTGCGGACGGCGGATGCTGCTGGCGTTCATGCGGTGATTGTGCCGAAGAACAAGTCGGCCGGACTCACCACCACCGTGGTGAAGGTGGCTAGTGGTGCGGCGGAGCACGTGCCACTGGTACCAGTGACCAACCTGGCTCGCACCATGAAAACTCTGCAGGATTACGGCGTCTGGATTACCGGTGCCGCAGGGGAAACCGATCAATCGCTTTATCAGGCCAATTTTTCCGGACCCACTGCCATCGTCATGGGGGCCGAAGGCGAGGGCATGCGCCGCCTGACCCGTGAGCATTGTGACCATCTGGTTTATATTCCCATGCTGGGCACGGTGTCCAGTCTGAACGTGTCGGTAGCCACCGGTGTGTGTCTGTATGAAGTGGTGCGCCAACGAGCGGGACGTCGCTGAGTCTCTGCAGCGGCCAGGTTTGCTCAAACGCCTGTCATGTGCGCGGTTGCGTGATAATGCCTTGTGCCCGACCGGGCAATCCGGTATTATCCGCCGCCCCGGTTTATTCTATTGAACCCGAGAGTTCTCCTTACCTTACGGCGTACCGGGACGTTGAAGGTTGTTGAACCCGAAAGGAGCGTTTATGCGTCACTACGAGATCGTTTTGCTCTTCCATCCGGACCAGAGTGAACAGGTACCCGCCATGGTTGAGCGTTACACCGCTACCATTACCGAGAGCGGTGGCAAAGTACACCGTAAAGAAGACTGGGGTCGTCGCCAGCTTGCGTTCATCATCAACAAGGTGCACAAAGCGCACTACATTCTGATGAACATTGAATGCGACAACGACACCATCGAAGATCTGAAATCGACTTTCCGTTTTAACGATGCCGTGATCCGCAATATGGTCATTCGCCGCAAAGAGGCCGTTACTGAATCATCGCCAATGATGAAAGAAGTGGAAGCCAAAGAAGCGCGCAAAGCTCAAGACCAGACCCGCGCTCCGCGCAGCGAAAACAGCGACGCCAATGAAGCGTCTGCTGACGAAGCCGGCACTGCCGATTCTGAAACTGCTGCCAACACCAGCGAAGCGTAAACCGAATTAGGAGAAATTATCATGGCTCGTTTTTTCCGCCGTCGTAAATTCTGTCGTTTCACCGCCGAAGGCGTGAAAGAGATCGATTACAAAGACGTGGACACCCTGAAAGGCTACGTGACCGAAACCGGCAAGATTGTCCCCAGCCGTATTACTGGCACCCGCGCCCGCTACCAGCGTCAGCTGGGAACGGCCATCAAGCGTGCCCGTTACCTGGCGCTGCTGCCGTACTCTGATCGTCACGAGTAAGTCAGTCACGGCATTCTGGTATTAAAAGGACGCGGTGTAGCCACTGCGTCCAGGTAAGTAGAGGAATTCAAAATGGAAGTCATCCTGCTAGACAATGTAGGCAAGATCGGTGACCTGGGTGATAAGGTCAACGTGAAAGCCGGCTATGGCCGCAACTACCTGATCCCTCAGGGCAAGGCGGTACCGGCCACGAAAGAAAACTTGGAAACCTTTGAAGCCCGCCGGGCGGAGCTGGAAAAGGCATCCAAAGACAAGCTGGTTGCTGCTGAAAGCCGCGCCAAAGAGCTGGCGGAGCTGGAACTCACCATCGCGGTGAAAGCCGGTGAAGAAGGCAAGCTGTTTGGCTCAATCGGTACCCGCGATCTGGCTGATGTGATCACCTCTTCTGGGGTTGAGATCAACAAGAGCGAAGTGAAGTTGCCGGAAGGTCCGTTGCGCCAGACTGGCGAATACGAGATCGATCTTCAGCTGCACCCGGACGTGTTGGCAACCGTTACCGTCATTGTGGTACCCGAAGAGTAATAGCTGATGGCTGCTGCCTGCGGGCACCAGACATCGTGTAATAAAAAACACCCCAAGTGCCATGCACAAGGGGTGTTTTTTTTTGTCTGGCCGGTAAGATACACCACGCCATAACGAAAAATCGGCGCGCCTCCACGGCGGCCGACCCACGGTAAGATAGAGTCAGCACTCCCATGTCCGAACCATTAAACATCAAGACCCCACCGCATTCACTGGAAGCTGAACAGGGCCTCCTGGGCGCGCTGATGCTGGACAATGAACGCTGGGATGCCGTGGCAGAGCTGGTAGAACCAGGCGATTTTTATCGACCAGAACACCGAACTATTTTCACCACCATGGCGCGGCAGATCGAAAATCAGCAGCCCATCGATGTGATTACACTCACTGAGGAACTGGAGCTCAGAGGCGACCTGGAGCAGGCCGGGGATGTTATCTATCTCACCGAACTGGTGGAAAATGCCAGTGGTATCGGACACCTGGAAGCCTATGCCCGCATTGTTCGTGAGCGTGCCCTGCTGCGGCGATTGATCGAAGTGGCCAATACCATGGCCTCTGGGGCCTATGAACCGGATGGTCGCACGGCCGAAGATCTGGTCGATGAAGCAGAGCGCGCCGTACTGGCCATTGCCGAAGAAAGGCCCAGCGATGGTGGGCCAGCGGATCTGAAGACCCTGCTAAAACAAACCCTGGACCGCATCGATGAGATGTCCGGTATGGACGGTAATATCACCGGCCTGACCACAGGGTTTGAAAAGCTGGATGACATGACCTCTGGGCTGCAACGGGGTGATCTCACCATTGTGGCCGCCCGGCCGTCCATGGGGAAAACGGCCTTCGCCATGAACCTGGTGGAGGCAGCGCTCATGTTCAGTGATGAACCGGTCATCGTGTTCTCGCTGGAAATGCCGGGCGAGCAGTTGATACAGCGGATGCTGTCCTCCTTGGGTCGCATCAACCAGACCCGGGTGCGCACGGGTAACCTGCAACCGGACGACTGGCCCCGGTTGTCCAATGCAGTGAACAAAATTCACGACCGACCCCTGTTTATCGACGATACCGCCGGTATCTCGCCGTCCGAAATGCGCTCTCGCACCCGGCGCATTGTGCGCTCCCATGGTCGCCCGGCGGTGATCATGGTGGATTACCTGCAATTGATGTCGATCAAGGGCTTTACCGAGGGCCGTACCAACGAGATCTCGGAAATCTCGCGCTCGCTGAAAGCCATGGCCAAGGAGTTCGACTGCCCGGTAGTGGCATTGTCCCAGCTGAACCGGAGTCTGGAACAACGCCCGAACAAACGCCCGGTCAATTCGGACCTTCGTGAATCCGGGGCCATAGAGCAGGACGCAGACATTATCGCGTTCATCTATCGCGACGTGGTGTATAACCCGGAAACCAACGACCAGAACGTGGCGGAAATCATCATCGGCAAGCAACGGAACGGGCCCATTGGCACCTGTTACCTGTCGTTTCAGGGGGAGTACACCCGCTTTGAGAATCTGGCGGCGGGCTATCAAATGGAGGACGGCGAATGAGCCGGGGTACCAAGGCCACCATCCACCTGCATCACCTTCGTCATAACCTGACGGTGGCGCGCCAACACGCTCCGGACAAAAAAATCTGGGCAGTGATTAAGGCAGGCGGGTATGGACACGGGCTGATTCCAGTTGCTCATCAGTTGGCCGGCGTTGCTGATGGTCTCGCTGTCGCCACCATGGATGAGGCACAGACTCTGCGAGATGCCGGTATTACTCGGCCCGTTTTGTTGCTGGAGGGCGCATTGACACAGGCGCAGACTCAGCAGGCGCTGGATGATCAGCTGGAGTTGGTGATTCACACACCGGAGCAGGCCGAGTGGCTGGCAGACTGCGACATTGACCGACCGATACGGGTCTGGGTTAAGCTGGATACTGGTATGCACCGACTTGGCTTGATGGCCGACGCCCTGCCGCCGGTTATTAAGCGATTGGAGGCCATCACTGGCGTGCGCGAAATCGCCTATATGACTCACTATGCGTGTGCCGACGAAACGGACAGTGCCATGACCCCGCAGCAGGCGGCACGGTTCCATGCCCTGATTCCTCCCGGGGCGACTGCCAGTCTTGCCAATTCCGCGGCCGTATTGTGTTGGCCCGAATTACAGGGTGATTGGGTTCGGCCGGGTATCATGCTCTACGGCGCCAGCCCTGGTGACGGCCGCTCGGCCGCCAGTTGGGGCCTCAAGGCGGGTATGACACTGACCGCCCCGGTGATTGCCTTGCGCGATCTGCCAGCGGGTGAATCCATTGGCTATGGTGCATCCTATACCACCAGCGCGCCCATTCGGCTGGCCACTGTTGCCATTGGTTATGCTGATGGCTACCCCCGTCACGCCCCCAGTGGCACACCTGCCTGGATTCGAGGGCAGCGGGTGTCGATTCTGGGTCGTGTCTCAATGGACATGCTCACCATCGACGTTACCGAGGTCACTGATGTGCGCCTGGGCGACCCGGTGGAACTGTGGGGTCTTAATGTGTCGGTAGACGAGGTCGCCCAGGCCTGCGGTACCATCGGCTATGAGCTGCTCGCGCGCCTGGCGATTCGCGGGCCTTACGAGTACGAAGATCACTGAGTTGGCCGTGCCAGGCGCCATCCGCTGTCCAACAGAGTTGCTCGAATCATGACAAAGCTCACTGGCGTGCCAGCGGCACATCGGCACAATGGACGCATGAAAATCTTCCCGCTGTGGCACTACCGTCGTTGGCTGCCACCACGACATCCGTTTCTGGAAGACTGGGCGGTACCGGTACTAACCGGTCTTTACCTGGCGATATTCTGGTTATCCCTGTTGTGGCCAGATCAGGCGCCAGAACGCTTGCTGGTCGGCACGCTGGTTTCAATGGCTTTTGTGGCTGCTACTTTTCGTGGACTCTGGCATACGGACTGGGGCGCCTACGTCTATGTCGCAGCGATGGCTGCGTTGTGCTATCTGACGTTGCCATTCACGGAGGCGGGAATTGTGTTTCTGTTCGCCAGTATCGCATTTCTGGCCTATGTCCGGCATTGGAAACTATCCCTGCTGGTGCAGGTCACGGTAACCGGACTGGCCGCGTATCAGGGTTATGTGCTGGGGTTCCATGGTCTGTTCATTGTGATCACGGTGTTACTGATCGTTTTTGGAGGTACCCTGGATTTCCTGTTTCATCGTTACGTCGATCAGCAGAGTATGCTGCTCAAATCGCAAGATGAAGCAGAGCACCTGGCGCGAACCGCAGAGCGCGAGCGCATTGCCAGAGACCTCCATGATCTGCTGGGCCACACCTTATCCGGGATTCGGGTAAAGGCGGAGCTTGCCGGCCGGCTGATTGGTCAGAAGCCGGAGCAGGCCACTCAAGAAATAGCCGATATCGAACAACTGGCCCGCAGCAGCCTGCAACAGGTGCGGGCGACCGTCAGTGGCTATCATGAAGGCGGTATTGCGCTGGAAATCAACGCAGCGCGGAGCCTCCTGTCGGCGGCGGGGATCAACTTTCGACCGGTCACCACTGAGGCCGTGCCAGCGCGCCTGGAATCCACCCTGGCCTTTGTGCTGCGCGAAGGCGTGACCAATATAGTGCGGCACGCTTATGCCACGGTGGTAGATTTGACGTTGTCCAGAGACGACGAGGTCTTGACTTTGAGCCTGCTGGACAATGGCGTGGGACTGTCTGGCACGCCCGGCAACGGGATGCAGGGAATTCGCACCCGTGTGCGCTCAGAAGGTGGCCATGTGCAATGGAAGTCCAAAAACCCCGGAACACGGATGCAAATCACTTTGCCGGTACAGGAGGCAGACTATGCCTGAGCAACCCTATCGCCTGATGCTGGTAGAGGATCAGACACTCATTCTCGGTGCGCTGGCGGCGTTGCTGGATATGGAGGACGACATGACGGTGGTCGCCCAGGTTGTCGATGCGGAAGCGGCGATCGCGGCCTTGGCGCACACACCGGTCGATGTGGTGCTTACCGACATTGAAATGCCGGGCATGGGTGGGCTTGGATTGGCGTCCTGGTTGGGTGAGCATCACCCTGAGGTCACGGTCGGCATTGTTACCACGTTTGCACGCAAAGGCTATTTGCGCCGTGCTCTGGATGCCGGCGTTTGGGGCTATTTGTTGAAAGACACCCCGGCCGATCAACTCGCCGATGCCATTCGTCGCATGTGCTCTGGTCAGCGCATGATTGACCCGGAACTGGCGGCGGCTGCGCTCGGGGCTACCAATCCGCTGACCGAACGTGAACGTCAGGTACTGAGGCTGGCGGCTGAAGGCCTCACTGCGGATCAGATTGCAAAACAGATCCATCGGTCCGAAGGCACGGTTCGTAATTACCTCAGCGAAGCCATTTCCAAACTGAATGCCCGCAATCGGGTTGAAGCGGCCCGGATCGCGCGCGATCAGGGGTTTCTATAAGCGGCTGCTGTGACTGCAATGTTACCAATGCAATGGATGGCGGGCGATCCACAGCGCGGCCTCGACGCGTGAGCGCATACCCAGCTTGGACAGTACCCGTTTGACATGGACTTTGACCGTACCCTCGGCAATCGCCAATTGCTGCGCAATCAATTTGTTGCTCAAGCCTTGCGCGACCAGGTCCAAAACGGCTTTTTCGCGTTTGGTCAATGAATCCAGTTTTTCCAGTGTCTGATCTTTTGGCACCCGTTCCATGACGTAATCTCGAATTCGCGGGCTCAGTGTGGTGTTGCCACGCACCGCATTGTCCAACGCTGTGACGATGTCTTCTGGTTCGGCGTCTTTCAGCAGGTAGCCATCGGCGCCCAAGCGCATAGCAGCTGCAATATCGCCCTGGTCGTCAGAAACGGTAAAGATGACCACGCGCGCGTCTGATCCTGAATCGCGCAGAGTCTGCAATACTTTGAGCCCGTGCATATCCGGCAAGTTCAGGTCCAGCAGGATCAGATCTGGTTCCAGTGTCGCGGCCTGGGCAAGGGCCTCTCTGCCGTCGCTGGCTGTGCCCGCCAGGTGTAATTGCGGCCGCAAAGCCAGTAGCTGCGTCAACCCCGAGCGTAGCAGCGGATGGTCATCCACGATGAGTACGTCGGCGATGATGGTGGTGTCATTCATGTGGCGCTAATATCCTATCTGAATCTTCGAGCGGAAACTCCAGGGTTACCGCAGTGCCGTGGGCGTCTGTTCGATCACCGATGGTAAGTGTTCCCTGCAGTTGCCTGGCTCGTTCAAGCAAAATCTGCAGACCAAAGTGTTGACTACTGCGATGATCAGGGGCATCAGATTGTCGCAATCCGACACCATTGTCCAGAATCTGCACCTGAATCCGTTTGCGATGGCAGGAAATGATTACCTTGGCCTGACTGGCGCCCGAATGGTGGATGACATTCAATAACGCCTCGCGGATGATGTGCAGCACGTGGATTTCCTGCTGGCTACTCAAGGTTACGGCAGTGAACTCACCCTGGATTGACAGTTCAATTGTGCTTTGTTTGCTCAGTTCCTCAAGCGTACTGACCAGGGCATCGTCCAGGCTGTCATGGTTCAGTGGCAGACGAAAGGTCACCAGTAACTCCCGCAGTTGGCGATAGCTGTCATTCACCGTATGACGCAAATCGTCTAATGCATTTTCCCACAAGCGTGGGTTGACTGCAGCCTTGGTCAACTGGTTATCCAACAGGGTCAATTGGATTTTCTCATAGGTTAGGGTCTGGGCCAGAGAGTCGTGTAATTCACGGGCGATGGCTGCCCGTTCGTTCAGTACTGCGGTGCGAGACTGGGCGGCTGAGAGATGGGCGGTACGCTCGTCGATCTGATGCTGCATGTCGGCATAGGATATCGCCAGCTCACTCGCCATATGGTCCAGACTGCGGCTCAGGGCCCCCAGCTCGTCCTTGCTCTGCAGCATGCTCCTTGCCTGCCATTGTTTCTGACTTAATGCATCCGCCTGCAGAGCGAGGGCAGTCAGCGGCCCGACCACGGTGCGCCAGAACCACAGGCCGATCAACCCAATCAAGATTCCGGCGGCGGCGGCAAAACCGAATAGTGCCACTCGCAGCAGGTGTAGCTTGCGATCAGACTCGGTTTCCAGCGCGGCCACCAGTCTGTCGATGGTGTCCACCAGTTGGTCGGCGTCCTGGGTCGTGGTCGGTTGTTGCTGAGCGCTCAAGGGTGATACTGCCCAGGCGCTTTCGACGGCTGCGTAGGCTGAACGCACTGGGTGCCTGTCGTTAGTGGGTACCGCGTTGGTCATCGCTGGGTCACGCAGCCGATTGAGAAAGTCGGCTCGCCATTGACCGGCATTTTCCGGTGCTGCCGTATCCCGTTCGGCGGCTAACACGCGATAGGCGGTCATGCGCAGGGAGCCGGCCATGTTAATGGCTCTGGCGTCGCCTTCGATGCGCTGTGATAATTCCAGTGCGCTGTAAATGCTGGCGAGGGCGAGCGTGGCCAGTAACGCGAGAGCAAGCGTCAGCCGGGTGATCAGTGGGTATCGGCGCATGGTGTTGGTCATATTGGTTGTGGTGCCTGGTAGTTGTCATGTTCGACCAATAGACGGTGGCTGTCCAGTGGGCTTTGTGGCTGCACCGGCCTTGTGGCACCCCTTGGCTCTGCCGCTCATGAAGGGCTTCCCTGCCCTTGTTCGCTCGTCGGGCGTCCTGCCCTTTGCAGAGCCAAGGAGTGCCACAAGGCCTCTACACAAGTGTCGCACCATCTGATGTTGGCGCTGACTGGTGTCCCACCAGGCATCATGGGTATACTCGCCTCGGACTTCCTCTGGAACAAATCGCATGACCGACGATCTCAACCATGCCTGCCATTAAAAAAACCGATGTGCTGATTCTGGGCGCTGGTGCCGCTGGTCTGATGTGCGCCATCACAGCCGGTCGGCGGGGCAGGCAGGTGACTATCCTGGATCAGGCCAATAAGCCGGGGAAAAAAATTCTCATGTCTGGCGGCGGGCGCTGCAATTTCACCAATCTTGAGGTGACCCCCGAACACTTTTTGTCCAACAACCCGCATTTCTGCAAATCAGCACTCAGTCGCTACACCCAATGGGACTTTCTGGGTCTGGTGGCAGAGCATGACATTCCCTGGCACGAAAAAGCGGATGGCCAGTTGTTCTGTGATCGCAGCAGCAAAGACATCCTGAACATGCTGTTGGCCGAAGCCGAGAACGCGGGTGTGGATATTCACCTGAATACCCGGATTGAAAAGGTTGAGCCAGGAACGCCTGATCAGAGTTGGCGGGTGCAGACCTCACAGGGCGGCTGGCAGTGTGCGTCTCTGGTGATTGCCACAGGCGGCCCCAGTATTCCGACGCTGGGTGCCAGTGATTGGGGCCAGCGCTTCGCCCATGCTACGGGTCATGACCTGGCCCCGTATCGCCCCTCTTTGGTACCTTATACTGCTGGTCCGCAAGACAAAGCTGCGTGGCAGGAATTGCCAGGCGTGGCGCTGCCCGTTACCTTGTCAGTGGCGTCGAGAGACTGGACCGGTGACCTGCTGTTCACTCATCGGGGGTTAAGTGGGCCGGTGGTGCTGCAGATAACCAATTACTGGCAACCGGGTGAGCCAGTGTTGATTGACTGGTGGCCGGCAGGCGACCTGATTGATGCCTGGCAGGAGCAGCGTCACCAGCACGGGCGACAGCAATGGTCTACGTGGTTGTCGGAGCGACTGCCCCGTCGGTTTGTCGACTGGTTGCTGGTCGGGACGGGTATGGCCACACAGACGCTAGCCGATACCCGCAAGGATGCGCTTCAGCGTCTGAGTAACCGAGTACACCAGCACAGATTTCATCCTGCTGGCACCGAGGGCAACCGCACTGCAGAAGTCACGCTGGGTGGCGTCAGTACCGATGAGGTGTCCTCAAAAACCTTCGAAAGTCGGCACTGTCCCGGGTTGTTTTTTATCGGTGAAGTGCTGGACGTGACTGGACACCTGGGTGGTTATAATTTTCAATGGGCTTGGTCTTCCGGCTACGCTGCGGGCGAGGTGGTGTAGAAATCTAACAGTGATCGTTAAAATGTATGATCCGTGTGGTCGGTTGCCGATTCAGCGTCTATTCTAAGAGTAGTCCCGTGATCGAATAGCAAGTACTGGGTTGTTATCGAACTCTGAAGTGTGGTGATCTGGATCAGAAAACCAGTGTTGGAGAGACTTATTCAAAATTCCGGGGAATTGGAAAATACAGGGACTCAGAGTCCGGCCAGCACCGGGTCTGAACTTCTGCTGGCGGTCTCCCGTGCCGCCAAGGTGCTGACCCGTCAGACCGATTGGCGCCAGAACGTGCCGGAGTTTTTAGCGGAATTGGGCGCACATACCGGTGCCAGCCGCGTCTGGATGTTTCGGGTGGTGGAACAGACGCGGGATCATTACGTTACCGAGTTCACGCACGAGTGGGCTGCTTCCCCAGAGTGGTCCAATATCTCCGAAAAACGGTTGCAGCGCCAACGGGTAGACATCGACGAACCGGCCGTTCGCGCGCTCTATGAAGCCAGACGTCGGGGTGAATTGCGGCAACACCATCGAGATCAGGTGGAAGGTCGTATGCGCCGTGAGTTCGAACTGCAAAGTATTCATTCCATGTTAACCATTCCCATCATGGTCGATGGCGCCTGGTGGGGTATTCTGGGGTTTGACCATTGTGAGGGACCGCGGACCTATTCCCCCGGCTACCTGGCCGCCCTCGAGACAGGAGCGGTCCTGCTGACTAATATGATATTGCGTGAACGGCTGCACTGGGAAGCCAGTCATGATCACCTGACCCGATTGTTAAACCGACGTTTCTTGATGCGCCGTGTGCAAAGGGACCTGAAAAAGACCGGTTCCGGCTGTTTCATCATGTTGGATGTCGACTGGTTCAAGGCGATCAATGACCGTTACGGGCATCAGGCGGGCGACCACGCATTGCAGCACCTCGCCAGAGAGCTGGTGAACAATATGCCGGATGGGGCTGTCTGCGCGCGCATGGGTGGAGAGGAGTTTGCAGTTTGGTGGCCCGGTCGATCTCAGGATCAGGAACAAATGGACAGCAGCAAGGGTGTTGCTGTGGCGGAGGCATTCAGGAAGTACCTGGAGGAGTCACCGGTGACATGGCAGCAACGTGGCCTCATGATGACTGTCAGCGTCGGCGTAACCCATTGCCTGGCTGCTGACGATTTTGAAACTCTGTTCGCTCGCGCTGATCAGGCACTGTATCTCGCCAAAAGCCGCGGCCGTAACCAGGTGGTTCAGGCCTGAACCACCTGATCTGTTCCTGCTCAGTCTTCAACCAGGTTATAGGAACCGTCAGAGTCGTGGGTTTCCCGTCCGGTCACCGGCGGGTTGAAACCGCAGATTAGCCGCATGTCTTCAGTGCCGCCGCGCAGTATGTGGCGGTCATGATTGTCCAGCGCATACAGGGTACCGTCCTTGATCTGGTGAACCTCTCCGGTAGCCAAGTCCTCAATGCTGCCATTTCCAGCCACACAATAGACGGCCTCCAGATGATTTTTATACCAGAGGTGCAGTTCTGCGCCAGCAGGAATAATGGTTTCGTGGAACGAGAAGCCCATGCCGTCTTTTTTCAATAACAGTCGGCGACTGGTCCAGCCTGGCCCTTTTACTTCACGTTCGCTACCGATGATGTTTTCCAGCCTTACGATCTTCATAGGGTCTCCTTCAGGGCCTTCGGGCCGTTCGTTTGAAATGATAAGTTTAGCACAGTTGCTGACCTGCCAGCTCTGTCTAATGCCGTTGCAGACGGATGTCAAAATGTACCGACAAAAGACGCATGGCAATGACCACCACGCACCCGACAATCATGGCCAGCCCTTCTGGTGCAGAAATCAGGTTCAGTAACCAATAAACCGTGCTGCCAGCCAGGGCGCAGGACGCATACAAATGTTCTTTACGAAAAATAAAGGGCGTTTCATTACAGATGATGTCCCGAGTCATGCCGCCGAACGTGCCGGTGATTACTCCCAGCAGAATGGCGCTGAAAGCCGGCGTTCCCAGTGTCAGTGCCAATTGGGTGCCCAGCACGGAAAAAACCGCCAGACCGATGGCGTCTGGTATAAATATGGTGCGCGCCGGGATCTGCTGCAGTTTGGGCAGGTAACTGAAAGCGATGGTAACCAGCAGGATGAGTATCGGGTATTCCTGACGCTCAATCCAGTAGATGGGCTGATTGTTGAGTATCACATCGCGCAAGGTGCCGCCACCAAAAGCAGTAATGCAGGCGATGGCGAACACCCCCACCGGATCCATGTCACGGTTTTGCGCCTCCAGCATGCCGGACACCGCAAACGCCATGATGCCAATGAATTCCAGCAGGTAAAACAGCTCAGCTAGTCCCATGGTTTTCCGTATTGGCTACCCGCGTTATCAGAAGAACAGCCAACCGACCACTAACAGTCCGACAGCGAGCCAGGCAATGGGAGCGTCCCGACTGTGGCTGGCCACGCCGGGGGTCCAGTCCCCGGCCGGGGTATACCTGGCCTCTGCCCGCAGAGGCTCCTCATCCTCTTCTGGGGCTACCTCGGTTTCCTCGATGCCGGTTTCCAGGACCTCCCAATATTCGAGCTCCAGCGCCCGTCTCAGTGGGTCAATGGAA
>LFIK01002119.1_pt1 | contig 15977 bp, 11 predicted proteins | sample 643401 | NCBI WGS metagenome assembly LFIK01 (sample SAMN03777447, study PRJNA286221) | soda lake metagenome | biome: soda lake; feature: Kulunda steppe; material: water; isolation source: sample T5-Br brine of Lake Tanatar-5 | place: Russia: Kulunda steppe | collected 2010-07
CCATGCCGTCCGAACAATTCGGCGTCAAGAATCAATTTTGACTCAAGGTCTATTGCAGCGTACAACCAACACAGCTCGCCGTTAATTTTGACAGCAGTTTCGTCAACAGCGACCCGCTTCGGCTTCGCCTCAGGCGGGTCAGATACGCTGTCAGCAATTTGATGTACCCACTGCCAAATCGCTTGATGAGAACGTTCTACGCCGAACAATCGAAGAATTTCTTGTGTTTCTCTAAGTGAACAACCGGTCGCGTGGAGCCGGACGGCAAACGCCCTAACGGGCGTCCCCAGAAATCAGGGATTTCTGGTGTGCGAACGAGACGCCGCGCGTCTCGTCAACGTAGCCGTCCGTTCACGCTCCCAACATTGAAGATTCGCCGTGTCTAACGTTTCTCTGAGCAGATCTTTGGGTAGCATGAACACCTGAACCATTGATCTGCTCGCTTCTCAAACTGGCTTATCTAGACAGTACCGGTTAAACCATATTATTGAATAATTGATATTAACATTGAAATGTTAGGTACCACCGAAGAGATCCGATTCGTGAGACACCCACACTTTAACGTCCACAACATATAGTTTCGGCGGGGATCGATGAAGACTTTGCGTGCGTTTCTCGGTCGCCCAGCCGATAGGGGCACAAGTCACTTTGCCATCGGTACAACAGGATTCTACCGTAGTCACCCAGTAGATGGTCTAAATTTCATCACTCAGAAGACAGGAGGCTTGCCTCACAGATATCAGCGTATCACACAGCTACGTCATTCCATGCCCAAAATTCCGGTCACTCAATACGCCGCTCATGCGCGAAATTGGAACTTAGAACTCCGAAAATCCTGCTCAAAACAATTGTCCATGGTTTTTGACGAAGAGTTCTATTTTATAAAATGGGGCGATGCAACAAAGTCCTCTGTAACCTTATAGGCTTATTCGAAAGCTACTTTTTGAAATTGGTTTGCTAATGCCTCAGACGAGTATTTTTTCACAACACGGTTTCTACCTTTCTTGCCAAATTCGCTTCGTAACTCTGGCTCAGCTGCCAACTTTTTTATTCGAGAACAATAGGTAGAAATATCACCCTGTTCAACAAGGTAACCGGTCTCGTTGTCAACAATTGATTCTGTCAGTCCGCCAACGTTGCTGGCAACTACAGGTATACCACTTGCCATTGCCTCAATTGCAGTGATACATAGGCCTTCACTTCGAGATGGTTGGAAATAAATATCAAAAGATTTTCTTGTTTGATGTAGTTCTTTTTGATTCATATGACCGTGCCAAATAATATTACTAGATGACTGTTGTAGTTCCTTTTTTAGTGGACCATCTCCAACAATGTGGAACTCGTATTTTGATAGTCTGTCTGCACATTGTATAAGTTCGTTGTAGCCTTTTTCTTGAACTAATCGTCCAACCGTACCTATTCGAATTTTTTTATTTTCTCTGCTATGATCTACGTATGGGTAGTTTTCTATTTTAATTCCAGAAAGCGGTATTATCGAGATTTTTCTATTGTTTATCCCCCAAGACAACAGTTGATTTTTTGTAGATTTTGAGTCAACAAGTACACCTTTTGATAGATAGTATGATGTTACATATAGTGCCTTTCGTAGCCCTGTATTTTGTTTAGTGTTATGACGCCAACAGTATGTATTGGGAGGGTCAAAAGAAATTCGGCTCAATATTGATCCTGCAATAACTGAATGAAATAACGAGCACACAACGATGTCTGACGTCGAAATGATTTTTCGCAGTGGTATGAGTTTATACATCTCAAGTTTTGACTTAGCATCAATTTCTATAAGATTGACATAATCAGGAAGTTCAGATGATATATCTATATCTGCTTGTTTCAGAGTTACAACTCTCATATTAAATCTATTTGGGGATAGCTCAGAAAGGAGACGAGCCATCCCTATCTGTGCACCGCCACAATTCAGACTGTTGATTATATAAGTTAGATTACAAGGAGCCATTTCAATAATCATGTGTCTCATTTCGGGTATTTATATCTAGTGAGGTTGATGTCAATGTATCAGTCTGATATTTAATTTCTAAGTTCTTTGTTATTCAAATAACTTGAAACGAGTATAGAGAAGAATATATAAAAGCTTGTATGATAGGCTATGTCTCGAATCAACGACAATGCCCCAAACATAACAAAAAGTGTAATCCACATATAACTTTCCATCTTGTTAGAAATTCTAAGACTGTAATAAAAGAATAATAAAAAGAAGATACTAAAACAAAGTATACCTACAATCCCTAATTCAAAAAACAGGATTACCCAAGTGTTACGCGAACCTTCACCGATAACGACATCATAGGTAGCAGCTCCGTGTCCTAAGATTGGTCGCCCTGTTGCAATAGAGATCGTCTCAACGAATACATCCACCCGGGAGCCAACATTTCCTTCTAAATTTACAATTAAGGGATATATAGTTAATATACGTTCCATTGAATCTCGGAAAAAGACTAGAGAAAATAAGAGAGTAGATAGACACAGTCCAATAATGTGGAAAATTTGAATGGGTGATTCGTTATCAGATAAAACAGTTGCAAATATGTAAAAATAACAAACTAGTAATAATACAAATGATTGCCTTGAGCTAGTCAGTATTACAAACACAGAGCCTAGCAAAATATAAATAATATAAATTAGAGGATAAAATGCTAATATCTTTTTGCTGGTCTTATTTTTCAATAGGTACCATGAAAGTGGGATCCCAAAGACAATCATCACCCCTGTTCTGTTCCTCGTGAGGTGGTTACCAGGATTAGAAGTAAGATCGCTTGGAGTCAGATTAAAAGCGGAATATTGAGCACCGGCAGACGGATCAGCTAAAATAGAGATGATCATTCCTATAAATAGGATATAACCTCCAAAAATGTATGAAACAAAAGCGAGATGTACATTTTTTTGTGTGTCAAATATGTTTATAAAAATCACTGATATTAATAATGTTATCAGGAGACTATTTATACCACGTGAATATGATCTCGAAATTGATTCTGATATTCCAATGGTAAATATATTTATAAAGATAAATAAAGTAAATATCACTATGAATAGTAGAGGTAGTCTTATTTTACTCTTTTTTATTACAACAAGCGAAAACAAAATTATTGCTGGATATATCAAGACACGTCTGGCAGACCATTCACTGATTAGGGGCATAGAAATACCAATTAAACTGATGACCTGTCCTATTGAAACGAGTTGTCTCCAGTGAAGGGCAAATATACTTAATAAGGATAGTACTAAAATTATTTTCAAAGCCGAGTGATCTATACGTGACATCTTATTATTCACTATTAATTTTTGATTTAGATTTTTGCACTTCGCAATAGAATCCAATTTTCATATAATAAATACGATATATGTACTCTGCTGAGAGTGTAAATAGGTTATGTTTGATAATGATTCCATGCGAAGATTCTGTGATTTAGAATACACTAATAATTGTGAAGACGGGATGACCGCACAAGTTAAGAATTACTTAATTCCAACTAATAGATTCACAGAAAGTAGATCTTTTTATCGCTGTCATTATATTGATTGAATCCAGAATCCGTACTAAGCTCCATAATATGTCTTCTGAGACTCCCGAAAAAATACCTCGCAAAAAAAAAATTGATGCTCTGGTTGATGTGGTCCGATACAACCCAAAGTTCGCTGGACTCATAATCATTCTTGGAATTATTGCTGCTGCATTTGAAGGAATCGGCTTGAGTTTTATTCTCCCAGTGATCGAGATTGTCCAACTTGATGATCCAGTGGCCGAAGCGGATGGATTAATGGAATACTTCGTGATAGTATACCAAGCACTTGGAATACCGTTCACACTTGGTTATGTCGTTCTCGGTGTGTCTGCTGTGATGACTATCCGGTATACAACGAGTTTCTTTGTTGGATGGCTCCGCTCTGCCCTGCAAACCTACTATATTCGGGATATTCAAAAACGAACGTTCAAAAGTGCGCTCAATGCTGAAGTGTCATACTTTGATGAGGAGGGAAGTGATGACATGTTGAACGCTATCATTACTGAAACCCGATACGGTGGAAAAGTCATTAAGTACGTTGTACAGTTTGTCGAACAGTCCTTTTTTGTTATGATATATCTTCTCATTGCGCTCATCATTTCACCGGTCCTAACATTGATTGCAGTAGTGATTCTCGGTGGGCTGACTATCTTCCTCCGAAAAGTTGTTGAACCAGGCTATGAACTTGGAGAGGTCGTCGCAGAAACGAACGAACAACGACAGAAAGCAGCTCAAGCTGGTACTCAAGGGATCCGAGATATTCGACTCTTTGGACTGATGGATGAGGTCTACAAAGATTTTACTTCCGCTGTCGACGGATATACAAAATACAAAATTAAGTTATACCGAAACGAAGAAGCACTCAACAATTTTTACAATCTTGGAGTGGCGGTATCTGTTTTCGTTCTCATATATTTCGCACTCACATTGGCGAATCTCTCCGTCGGTGCATTAGGCGTTTTTTTATTTGCAATGTACCAGCTTGGACCGAAGGTTAGTACACTCAACAGTAAGTATTATAAAATAGAAAATAATTTGCCACATCTGGTTCGTACTCAACAGTTTGTCTCAAAACTGGAAGCACGGGCTGAGGAAACCGAATCAACTCGTGAGCTGCCGCAGCCTGTTGAGCACGTCAAATTTGACGATGTTTGGTTTTCGTACGATGGTAACGAGCAAGTGCTCCGAGGAATCAATTTTGAAGTCAGACAGGGAGAATTCATCGCTTTCGTTGGACAATCCGGGGCTGGAAAGTCTACAATTGTGTCACTGCTGACAAGGTTGTATGACTATGATCGTGGGTCAATTCAAGCCGATGGTATTTCGATTTCTGAGGTTGCTCTTGACGAGTGGCGAGAACGTATTGCGGTCGTCCGTCAAAGTCCTTTCATATTTAATGATACCCTCCGATATAATCTTACAATTGGTAACCGTGAAGCATCGCAACAAGAACTTGATCAAGTCGTCGAAATTGCACGCGTCGATGAGTTCATGGATGACTTGCCTGATGGATATGATACACAATTAGGTGATGAAGGTACTAGGTTATCAGGTGGACAAAAACAGCGTGTCTCGCTTGCACGGGCACTACTTGAAGATGCTGATCTACTAGTACTTGACGAGGCTACCAGTGACCTTGATTCGAATCTAGAAGAAGAGGTACAACAAGCGATCGAGGCGATGGACAGGAGTTACAGCATTATTGCGATTGCACACCGTTTATCGACCGTTCAGAACGCTGATCGAATCTATACTGTCGATGAAGGGAAAATTGTTGAGAGTGGCCAACATAAAGAATTGGTTGATAAGGGTGGTAAATATGCGAGCTTGCATAGAGTTCAGTTAGACTGATAAAGCACGTATTTTCAGCACTTTGCGGTCAATTTGGTGATCTCTAAAACAGTGTACGCTTGATTTATATAAGATTGTATTAATCACGAGCCATTGGTGATACCACCCAAAATCAATTTGAGCGGTGTGAGCATAACCAAATCTACCTTCGGGGGGTGCTGTTTTCGCATATAGGCATTTAAACACTCAACGTTTTATTTTCCCTATTTATACACCATCTGTCAGAAGAACCAAAGATATACAAACTGCAACACCATAATTCACTTAAATATGTTTGATGGTAGTGGAGAGGGGATAATATATATCACAACATCAGATCGGTTTGTCGAGGAGGCTAAAATATCTGCAGAAAGTGTAAAATCAGTTATGCCGAATGTTCCGATATCGATTATAACAGATGTGGATGTTTCAGATAGTGTATTCGATGACAGGATTCCTATTGACGATCCTCAATATGGCTTTGGTGATAAAGTGTATCATCTTGAGCGAACACCCTACGAGAGAACTATTTTTTTAGATACAGATATATATGTGGCAGAGCCGATAACCGAATTATTTAGTGTACTTGACAAATTTGATATTGCTGTTGCGAATAATCAAAGCAATTATGCTAGTAATCGTATTGATTATGAGCCAGTGAATAAACTCCCGGACTCTTTTCCAGAACGGAATACTGGAGTTATCGCATACAGGTCATCCACAGCTATGCATGAATTTTTAACAAAGTGGAAAAAATCATATGATATTATTTCTTCAATGGGACAGAATATGGACCAATCTTCTTTCCGCTTATCATTGTATCGAAGTGATGTTAGAATTGCAACACTACCTTCAGAATATAACTGCCGCTTTCGCAATCCTGGTGCAGTGAATGGGAAGGTGAAAATATTTCATGGAAGGTTAATAGAAGTTGAAGGAATGGGCGCAAAAAAGAATGTGGAAATTATGCCCGTTGTTGAAGAATTAAATCGTAAAACTGGTCAACGAGCATATTATCGCGTTGGCGATAAAATCAAGATCGCAGAACCAAGTGTTTACCAACGTGGAAAGTACTCGTTGAAAAAAAACGGTTGTACCGGGGTTTTAAAACAAATACCATCGATTATAAAACGTAAAATTGACAAAAATGAGACATATTGAATGTATTGGTATACCTGGGTCAGGCAAGTCTACTGTTTGTGACTCTTTATTGACAATATTACGTGGAGATGGGTGTGACGCATACCATGCCAAAGAAATGAACTATATATTTATATTAAATAAACTTGGTCTGCCGTATTCAAGTGAATTAGTTTTGACTAATAAGACGAATAAAAAAGTTCTAAATTCTCTTGGAAGGAATTTAAATATGAATCCATTATATTTACAAAAATTCATGTTTGAAAATCCAAATTTAATGAGGGCCATATTTTCACAAGTATCGAGTGACTCTAAACAAAGTTTCCAGGAAAGTTTGCGTTTAAAATGGACATTCGAAACCATTTCGCGATATGAAATTGCTAAGAATACTTTAAATAAGAACGAAATAGTACTATTCGATGAAGGATTGGCTCATCGATCAAATTTATTATTTGAATTTGACGAACATCTACGATACAATAATGTACGCGAGTACGTGAACCAGATACCTGTGCCTGACGATCTAATAATTCTTAAAATACCTATTGAAATGGCATACGAACGGATGATAAGCAGAGATTGTGGATTTCCGAGATTATATAAAAATTTTGACCGTTCATTTCGGATACAATTGCTCAAAAGGAATGATACTTTGATTGAATTTGTCACAGAAATCCTCGAAGACAAGGGTAGTTGTGTTCACAGAATAAATAACACTGATGAAATCTCTGTTATATGCCAAGAGTTGTACGAAAGCTTGATTTAATTATTTGACTGAAACTCCCAGAAATCTGGGTGAGATTTGTCAATACCCTCTTTGTAAACCTCTTCTCGATATTCCATCCAAGATGAGTGTCGAACTGCAAATGAAACTGGTACTTTGTTAATGTTTAATATCTTTGCGATACACAATCTGTGGCGACTATCACAAAAAAGCAGACTTCCATCTCTTCCTATATCAACTAATATTTCATTTCTTCTCGCCTCTGATAGTGTGTTCCTTGTGTCCAAATCAGACTGACAACTATATCCTTCATTTTTTATTTTTTCATATAGTAAGTCCACACTTTCAGCATGGCATAACAGATCTTCCTTTGAATTGGAGTTTCCCCAAGCAGTTTCCCCCTTCTTGATTCGTTCAACTTCAATTTTGAAAAATTCAGTTTCGGTCCAATCACATCCGTTTACAAATCGATCATACATTGATTTAAAAAAAATTGAGTCTTCAATCTTCATTGTCGGATACTTATATTTCATATATTCTTTTCTTTGATAACTGTCCTCAAAATAGAAATTATTACTTTTATCCCAATCACCCCCTCTTACCTCACCAAGTACATGATATTGTAGGGGCCGCTTTCTTCTGGTTATTTCTTTAATAAGATCTGGAGAAACCCACTCAATTTTGTAAGGGTCGCACGGTGATTGATATTTATTAACATCATGGTTTCGTATGTATCGATAATAATTAGGAGCAACCCTCCAGTACAGCTCATACTTTGATAGCTGCCGTTCCACATATGTCATCCCTCGATTAAATTCACGAGTTATCACAGAGTACATCGTTTATTAAGTCTACAGTAAAACACAGAGCGTTTATAATTTATTCATTCCTATTCTATCAATAGCATACACAGTGTGTTTTCCTCTTATTAGTTGATCAGACCCCTACGGTAACAAGAACGAACAATAAAGCCAAAGCACTACGTTCTGTCATTATGAATGAGCTAATTAACAGTGTACTGTGGTTTTCATATTATCCAAAATGCGATAATGATGATATATTAACAAAAGTTTTGACAGAAATTCAAACTCAGGATATTACTTATTCAAATGACATTCATACTAGAGGTCTTTCATCATTCAGAAATGCTGTTAATCAGGAACTTTGTCAAGAAGATATTGGAAAAACTCACGTCGTACCTCTGAGTTCGGGTCTTGACTCAAGAGCAATACTTGCAGCTCTTCTTGACCATCCAGATATTGATAAATCCAAGATACATACTGTAAGCTTTGGATCGCCAGGCACTTGGGACTTCGATATTGGAAAACAGGTTGCAAAGGAAGCTAAAGTTTCAAACACTGCGATTGATTTAACTGATAAATCATTCGACTGGTCGATAGAATCACTCAGAGAATACGCCACCGGCCAAGACATGCCCAGAAGAATACTTGATGGATATGTCAATTCAAAAGTATCTTCAATCATCGATGACGAATTTGTTATCTGGAGTGGTTTTATGGGAGATCCCACCGCAGGAGGACATCAGCCAAAGAGTCCCCGAAAAAATTGGGATGATGCGTGCAGATATTTCGTTTATCAAGAGCAATACTGCGAGGAATTAGTTCATCCAGACTTTGATCCTTTATCTATTCTTCCAGATACTCCATTTGTTTCTTACGAGCAACTATCTTATGAGGAGCAACTTGATTTTGCTTTACGTCAGCAATGTTTGATTGCTCCTATCGTTCTGGGTTCTAGTCATTATCGGACTCCGTTTTTGCAACCTTCTTGGTTAGAATTTAGTTTGAATCTTTCCCGTGAGCACCGCAACGATCGAAAACTTTTCAAAAAGATATTTAGAATATCTTTTCCCGATCTGTTTTCACTTCCGACTGATGCAAACAGTGGTTTATCCCTCTCTGCACACCCTGTACGTAGGGTAGCTCGAAATAAACGGTTAGGGTTGGCCAAACGAGTATACTCTATGGTAGGAATGGAATTTTGCCATCCAGCTACAAACTATATTAATTTTCCAGCCGCATTTAGAAGAGACAATCAATTAAGAGATACAGTATACTCATTACTACAAGGGTTTAATGCTCGAGATATTGCTAATTGGATTGACCCCCTCAATATATGGCAAGAACACCAAAACGGAAATGACCGTAGCAAGGAGATACGAGTGATTATTTCATTAGAATTATATTACCAAAATAATATTGTGAATAATTAAACATATTGTAGAACGAGTCCTATCTATATGAGGTTAGTACACACTTTATAACAACACTAAATCAATTATTAATTTTAGGTAAGATATGCTCCAACGCAAATTAGGTAATACGATTCAAGTCAGGATGTGAGGATCCAATTCCAAACATTTCAGGTGATAATTGATCCTTTGCAATTGCTTCACGTTTTTTTTGCCACTGTTTATGACGGTAGCAAACTCGAACGGGGACTTCTTCTATATCTAACAACTTACAAAGAGAAAGACGATGACGACCACCTTGCCGAGCAAATATTAGTCTTCCGTCACGGTCTATATGAACGTCGCAACAGGATTTAGAGTATTCGGTATTAAATCCCTCCTTTTTTAGGTTTTGGTACAACTCCTCACGTTGTGATTTGTATAGATTTACAACGTCTTTCCTCGTTTGGCAGCCATCAATTTTCCCATCCCCATTTTGGATCCATTCCATGTATTGATCAATAATGCCGGTTTCTGTCCAAGGTACATCATTCTCAACTCGAAGCCTGCAAGCTTGGTACTTACTGCTAGTTTCTATTGAATTAATTATTTGATCCCAATCACCATCACGTATTTTACCATAATTCATTTTATTATTTTCCTTGTATACTGGGCTTTCGGAGGCGATTTGATGCGAAATGGAGGAGGGATTTATTTTTATTGTTTCCATCGGTGACGGTGGGACAGAATAACCCTGGTAATGGTACAAATATGGTCGAATATAAGTTGATACCTTTATTATTACTTTTTTCCACACTGAGGACAGTAAGGAAAATAGGCCATCTTGTCTTAACTTATAAATCCCACGAGATAGAGTAACATTCACAAATCTACGAATCACTTGTTATATTTAAACTCATCGGCTTTTGCACATTTTTCAAATAGAATCACTTGTATAAATAACAGTGCTCTATATAATAGATACGCAGAGTTTGACTCGGCTTATTTATTCACTCAATTCACGAACAGAGATCGATAGGTATCAGTTGGTTTGTTATATATTTAACAGCCTGGTCAAGACTGTAGGCGGTATATTTGAGACTCATCTCACAGAATTTTTGATTAACTCTGCGCACGCACAACAGGACCGACGTACGCTTAATTGAGGAGAAGATGATTTCTTACATTGGGAACTGTTAGTCCCAACCACGTCGATCCGGGTGTTGAGGCCGTGACCGAGTGGATCCACATTTGGTGTTTGATCAGCGGTTTCACACTATTTTCACGATAGCGTGAGTATGGTCCATCCGTGAGCCAGTCGCTCTCTTGAGCCTGTCAGGTCTGGGGAGGTTAGCGACAACAGATTTATTTTTAGTGATCCTAACATATATAAAAAGACGAACTTCGGATATCAAGTTAATATGTCTGTTTATTTTCTATCATGGTAATTCGCTTGTGACCGTTACGTCTAACAAAACTACAAAACCCAGTATTGAAAATAAGGTAACTTTTACATAGATCATACGCGGATTGTTTTGTAGGAGCTACTAGTTATTCGTTCCATATAAACCGTGTATATTGTGGATAACATCTGACACTATTTGTTCACAGATAATAGTATACGTTTAGCCCTGTTCTCCCAAGTATATTGCTCCACATCCTCACGAGCATGTTTAGATATGCGCTCAGATAGTGTCTCATCTCTGAGAATGCGTTTGAGTTTCTTGCAAAGATCATCTTCATTATTTTTTTCAAATAGCATTGCATTGTGTCCTTCGGACAGCACTTCTTGAAGCACTTTTCTGTCACTAGCTACAATCGGGCGGTTTGTGGCCATGTATTCAAAGAGTTTTAATGGTGAAACCCACCGTGATCTATCAGTATAAGGTGCAACCAATACATCTGCGGCACATTGATATATAGGAATGTTTGACGGTTTGACAAATCCTGTGAAGGTCACGTTCATAGGGATACTGACATTATTTTTGATCCGTTTAATATCTTCATCATAACCTCCAACCACGTACACCAATGCGTCTATGTTTTTGGCGGCCTTAACTAGTGTTTTGACACCTTTTCCTTCATATAGATGTCCAGTGTACATAATGACATTTTCTCTAGGTGGTATATTAACTATCTTTCGTGCTTCATTTCTTGAATAACTTTGGTATTTATTGAGGTCGACACCATCTGGCTCAATAATTATATTTCCAGTTTCAATCCCGTACTTTTTTGAAGTGTACTTTGACAACTGTTCTGTAATACAAACTAAATATATGTCTGAATTAAAAAACCAATTCATTAAAAATCTATGCTCAGGGTTATGATATTCAAATACAACTTTGGGTCGGTCTGATTTAGGAAATAGAGAAAGAAACCGAAGAAGTATAAACATGCTACCATAGTTCCGACCATAAATGATATCTTTTGAGTCTATGCTTCCAAAGAGTATATTTTTAATTATATATGCTGACTGTGGAAGTGATCTAGATAGTGTATGTGTTTTTTTGATAGCCGATATGTTAATATTTAACCTATCGAAAGTTTTTATCTCAAATTCATTGTCTATACCATAAAAGTTTGAGACATCTATCCAACTAACATTTTTATTGTTTTTATATTGATTATGCAAATAGACCACTTTTTTACCTACTGCAGAAAAGGCATTGCACATCTGCATCTCTTGAATCGAATGGGCCTTTTTGCTGGGGAGGTCGGAGTTACCAAGATAATATAACACGTAGTGATATCGTTTCTATCCTCTATTTATATTCTTCCATCACACCACATTGTTCAATTTTACCACATTTATGATCGGAACTACTTAATTATACAATTTGGAAGTACATAGCTCACAATCTGTTAATATTGCCTCAAAAGTGTTCAGAAGTTGTTGAGCTGGCACTGTCTAACAAATACGCCCTCAGCTGGCGTGCTATTTTCATGTGATCGATGTGACTGCGGGTCATTATGATAGTGTACAAACTGTCCAGTCCACTGGTGAATATTTTTCGACGGTATATCCATGGGTAATAAAAACGATCGACATGTTGTTTGAGTGTTTGAAATCACTTCTCAATGGGGTTTCTCTTAGCATAGTTTTGACAACCACGTAATCCTAATCAAACAGGGGGAGTCTGACAGCGGAAGCCGTTGGCAAAAAGACGGTATCAGAGGGACCGTGTTTGTCGGTAAGGGTATGAAAGAATGCAGCCGTCCGCTCACGCTCTCAGCATTGAAGATTCGCTGTGTCTATTCTTTGGGTGGCATAGGCATCTAAACCATTACTTTACTTGTTTCTCAAACTCGTTATTCTTATGTCGTGCTAATACTATTCTCATATGATAACAAAATATTAAGTAACAGCATATGTTCTCGTGCTATATTCGCATATGAAAAAAAAACGAATCTGTATTATTAGTCATTCGAGTTATGGATATTTTAATCCTGAAATAAAAGGATTCCTTGGGGGCCTGCAAAGACAAATGTCAATGATAGGACGTGAGCTGACATCTGATTTTGATGTACACTTCATTGTTGGTGATTATGGCCAACCGAAACAAACCGTTCACGATAAAATTACATTTCATCGTTCATATGTCCCAGATGGTGATGTACCCAAATATAAGAAACCAATAAAATATTATAAATTATATAATGCAATAAAAAATGCTGACGCAGACATTTTTATATACCGGGGGTCTGCACGCAGAGCAGCGCTTATATACCCACTAGTGCAACGTACTGGTGGCCACTGGATATACAACGCAGCCAATGACACTAATTTCACCGACCAAACAAATAATCTTCCATACCCTCTTAGAGTATCATTCTCAAAATCACTGGAGGCGGCTGACGAGATTATTGTACAATCGAACAAGCAGCGCCGTTTATTAAAGAATAATTTTGGCCACACTGGCAAAATAGTACCCAGTGGCTACCCCGAGGTCGATAATATTTCCTCACACCAAGACCGTGGATATTTTTTATGGGTAGGACGGATCGAGCCAACACAAAAAAGACCACACATATTCTTACGATTAGCCAGACATCTACCAGATTGTGACTTCATTCTTATTGGGACGCCACAATCTGAAGAGTATGAAAATCAAATTGATGTAATAGCACAAGAATTAGATAACTTATCATATTTAGGGAGAATCGAGCCCGAAAATATACATTCATATTACAGGAACGCAAAAGCGATTATTAACACATCATCATATGAAGGGTTCCCGAGTACTTTTTTAGAAGCTTGGAGATATAAAACTCCAGTTATAAGTCTTAACGTAGATACAGGTCGTTTCTTTGACCAATCTGATTCGGATTGCTATGCCAATGGAGAGTTTGGCAAGTTGGTTGAATTAGTTGAAAAATATAATAAATGTGTCGAAAGGAGGGCAGAAGCAGGTGAAATGTCATACCAAAAATTTAAGAGATCCTACACAATTGAGACTGTAGCACAAAAATATAAGGACATAATATTAAGAATAGATTGTGAAACAAATACTGATTCAAATTTTTAAATAACTTGTTGTGGAATAGTAAATTTTAGTCGTTTTACCGTCTCTTGTTTTCCAGAGGCATCATTGGCTCTAGATTGAAGTTTATTTCAGGCCGGTGTTGTTGATCTACCACTAATACTCGGTTAACATAATAAACTCTCAAATTTAAGTGCCAAAGCCGACCTGAGTCGAGGACCCCACAGAGTATTCGCACTTGTCGGCGCATTTATTCACATTACTATCCGATCGATTACTCCGGGCCTTGCACCTACTCGGGGACCTACTGACTATCCCGTATCATTCACTCAAAAACTACTTTTGGCCCTGTACACTATTTCGATATTAATGTGGCCGTTCTCATGGTCGAGGACATTTCCGAATACATTGCGGCGACAACCGCCGGTATGGTTGCGTCGTTGGGAAGTACAGCACCGCTTCCTCTGCGGCACTGTCGTCGTAGCTGAAATCATGTGTCACTCTTTCAAATATCTGCTCGACAACACAGAAGTGCGGTCTGCTTTGTTGCAAGTTCGCTGTGATACTTGCTAGGTTAGTCTGGGTTTCATTGTGATAACAAGATCATCAGCCACGCAACTCTTTTTAGGTCATCCAGACGATCAACTAATATTGGCTACGCCGATTTTCCTTGTTCTGCTCGTAAAACGCAGCCTCGATTGACAATACGTTTGTCGCCGCAAACAGCCCTTAGATGGGCGTATCATGGGCAACGTCGACTGGGAGCGCCTCGACATTCGAAACATCGACGAGGCGTCTCATCCTCTTGGAGACCACCCCGGCAAAAACAGCGTTTGGTGAACGCTCACTGGCCGATAGTGTACTTACGAACCTTACGGTGGGTCGAGGCCTGAGCCGTCTGTTGATTCGGTGGTAAGCTGAGAGCCAAATATAACCACGAACTCGGTGTCCTTTTTGACACAAAGCGGCGCCCTATGGATCGAGCTTATCATTCGATGGTCGTCAGGTTAGACCATACTACAACTGACCGGACTAAATCGAAAAGAGAATTGCGCCTCTGTCGACTGCAAGCAAGCCCAACACCCACTTATAACCAGATTCAGTAAAATCAAGTATCGACTACGGGCCGAGTATATTGTGGATGAATATTTTACGACACACCCAGATACGAGGTGAAACAAGCAATAGCCGTGTTTGTCCTTCCATGTTGGAATCGATACCAACTTACCTCGATCTTAATAAAGTACATTCAACAGCGATCCTACAATGCTAATTCCAGTACCATTGCTTCCACGCTGGGTACGCTTTACGGCCGCCGGCGTCGTTGTTGCGATCATTTTTATAGTTCGCTGGTCACTGTCCCCGAAACAGCGACCGACGACGTTCAATCTTCGTTGGTACAACTATTTCACAGGCGATACTTGCTTGCATATTTTGCGCTCACAGGAACGCTTGCGTACGCAACCGACCGGTGGGACCTATCCCGGTGTCGACACCCTGCACTCGCCAGTGGTTATGGGATCCTAATGGAGACTGGACAGGCATTTTTCCGCATCGAACGCCCTTTTTCATCATCGACGTCATCGTCAACACGATCGGAGCTAGTGGCGTTATTGTCTGGTTTGCCCTACGACCATATTTTGATTGTCGATCACTTACGTCACTTGTGACCAGATCGAGAAAGAAATTAAATAAATAGCGAATTCTCAACCCACTTTGAGGTGGCTTTACTGTTCTACCTAACTGGTCAAGAATGCACTAAGATCTCAAATATAATTTTGATCGTATTGGCCCACGTTCAATCACAAAGGCAACAACATCGATCGATCCAAATCCTTCATTGAATCTCGATCGCCTCTTCACGAACCACGATCGTACAGTCGGCATACACAAATTCAACGCACACGTTGTCTCCAGATAACACAAGCGTGGTCAACGCTTCGACATCGATCGCATGCTGCAGTGGTGGCAACGCCTCAACAGATGTGCCGTTGACACGAGCAACGCGCTGGACGATCGCAGTAGCAAGCTCATCTGGTGGATTCGCGGTCATTCGAACAGGCACCTGCCTC
>LFIK01002120.1_pt1 | contig 15977 bp, 11 predicted proteins | sample 643401 | NCBI WGS metagenome assembly LFIK01 (sample SAMN03777447, study PRJNA286221) | soda lake metagenome | biome: soda lake; feature: Kulunda steppe; material: water; isolation source: sample T5-Br brine of Lake Tanatar-5 | place: Russia: Kulunda steppe | collected 2010-07
CCTGATCGATCTCCATGCGCGATTCCGCGATCCAGTGACGGGTGACGCCGTGATCGGCAATGGCGCGCCCGAAGGTCTCGCGCGACAGGGCGCGCTTGATCATGGTCTCGAGCGCGCGCTCGGCCACGCCGATGGCGCGCATGCAATGGTGGATGCGCCCCGGCCCGAGCCGCCCCTGCGCGATCTCGAAGCCGCGACCCTCGCCGAGCAGGATGTTGGAGGCGGGGACGCGGACATTGTCGAAAGTCACCTCGGCATGGCCGTGGGGCGCGTCGTCATAGCCGAACACGTTGAGCGCGCGCTCGACGGTGACGCCGGGCGTGTCCATCGGCACGAGGATCATCGATTGCTGCTTGTGCTTCTCGGCATCGGGATCGGTCTTGCCCATCAGGATGGCGATCTTGCAGCGCGGATCCATGGCGCCGGAGGTCCACCATTTACGCCCGTTGATGACGTAGTCGTCGCCATCGCGCTTGATCAGCGTGCGGATATTGGTGGCGTCGGACGAGGCGACATCCGGCTCGGTCATGGCGAAGCAGGAGCGGATTTCGCCTTCCAGCAGCGGTTCGAGCCAGGCCTTCTTCTGCTCGGGCGTGCCGTAGCGCGCGATCGTCTCCATATTGCCGGTATCGGGGGCGGAGCAGTTGAAGGGCTCGGGGCCGATCGGCGAACGGCCCATCACTTCGCAGATATGGGCGTATTCGTAATTGGTCAGGCTGTCGGGATATTCGCGTTTGGGCAGGAACAGGTTCCACAGCCCCTGCGCCTTCGCTTTCGCCTTGAGCTCCTCCATGATCGGCGGCTCGCTCCAGCGTGAGGGCGCGGCATTGAGCTGCTCCTCGAAGACGCTCTCCGCCGGATAGATATGCTCTTCCATGAAGGCGATGACGCGTTCGCGCAATTCACGTGCGCGCGCGGAAAACAGAGCGTCTTCCATCATTCCCGATTCCCCCGACATATATCCCCCGTATGTGTCATTCCCCGATCACGCCGCCGAGATCGGCAAGGCGCGTGGTGTAGTGGTCGGTATCGCCGAACAGTTTCTCGATCATGGTCGCACGCTTGAAGGAGTGCGCCACCTTGTATTCCATGGTGACCGCCACCCCGCCATGCAGCTGCACCGCGTTCTGGCCGACGAAGCGGCAGGAATTCCCGATCTGCACTTTCGATGCGGCGACGGCGCGGGCGCGCTCGGTCGCATCCTCATCCTGCACCATCATCGAGGCGAACATGGCCATGGAACGCGCCTGTTCCAGCGCGATGAACATGTCGGCGGCCGCGTGCTGGAGCACCTGGAAGCTGCCGATATGGGTGCCGAACTGGTTGCGGACCTTCATATATTCGACGGTCGCCTCGTGCATGTCGGCCATCACGCCGACCGCTTCCGCGCACAAGGCCGCGATGGCTTCCTCGACGACACGGGCGATCACGGGATAAGCCTCATCCTGGGCGCCGATCAGGGCCGATGCCGGGACGCGCACATTATCGAAGGTGATCTCCGCCCCGCGCGCCCCGTCCTGCGTGGCATAGCCGCGCCGGCTAACGCCATCGGCCTTGGCATCGACGAGGAAGAGCGAGATGCCCGCCTCGTCGCGCTGGTTGCCGGAAGTCCGCGCCGAGACGATCAGGATGTCGGCGCTGTCGCCGGAGAGCACCAGCCCCTTCTCGCCGGAAATCACGTAGTGGTCGCCATCGGCGCGGGCCATGGTGGCGACGTCGTGGAGATCGTAGCGCGCCTGGCGCGCCTGATGGGCGAAGGCGTAGAGCTTCTCGCCGCCGACAATGGCGGCGATGTGTTCCGCGCGTTGCCCGGGCGATCCGGCCCGGCGCAGGATGCCGCCGGCGAGGATGACGCTCGCGAGATAGGGCTCGATGACGAGGGCGCGCCCGAAGGCCTCCATGACGATCATGGTCTCGACCGGGCCGCCGCCCATGCCGCCGTCATCCTCGGAGAAGGGCAGGGCGAGGAGGCCCATTTCCGCGAAGGCGCTCCAGATTTCCCGGTCGAAACCCTCGGGCGAATCGGAGATCTTGCGCCGCGTCTCGAAATCGTAGCGCGCGCCGAGCAGCTTCTCGACGCTGTCCTTGAGCATGCGTTGTTCGTCGTTGAGATCGAAATCCATGACCTGTCCTCAGAGCCCGAGTATCGCTTTGGCGATGATGTTCTTTTGAATCTCGTTCGAGCCGCCGTAGATCGAGACTTTCCGCGTGTTGAAATAGTTCGGCGCGATCATCTGCGCCCATTCCGGCCCGATCGGAGGCTCGTTGCGGCCCTCTTCCTCGGGGGTGAAGGGCAGGGCATAGGGGCCGACCACGTCGAGCAGAAGCTCCGTCGTCGCCTGCTGGATCTGCGAGCCCTTGATCTTGAGGATCGAGGAAGCCGGGTCCGGCTTGTCGGAGGGGCGGTTGCGCGCCTCGGCGACGACGCGCAGCTGCGTCATTTCCAGCGCCTTGAGCTCGACTTCCAGCGCCGCGAGCTTCTCGCGGAAGCGCGCGTTCTCGATCAGAGGCTGCTCGCCCGCCTTCTCGGCGCTGGCGAGGCGGCGGATGCGGCGCACGCGCTCTTTCGAGATGCCGATCCGGGCGATGCCGGTACGCTCGTTGCCGAGCAGGAACTTGGCGTAGTCCCAGCCCTTGTTTTCCTCGCCGACGAGGTTCTCGACGGGCACCTTCACGTCGTCGAAGAAGATCTCGTTGACCTCGTGCCCGCCGTCCAGCGTCTGGATCGGACGCAGGGTGACACCGGGGGATTTCATGTCGATGAGCAGGAAGGAGATGCCCATCTGCTTCTTGGGCGCATCCGGATTGGTGCGCACGAGGCAGAAGATCCAGTCGGCATATTGGCCGAGCGTGGTCCAGGTCTTCTGGCCGTTGACGATGTAATGATCACCCTCGCGCACGGCGCGGGTCTTAAGCGAGGCGAGATCGGAGCCGGCGCCGGGCTCGGAGAACCCCTGGCACCACCAGTCATCCATGTTGCGGATGCGGGGCAGGAAGTAGTCCTTCTGCTTCTGATTGCCGAAGGTGTAGATCACCGGCCCGACCATGCTGACGCCGAAGGAGAGCGGCTCGGGTGCGGGCGCGGCGAGGAGTTCCTCGCGGAAGACGTATTGCTGCAACGGATCCCAGCCCGTGCCGCCATATTCCACCGGCCAATGCGGCGCAGCCCATCCCTTCGCATTGAGAATGCGCATCCAGGTGACCATGTCGTCGCGCGAGAAGTGCTTGCCGAGCGTCAGCTTGGTGCGGATCGATTCCGGCACGTTCTCACGGAAGAAGGCGCGAACCTCGTCGCGAAAGGCGATCTCTTCCGGGGTGAATCTCAGATCCATGGTCGTCTCCCTCGCGCCGGGCCAGGCCCTCGCTGCTCTCAAGGCCAGCCCGCTTTGTGAAGCCGAATGATGCGGCTGCGGGTCGTGACTTGCAATTCATGTATATTTCGCATAGCAAAACCATGTTTTGCAGTGCGTTCAAAACTAGGAAGGCGGCTTGCGCTTGTCAACGCGGCATCGCGCAATCACATCGGGTGTGTTCGCCCAATCCGCGTTTTCGCAAATGCAGCGCACGCGAACCCGCCGGCTTCGGCATAGTGCCGCGAGCAAACCGGTCAGGATCTGCGACAGAAGCGCCCGCGCGACGGGCGCCGTTACGAGGAGGATATCATGCGCGAGGCCGTCATCGTCTCCACCGCCCGCACGCCGATCGGCAAGGCCTATCGCGGCGCTTTCAACGACACCCAGGCCCAGACGCTGGGCGGCCACGCGATCGCGCAGGCCGTCGCGCGGGCCGGTATCGATCCGGCCACGATCGACGACGTGATCATGGGCGCGGCGCTCCAGCAGGGTTCGACCGGCTACAACATCGCCCGCCAGAGCGCGCTCGCCGCCGGCCTGCCGGTGAGCGTCGCCGGCATGTCGATCGACCGCCAATGCGCCTCTGGCCTGATGGCGATCGCGACCGCCGCGAAGCAGATCGTGGCCGACGGCATGACCACGGCGATCGGTGGCGGGCTCGAATCGATCTCGCTCGTCCAGAATGACAAGGCCAACCGTTTCCGCGCGCAGGATCCGGCCCTGCTCGCGCGCGTCCCCAACATGTATATCGCCATGATCGAAACCGCCGAGATCGTGGCGAAGCGCTACGACGTCTCGCGCGCGGCGCAGGACGAATATGCCCTGCAATCGCAGCAGCGCACGGCGCAGGCGCAGTCCGAGGGCCGCTTCGATGCCGAGATCGCACCGCTGCCCTCCACCATGCTCGTCATGGACAAAGCGACCGGCGAGACTTCGAAGCGCGACGTGACGCTGGAGCGCGATGAGGGCAACCGCCCGCAGACCACGCTCGCCGATCTCGAAAAGCTGCAACCGGTCTTCAAGGACGGGCAGGAAATCAAGGAAGGCGCCTATATCACCGCCGGCAACGCTTCGCAGCTCTCCGACGGGGCGAGCGCGAGCGTGCTGATGGAGGCGCGCGAGGCAGAAAAGCGCGGTCTGACGCCGCTCGGCGCCTATCGCGGCATGGCCGTGGCCGGCTGCGAGCCCGACGAGATGGGCATCGGCCCGGTCTTCGCCGTGCCCAAGCTCCTGAAGCAGCACGGCCTGACCATGGATGATATCGGCATCTGGGAGCTCAACGAGGCTTTCGCCGTGCAGGTGCTGTATTGCCGCGACAAGCTCGGCATCCCCAATGAGCGGCTCAACGTGTCCGGCGGTGCGATCGCCATCGGCCATCCCTATGGCATGTCGGGCGCGCGCATGACCGGGCATCTCCTGATCGAGGGCAAGCGACGCGGCGCGAAATATGGCGTCGTGACCATGTGTGTCGGCGGCGGCATGGGTGCAGCCGGCCTCTTCGAGATCTTCTGATCGCGCCGCGAGGTTTAAACGAAAAACGAGATACTGGAGAGCACCATGACCGCCATCAACGACGTCGTGGATTTGACCCGCGAAGGCGAAGTCGCCGTCATCACCCTCGATTCCCCGCCCGTGAACGCGCTTTCGGCGCAGCTGCGCGCAGGGATCGCCCAGGCCGTCGAGCAGGCCGTCGCCGATGATGCGGCGAAGGCGATCGTGCTGACCTGCAATGGCCGCACCTTCTGCGCCGGCGCGGACATCACCGAATTCGGCAAGCCGCCGAAGGATCCGAGCCTCTCCGCCGTGCAGGCGGTGATCGAAGCCGCGCCCAAGCCCGTGATCGCGGCGATCCACGGCACCGCTTTGGGCGGCGGCTTGGAGCTCGCGCTCTCCTGCCATTACCGCGTCGCGGTGCCCTCGGCGAAATGCGGCCTGCCGGAAGTCAAGCTCGGCATCCTGCCCGGCGCCGGCGGCACGCAGCGCCTGCCGCGCATCGTCGGTGTCGAGAAGGCGCTCGAGATGATCACCTCCGGCGCGCATGTGAAGGCGAAGGACGCCGCCGCAATGGGGCTGTTCGACAAGCTCGTCACGGAAGGCCAATTGCGCGAGGAGGCCATCGCCTTCGCAAGCGAGGTCATCGCCTCCGGCGCGCCGCTGAAGAAAGTGCGCGATCTGGACGAGGCGATCGCGCCCGCGCGCGGCAGGCCGGAGATTTTCGAGGATTTCCGCAAGAAGAACGCCCGCAAGTTCCGCGGCTTCGAGGCCCCCGAGGCCTGCATCAAGGCCGTCGAGGCCGCCGTCGAGAAGCCTTTCGAGGAGGGGCTCAAATTCGAGCGCAGCCTGTTCGAGACGCTCGTCGCCAGCGAGCAATCGGCGGCACAGCGCTACGCCTTCTTCGCCGAGCGTGAGGCGGCGAAGATCCCCGATATCCCCAAGGATACCCCCACCCGCGAGATCGCCCGCGTCGGCATGATCGGCGCCGGGACGATGGGCGGCGGCATCTCGATGAACTTCCTCAATGCCGGCATCCCGGTCACCATCGTCGAGACGAAGCAGGAAGCGCTCGATCGCGGACTCGGCGTCATCCGCAAGAACTACGAGAATTCCGCCAAACGCGGGCGGCTCTCCATGGAGGATGTGGAAAAACGCATGGCGCTGATCACGCCGAGCCTGTCGCTCGATGATCTGGCCGATTGCGATCTCGTGATCGAGGCGGTGTTCGAGCTGATGGAGGTGAAGAAGCAGATCTTCACCAGGCTCGACGCGATCTGCAAGCCGGGCGCGATCATGGCAAGCAACACCTCCTATCTCGATATCGACGAGATCGCCTCGGTGACGAAGCGCCCCGGCGACGTGCTCGGCATGCATTTCTTCTCGCCGGCCAACGTCATGCGCCTGCTCGAAGTGGTGCGCGGCGAAAAGACGGAGAAGGACGTCGTCGCGACCGCGATGGCGCTCGGCAAGCGCATCGGCAAGGTGGCCGTCTGTGTCGGCGTCGCCCACGGCTTCGTCGGCAACCGCATGCTCTCCGAGCGCCAGCGCGAAGCGAATAATCTCATCATGGAAGGGGCGATGCCCTGGGATGTGGACCGGGTGCTGTATGATTTCGGCCTGCCCATGGGCCCCTTCGCCATGGCCGATCTCGCCGGGCTCGATCTCGGCTGGACGCCGGAGAATTCCACCGGCCAGACCGCCAAGGAGCGGCTGTGCGAGATCGATCGGCGCGGCCAGAAGAACGGCAAGGGTTTCTATGATTACGATGAGAACCGCAAGGCGACGCCCTCACCTGTGACGGAGGAGATCATCCTCGAATTGTCACGCGCCAAGGGCATCACCCGCCGCGCCATCAGCGATCAGGAGATCCTCGAGCGCTGCATCTATCCGATGATCAACGAGGGTGCGAAGATCCTCGAAGAGGGCAAGGCCCTGCGCGCCTCGGATATCGATATCGTCTGGCTGACGGGCTATGGCTGGCCGGTCTATCGCGGCGGGCCGATGTTCTATGCCGACACGATCGGCCTCGACAAGGTCGTCGCCGCGCTCGAAACCTATGCCAAGACCCTCGGCCCGGATTTCGAGCCGGCGCCGCTGCTGGTGCGTGCGGCGAAAGAAGGCAAGCGCCTCAGCGAGATGTGACCGGGCCGAGTGCCATGGGCTCGCCGAAGCCCCGTTCGGGCGCCGGTGGGCCTCAGGGCGCGTCCACGGGAGAATGGGCTGCACCGGTCCCGCCAGGGAGTTGCCATGGCGGGGCCGGTTGAAAGCGTGCGACGAGGAAATCGATGAAGGCCCGCGCCGCCGGCATGGTGATCCCGGCTTCGGGGCGCAATGCGTAGATCGCACTCTCCGCCGGCGGGCGAAATTCTTCCAGAATCGGAGTAAGCCGCCCCGCCGCGATATCCTCCCCGATCAGAAATGCCGGCAGCCGCGCGATGCCGATGCCGGCCAGCACCGCTTGATGCAGCCCTTCGACCGTATTGCAGGCGAAGCCGCCCTGCAGCTTCAGCCGTCGGCCCGTCGGCGAGCGATAGCCCCAATCATTGAAACGCGTCTCGTGATTGAGCAGCAGGCATGCATGCCCTTCGAGATCGACCGGATCGCGCGGCATGCCCTGTGTCGAAAGATAGGCCGGGCTCGCCACCACGATGCGCTCGTTGACCGCGAGCTTGCGCGCCACCAGGGACGAATCGGTCAGCGCGGCGCTGCGGATCGCCACATGCGTGCCGCTCGCGACGAGGTCGATCATCTGGTCCGTCAGGGTCAGATCGATGCGGACCTGCGCATGCGCGCGCATGAAATCGGTGGCGGCGGGCACGATATGGCGCTGGCCGAAGGCGTTTGAGGCGCTGACGCGCAGGGTCCCGCGCGGCCCTTGGGCGGCCTCGTCGAGCCCCTGTTCGAGGGCGGAGATCGCATCGAGGATGCGCCGGGCCTCGCCGAGATAGGCTTCCCCCGCATCGGTCAGCCGCATCGTGCGGGTCGTTCGCACCAGCAATTGTATGCCGAGACGCTGCTCGAGCTGGCTGACGCGCTTGGAGACCGCCGAATGCGTCATCCCGAGGGTGCGCGCTGCCGGTGAAAAGCCTTCGTTGTCGATGACGGCCACGAAGACGGCCATGTCACTGATGCGGTCCATTTGTTCCTGCAATCGACAGATGCTGGTCGAAATGAGCGAATTCCCGTGATTGCCATGCTCCTCCACAGTGGCGGGATTCGTCAATGCCAGCCCGAAAGAGCCTCTGATGCCCACCCGAATCTCCACCCCTATGCCCGCCCGAATGCCCGCTCATGCGACCTTCCCGCAGATCGTGCGTCACTTCGGCTATATCCTCGGCGGCGTGCTCGCTTTCGGGCTGGCCACCGGCGGTCTGTTCCCGCTGATCGGGATCCGGCTCCATGAGAACGGCGCGAGCGATCTCGTCATCGGCCTGATCACCTCGGTCTTCTTCGCCGGCACCTTCGCCGGGGCGATCCTGACCGAGAAGCTCATCCGCCGGATACGCCACGTGCGCAGCTTCGCGCTGCTCGCCGCGACGGCCGGCGTGAGCACGATCGGCCTCGCCATGACCGAGATGATCTCGGTCTGGGTGGCGCTGCGCTTCGTCACGGGCTTCTGCCTCGGCGGCTACTATGTCGTGGTCGAGAGCTGGATCAACTACTCCTCCAGCAACGGCGCCAGGGCGCGCGGTCTGTCGCTCTACGAGGCGGTGCGGATGCTCGGCATCGCGGCGAGCCCCTTCATCCTCGGCTTCGGCCTCGGCGCGCAACCCTATGTGCTGGCGGGTGTGTTCTTCATCATCGCCATCATCCCCCTCGTGCTCTGCCCGCTGGAGGAGCCGCATCAGAACCCGCCCGGCTCGATGCCCTTCCTCAGCCTGATCACCAGCGCGCCGCTGGGTGTCCTCGCCTGCTTCGTCTCGGGCACGGTCAACGCCGCCTTCTACGGGATGTCGGGGGTCTATGGCGAGCGCGCCGGCCTGTCGCAGACCGAGATCGCCTTTTTCATCGCGGCGATGCTGATCGGCCCGACCATCGCCCACCCCGTCATCGGCGCGCTGGCCGACCGGATGGGACGTTTGTCGATGCTGCTCGTGAGCGCCATCGGCTCGGCGCTGGCCTGCCTCGCCATCGCGGTCTTCGCGCCGGGCTTCTGGGGCCTCGCCCTGCTCAGCCTGATCGTCGGCGGCCTGAGCCATCCGGTCTATGCGCTGGGTCTGGCTTATGTGAACGACCAGCTCGATCCGGGCGACTTCGTCCGGGCCGGCGGCGCGCTCCTGATCGCCTTCTGCCTCGGCACCACGATCGGCCCGACGGCGGCGGCTCTGGTGATGGGCGTGATCGGCGATGCCGGCCTCTACGTCTTCCTCGCCTTCATCCTCGGTGTCACCGGGATCGGCGCGATCATGGCGATGCAGAACGCGCGCAGCCGCAGCGCCCGAGCCTGCCCGCCCCGTGAAGCACTGTGCTGAAGGCAAGAAGCCCGGCGAAAATCGCCGGGCTTTTCGCTTGCGTCTCACGGTGTGGAGCGCCGGATGATGCCCGCGGCTATTGCCCGCGCCTGGCGCGGCTGGCGAAGCGAACGGCATCCTCGGCGGCCTTGAACAAGGCCTTGGACTTGTTCACGCATTCGATCCGCTCGGAAACCGGGTTGCTGTCATAGACGATGCCGGCGCCGGCCTGGACATACATCTTGCCGTCCTTGACCACCGCAGTGCGCAGGACGATGCAGGTATCCATCTGGCCATCGGCGCCGAAATAGCCGATGCAGCCGGCATAGGGCCCGCGCTTGTCCTTCTCCAATTCGTCGATGATCTCCATCGCCCGCACCTTCGGGGCACCGGATACCGTGCCGGCGGGGAAGCCCGCGACCAGCGCGTCGAGCGCGTCGTGGCGCGGATCGAGGCGCCCGGTGACGTTGGAGACGATGTGCATCACCTGGCTGTAATACTCGAGGAAGAAGCTGTCGGTGACCTGGACCGAGCCGTATTCCGCGACGCGCCCGACATCGTTGCGGCCGAGATCAAGCAGCATCAGATGCTCGGCGCGCTCCTTGGGATCGGCGAGCAGGTCCTCGGCATGCCGGCGATCCTCCTCGGGCGTCGCGCCGCGCGGGCGGGTTCCGGCGATGGGGCGCACGGTGACTTCGCCGTCGCGCACACGCACGAGAATTTCCGGCGAGGAACAGACGATCTGGAAATCCTCGAAATCGAGATAGCACAGGAACGGCGCCGGGTTGATGCGTCGCAGCGAGCGATACAGCGCGAAGGCGGGAAGCGGGAAATCCGCCTCGTAGCGCTGGGAGAGCACGATCTGGAAGGCGTCGCCGGCGCGGATATATTCCTTGGCGCGCTCCACCATGCCCTCATACTCGGCATCACCCGTATTCGAGCGGGCGGTGACGGGGGGCAGGGATTCCGGGTCGGCAGTGACGGGGGCGATGACGGGCTTTTCGAGTGCATCGATCACGGCTTCGAGCCGTGCGATGCCGCTCTCATGCGCGCTCTTCGCGCTGATGCCGGTGACTGGGCGGATAGGGGTGACCAGGGTGATCTCGTCGCGCACCGCGTCGAACACCACCATCACGGTGGGGCGGACCATGGTCGCGTCGGGCACGCCAAGCACATCCGGATTGGGCGGCCCGAGCCGCTCCATGGCGCGGACCATGTCATAGCCGAGATGGCCGAACAGCCCCGCCGCCATCGGCGGCAGATCCGCTTCCTCGGGGATCGCGCTCTCGGCGATGAGCGCGCGCAGGCTCTCCAATGGCGGGCGCGGATCGGGGGTGAAAACACCCGCGCCCGAAAGCGCATTGCGGTCGATCGCGCAGGCGCCGTCATGGCAGCGCCAGATCAGATCGGGCGCCAGCCCGATCATCGAATAGCGCCCGCGCACGGCGCCGCCCTCGACGGATTCCAGCAGGAAGGCCGGGCCGGCATGGCCCGCGCGCAGCTTGAGATAAGCCGCGACCGGGGTTTCGAGATCGGCGATCAGACGGGTGCGCAGGAGCGTGGCTTCGCCCGCCTCGTAACGCTGCGCGAAATCCTCGAAGGCGGGCGTGACATCCATCGCGGACCTCAGAAATCCAGACCGATCGCTTCGCGATAGGCCTGCTCGTTGACGCTCACACCGACATCGTCCTGCAATTGCGCGATGAACTGCGTCAGCAGATCCTCCCCGATATCGCCCTGCAGGCGGTCGCCGATCGTCTCGGCTGCCGGTGTCGTCGTCAGGAACGGCGTGGCGCGTGCCTGATCGACGGTGAAGAGCACCCGGCGCGTGTCTCCCAGCGGCGCCGTTCCCGACTCGCCGACGCGCGTGGCGAAGACGGCGTTGACGGCGGCACTGTCGAGGGGGTCCGAAGCCTGGCCTCTGGCCAGACCCTCGGCCTGCGCGACCGAACCGGCGCTATCCTGCGCGATCGTCTCGAGGTCTTGTCCCGTACGCAGCTGCTCGAGCTTGTCGTTCGCGACTTCGCGCAGGCGCAGCGAGACCTGCTCGCGCCGCCAGTCAGCCGCAACGGCATCGCGCACTTCGGAGAGCTCGCGGTTGCGCGCGGGTTGGACGCCGGTGACGTCAAACCAGACATATCCACCCTCATCCGTGCGCAGGGCGGCGTTGTCGATGCCGATATCCGAATCGAAGATCTCGCCGGAGAGGCGGTCGGCGAGTGGCAGATCGATGCGGTTCCCCGCCGGATCACGACCCTCGGCATCGATGGCCTCCACGAGGCGCGGTGTGAAGCCGGCTTCGCGGGCGATCTCCTCCAGCGGCCTGCCGGTGGCGCGCTGGTCCTCGATCTCGTCATAGACCCGGCGCATGCGGTCGCGCGCTTCCTCGATGGCGATCTCCTCGCGGATCTCGGCCTCCACCTCTTCGAAGGGCAGGACACGACCGTCCTCGATCGTGACCACGCGAAGCAGTGAATGGCCGAAACGACCGGCGACGGGATCGGAGATCTCTCCCTCCGCCAGGCCGAAGGCGGCATCCGCCAGGGCGCGATCGATGAAACCGTCGCGGGTCAGCATGCCCATCTCGAACACGTCGTCCGGAATGCCGCGCTCCCGGGCGAGGCCCTCGAAATCGGTCTGGCCGATCTCCAGCGCGCGCGCCGCCTCGCGCGCCTCGTCTTCGTCGGAGAACTGGATGCGCTGCACCTCACGGCGTTCGGGAGCGCCGAAACGGGTTTCCCCCTCCTGCTCGTAGACGGCGCGGACCTGGCTCTCCGCCACGGCGGCGGGGTCTGCGAGGTCCTGCGGATCGATCGCCAGAATGCTGGCAGAGCGGTATTCCGGGGCACGGTAGCGCGCGAGGTTTTCCTGATGAAAATCCGCCAGTTCTTGTTCGCTCGGGCTCGGCACCACGCCGATATCGCTCTCGTCGAGGATCAGGAAGCGCGCCTCGCGCCGCTCGGCACCATAGCGGTGCACGGCTTCCATCGCGGCGATCGGGGCGGAGATGTCGGAGGCGATCGCGGCCACGATCTGCTCGCGGGCCACCGCATCGCGCTGCTCGAAGAGATAGCGCTCCTCGGTCAGGCCCACATTGCCCAGAAGGGCCTGGAAGCGATTGCGGTCGAAATTCCCGGCGGAATCGTGGAATGTCGGGTCCTGCATGATGGCATCGGCCACCAGCTGATCCGAGACCGACAAGCCCAGCTGGCGGGCGCGCTCGTCGAGCGTCGCTTCGGTGACCAGGCTGGACAGGACCTGCCGGTCGAGGCCGAATGCCCGTGCCTCCGTCGGCGTGATCGGCTGCCCGATCTGGATGCTCAGCCGGCGAACCTGATCCTGATAGGTCTGACGCGCCATCTCCGCCGTGATCTCCGTCTCGCCGACCCGTGCGATGGTCGCACTCGTGCCGCCACGGAAAATGTCGCCGATCCCCCAGACCGCGAAGCTGAGAATCAAGAGCGTGAACAGCACCCCGGCGACGACCTTGCCGATCCAGGTCCGTCCGACATTGCGCATATTGCGAAGCATGAGCGTTCCGTATTCTTTGTTGTGCGTGACCTTGCAGCGCCCGCGATACCCCAGTTTCCTCGATCGGAAAAGGGCGAGAGCGCCATTCAGCCCAGAAATGTGGCCAGCTGCGGGCCGATTGCGGGCGACGGGCGGAACTGCTATCTCCCGCGCGGGTTGTCCGATGCAGGAAAGGAACCGTGATGTCGTCGCAAGCGCCCCGCAAACTCGTCGCAGGCAATTGGAAGATGAACGGCACGTCGACCGCGCTCGATCTGGTCGCGGAACTGCGCATCGGGGCTGCGGGTGGTCTTGCGGAGGCCGACCTGCTCGTCTGCCCGCCGGCGACCATCCTGCGCGCTGTCGCGGATGCGCTCGAAGGCTCGGCCCTCGCCGTCGGTGGTCAGGATTGCCATGCCCGGGAGAGCGGCGCCTTTACCGGCGATATCGCCGCCGAAATGCTCGCCGATTGCGGGGCGACCCATGTCATCGTCGGCCATTCCGAGCGCCGGCAATATCACGGCGAGACCGATGCAATGGTGGCGGACAAGCTGCGCGCCGCCCATCGCGCCGGTCTGGTCGCGATTGCCTGTGTGGGCGAGACGCAGGAGGAGCGTGAGGCCGGCAAGGCACTCGCCGTGGTCCGCAGCCAGGTTAAAGCCCTGCTCGACGACAGCATCACCGGCGCCAATACGTGTATCGCTTACGAGCCGGTCTGGGCCATCGGCACCGGATTGACGCCGACGGTCGAGGACGTCGCCGAGATGCACACGGCCATTCGCGAAACGCTCGCCGGCGTGATCGGGCAGGAGGAGGCCGGTCGCGTGCGGCTGCTCTATGGCGGTTCGGTCAAGCCGGGGAATGCCCGCGAGCTGATGGCCGCAGCCAATGTGGACGGTGCGCTGGTGGGTGGTGCGAGCCTCGTCGCAGCCGATTTCCTGGCCATCGGCCGGGCCTGCTGAAGCCGGGCCCGGACGACTCGCGGCATTAATCTTAATAAATGATTGTCTTCTGGCTTTGATTGCACGCTTTGCGAAAGTCGCGCAACCTCAGGGTGTTCCTTTCGCATAAGGGGTGCCGAGATGACCGATTTCGCCGCAAGCCATTGCCGTGTCTGTGCCGCCGAAACGAACCGCGCCGATCTGGATGGGCGCCGTGTTGACGCGCCCGGCTTCGACCGCGATCTCGCCATGGAGGCTTCTTTGCGGGCCTCTTTGCAGGCCTCGTCGCAGAATTCCTTGCAGAGTTCCTTGCTGAGTCCCTTGCAGAGTCCGTTGCAACATCCTTTCCGACCCGCTTCGCAGAACCTCCCTGCGAACGGATCCTCCGGCGCGCCTGCCGCTGCGGGTGCCGGTAACAATCTCATGAGCGTGGCAGAGCCGGGTCTCCCCCATGCCGATCCCGGGCTGCGCAACGTCTTCATGCAGGCCGTGCAGAACAATCGCGACCGCATGGCGGCGGAACTGAGCCCGGTTCATGACGGGGGTCAAACGCTTCAGGCCGAGGCGCAGCCGGGGCTCGCCCATGCGAATCCCGGCTTGCGTGACGTTTTCATGCAGGCCGTGCAGAACAACCGTGACCGCATGGCGGGGGAAGTCGCATCAGCCGTTGCACCGCCGATGCCCGAAGCCGGAGCGCATCCCGCGCATGCAGGTCTTGAGGCGCTGCACCATGCGACACGCGACGTGATGCAGGATGCGATCGATCGCCAGGCTGAAGCGCTTCCGGTGCGCGACATGATGCGCGACGGGCTTCTCGGGGTCATCCACGATATCGAAAACCCATCTCCGATCGCGCAGATGCAGCGAAGCCATGCGCTCGGTCCGGATTCGCGGCTCGATATCGACCGTGTCGATGCGCGGATGGTCGATCATCTGCGTGATGCGATCGCACTTTTCGACCGCATGCAGGAGGCGGGTTCCGACGACGAGGCGTGAACGGCGCGGATGGACGCGGATGGATCTGATCACGCGGGCATGAGAGAATTTCCCGATTCACGCTGGACAGATCGGCTTCGCGACTGCATATGAGGGCGGTCGCGGTTACGGCTCTGTCGTGGAATCGCCGCGATCCTGTGTCTCACGTGGATCCAGGCACCTGCGCCGCAATGTCCGGTTCGACGCTGTTCACCGGGTTTGCTGCGGTCTGCGGGGCGCCGAAGGGTAGAGCATGCAAACCGTCATCATCATCATCCATCTGCTCATCGTGCTGACGCTGGTCGGCGTCGTGCTGCTGCAACGTTCCGAAGGCGGCATCGGCATGGGGACCGGTGGCGGCGGCGGCGGTGGCGGCCCGGGCGGGTTCATGACCGGTCGCGGCCAGGCGAGTGCCCTGACCCGCGCAACGGCCATCCTCGCCGCATGCTTCTTCGCCACGAGCCTGATCCTCGCGATCCTTGCGGGCCACGACCGTCAGCCGACGACCCTGTTCGACGTGCCCGGCGGTCTCACCGCCCCGCCGGTCCAGCCCGGCCAGGAAGCGCCGGCGGACGGCACTGGCCCCGGCATCCTCGAGCAGCTTCAGCAGCAGCAGGGCGACGAGCCCGGTTCGCCGCAGGTTCCGCAATCGCGCTGATCGGGCGCAGCGGCTGACGAGGCCTTCGCGGGGCCGGGAGACCGGCCCCTTCGTTTTGTGTGGATGACGCCTGCGTGACGCATTCGCGGCTTGCGAATCGCCGGGGCTCGACTATGGATACCAGTCCATGACGCGGTACGTTTTCATCACCGGCGGCGTGGTTTCATCGCTCGGCAAGGGCCTCGCCTCGGCGGCTCTCGGGGCGCTGCTCCAGGCGCGCGGCTACAAGGTTCGCTTGCGCAAGCTCGACCCTTATCTCAACGTCGATCCGGGCACGATGAGCCCGTATCAGCACGGCGAGGTCTTCGTCACCGATGACGGCGCCGAGACCGATCTCGATCTCGGCCATTACGAGCGCTTCACCGGTGTGCCGGCGTCCAAGCAGGACAACATCACCACGGGCCGGATCTATCTCGACATCATCACCAAGGAGCGGCGCGGCGATTATCTCGGCGCCACGATCCAGGTGATCCCGCACGTCACCAACGCCATCAAGGAATTCGTCGTCTCCGGCAACGAGGATTACGATTTCGTCCTCGTCGAGATCGGCGGCACGGTCGGCGATATCGAGGGCCTGCCCTTCTTCGAGGCGATC
>LFIK01002122.1_pt1 | contig 15967 bp, 10 predicted proteins | sample 643401 | NCBI WGS metagenome assembly LFIK01 (sample SAMN03777447, study PRJNA286221) | soda lake metagenome | biome: soda lake; feature: Kulunda steppe; material: water; isolation source: sample T5-Br brine of Lake Tanatar-5 | place: Russia: Kulunda steppe | collected 2010-07
AATTGATTCTCGCGATTGAGGACACGCCAACTGGTTCCGGTGCGAGCCCCGATCCAATCGGTAATGCCATGCCGGGCCGGAAATTGGCCGAGCATCACACTTGCGCGGGCGGGACTGCAAACCTGAGAATTGGCCAATCCGTGCGTAAGAAACATTCCCTGTTCGGCAATCCGATCGATATTCGGAGTTTCATAATAGGCACTGCCGGTGAAACTTAAATCGTACATCCCCAGGTCATCCGCGATAATGAACAGCACATTCGGCCTTTCATTGATCTCTTCAGCCTGAAGCGGTGACCAAACCACCCCACTCACACCAACCAGCACGGTCACCGCATTCCTTGCCATAACTAACATTTCCAACTTCATAAATTTCCACATATCCTCTTCCTTGAAATTCATTGACCGGGATTTGGACCGGGAGTTCGCCAATCGCGCCGTTCGTGATTCACTCGCAAACCTTCTTCATAGACGTCGCGGTGCAAGTCTTCAAACGGAAGTTCCCCAAGATTGATCAAGACCGATCGAGCTCGCCATTCATCCTTTTGCTGATGGAGTGCTTCCACCAACGGCTCGGCCTTGTCTCCAAGCGATTCCAACGAAGAGGTCGCCGCACCGGCAATCATCTCCCGGTCGTCATCCATGTATCCCATAAGGATCTTCAATCCCCGGTCGGTGTCGCCGAGGTAGCAAAGCGCCTCGGCCGCCGCGATGGCCGTGTGGGCATGATCGTTTTCTGCGGCGTAAACCAAATCCGTCGGCACGGAGTCCATCTTCCCCCGCTGCGCGAGAGTGGTGAGCCCGGAGGCACCCCAAAAACGGATCTCCGGGTAGTCGCTCCGCAAATACCCAGCCAAAGCCTCCCGGTGTTCCGCCCGCCCCAAACCGGCGATTTCCGCGGCCTCGTGAAGTGCATCGAGCGGATAATCCGTTTCCCTCACCCAAGTGTAGAGGGGCGTGTTGGGCCCGTCCGGCGTTCTCATGTAAAAAGGGAAGAAACTGAGCGCCGCCGTCTCCCGCAAATGGCCCCTCAGCGCCCCGCGCATCCGCTCCAACACCTCGCGATACTCCGGATCTTCCGCAAGATTAACCCCCACTTGCCATGGATCGGCCTCCAGATCGACCAGATATTCGGACGCTGTGGGATGAAACCAGCCGGCATGTTCCGGAGAAAGGGAATCGGGATCCTTCCGGTAGGCGTGATCCCACGCCTGATAACTGGGCAATCCCCATTGATAGGCCTGACGCAGACCAAGCGGCTTATGGGGACGATAGAAACGGATGTATTTAAACTTCCCATCCGTCACGGCATGAGTCGGGTCATAATGCCAATCGTGATTGGTCCGAAAAAGGAACTGATACTCCTTAGGCTTGCTCTCGGGAGTGAGAAAATCCCGGCCGTGCATGGTATCGGGAATCTCCAAACCGGCCAATCGCAATACGGTGGGTCCGAAATCCTCAAACCCGACCAGGCGATCCGATGGCTCACCCGGAGGCAACCCGACCAAATGCGCCCAATTTTCAGGCACCCAGATGATCAACGGTGCCTGGTAGCCGGTCTCGAACGGATACCCTTTGGCTCTCGGCATCGTGCCTCCGTGGTCGGAAAAGAAGAAGATGATGGTGTCTTCCTTTAGACCGCGTTGTTCAAGATCTTCCACGAACAGTTTCACCCAGTGGTCAAGGTCCTCGATCGCCTCGAGGTGGAAGGAATAATCCGAGCGAATGTCCGGAAGATCGGGAAGGTAGGCTGGCAGCTCCACCGTCTCGGGAGCATAGCCGTCGAAGGGACGCCGTTCGTCCGTATGGAAGGATCGAATGCGCCCCATGTGGGTCGACATTTGATTGAACACCGAAAAGAAAGGTTGGGAGGCACCGCGGGCGGAACTGTTATACGTGCCGTGATTCCCCTGTTCATCCCAGACCCGGTCACGATACCGCCCCCAGTCGCGCACATTGTAGTCGGTCTTGCTGTTGTTGGTGGTAAAATAGCCGGCCTCGCGCAAGCGCATCGGAAAATAATACTGCTCATGCGGCACGGCCCGGGCCTGGCGGTGGTGATCCGTCCCGTAGGTGGTCGCAAAGCTCCCCGAAATCAATGTCGCCCGGGCCGGACTGCAATAAGGGGCGGGGGCGCGAGCCTGCGTAAAAAGAATCCCTTCCTCAGCCAATCGATCAACCGTAGGCATTTCAATTTCACGATTTCCATACGCGCTCAGAAAGTGGGGACTGGTATCCTCAAAACTCAACCAGAGAATATTCGGACGATCAAACTCCCGAGCATCGCTTTCAGCGGCCATACTACCGGCTGCTGGAATTGAAATGCCCGTGATCAAGACGCAAAACGTCCGAACCATGCGGCAAAAATGAACCATGGCCATCACGCCACCTTGAGTTAAAAATGTCACTTTCGTAAATGGTAAAAAAACCCGGCCGGACGCGTAACCGCGCCCGCCAGATAAGGACGTGGACGAATGTAACGGCCCGGACGAACGTCCCCCCCGGTCCACCGGCTGACGCCGGCAGCTACCCGCGGAGGCACCGGCCCCGCAGTAGCCGCGCCCGTCAGGGCGCGGACGAACGTCAGGGCGGGGACGAACGCCGACTCTCGGCCCACATTCCACCGCCTCACGCCTGTCCCCCGCTTGCCGGGGGCGGCAGCTACCGGCGTCGGCCGACGCTATCCCGTTCTTTTCACCCGGTATCAGGTGCGCCGGTTGCGGCGCAGCCGAACCATTCCAGCTCCAACCAAGGCCACCAAACCGGCCAGAAGCGCGTAAGTTCCAGGCTCAGGGATTGCGGTGACGGAGACGTTATCCCAGTGGATACGACCTGTGTCGGTCCTCAGGAACAGAACCATGTCTCCGAGCTGCGAAACATCCGAACCGGTGGAAAACAGAAACACTTCATCGGGAGTGGAGGTACCGCTCAAGTCACTGACGAACATCGCATTGCCATTCCCAATGCGGCCAGCGGAAATGCGAACCGCGCCTTCCGTTCCCAGAGAAGGGCGGGTTTGGGCATCGAATGTTTCCGCCGTGCCTGAATTGTAATCGCCCGGACCCGTATCCCCATCGGGCAGCCCCGCCCACAAGCCGTATTCCACGATGTTGTTCGTAAATGTGCCGTCATTGCGATTCGCGACGAGAAAATCGATGCTGTAGATCGTGTCCGGTTCCCACGCCACACCGGTCGGAATGTAGGCAAAACCCGGCCCCGGATTGGTTCCTCCGTCATTGTTATTGGTGGCACCGAACGAACCCGATGCAACGTCGCTAACAGGGGTTCCGGTCGAATTACCGTCGGCATCAAGAAGATCGCCACTGAAATTACTTACCGAAGTACCGAACGTGGTGTAGCGGCGTCCGTCGTTATCAGTCCAGTTGGCATTGCTATCGTACTGCTGTGAAAAGATCATATCGCCGAAGGCGACTGAACTAACGAGGCCGGTAACCAGGCACGAGACGAGGATGGGTTTCAATCGGTTAGCATTCATTTTATTTTATTTTATTTAGGATTGTTTCGTTCGTTGCTTTAGCCGTTCAATGACTGGAAACCAGCAAATTCGGGCTTTAATCGTATAGCCCATGAGTCGGTACGGTAAGGGTTTTTTTTAAATCCTTTTCACTCGGTGCCCCGCTCGTCCACCTCAACCCTTCCGAAGTGACGTGTATCGGCGGGATCGATTGGCTCCTCCACGATCACGCGCTCCCATTCCGCGTCGATCTCGATTACCTGAGGATCCGCGGTGGCCGCTTCGAACGAAGCCGAGTCCAGATCGGTCGAAAATTTCGCGGCATAGCTCAACTCGTCATTACGGCGCCGTAAATACTCGACGACCAGAAACGGTCCCCCATCTCCTTCCTCCTTCAAATAAACCTTGGGCAGACCGGCGGTTTCATCGCCGTCGACGGTCAGATAGCGCCGGTCCGAACGGGCCAGGTCCAGGTTGAAGGCATACTTGACCAGGTTGGTGACTCCGTCGCCAAAGGGACTCGCATCCGGCCGGGCATCCTCCCCGCTCAAACCGGCTTCCATCACGGCCGTCTCAAAACCGCCCTGCGCCGCCTCCACCCGAATAACTCCTTCCGAATAAAGACCCTCCATATTCCAGCGTAATTCCGGCTCCAATTCGAAGGCATAAATACCGGAGAACTCCCCGGACAGGGTGCCATTCCACTCCAAAACCTGAAACGCATCTCCCGCTTTCGCCACATAATCTTCCGTGGCCTCCACCTCGAGAAGACCGTCCAGAAACAGGTCACCACCTACCCGAAGGAGATCGTGTTCAGCGCCATCCGCTCCGGCGATCCCGATTCGCAAGACTCCTTCCGGCTTCTGCGTGTAAGTGTCGCCGACGGTGAGCACCCCGCTCAACCCAAACGACTCCGTCGGCGTTGAAACAAAACTGGCTGTCACGGAAGCGCCGTTGAAATGGGTGTTTCCGTGTTCACCGTTGGCATTCCAGCCATAAACCCGCACCTCCACCGCCTGGGTGGTCGGCTCCACTCCGGAGTCCTGAACAACAAACAGGTGCGAATTACTTTCACCGGCGTCAGTGATGTTGTTGAGGGTACCCAGCGCTTCGTCGGCGGTAAAGCCTCGCTGGCTGGTCAGAATCGCAAAATCATTCGCCGCGGCCGGGCCGTTGCGCCAGAGGTTGACCGATATGGTCTCAATCTTGATCGCCACACCGGGCACGGGCGCGATGGTGAAGGTCAGATAATTGCCGTTATCGATCGTATCGGCGAGCGTGGGGCTATTGTGGCCCATGACGTTGAACTCGTCCCCGGCGTCGGCCGCATTCCGTGGAGAGACGCCGGGCCCGAAATCGAATCCTCGGATCAATTCGAGGTTCTCATCGATCGTTTCGGTGTTCGTCATCGGCGCGTCATCCTGGCCCACGAAATCGAAGACAATGGCATCCACAACGCCCGTGGTGACTCCGGTTTTAGGGGCCGGGGGGTCCGGCAAGTCGGCCGGACGTCCGGGCGCCACCAGCCCGGCATTATTAAGAGGACCTTCAATCTGCCCTTGGCCAGTCAAAGCACCCCCGTCCCAGAGATCGATCCAGCGATTGGATCGCAATGTTGAGCTTTCGAGATGAAGCCGCCCCCTGTTGGCGACCCGAACTTCGTTACGGCCTTCCAACACAGCCGTTTGCTCGACGATCACCGTCTGAAGCGCGGTCTCTCCCCGCACTTCGAACCCGAGTAATTCGAGGTTGCCGCGCACGTGGCCGACCGCATCCGCCGACCCGCGGTTGACGACCGGAGCCGACCAGATCGAAGCAGGCGCCGCCTCGATCGACCAATTTTCCGGTTCATCAAGGACGGCCCCGTCGACGCCGGTCCACTCGACATATTCAACCCCGTAACCGTCCGGCTGTTCCACTCCCTCAGCCAACGCGGCCGACTGTAATTCATCCACCAAAGGCCCGTGCAAAGTAAGGTCAAGCGGTTGAACCTCTCCCCGGTCGTTGGCCAAGTCATACAGTTCCCGGCTGTCGTCATCGAACCGAATCAGCTTCTGGTCGCCCCGAATAACCGCCCAACGCGCCCTCCGGTCCTCCGTGTCGGGACCGGGACCGGCCCATTCGTGGTGTTCGAAGACCAGGAATTCTCGGTCGCGCTGGACTCCTTGTCCGGTAAGAGTCGGCAAAATCGAGACGCCATCCATTCCGACCGGTCCGCGGACGCCCGCAAGGTCCGCCACCGTGGGAAAGAAGTCGGCCAAATCCGTCGGGAAATCGCTGGTCGAACCCGGGTCGATCCTTCCATCCCAGCGCACAATCAGCGGCACGCGGATTCCACCTTCCCAAAGATCGCGTTTGCCGCCGCGCAGGCCTCCGGTGGCGTCAAGATTGAGGATTCCCTGAAGCCCTACACCATCTTCCGGCGAAGGCCCGTTATCGGAAGTAAAAATGACAATCGTGTTGTTCAGGAGACTCTGATCGGAGTTCCCCTCTCCAAACGGATCCTCCAGTCTACGCATCAAGGCGCCGATACTGGCATCCATTCTCGTGACCATGGCGGCATGTTTCCGTTCCTTATCCGAAAGATCGGCGTCGGCATAAATCCCGAGCCCCGCCGGGGCGATGATATTGCCATCCAAATCATACAGGGGGCCGGTCTCGGCGATCGCATCCACATCGAAATGCGGCACCAAATGATTCAGCTGAAGGTAAAAAGGCTCCTCACTCCCGACCTGATCGATGATAAACGCTTCCGCTTTTCTCGCGATAATATCCATGGTGTAAGCGGCGAAGGGCTCCTCGCTCGTGTTCCCCGTGCTTTCGAGCCATAAACCGTTGTCCGGCTGCTCCCGGTATTTTAGATCCTCCGGCGGTTCTTCTGTCGTCCAGAGGGAATCGACCCCGTAGGAGTGAGCCCGCCCGTGATTGAGGTAACCATAAAAATATTGATACCCCTGATTCTGAGGCAGAGTTTCCGGCACCTGAACACTCGGATTGGCGCGGAGCGAACCGCCCTGACCGCCGCCCCCGCCGAACCCCCACTTCCCGACGATGGCGGTCAGGTAGCCGGCTTCCGTCATCGTCTCGGCGACACTCCCATCCTGCTCCCGAAAACCTTGGCCGATATTGGCGTTTCGATCCAGAAAGGTATGACCGTTATGAAAACCTGTGAGCAGCATGGCGCGGCTCGGAGCACAGACGGTGGCGGCGTAAGCCCGCTCGAATTTCATTCCCGCCGCAGCCAGCGCGTCCAGGTTCGGGGTGGCAATGGTCGTCGAACCATAAGCGCCGACGCTTCCCCAACCCATGTCATCCGCGAAAATGTGAACAATGTTCGGCCTGCTTCCAGTCTCCGCGGTTGCCACCACGGGTGTTCCCATCAACCCCAAAACGGTCCAAAGCCCCGTCCGTATCCAAAACCTTGTTCCTTTAGTAAAGTTCATAACCGATTTCCCGGAGCCCCGAAGTTTTCCGCCGGGTTAACCGCCGCCGTAAGGCGATGGAACGGATTTGCGACCGCTAACCGCTCAGGCGCATTCACTAGTCGTAGAGTTTGAAATGTTCATGAGGCTCATGGGCCTCATACATAAGGGCTTTGAACTTTTCCACGATTCGGGGATTGTCCTTCGCCACATTGTTTTCCTCTTTCGGATCTTCCTCGAGATTGTACAGTTCGAGCGAGGCATTCCGATTGTTATGAACCCCGAGGCGAACCCCTTTCCAATCGCCGCTTCGCAGAGCTTGCCGCCCTCCCTGCTCATGGAACTCCCAATAGAGGTATTCATGGGACCGCTGGTCCTCGCTTCTCCCTAGCAGAGTCGGGGCATAGGAGATACCGTCCATCTTCTCCGGCACCGGCAACCCCACGAGCTCCAGAGCGGTCGGAGGAAAATCCCAAAAGGCTGAAACGTGATCCGTCCGGCCTCCGGGCTCGATCGTCCCTGGCCACCAGGCTATGGTGGGCACCCGAATGCCTCCTTCGTAAAGGTCGCGTTTGCCGCCGCGAAACGGAGCGTTCGAATCATGCATGCTGTAATGATATCCTCCCTCCGAATACGAACCGTTGTCAGAGGAAAAGATCACCAGAGTCTCCTCCTCGATTCCCAGTTCGCGGAGTTTCTGCAGAATCCGGCGCACCGTATGGTCCACCGACACGATCATTCCGGCATACGTGGCGGCGGGATGCGTTACGTCCCGATATCCGCCGGTCCGGCGTGGATTTTCCTCAAATCGTCCCATGAACGGCGCCCGAAATTCCTCCGGAACGGACAAATCGGCGTGCGGTTGCTGGAGGGCCAGGTGCAGGAAGAAGGGTTGCTCCCCTTCGGCCCGTTCATCCAGGTAACGAAGCGATTCGTCGAGAAACAGATCGCCACTGTAAATTTCCCCTTCATGACCTTCGTTTAGCGGGTACTCAACCGTTTCCCCGTTCCGAGTCAATACGGGCGGATAAAACCGGTGCGCCGCGAGATGGGCCAGAAACCCGAAGAAGTGGTCGAATCCTTTGTCGTTCGGCAACGTGGCGTCATCGCTGTTACAAGCAACCCCCGATTTGCCAATCATCGCGGTGTGATAACCCGCATCTTTCAGGCGGCGGGCGATGGTAATGTCATGAGGATCCCGGCGGAATTGAATCTCGTCCCGGGGGGGGCCGGGAATAAAATTCGCCCGCTGCCAAACCCGACCCGTGTGATTCCCCGTCAGCAATGCGGCGCGCGACGGCGCACAAACCGTGCTGCCCGCATAATGATCCGTAAAGAGCATTCCTTCTTTCGCCATCCGGTCCAGTGCGGGAGTCTGGAAGTTTTCCTGGCCCAGAAGACTCAAGTCCCCATAGCCCATATCGTCCGCAAGAATGAAAATGATATTCGGCTCGTCCGCCGCCCCGTTCTCCCCCGCCGACGCATGCGCCGAAGCACCTCCCCACAGTCCCGCCAAGGCGGTTCCAGCCGCGGCAAAACCGAGGCTAAAGGTTCGCTTCAAGCGATGGTATTTTCGGTTCTTTTTCTTATTCACATTCATCATATCTAAACACATCTTTTGCCACCGGGCGCTTTCACAAGGGGAACCACGAGTGAGAGCCATCCGCGACAGGTATCCCGTATACAATCACTTAGCGCTTGTCGCCGCGCCCCTCCCGGATTTCGGTCAGCAACGAGTATAATTCTTCCACTTTCTCCGGAAACTTCTCCGCGAGGTTCGTGGTCTCGCCTGGATCCTCCCCGAGATCGAACAGCGAATGGGTGTCGGAAGGTGGCATCGGGGCACTCAACGGATTCGGGTAGCGATTGTGTTTGTTATCCACCCATGTGGGGATCTCTCCCCGGGGAATCAACTTCCAATTCCCCTGGCGAATTCCCAAAGAACGTATCCCCTGCTGAATTACATGATCGCGCCCTTCAAGGTTCCGACCGAGCCAGGCGCCCAATTGATCCCGACTGTCGATAGCAACCCCGTCCGGCACTTCCACCCCCGCCAATACCGCTAGTGACTGAAGTAAATCCACCTGGCTCAACATCGCGTCCGACACCTTCCCCTGAGCCGCCCCTCCTGGCCAACTGACGATCGTGGGGATTCGGGTTCCGCCCTCATAGGGCAGGTATTTACCCCCGCGGTACGGTCCGCTCGCCCTATGGCCGTTGGCTTCCTCCACCGCCCCCTGATAGTATCCGTCCCAAAAGATGGGGCCATTGTCGCTGGTAAAGATTACCAAGGTGTCGTCACGGATACCCAGGGCCTCGAGCTTCGCCATCAGGTCGCCGACCACCCAATCCAATTCCACCACATCGTCACCGCGGACCCCGGTTCCGCTTTTCCCGATAAAATCGGGGTGCGGAAGGCGTGGATCGTGGTTCTGATGCATCGACATGAAGAGGAAAAACGGCTGCTCCCGATTCTCTTCGATGAAGGCCCGGGAACGGCGGGCAATCTCATAGCCCATCTCCTCATCGTCCCACCAAGCGGACTGGCCACCATCCATAAAGCCGATTCGGCTAACGCCGTTGACGATCGTTCCGGAGTGCTGCCGGTCGGCCTCGAAACGCAACAACTCCGGATGGCTGATCCCCGTCGGAAGGTCGCCGATCGGCCGTCCGTAACGCACTCGGATAGGGTCATCGTCGGAACTCCAGTTGTGAACCCGGTGGCCATCCACCCAGACCGTCGGCACCCGGTCGTTGGTGGCCGGGATGACAAAAGACACGTCGAACCCGACCTCAAGAGGCCCGGGCTTGATCTCCGTGTTCCAATCGACATCGCCATCGCCAATCCCCAGATGCCACTTGCCGATCACCGCCGTTTTGTAACCGACGGTCCGAAGCAACTCCGGGAGGGTAGCACTCCCCGGCTCCAGCAGCATTGGCGCGTCCCCGGCCAGAATCTCGGCTCTCGGGTTACGAAAGGCGTACTCTCCGGTCAGCAGGGAATAACGGCTCGGCGTGCAGGTCGAAGCGGTGCAATAGGCGTCGGTGAACCGGACCCCTTCCGCCGCCAATTGGTCAATCTCGGGCGTCGGGATCAACTCGGTCCCATAAGAGCTTATATCGCCAAAACCAACATCGTCGGCGTAAATGATAACAATATTCGGCCGCTCGCCGGCGCTTGGCGAGGATTCGCTCCGGTCCGTCGTTTCCGACCAACCCGGGGACGTAAAACAAAAACCTCCCAGCATAATGCCGAGCCCGATCGCCTTGGCCAGTTCCCCACACTTCCACTGTTTATTACTCATCATAAAATTCGCTCCATCGGCCTTATCCTTCTCGTTTGCCGGTCTTTTCCACTATGGGTTCGCTGAATCGTGCGCGTCTGCGGAGAACACCCGGGACGAATGCATAGCGACATTTTCGAAATGGTAAGGATCAAACTCATCCGTCGCCACGAAAGCTGCCCTAGCATCACGGCTCACATCCGATTGAGAGAAACCTCATCCATAATCCCCACGATCTGAGACGGAAGCAACGGCGCTGGATAGACGCGAACATCATCGATCTCACCCTCAAAGTAAAAGCGCTCGCGATTCTCCCATCGCCCTAGGTAACGTCCGATCATCATCGGTGCCGCCTTGTCCGAAATGTCAGTCGAAATTTTCTGTTGCAAACGCCCCGTCGGCGTCTCGAGTCCGCCATCGACATAGATCCTGATATGAGTGGACACGTCGGAGTTCTCTCCTCCAAAGTAGACTACGGCGACATGATGCCAGCGTCCGTCACGCAGATCGGTCGAACCGATGACATAACCACTGCCGAATTCAATCCGAGGAGCTCCCACCGTCCCTTCGTAACGCCCTGTGTTCCATGCCACCTGCCATTTTTTAGTAGGCCTGTTTAGTCCCCACGAAAGGATGCCATTTGGAGTCAGCCTATCGGTGGGAACATCAGGAGCAAGCCGAATCCAAAAGGTTACGGTTCGCGGTTCGCTCCCGCCAATCCCGGAGAAGTCGGTTCGACCGTAAAGATTTTTCCCGTCGAAACGCAAGGCGGCCGATCCCGAAACTCCATCGGTCAAAATCGGCTCACAAGGGCTTTCGTCGCGATAAATTCTCATTTCGTATCCCGATTGGGATACCGTTCGGTTTCCGTCCCAGTTATCAAAGTTAAAGCGAACCGGCACCGTCTCCGGCGTCGTGGATATTTTCGGCCCCGACAGCAACGCGTTCTTCTCAAAGCGAATATTTCGTATCCCATCCGGTCCGAGCAGCACGGCTTGGTTCGCACGAACGATCCAGGAGGAACGATATCCGTCAGGACCAGCCGGAGTCGCCTCCACCACGCCATCGAACACATGGAGTTCGGTCTCACTGTCACTGTTCACCTTGATCGCGAACGTAGTACCCAAGTCCCGAAGATACGAATTGGGCGTGAGTATGAGAAACCCAACGGCCTGTTCAGGCACTCGAACCGTGATACGTCCCGCGAACAGGCTCGCACGATGCTCCGACTCAACTCGCAACCGGGCCGGTCCTTCCAACGACATAACCGCACCGGAATCGAAGGTTAAGTCCATACTGCCCTCGGCCACTTCAATCAACCCCGGCTCAAGCCGGGAGCCTCCGCGAAATACGCGCCCTTCACACCGCGCTTCGGTGGCATGGAACCGCGTAACGCAAGCGGTGGTTAAAAACTCGGTTCTCGTTTCATGACCCGTCCGCGTCGGTTCCAACCGCGTCTTTCCACCCCTCTCAATCGTCCGCCGGATTCGTTCGTGAAAACCGACGTCCTCCCCTGGAAATTCGAACAGGGTGTCGCTTGCCGCGCTTTCATTCGACCCTGCGAACTGGCCAAAGGCGGAAAACTCCGAAGTCAACATCGCATCCAAACCGATCGCCTCAATGTAGGCGCGGCGCTTCGAAGCGTCTGACCTGATGCTGGCAAGAAGAATCTCCCGTTCCTCCGAGGTGATCGTCCGGTTACACACGGACTCAACAACTTGTTGAAAAGTAGGGATATTAATGTCGTTTGATCTTTTATTTTCCGTCACAATACAATTCCCCTAAAGTGGCAGCTTCTTTGTTCCCCAACCGGGAAGTTGCCGTTTAATACAAGTCTTAAGTTTTCGGCGGATACGCATCAAAACCTGCTTGATCCCATCGCGGCTCCGTCCGAGACCGGCCGCAATCTGACTAATCGGCTCCTTCCGGTAATAATGAGCCTGAAGAATCGCCGCGTCGCCTGCGGGAAGTGCTTGTATGCATTTTCGAAGCGCCTGTTGCCGTACCTCCAAATCCCCCAGCCCGGTCTCTGCTTCCATCGCCAGAAGCTCCAGATATTCAGGTTCAAGCCCGACAAGTCCAGCTCGCTTGACTCGCTTCAAGTGAGCCATCGTCTGCCAGTAGGCAATTTTAAAAGCCCAAGCCTTAAAATTGGTCCCCTTCTCGAATTCATTGACCTTCCGCCACATGACGATTACAGTTTCCTGCAGAACATCCTGCGCGGCGAATCGATCGGGAAAAATAGTCATTATGTAGGCGTACATCGCAGTCTGATGACGGGTCAGAAGAGTTACGAATTCGTCTTCACTCAGGTTCGATTTCATTTCATTCGCTATTGGTAATAGCGAAGACCAAGCACTGGTGACGGTCAATCGTCCGAATGCTGAAAACCACGCCTTAAACCGGGCTTCCCCCTGCGCGTGCTTCCTTCGCTGCAGAGGAATCGAAAAACCATAGCGCATCTCTTGGCTTGTCGCGTCCGCGAAAAGGTAATATCAACTTTACCAATTATTCTGCCCGGCGTGGAATGAAGTATCCACGAGCACAAGGATTACATCGGCCACGTCCACACCGCTGGAAACCCCGGACGCCATGAGCTGGATGACACCCAGGAACTGAATTACCGGCCCATTATGCCGACTTTCAACCGATTTCAAATGCCAACATGGATACATCGTCCTGTTGTTCCAATCCTTCAATATGGCGCCTGACATCGTTCGCGATCGCATCCAGGGAGCTGCCCAAGTCGAGTCCTCCCAATTGCCTGCCACAAGCGAGCAGTGAGTCCACCCCGTATTCTTCCCCCGCCTGATTGACGGCCTCCACAACTCCATCGGTAAACGCATAGATCCGATCACCGCGTTCCAACGCGATTCGATCCACGATTGAACCCGCATTCACGGGCAAGCCGAGGACCGAGCCTCCGTTAAGCTTTAGGTAACGGTATTCCCCGGTCTTCGCTTCATAATGGAAAATCTCCGGATGACCGGCATTCGAAATGCATAAATCGATCCCCTCGCCCCGGCCTTCAAAATGCCCACACAGACCCGTGACGAATCCGCCCGGAATACGGCCCGTCAAGTTGCCGTTGAGTTCGTTCAACAAATGCTGTGGATCCCCCGCATATTTTTCCCCCCGCCTGTCGGTCAGGTATTTGATCAGCACCGTAAACAGAGCCGCCCGAACGCCATGACCCACCACATCTCCCAAAAAGAACAGAAGTCTGCCCTGCGGATCCGGCGGAAACGTGATAATGTCCCCGCCCACCGCCGCCATCGGAAATAGCCGAACCTCTGACGAGACCCTTTCGTGAACAGGAATTTCGCCGGGAATCATAACCGATTGCACATTGCGGGCGCTTTCGAAGTCCTGGTTCATGACATCGTTTTGTTCCCGCAACTTTTGTTCGCTCTTTTGCAAAGCGACTTGGGCTCGGCGTTGCTCCGTGATGTCGCGCGAAATCCCAATCAACCCGACCACCCGCCCCGATGAGAGCAACAACGGCGCCTTTGTGGTCGACACCCAGCTGACACTTCCGTTCGCCCAGGTCTCTTTCTCCTCCTTCGAAATAATCGGCTTCCCGGTCCGGAGAATACGCTGTTCATCCTCGAACGCTTGTTGCGCGTGCTCTCGGGTGAAAAAATCGAAATCGGTCTTCCCTTTGGCTTCGTCGACCGACTTTAGTCGAAATACTTCCGCTAAGGCCCGGCTCACCGCAATGAAACGGCTATTCAAGTCTTTGATGTAAATACGGTCCGGCGACTGTTCCATCAGCGCCTCGAACAGCCGCTCCGCCGGAGCTTCAAACAGCTCGCCCTCATTGGGGTCGGATGAATAAGTGGAAGAACTCATGCGAATCAACGGAGCAAAGTCTCATCAGCCGACCATTCTTGCGAGTTAAAATCAAAGAATACGCGAATTCCCACCCCCCTCATCCTCCTATTTATAAGGCTAAGCGATGCGACCGGAACACCTGGTATAAAGGCAAAAGAACGCCCCAACCCCCTCACCCCGAATCTTCGGACCCGCTCTCATCTTTTCCCGCATCCTCACCGGTTGGAAACGATCTCGCTTCCCGCAAATATACTCGTTTCAAATGTTCCACGACGTCACCCAAGCCGCGATTATCCGTCAGGACCAGCGTGCCGGCTTTCCGATAAAGGGGCTCGCGTTGAGCGAGTAATTCATCGATTCGTTTCGCCGGATCCTCAACCTCGAGCAAAGGCCGGTTCCGGTTTCCGCGGGTTCGCTTCAGGATGGTCTCGGTCGTCGCATACAAACAGATCACCACTCCTTTCTTCTTCAGCAAATCAATCATTCCCGGTTGCGTGATCAGCCCCCCACCGCAGGCGACCACACACCCGCTCTCCGGGTGGCCCGCCTCAATAAACTCCCGTTCATAGCGCCGAAAACCCTCCTCTCCCTCCCTCTCAAAAATCTTCGCCACCGGCATCCCCAGCCTTCGCTCAATTTGAACGTCGCTGTCGTAAAACTCATAGCCGATTCGGGCCGCGAGCGCCCGCCCCACCGTGCTCTTACCGGTCGCCATAAAGCCGACCAAATATAAATTTATACCTGGCAAAAACTTGGCAGCATAACGGTTCTGTCTTCTCTGGGTCACGTGTTTTATAGGTCGGAATCTAGAACTCCATCGCCCCGCAACCAAGCACATTCTCGCAACCCCCTGCGATTAAGACCCAAACTCACCAATTTCAAACTCGACACACCTCCATTCTCGCGATTTCACTACTTCAAATGCCGCTTAAAATCACCCGACAGGAGCGAAAAACCCTTTCCGTGGTTATCGTTCTCCTCGCTTTAGGCCTTTTGGGAATGCTGATTTTATAACCCTCCCCAACCGGGGATGCGGAGAATGAAGCGCGAAAAACCCGAAAAACGCTCTGGACCGCTCCGGGAATTTCGCCAAAAGTTTTAACTTCATGATTATCAAACCGAAAGTTCGCGGATTCGTCTGTGTAACGGCGCACCCGGATGGCTGCGCCGCCCATGTTCAGGAACAGATCGACCATGTCCGAAAACAAGGACCGATCCCTAACGGACCTCGCAACGTCCTGGTGATCGGGGCCTCAACCGGCTATGGTCTCTCGTCACGCATTTCAGCAGCCTTCGGCGCGAAATCGAAGACGGTTGGGGTCTTTTTCGAACGCCCGCCCGCACCGGGTAAACTCGCCACCCCCGGCTGGTACAACTCCGCCGCCTTCGAGAAAGCCGCCCGGGCCGAAGGGCTTTACGCCCGGAGTGTCAATGGAGACGCCTTCTCCAACGAGTGCAAAAAAGAGGTAATCGACCTGATTGCACGCGATCTCGGCTATGTCGACCTGGTTGTCTACAGCCTCGCCTCCCCCCGCCGGACCCACCCGGAAAGCGGCGAAACCTTCCGTTCCGTCATCAAACCGATCGGCGAGGAATTCACCAACAAGACCCTCGATCCCGACAAAAAACTCGTCCACGAGGTCACCCTCGAACCGGCCACCCACGAGGAAATCGACAACACCGTCGCCGTGATGGGGGGCGAGGATTGGGAAATGTGGATGGACGCGCTCGACGAAGCCGGCGTTCTCGGACCGGGAGTGACCAGCGTCGCTTATTCCTACGTCGGACCGGACGTCACGTGGCCGATCTATCGCAACGGAACCATCGGCCGCGCCAAGGCCGACCTGGAATCTCGCGCGAAACGAATCGATGCCGCCCTCAAGGTAAACCGGGGCCGCGCTTTCGTTTCGGTGAACAAGGCCGTCGTAACCCAGGCCAGTTCCGCCATTCCCG
>LFIK01002123.1_pt1 | contig 15965 bp, 9 predicted proteins | sample 643401 | NCBI WGS metagenome assembly LFIK01 (sample SAMN03777447, study PRJNA286221) | soda lake metagenome | biome: soda lake; feature: Kulunda steppe; material: water; isolation source: sample T5-Br brine of Lake Tanatar-5 | place: Russia: Kulunda steppe | collected 2010-07
AGTGGGTTAATGCATGTATTACACTCTTTGCTATCCACGCCAGGACGCGCTTCGAGCTGCCACGCCATTCTCCCATCCGTCGGTCGTCACCGACCACTCGACCAGGCGCAGGGGATTTAGACCCCCTCCTGGAGAAAGGACAACTCTCACGAAAAAACCCACAGAACCTCTAATTGGAATTCCACGGTAGGGTCACAGCAGTAATTCGCCCACGCGGCACCGCATTATCTGGATGCTAATAGAACTGGCGGATTGATTCGACGCGTGGAACACGCACTGTTTTACATATAGCCTGCATCGTTTGTGGCACTAGGTGGTCGGCGTTCACATGGTTGAGTGCATTGTCTTTGCTGGCGGTGGTGGGCATGCAGCAGTAGTCCAGGACGCTGCTAAGCTGAGTTGGAAAGAAACCACATTGAAAGTTGTATGGGACAGTAGCACAAGGGTACACCAGAGCCTGCAAGAATGGGTGCACGTACAACATGAGGAAGATCTCCAACAGTTGCTTACACACAAACAATTCTCAGAAATCTTGTGTTATGTTTGTTTTGGAGACCCTGCCTTGCGTATTCAAAAAGTGCAATGTTTACGCAAAGTTTGCAAGAGCATCTCTGTGATCTGCCTCTTTCCAAATGTGGTGCATAGTGCAGCTTTTCTTTCGGATGCAAGTGTCATTCACGAAGGAAACTACTTTGGGCCACATGCAGTCCTGGAAGCTGGAGCAAGAGTTGGCTGCTTTTGCATCGTAAACGCTGCTGCAGTTGTTGCCCATGACTGTCAAGTACATGATTTCGTGAATGTAAATCCACATGCATGTATTTGTGGTAGCGTTATCATAAAATCAGGGGTCATTATAGGCGCCGGTGCTGTGGTTCGTGAAAAAACTTACATTGAGACGGGTGTACAAATAGGTATGGGAAGTGTCGTTACAAAGGATATCATGCGAAGCGATTGTACATGCTTTGGTGTTCCAGCCAGGTACAGATACAGTGTGACTGAGAAGGCAACAGGGGAAAGTTGAAATTCCTTTTCTTCCTTGGTACATGTATCACGTAAACGCTATGAGTAGCTTTACACGCATTGCCAGTTGAAATCCGCCATTCTACTGTTTGTAGGAGAGGCTCCAATGTTTGTTTTACATTGTTTCTCTTTACATGATGAGTGTGTGCCATTTGTCGCTCTTTTATTCCTCGATATTGAGCACTACCTGGTGATGTTTCCTGAAATAAAGTTCAGCACACTGATGAGAAGAGTTTAATGCGTTTGTGTGAATAGGCTGCACTTGAGTCTGCAATATGACATTCCAAGCAAACAGATTTTATGGTTCAATGGCAAATAAGAATCCGTAGCAATTGAAAAGCGTATTCAGACATTGCATTGCGGCCACTGAGTCTAGCACCATCTATCTTGCCAGAGTGCAGTTTCAGGTTCACAACCAGCAAGATTTTACTTCATGATCTCCTTTGATGAGTTGTGTCTGGCCTTTTCAGAAGGAGTGCAAGACAAACAAACTTTTGAGCGTCGACACCTAAACACCACTGTTGCAGAACAGCAGTCTCCATACCCCATCGAAAATGTCTAGATAATGCTTGCAATTAGTCTTGCATAACCTCATTCATCAAGACAGTCAAGATTGCAACAAAGAAGATCCTTTGGAGCAAAGAACAAAGCATTTGATGTTTTGGGTGGATCTGGCAGAGGAGAAGGTCAACAAACAACAAGAGAGGGGATGTGATCACAACTACCAATGCAATGTGATAAATTGCCCAAGAAATGCAATAAAACTGGTCATATGAAGAATGTTCGGCAGAAGGTGCATCCAGGGACGATTGTTTTTAGGAAAGCAGCTTATCACGTGCATTTCTTTGTTTCATTCCAATTCTGCACGGCATTGTTGAAAATATGTGGTAGAAGCCAAGGCATCTATATCCAGAAGACTATGGCCTTGCACCATTCATCATGCTGATCCCTTTGCAACTTTCAATGCTTGTTCTACTTGTCAAGATTCACAGGAAAAAGCTCCCCTCTGGACTGAAGTGTGGCAGCATTTGGCCAGTTGATCTATCATAAAGCGAAGCTGATCCTCTCGAAGGTCCAGGTGGAAAGGTAGACATACAGTGCGGTTGTATATTTGCCATGACAGTGGCACATTTTCAATGTTATCAAGAGGACGGTAGTAGAGCTTTGCCTCCACCATTGGTCTTAATCCATTGAGCTTCTTCACAACATCGCTGGACATTACTCCATCAGGTAAAATAATTCTGAGTGACCCAACAAGAGAGGGGTAGTGAGGCTCCTGGAAGTGGTGAAGGCTGTTCTCTGCCAAAAGCTGGTTCACAAAAACAAGCCTCTCCTGGTATTGTGTAATCCAATCCTGGTCCACTACGTTGTCTAAGTGGTCTAAAATAGCTGCTGCAGCAATGTCTGACATCTTCCAATTGTTGCACACACGACTGTGAAGCTGACTTCCAGAATGGAATCCGAAATTCAAACTCGAAACTGTGGTTTTCTCCATCGGAAACGGAACAATGATTGCTCCACCCTCGCCACGACCAATGGGCTTCGTTTCATGGAGGCTAACGATTGCTCCATCTCCGAAGTCGTGGATGCATCGGCCAGCCACTTGTCCGATTGCGACCGCTGCGTTATCGAAAATTAGGATCTTCTCGTTTGCCTGGCACCACGTCTCGTAAAATTCTGTGTCCGCGAGTGCGCCAGTTACGTTCGTGACGACGACGCCGTCGAATTTGTCCTTTCGCTTCGTCAATTCCGCCACACATGGTCCTCCATGTTCCAGGTCCACGTCGACCACCACACTGTCGCGCAGAGGGCCTTGAACAGAAGGTGGAAAGGTGAAAGCCTGTACGATCCAACGCAACGGTCTTTCGTTCCATTGTTCATAGACCGCAACAAGTGCGTGCAATGCAGCAGTTCCACTGGCAGCAGGAACGACAGCTCTTTCGCTGCCGATCAATGTTTTTATTCGTTTCGCCAACAGTTGACACAAGGGTCCTCCGTTCGCTACTTGGTGCGCATCTAGGCTTTGCCTCAAGTACGTGTTGTAGAAGCGATCGCAATTGAAGGTCTTCACTGGACACCACCGGACATCTGCAACTTCCTGTGTGAGTTTGTGGTCTCCTCCAGCATTGCTCTCTGAATTGCTATATGGCATTTTCAGAAGCCTAGGTCATTCCAAGTCGATTAAGAGGCGAGCAACGGCTCGTAGAGCGCTGGCTTGTTGTCGTGCAACGCCTTTGAGGTGACCTCGACGAAGTCGATCCTCTCGGAGGGAGTATGAATACGAAGGGAAAATGACCTCAGTAGAAACACCTCTTCACGGAATTTATATTGAAAAGGTTAAGCGCAAGACCGGTACCATGGAGTTTATTCTCAGAGGGACTGGTCGTGCAGGTCGTCCTATCCTCGTGCTTTTTTTGGGCGGATGAGTCCCTCGTTCTCGCGTTCCACTAGGTCGTGCTTTCCAAACGAATGCTGCATGATTCTACCTCATTTCGTACGCTATTTCACGTGATGGGAGTGATATACTCCTTATCCTCGTGTCTCTTGCCTCTTTGTGCCACGTTGAGGGGTGTGACGTTTGGAAACCGGTCCTTTTTGGCCTGTTTGAGAGTCAAAATGGGAATTCGTGCACTGCACTTACGCGGTGCATTTGGGTTGTGATTTTTTCTTGGAAGGTATGACATACTGTCATTGTTTCTCTTGAGGTCTTGTATGTGGTTTTGGGGCGTGTGGTTGGGGAGATAAGTGGCTAAACGCGTTTTTGAAGTAGGCAGAAGCGTCCTCTTAGAGGAGCATTTGATTTTTGGCTTTCCAAATTGCACACAGGACGTTTTAAACTACGCAAAAGGTATCATTCGATAGCGAGCGTTAAGATCTATCGAACGCAAGGTCATTTGTATTGATCGAACACCTAAATCAAAAAGTACGGAGCGTCAACCTTCATCTACCTCACTAGTAGGAAAGGGAACACCAACGGACCCAGCAGGGAAACGGACGGAATCGCCGCGTCACGGGCACGGAACCGAGTTTCAGGGCAAGGTCGCTCGATCGAAACGATGAAAGGCAACACAAAGAACAACTTTCATCGATTGGTCCGTCCATGATTCGATCGTCCTCGCCTGCTACGGGCACGCACGCTGGTACCCCTCCACTGTTCGCTAAAAAAAGTGGCACAGGGGTGCCCCCTCCGACAAGCACAGCCGCACGTTCGACCGGAAGTGTAGATAGAGTACCCGATCCACCATGCCACGGAGGCATTGTGGCGGTGAGTAGGGCATAAGGGGCCATGCCTTGAATGCATGTATCGCATTCGTACCTACCTCGCTCCTCCGTGCACCTTCGTGCTCCGAACTCCAACGGTCTCTTATGAACCCAAGTCCTCCACCGCAATCTACTATTCTTGCGGTTATACATCAGATCATTCCAACAACTTGTATCAACCTTTCACGTTCAAAAAGAAAGTGTTGGGAGTGAGTCTTCTAGTTCTTGAGCTTGAACGGTGTGGTGGTAGTTGCCTTGGAGGACATTCAAGCGCTTCGGAAGCAACTCTTCCTTCAAGGTAAAGATCAACTTAATATCAAAGTGTATGGAGGAGTAGTTGCGTATCCCTCCCCATCGTAGGTAACCATCTAATGAAGGGGCTCAATGGTAAAGGATCCAAGAAAGGACACTCGTTTCTGGGAGAGAGAATGCTAGGAACATACGATTGCTACTAAAATGTGACTTCACTTGGATGCGAAGCTAGATAGTTGACAAGGAGCCGTTCATACACTTATACTCATTACGAATCATAATAAAACATTTGGATTACGTGCGAGGTGCAAAATCCCTAACGCATCATTTTATTTATACAAGTTTAACACTAGTTAAGTACCTTCGTAGCAAAGTCAGGATTTTTGCTTTTTCCGCAAATTTGCTTTTTGGAAAAATTATTGACTTACCATCTCTTTAGTTTTGCTATTGAGGAAATGAGTATTCAAACTTCCAATCGTTCGTTGACTTGTTGGCGGAGGATGGTTCTTGAATCTTAGCTAGCATAGTTGGGAAGGCTGTGCTCCGTTAGAAGGAATGCTCTCTTCGATTATGCTTCGCTACATAAATGCACTTTGATTTCGAGGAAGAGTAACTTACGCTCGAAAGAAAAGCGTGTCCCTGACATGCCGTACACCACTTTCCTTGTAACTATCAACTGCATGGTCTTTGAGCCAAGTATGACTCACCTGGGTAGTTGTGCCATTATCAAAACCCGACCTGAATCTTATGGGACGGAGCACCCGGGACCCTAAAGTTCTGACTAAATATTGTGACCCCGTGCACCAGTGTTCTAGAATGGACACTTGCACCGCTAGAGGTTGGTGGAGGGATACTCCAATTCGCCCTCAATGTTGAAGAGTTCGTTGCGGAAGGGAGAGTTCCTCTTCTATGGTGTCCTTCGTATCCTCCTCGGATTGTACCCGCATGTCTCATTATGGATTGGTCGGGTCTTGAAATGGTGTATGACTCATTGCAACATTTCCTCTAGAGTGATAAGACTTTTATAAAGTGTTTGTCGAGTACTCCAATAACAAAGGAGAGGAAATTTCATGTCATGCGAAAGACTAGAGTGCATGTAGGGATGGTACGGGCCTCACAGAGCACGCTTGAGGTATTCCACAATAACACAAATTCTCATGTAGATCAATTGCTAACATTGATTCTCGTTGTCTTCGAGAAGCGTTAACGCATGTCACGATAGTTTTGTTGGCTATGCTCTATTCGCCTCTCCGTTACGACCTCGCCGGAGCTTAATTTGGTGTAATACTTGTTTGCTTGAGATCTATTGTCCTCGGCTAGACTTGGAACTTCTGAAGACTGCTTCGAAATTTTCAACCCAATCGATAATAGGTGGATGAAAAGTATGTTGGGTTCGACGGGCCAAATATAGAGAATGGTATTAGGAGCAAAGCTCCTTGCTCTTGAACTCCGCCATTGCGGAGGATGTTGCTTCGGTGGTTGAGGAGCGCTTGGGAGGCGGCTCTCCCTTCGAGGTCAAGATAAACTTATTAACAAGGTGTGTGGGGGAGAGGATAAGTACCACTCCCCTTCGAGGACTAACCATCCATTGTAGGGGTTCAATGGGTGAGGAACCATGTTAGGACAATGGTTCCTAACAAATGGATCGAGCACTACTTCGACTACTACCCGTTGTGAGTAAGAGAAATATACGACCAAGGCATCCGATCAAAAGAATACACGACATCTGTTGTGACCAAAGGACATGCGAGAGACCAGAACGCCGCAAAAGACCCGAAAAAGTTGTGGATGGTGTTGACGCATTATGCCGTGAGAGAAACACACAAATACATGCTAAAAGGGAAAGCGTGCAATTCTTCGCATGCAATGCCCATGTTTAACTTTGGCATAGATGGATTTTGCACGTGCACCGAATTCGAGTGGATTGGGTGCCCCTTTACTTCTCCTTCACGCAATGGAGAGGGTGGAGAAGAGGAACACTGCAATACGAGAGCAAAGCTATGACGGAAAACAAACCACACGGCTACAACCAAGCATACAACCAACGACAACTCGACACTATAAAGCACAAGGAATGGAGGAGACCGTCACAGGTATTCTAGGAGGGTTGGTTAGGCCCGGACAATCGCTTTACATACGTGTTTCAAGATATCCTCTCATAAATACAATTGTTTGGAATCAAAGGATCCGAACAAATTGGCAACGACTCATTTGCACCAGTTGCAGTGCAGGAAGCATTAATGGTTTGAGCAAAGTAAAGCCGCTATCCAAGCTTTGAAGCCATGATATTCCATGCGTGGGAGAGATCAATTACCAAGCATTATTGAAAAGGGAAAATGGACACACTTGCAATTTATTTCGTACTTGACATTGTAATGCATTTCGAGTGTGTGTTGAAACCAACGTGTTCAATCCTTCATTTACAACGGTATTTCCATTTTTGAAATGAAGCCTTACAATCGTTGACAGTAGAATTTTTAAATATGCAAGGAAAAAGCCACGTCAAGTTGATCAAGTGTTGCTCAAAGGGTGTAGTGAAGGCCAACTTGACAATTCTTGGTCGAGATGGAGTTGCAAGATTGCGTAGATGGACATAAATTGCAGCCAATACGTGTGGATGAAGGAATCATGTAGTTACGCAAACAAAGTATCGAGGGAACCTTGTATTGATTCTAGGAGACGTGCACAATCATTGAATCTTCACAAGTCCAAATAGTAGACGAGACCGTCTTGTTGAAAAAATTCGGTATCATTTTATAATTTTTTATGGAATGACTTGATTGTTTCGGGCTTTTTTTGCCAATTGAAAGCTACTAAGCTTGTATCCGAAAGAGTTTCAAAGGAGGTAAAGATTTTTTGAATTGTAAGCGAACACCATTGCAAGAACGAGGGTGCACATTTCATGGTAAGCACTGAAAAATATGTGTTTTGAAATTATTGAGTCTTTGTTGGGACGAGTCCTTCGTTGTTGATCAAAAATTCCGTGATGGACTCTCCTTAGAAGATGCTTCGAAAACGTTTATGATTGGTTTTCTTACCCGTCAATGGTCACATTGTTTAATGAATGCATGCACCGGATTGGAACCAGCTAGATCGTAATATTCAAGATCTCTATATTGGATGAGTATATCCTAATGACGAGTGCTTTTATAGAATTGGAAGCCCGTTGGCTCAAAATATTGCCCAGCGTCGTGCATGGAGAGAGTACAATTACTCCCACTTTTCAATTGATCGGGAGCAAATGCGGCGACTTTCAAAAGGCGTTGCCTTATCGCAAGATACCTAATATGGAAGAGGAGTTAGTGCACACTTTCTCTTAGGCTCGAAAGGATATTATAGGCATCAATTATATTCTTAAGTAAGCTTGGCTCGTGGCGATAGTAGCTTGCAACAAGGAGTTGAAAACTCTCTGTTCGTCATTGCTTTAGCGGCTTACATACTTTGAAAAACGGGTGAAGTCCCGTTGTCACCTACCGTGGAACTTCGCAATGTTTTGATGGAAAATTTTCAAAAGAAATACGAGAAGTAGAAAAAGTTCATAAAACATTGGAAATGATGAAGTGGAGGGCCACTTACAACAATGGCTGAATGTGACGTTCCAAGAGGATATCCTTAGAGCAAGCGAATTCACGGCAAAAACGTTGCGGCTTGTGGACTCGGACCGTCTTGTGAAGCGACAACTAAAAATTCATCGGCGCGACTTTTTGGCATTGTGCGCAGAGAAGGCTTCATCGAGAGTTTGGAGGTGCAAAGAATGTAGGCGTACCTTTAGCTAGGAGAAGTGAAGTTCTAAGTTGGCTACAACATCGCGAGGAAGCCGTATCTATCTTCTCATTGTTGGATGATAGATTCAAGCCCTTGTCTCTACTAGATGTGGTTATTTCAGATCCTTCGAATACTTTGGAGAACAATTTGTCGGCGAAGATTCATTTTTGTATAGGTAAGGCTATAGAAGACAACTTCGTCGTTCAACAATCTCTTGAACTTCACCTCAGGGTTGATAAACCCTCGAACAAGGACCCCGTCGAGTCAAGGGTCTCGGAGCATTGATCAATCCTTGTGGAGGGACTAGGGCTCCCCTAAAATTGATCAAGGGGGCGGGGAAGTGGCAAATCTCAAAAAAGCCGGCAGCAGCCACCCTTACAAAAGCTACCATGGCTAAATACTGGGTCTTGTAGATCAATGGTGTAGGATAGAAGAACGAGGCTCTTCATTGGGGGGCTTGGGACCCATTGTCCCTTTCAGACGCCCTACGTACAAAGGATCACTCCTTGAGCCTTTGGTTCTCGTTCACGAAGTAAATAAGCAATGTTGGAGGACTTCGTTCACGTGCAACCAATAAGTTTATGGAAAAAGAGGTAAACGGAGGCTCGAGCATGATAATGGTTTATTTCGTTTGCTAATATTGTTGCTTCATCGTTTTAGACGGCCATTGTAATGCTATACAACTCCTCAAGTCGGACTTGTAGGGAACTGTGCCTTTTGAACATGGAGCAATGATTGTTGGATAGGAAGGCCTCCAAGGCCGTCATAGGAGAATAAAATTTACCGCAATCGGTCACCAATGCGAAACAATCAAAAATAATACCACTTGTAAAGACTAGTTAATATTGGGGCCCTCACTTTCCAAGAAGAAGGATTTAGATGTCTATACAAAGAATTCTTGCATGGCTTGGACTTTGGGCAATATGCCAAGAGCGATCTCTTGTATGACGTGTAAAAGGTATTCGACTCAATCTTATCATACGACTTGACAAAGTAAAAAACACAAGTAGCTATGCCACGAGAGCGATAGAGGTCTTGATCAACTTTACTTACTATGAAGCATCGTTTGCAAAGGCCTGTTTAAGAGCCCTATCAATCCTCCAGACTTGTCACTATCGATGAGAATTCTTCGTTAACGATGGATGTATTCCACTTATCGCTTGAATTTCCACGTTACATACATGTAGAAAATTCGAAATACTAGTGTGGTTCGTTCCACTACTCATCTTCTTTCACCGACACAATTGTACAACAAGTAGCAAGGAGGAAGAAATGTGACTTTGAGGTGCAAATAGCCAAGTGTCGGCTCCGATATAGATAGTGAGAAACCCCTAGGCTTGCTTAAAACCGAAACGTTTGCCTACGATTTGGCTTTCACAAAGGCTCCCCTTGGTGTGTAACTTATTCCAAGTGGTCTGATATATGCCTGTCGGCAAGTGGATAAGAATTGGAAAAAGCTGCCTTATCTTACTAAGAGTACTCATGACAAATTTGGTGAACACAACAATCGTTGCGTTTCTGTCTAACCTGTGGTTTCTCTCTACAAGTTTTGTCATCAATGCTCTTGTTCAAACCAAAGTCAGGAATTAGCATCACAAATTTCACGCATTATAAATCTGACATTTATGATGAGTCTTGTCAGCATGAAAGTGTTACCCGCCTCTTGATGAGATTCACTAAGCTCATGAACCAAGACTGTATAAAAGAGTTGCAAAGTTGTGGCCGTGAAAAATTGAGCAACTATATTGGAAAAAATATTGGATTGAGTAGTATGCCAAAGTAGCCTGATAAGCGAACCATATGGGGTGCAAACATGACAGTAGAGGTAGGGATCTGTTATGACTTGCGACAACAGCCACACACTCTGGGAATGTGATCACTAAAATCTCGATACCACACAATAGAAGCCTGCACCACACCGTTTTCAGTATGTCTAGTCTTTAGAATAGCAAACATTCCACAAAGAATGTGCAAGAGCACAGGCTCTGAGAGACAGGTTCAGGCTCCACGCCATTTGCTACGACGCAGGACTGCATCATTGAAAGGTGCGATGCAGCTTTATTCCTTAATTGTGCTCCCTTCAAACTTGAACCACCTCCTGCAACTGAGTGGACCAGCATACGAAGGGCTCATTGGGACATCCTGGTAGTTTGCAACCCTCGTTTGTATTTCTACAGCAGAAGCCAATGCTTGCAGTAAAGGAGCAAACAAATGCTCTTTTCGTGCTTTGAAGTACTTTTTGCTGTTAGTAAGAGCCGAGGAAAGCGGCAACACAAAAACTTTAGGCCTTCTTTTGCGCCCTTGCTTTGTGCAGGACTGACAACAATTGATGGGATCTTGCAACAACAGCAGCGGTGGAATGCATGGGAAAATACCTTAACACACCACAATAACAGAAAGGTGCAGCCCAAATCCTTTCCATACATACTGGCAGGCTTTCTTTTTACACTGAAGTGTACTGCTTTAAGTGCTTCTTACTTGAGAAATAATCCAGTCAGCAATTTGTACCTGATTCAAATCTCACAGTAGCCACCTATGACATCCAATTCTGTGTCAAATTGAAGAAAGCTACATTAAACACTATCTGTCACGGAATGTTTGCTTTGCATAGCCAAGAAATGTGCTGTACTACCTTTCTCTTTTAGTTGACATTGCCCATAAGTTGCATACCTTATTTATACGAGATTGCCCGTAGTTTTGGCAATATACAACCTCGATATGGTCTGATGGGGGTGATTTCAGTTGGAAAGCATGCCCCCCAACTCACTTTTCCTTGTAGATACTGGTAAATGCAAGTCTTCTTCTCTCTTGTTGAGTATGAAACATCTACTTTTGGTATAAAAACTGCCTTCATCGCCCTCAATTCAACCATTTCACGGATTCTGTCCCACATATCTGCATCTGCAGGCAAAACACTGCTACAAGGAGACAAACCACAACAGCTCTTGAGATAGCGTGGTCTTTTCCTCTGCTCGGATTCCTGCAGGTAGAACACCTGAAGCCTTGTAGACCAGGAAGCAGTTGCATGGATAAGCTGGCAGGGGGATGGAGCTCTGTTCAGATACTCAGGGCTTTGATTTGCAGGAAAAGGTCCCTCTAGGTACCCAAGTGCTTGAGTGTGGGCAAACATTACGTCAGGTTCTGATGAATATACATCAGCTAGATTTTGCAAATGATCCGGGTACCAGACATCATCATCGTCCAGCCTTGTCACATGTGTAATGGCTGACAGATTGTATGCTATGTGCAATTCTCTATTGTGTGCATTGACACCAGCGAAATTCCAGAGATCTGCCCTGCTGTACAAGTTTCGCTCACGAGCAGAAGCATCGATGGCAACTGCAACAATTCTTGATCTGTCCACACCAGCTCTATCAATCGAACTCCAAGCTTCTCCGATTTTGGACCCTTGTAGACCATCAAATCCTACAATGAGCGTCCACAGTGGATAGGTTTGTTGCACAAGAGACCTGAGACTAAGTAAGCAAGGAACAACATAATGCGGGTCTTCTTGCCGTTCAAACAAGGAGATCAGCACACCAAAATGGGGCTTGCTACCATCTTCGACAGGGCTTCCCTCGCAAAGCAGCATCACTGTTTTAGAGAGTAAGAAAATTCCCAATAGACGAACATTGGACTGGAGAAGTCGACAAATCTGTCCTGCAATGCCTCTGACAGAGTAGCAATGGCGTGGCAATGGTTTCGTCGCACAATCTTTTCTGCCGACTCGATTTGTGAGCCATTTTCCACGCCGCGGCTTCCCAATTGAGCGCATTACCACTGACTCGATCTTCTCGTTCTCGAGTCAGCCGCCGATAGGGACTACTTTAATCTGTGGGGCAACGGGAACGTTGGAAGTGCTAGAGAACTGTAAATCGCTGGGGGTAAGGAACACAACGGTGCTTTTGGAGCAAGATGGTAGTAGAAATGAAAGGTATGGATGCATGGCTTGACCCTTCATTTCCTATCAAATGCTGCAGTCTCTCTATGGTGTTGTGGACTGTATATCTTCTCCACAATCAATGGAGGGCATGCACTCCTTCTCAGTCAAGGAAAGAGTAATGCGGGAAGTTGAGGAAGTACATCAAATTGGCCGAACTAAGTGCTTGACAAGTATGAGCACATGCTTCTTTTCACGCAAGCAATCTACGTATATCTTCAGCATCTCATTGGCATGGTGCCTGAAAAGAGCAGCAAATTACAGAACATTTTACCAGAATCAGGAGTCCTTCTGAGCACTTTTGAAGGGAGATGGACTAGCAAATCGGCGGTTTTGGGGGGCAAAACAAACGCAACTACTCTTTGAAGAAGTTTGACTGTCAAGATTCATAGAAAGTCTGCAGAAAACGACAAACCCCGTGATGCAAGTATACAGAGTAGAATTGCTTGCATCCCCTTAGGTCGACTTCCAGCGTATATGCGTATAACAATTCCAATAAAGTAGATTATTGAAGAGCACTTTGATTTTTTTTCACCTGTCTATGATTGAACTTCCCATTTCCAGGCCAGAACACTCCTTGCAACTTTGGGAAACCACGATGCTGGAAGCATGGACGCAAACTTTGTTCAAGTCTTTGAGACCCTGCTGCCCTTTCGGGACGCTGATTCAATTCTGCCATGGCATCTAGCTCCTGTTTAAATTCCAGGATGCAAAGCAGCAGAGCATCTACATCGCCAAACATAATTTATCCTCCTTACCTTTCACTTTGTATCCAATGGATGCTTTTCCATGCAGGTTTTTGAAAGTACCTGAGGATCACAAACCGGAGCATAAAGAGGATTCTAAATATTGCAATAGCCGACCAAAGTATGGGGCTTTACTCATGTAGTACCATGCAGCATGTAGGGCTAGTGGACCTGGCTCATACCTGCTGAGTCTCCCCGCACTAGCTTCTGCTTTTGTTTGCTCCAAGTCAACACAAGGTACCTCAAGAGCAAAGTCATATGCTATTTCCCTGCTTGGCAACCTAAACGCTCCTCGTTTTTGCATGTGTTTTGTAAAAAAAATGTCTTCATTTTCCAAAGCAGGGCTACTGTTCCCATACACTCTAGATATCTCTCTCATGGCAGACAAACTTCGCAATGAAACGCCCCCGTTTCCAACGCCTGATGGAATACTCTGCCTCAACCTTGACCATCCCTTGTTTCGAAGGTGCCATGGTGCACCTATAAAGTCATAACGGAGAAACTTGGTTATATTGCCATGTAACAGTAAGGAGTCAGATTGGAAGACAAGAACCCTCCATGCATCAAAATTCCAGGTGCTTGTTCTTTTCATGTATTGATTTAACATGCTGGGACTAAAGAAGTCAACTTCCAGTCGAACGAAAGTTACATTGCTGACAGATCTAAGCACATGGTGAACATATGCATCATTAGTCCTTGTGTGCACAACAACAAGCCCCCAATCATGACCTAGGTGATACAGAGCATTCTTCACAACGAACGAAAATGCAAAGTGCTGTCTATCCTCAACAATAAGTGCAATCTTGTCAGTGTGCTTTGGCAAATCAATTATACTAGAATGAAATATTGGAGATGCACGGTTCACAAGATGACGGAAGGGTTTCGAGTAGAATGCTCGCTCGACCAAAATACGTAGTGAGTCTTTAAACCGCTCGTCAGAAAATGCCCTAGCCGAGCGTGTCGCTTGCTTCCTGAGCTTGAAGACTTCACTTTCTGTCTTCCGGTAAATTGCACAAGTCAAACTGACAACCTCGGCTTGGCTCCCAGCAATGTATCCTGAAGTCCCATTACGTACGATTTCCCCAAGCCCCCCCTTGTTGATCACAACAGGTATGACCCCTGCTTGCATCCCTTCTACAACAGCTATTCCGAAATGCTCTTCTGATGCAGGGTCATCTCCTACTATGTCGATGCCTGTCAAATGCCACTGAAGTAGGGACAGAGACAATGTGTCAAAAATTTCCGTCCTTGGAGAGCTAAGGTGGAACTGAACATTGATTTCCAAGTGCTTGACGGTGTTCAAAAGTTCTTGGTAAAATTTCTCATGTCCCGGCATGAGGGAGCCTACGATGTGCAAGGTGACATTGCTTGGAATGCAGCGAGAAGCTTGCTGGAACATGAGCAATGCAGATTTGTAACCTTTGTTCTGTCTACCTTCAAAAATCCTACCAATCATCGCTATATCCCTTCGATGTGCCAATGACTTCCTCTGCAAATAAGGCAGACTTCTGGCCACTGGAGGGTAAATCTGCGATACTAGAGGTGTCAATAGATTCCTATCCCATGCTTGGCGGAAGGCATTGTGCGCATATATATTGTAATAACGGTAGACGTACTTGCTGTATACGATGGCGTGATCAAAGGTTGTAAAATGGCTCAGTGTGCTCTTGCTTATTTTTCTGTCCAAGTCAAATGGGAACTGACAAACATACAGATTCACTTTACCAAAGCCTGGTATTTGGGGAAGCTTCTCATTTCCTATTAGAAGAAAAACTTCAATAGGGGTCCTGTTTTCTAGAATGTATTGTCTTATGTTTGGCATGCGTTTATAAGTCAACATTTGATCTGCTAGAGGAACTTCTAACGCCTGTGCCACATCAAGTAACATGCTCTTTGTTTGGCATGTGTTGCCTTTGGTAGTCAGGATGACCGCATGGTATTTTAAAGCCTGGAACACTGCAGCTGCACTAAGAAGAACTCGTTCCCCGCCCCCGGGAAGAATGTTGTACGGAGTGTAGACTACAGCCTGGAGAACTGGAATTTTTGAGGTGCTACCTAAAGAATCATGCAGCCCTGTCCAGATTTTTGTAGTGTCTTTGCAAACTTCCTTCCTACTAAAAATCATACTGGCAGTGTCAAGTTGGCTTACTACAACCAAGATTGCGTCAGTAACAATCCACAACATTGACGCACATAAATTGGACAAGGGCACCACGACTTTTGCGTTCCACTGCATCAGAGTTGCGTTGCTGAATGCTGTAGTGATGTTACTCTAAGGTATGTAGTGCAACGACTAGACCATGCTTCACTCTTCTGTTGGAGATGCTTTGCAACAAATTCTGCTGATCGAGGGCTAGTACTATCTAACCGGGACTCAAATGAGACCTCTTTATGCAAGCTCGTTCGTTTGCCCTATTCACAATGGAATTAATTCACTGTGACACATCGACAAAGGAAACCTACAATGACCCCACACGGAAACGATACGTTTGCGTTTGCGCCAGCTCACCTTTGCATTCGAGTACGCTTTCGATTCGATATCTGTCGTGGTAGGTTTTCCTTCCTCCTGGAGCACCGCTGGAAGATCACGAGCTATGTTGCTTCAAGCAGCGTTTCCGAAGCAACTCAAGGTGGCGGGAGCAACATTCACCAGTCGCGAGTCGGTGTGCGTATGACCACCAGGGTCGCCTACGTGAATCCCTTGCACCCCAATCAGCAAGGGTCGTAGATGACCGTTTCGAACCTGTTATTCCAACCATCCATGGGGATGCCCGGACACATGGTTGTCGCTGTGAATCGGATGAGCTCAACGGATGCATCCCAACGACATGCAACGGGATGGCAATTGTATGTGATGGCGACGTGGAGAGTGCCATTGATACATATACGCATGTACGACAAGGATCCGAAGTCACACGCGTGCGTCGGATAGTGTGCGCGACTCCAACCAATCATTGCAACAACTTCGTCCCGGCCGGAGG
>LFIK01002124.1_pt1 | contig 15965 bp, 15 predicted proteins | sample 643401 | NCBI WGS metagenome assembly LFIK01 (sample SAMN03777447, study PRJNA286221) | soda lake metagenome | biome: soda lake; feature: Kulunda steppe; material: water; isolation source: sample T5-Br brine of Lake Tanatar-5 | place: Russia: Kulunda steppe | collected 2010-07
CTGATGATGTTCTTCGTGCTGATCCCGGCGCTGTTCGGCGGTTTCGGCAACTACTTCATGCCGCTGCATATCGGCGCGCCGGACATGGCGTTCCCGCGGCTCAACAACCTCAGCTACTGGCTGTTCGTGGCAGGCTCGGCGATGGCCGTGGCCTCGGTCTTCTCGCCCGGCGGCAACGGGCAGCTTGGCTCGGGGGTGGGCTGGGTGCTCTACCCGCCGCTCTCGACCACCGAGTCGGGCTTCGCGCTGGATCTCGCGATTTTCGCCGTCCACGTCTCGGGCGCGTCCTCGATCCTCGGCGCGATCAACATCATAACCACCTTCCTGAACATGCGCGCGCCGGGCATGACGCTGTTCAAGGTGCCGCTGTTTGCGTGGTCGATCTTCATTACCGCCTGGATGATCCTGCTGGCGCTGCCGGTGCTGGCGGGCGCGATCACCATGCTGCTGACCGACCGCAACTTCGGGACCGCCTTCTTCGACCCGGCGGGCGGGGGCGACCCGGTGCTCTACCAGCATATCCTGTGGTTCTTCGGCCACCCGGAGGTGTACATCATCATCCTGCCGGGCTTCGGGATCATCAGCCACGTCATCGCCACCTTCGCGCGCAAACCGATCTTCGGCTACCTGCCCATGGTCTGGGCAATGATCGCGATCGCGGTGCTGGGCTTCATCGTCTGGGCGCACCACATGTACACGGTCGGCATGTCGGTGACGCAGCAGACCTATTTCATGCTCGCCACCATGGTCATCGCGGTGCCGACAGGGATCAAGATCTTCTCCTGGATCGCGACGATGTGGAAAGGCTCGGTCAGTTTCGAGACGCCGATGCTCTGGGCCTTCGGCTTCCTGTTCCTGTTTACCATCGGCGGGGTCACGGGGATCGTGCTGGCGCAGGCGCCCATCGACCGGATCTACCATGACACCTACTATGTCGTGGCGCATTTCCACTATGTGATGAGCTTGGGCGCGGTGTTCGCCCTGTTTGCCGGGATCTATTACTGGATCGGCAAGATGTCGGGGCGGCAATACCCGGAATGGGCCGGCAAGGTGCACTTCTGGGCCATGTTCATCGGCTCGAACATCACCTTCTTCCCGCAGCACTTCCTGGGCCGCCAGGGCATGCCCCGGCGCTATATCGACTACCCCGAGGCCTATGCGCTGTGGAACTATGTCAGCTCGATCGGGGCGTTCATCAGCTTCGCCTCGTTCCTGTTCTTCATCGGCGTGATGTATTACACGCTGCGCCACGGCGCGCGGGTCACCGAGAAGAACTACTGGAACGAGCATGCGGACACGCTGGAATGGACCCTGCCCACCCCGCCGCCTGAGCACACCTTCGAGACGCTGCCCAAGCGCGAGGAGTGGGACAAGCAACCCGCGCATTGATGCCCGTCCATTGGCGCATTCATCCAAAGGCCCCGGGCACCGCGCCCGGGGCCTTTGCCGTTGCACCCGGAGAGGGGGCCGAATACCGGCTGGAACTCGCGCCCAACCTGTCGATGGGCACGGTGGGATTCGCCCGGATGATCGCGCTCTCGGCGGGGTTTCTCAGCCTTCCGCTGCTCGCCGCGCTGGGCACGCCCGTGCTTTGGGGGCTGTTGCCCTTTGCGGGACTGGCGCTCTGGGGGTTGTGGTACGCACTGCGCCGCAATAGCGCCGACCGGCAGACGCTGCGCGAGGATCTGCGGCTGACACGCGAGACGATCGAACTGGTGCGCACCAATCCGCGCGCGGGCGCACAGCACTGGCAGGCCAACCCCTACTGGGTGCGGGTGCGGATGCGCGAAAAGGGCGGGCCGGTCGAGAATTACCTGACGCTGGAAGGGGCGGGGCGCGTGGTCGAGCTGGGCGCATTCCTGAGCCCCGAGGAACGCGCGACGCTTCATGACGAGCTGACGCGCGCGCTGCGACATCTGCGCTGAGGGCGGTAGGGCGCCGCCCCCGTCGCGCGTGCCGCGCGACGGGGGCGGGATATTCGGGCAAGGATGAAGCTGCAGCGTCAGCCCGCGCGGAAGGCGGCGGCCACGGCGCTGGCGCGGCGGCGGTCCGTGGCCGATTCGGGGCCGTGGCCAAGGGTGTGAAAGCGAAAGCGGAAGGCCTGCAGGCGTTTGTCGTCCAGTGCGGGCGGGTAGCCGATGGCGTCGAGGCTTTGGGCGAGCGGTCGGTCGGGGCCAAGGCCCGGCGGCGCGAGGGCCAGCCCCGCCCGGGCGAGGCGCGCCCAGTCGAAGCGCGGGCCCGGATCCTCCTTGCGGTCGGGCGCCATGTCGGAATGGCCGATCACATCGCGCGCGGCAATGTCGTGGCGGGTCATGATGCTGCGCATCAACGCCTCGAGCGCGTGCATCTGCGGCTCGGGGAAGGGCTGCGCGCCGGAATTCACGAGTTCGATCCCGATGGAGCGCGAGTTGATGTCGCGCATACCGGCCCACGATCCGGCGCCGGCGTGCCAGGCGCGGTCCTCCTCGGCGACAAGCGCGAAGATCCGGCCGTCGAGGGCGATGACGTAATGCGCCGAGACTTGCGCGGCAGGGTCACACAGCCGCGCCAGCGCGTCCGCAGTGCCGCGCATCCCCGTGTAGTGCAGGACCAGCAGATGCGGGCGCAGCCCGTCGCGGCGCGGGCCGGAATTGGGCGAGGGATGGGGCGTGATCGGAGGCTCGGCCGGCGTCACTTTTGCCGGCGTCACTTTTGCGGGCGTCACGTGCGCGCGCGTCACTCGCGGGCGCGGACGTTCCGGGCGGCCTGGCGGAAGGGGGCCGGATCCCACCAGCAGGCAAAGCCGTCACCATCAGGGTCGAGGTGGTTCGGGTCGCGCTCGGGGCCGCCCGCGGCTAGGAATGCTTCCTGCGCGAGGTCCTGGCTGGGGAATTGCGCGCAGGCGGCCTCGGACCGGCGGAAGCGCAGCGGGTTGCGGCGCTCGTAGCGCTGCTCGCCGACATTATGCGTGGTGGAGAGCGCATAGACGAACAGGTTGGGTGTGTCGCCCGCGCCCATCTCGGCGTCGCTGACGCGGACCTGTGGGACAAAATCCCGCTCGACCAGGCGGTTCTGCTGCGGGGTGCCGAAGGGTTGCGGGGTGAAGCCCTGATCGCTGACATCGGCGCTTTGCGACGGGGCGGCGCTGGCGGTCTGCAGCGATTCTCCGGCGCCTGCGGGGGGCTGCGGTGCCATGGCCGTCAGCGGCGCGCCGGGCTGAGCGTCCTGCGCAGGCGCGGACGCCTGGCCGATGGGGAAATCCTGTTGCGGCTGGGTGCTGCCGCTCGCGCCCTGCGCATTGCCGCGCACGGCGGCGACGGCCTCTTGCCCGATGCTTGCCGACCCGCCCGACTGCCCGTTCGCTTGGACGGTCTGGCCGTAGCGCGGCGCGCCGGGCGGCACTTCGACATTGCGCGCCTGCGCGGCCTCGGCGCGGCGGATGCGCGACAGTTCCTCTTGCGCGCGCATGTATTGCGCGTAATCCGAGAAGCCCACGCCGCGCCCGCTCGTGTCGATGATGTTGGAATAGGGGGCCGAGGTGTCGCAGGCCGCAAGCAGCCCCAGCGCCAGCCCGGTCGCGATCAGGGAAGAGGGAACACGCATCGTCATCTGCCTCGGTCTGGTTTTTTCAGGGACACTACCACCATTTCGGCGGCTTGGAAACAAAGCCCGCAGCACTCTCGAGCGCCTGGGCGGTATTCAGCAGCGCGCCTTCCTCCCAGGGCCGGCCGATCAGTTGCAGCCCCAGCGGCAGCCCCCGCGCATCTAGCCCGGCGGGCACGGCGATGCCCGGCAGCCCGGCCAGATTCACGGTCACCGTGAACACATCGTTGAGATACATCTGCACCGGGTCGGCATCGGCCATCTCGCCCAGGCCAAAGGCGGCAGATGGCGTGGCGGGCGTCAGGATCGCATCGATGCCCTGCGCGAAGACCTGTTCGAAATCGCGGCTGATCAGCGTGCGGACCTTGCGCGCACGGTTGTAATAGGCGTCATAGAACCCGGCTGACAGGACATAGGTGCCGACCATCACGCGGCGCTGCACCTCGGCCCCGAACCCCTCGGCGCGGGTCTTCTCGTACATCTGGGTGATACCGTCGCCCTGGGCGAGCGTCGCCCGATGCCCGTAGCGCACCCCGTCATAGCGGGCGAGGTTCGATGAGGCCTCGGCGGGCGCGATCACGTAATAGGCGGGCAGCGCGTATTTCGTATGGGGCAGCGAGATATCGACGATCTCGGCACCCGCGTCGCGCAGCATCTCGGCGCCTTGGGTCCACAGCGCCTCGATCTCGGCGGGCATGCCCTCCATGCGGTACTCGCGCGGGATGCCGATGCGCTGGCCGCGTATGTCGCCGGTCAGCATGGCCTCGAAGTCCGGCACCGGCAGGTCGGCGCTGGTCGAGTCCTTCGGGTCGTGCCCGCACATGGCGGCCAGCATGATCGCCGAGTCGCGCACGGTGCGCGTCATCGGCCCCGCCTGGTCCAGCGATGAGGCGAAGGCCACGATCCCCCAGCGCGAGCAGCGCCCATAGGTGGGCTTGATCCCCACCGTGCCGGTAAAGGCCGCGGGCTGGCGGATCGACCCGCCTGTATCGGTGCCGGTGGCCGCGAGGCACAGCCCCGCCGCGACCGCCGCCGCCGAGCCGCCCGACGAGCCACCGGGCGTCAGGTCGCGATCATCGATTTTCCACGGGTTGACGGCGGGGCCATAGGTCGAGGTCTCGTTGCTCGAGCCCATTGCGAATTCGTCCATGTTCAGCTTGCCCAGCATCACCGCGCCCGCATCGCGCAACTGTGCGCTGACGGTCGATTCATATGGCGGGCGGAACCCGTCGAGAATGTGCGAGGCCGCCTGGCTGGCCACCCCCTCGGTGCAGAACAGGTCCTTGATGCCGACGGGAATGCCGCACATGGCGGGCGCGTCGCCCGTCGCCAGCCGCGCGTCAGCGGCACGGGCGCGGGAAAGCGCCAGATCGGCGGTGGTGTGGACAAAGGCGTTCAGCCGCCCTGCCCCGCCGATGGCGCCGAGGCAGGCCTCGGTCAGCGCGACCGAGGTCACATCGCCCGCGCGCAGCCGGTCGCGGGCCTCGGCGATGGTCAGATCGTTCAGCGCACTCATTCGACCACCTTCGGCACGGCGTAGAACCCCTCGCGCGCATCGGGCGCATTGGCCAGCACCTTGTCCTGCATGTCGCCATCGGTGACGCCATCGGCCCGGCGCTTCAGCCGCATCGGCGTCACCGAGACCATCGGTTCGACACCTTCGATATCGACCTCGTTCAACTGCTCCATGAAGCTCAGCATGTGGCCGAGCTCCTGCGCGAGCCGGGGCAGATGGTCGTCGGGGACGGCAATGCGGGCAAGATGGGCGACCTTGCGCGCGGTCTCGAGGTCGATGTCGGACATGGGCGCTCCGGGAATGGGATGCAGCTTTACGCGCGCGGTTTAGCGAGGCTGCGGGGCAGGTGCAAGCGCGGTGGCCAAGGGTCGGGGGCTGTGCCGGGGAGATTGCACCCTGGTCTGGGGCGCGGCGGGAAACTGGCAGACAGGCCCGGCCAAGCCCCCCGGGGCGCGCCGAGGTCGCGCCCGGCCCGCAATGGCTCTGGCCCGGCAACGCCGCCGACGACCCAATGCGTGCGAAGCCCGGCAGAGCCGCGCCGGGATACGCTCGGCAAGCAACGCCAGCCCGATTCTCACGCGGGGTCGCCTGGCGCGCCCCGCCAGCGCCGCGACCAAAGCGCCCTCGGAGCGTGCGGGGGCGGGTGGGTGGGCACGCTCCGAGGGCGCTTTCGCGCGGGTGCGGCGACAGCCAGCAGCATATCCCTATCATCGCGCGCCCTCTTTATGCTGCCATCGCATCGGCAGGGCGTGCGGATGCTCACGCAACCTCTTCAAATCGTGATGCGCCCGCAGCACCTGGCCGGGCCATGCTGGGCCACCCCGCCACCACCGGACCGCCCCCATGCTGCGCAACCTCGTCCTCGCTGCCCTTCTCGCCCTGCCCTTCCCCGCCCATGCCTGCACTCTGCCCCCCGCGCCCGAGATCGCGGCACATCTCGCCGCTCTCAATGCCGAGCGCGCGCGTGCGGGCCGCGCGCCGCTGGAACTCGCGCCCGGTCTGGCGCGCGCCGCGCAGGGCCATGCCTGCGACATGGCGCGGCGCGGCTATTTCAGCCACACCGCGCCCGGCGGGCAGGGCATGGCCGCACGCGTGCAGGCGGCGGGGGTCACGGGCTACTGTGCGCTGGGCGAGAATATCGCGCGCGGCCAGCGCGATGTCGCCAGCGTCATGGCAAGCTGGATGCGCTCGCCCGGTCACCGGCGCAACATCCTGGCGCCGGGCTTCACCCATGTCGGGTTCGGCCACGGCGACGGCGCGCATTGGGTGCAGGTCTTCGCCGGGCGCTGCTGAGCGCGGCGTTGCCGCGCCGCAGCAGGCGGGCTATGCTCCGACGCATGACACAGGACAGCGAGACCGCGATGCGCGACACCACCCCGCAACCGATCCATCTGGCCGACTACCAGCCACCGCCCTTTCTGATCGACCATGTCGCCCTGACCTTCCGCCTGTCGCCCCACACCACCCGAGTCACATCGCGCATCCGCTTTCGTCCCAATCCGGACGTTGCCCCCGGGCGTGACCTGCGGCTTGATGGCGAGGGGCTGCGGCTGATCGCGGCGCGGCTTGACGACACGCCGATCGACGCCCTCCCCGACGAGACGGGCCTGACACTGCCCGCCGAGGCCCTGCCCGCAGGCGCCTTCACCCTTGCCGCCGAGGTCGAGATCGCACCGGCGGGCAACACCGCGCTCGACGGGCTTTACATGTCGAACGGCATGTACTGCACCCAGTGCGAGGCCGAGGGGTTCCGCAAGATCACATTCTACCCCGACCGGCCCGATGTGATGGCCCCCTTCGATGTGCGCATCGAATCCGACCTGCGCGTGCTTCTGTCCAACGGCAATCCGGTCGCCGAGGGGCCGGGCTGGGCCGAGTGGGCCGACCCCCACCCCAAGCCCGCCTACCTCTTCGCCCTTGTCGCGGGCAATCTGCGCGCCACCAGCGCCCGATTCCGCACCAAAGACGGTCGCGATGTGGCGCTCAACATCTGGGTACGGCCCGGGGATGAGGGCAAGACCGGCTACGCGATGGAAGCGCTGCGGCGCGCGATGGCATGGGACGAGCGGGTCTACGGGCGCGCCTATGACCTTGATGTGTTCAACATCGTGGCAGTGGACGACTTCAACATGGGCGCGATGGAAAACAAGGGGCTGAACATCTTCAACTCCAGATATGTCCTCGCCTCGCCCGAGACCGCGACCGATGGAGACTATGCCAGCATCGAGCGCATCATCGCGCATGAATATTTCCACAACTGGACCGGCAACCGCATCACCTGCCGCGACTGGTTCCAGCTGTCGCTGAAAGAAGGGCTGACCGTGTTTCGCGATCAGCAATTCATGGGCGACATGCGCAGCCACGCCGTCAAGCGGATCGAGGATGTGCAGACCCTTCGCACCCGGCAATTCCGCGAGGATGACGGCCCCCTCGCCCACCCGGTCCGGCCCGAAAGCTATGTCGAGATCGACAATTTCTACACCGCGACTGTGTATGAAAAGGGCGCCGAGCTGATCCGCATGTTGCAGCTTCTTGTCGGGCCCGAGGGGTATGCCGCCGCGCTCGACCTCTATTTCGCGCGCCATGACGGGCAGGCCTGCACGATCGAGGACTGGCTCGCCGTGTTCGAGGAAGCGACCTTTCGCGACCTGTCGCAGTTCAAGCGCTGGTATGAACAGGCCGGCACCCCGCGCGTCGATGTCACCGAAGACTGGCAGGACGGCACCTATACGCTGACCCTGCACCAGCACACCGCCCCCACCCCCGGCCAGCCGCTGAAAGAGCCGCTGCTGATCCCGGTCGCCATGGGGCTGATGGGGCCGGACGGGGCCGAGCTGCTGCCGACGCAGGTGCTGGAACTCGACGGGCCGGAGCAGAGCTTCACCTTCGAGGGGTTGCCCGCGCGGCCCATCGCGTCGCTGCTGCGCGGCTTCTCGGCGCCGGTCGTGCTGCATCACAAGCTGAGCAGCGAGGAGCGCGCGCTGCTGCTGGCCCATGACACTGACCCCTTCAACCGCTTCGAGGCCGGGCATGCGCTGGCCCTCGATATCCTGCACGCCATGGTGCGCGACGGCGCGCGTCCGGGGCCGGACTATATCGACGCGCTGCGCAAGACGCTGATGGACGAAAGCCTCGACCCCGCCTTTCGCGCGTTGGCGCTGCGCCTGCCGGGGCAAGAGGAACTCGCCGGCTCGCTGCACGCGGCGGGCCATGTGCCCGACCCCGACGCGATCCTGGCTGCGCGCGAGGCGGCACAGCGCGCACTGGCCGAGGCGCTGGCCCCCGAACTTGCGCGCCTTGTGAGCGGGATGGCCACTCCCGGCCCCTACAGCGCCGATGCCAGAGACGCCGGGCGCCGCGCGCTGCGGGTGCAGGCGGTGGCGCTGCTGGCCCATGCCGATGGTGGCGCGGCGGCATCCGCGCTTTATGCGCAGGCCGACAACATGACCGAGCAGCTCGGCGCCTGGAGCGCGCTTCTGGCCATCGGCGCGGGCGCGCCTCAGACCGCGCAGTTCTACCGCCAATGGGCGCATGACCGGCTGGTGGTGGACAAGTGGTTCAGCACGCAGGTGCTGCACGCCCGCCCCGAGGCCGCCTGCGCAACCGCCACAGCACTCACCGACCACCCCGATTTCCATTGGCAGACACCCAATCGCTTCCGCTCGGTGATCGGGGCTTTGGGGGCCAATCATGCGGGGTTCCACGCGGCGGATGGCGGCAGCTACCGGCTGGTCGCGGACTGGCTGATCCGGCTGGACCGCGTGAACCCGCAAACCGCGGCGCGCATGTCGACCCTGTTCGAGACCTGGCGGCGTTACGACTCCGCGCGCCAGGCGCTCATCCAGGCCGAACTCGCGCGCATCATGGCCCAGGACAGGCTGAGCCGCGACATGACAGAGATGGTCGCGCGGTTGCTGGAGTAACCCGGCGTCCGACCGACATCCGATCGCGACAGGTTTTCCCCGGCCCCGGCGACCCTGCCCAAAGCGCCCTCGGGGCGCGCGCAAGGGCGGGTGACCGACGCGGACGGCAACGCCCATCGCTGGGCAATCCCGGCGCGCATGTTTGCGGGCGACGGGGCCGAGGTGCGGGCGGGCTTGCTCGACATGGGCTTGAACCTCGCATCGGGTACGGCATCGCGGCATGCGCTGTCGGACTTGTTGCAGCGCTGGCAACCGTCCGACCGGGCCTTCACAGCCGACCGACTGGGCTGGGCCGATGAAGCCTGCGCGGCTTTTGTCTGCGGCGATGGGCGCGTGATAGGTGCCGACGATGTTGTCTATCAGCACGAGAACACCCCGGCGGCAGCGGCCGAGATGAAGATGGCTGGCAGGTTGGAAGGCTGGCGCGATACCGTGGCGGCGCTCTGCGCGGGCAACCCGTTGATGGTGGCGACCGTATCGCTCGCCTTTGCTGGGCCGCTTCTGGAGCCGCACGGGCTCGACGGCGGCGGGGTGCACCTGCGCGGCGCGTCCAGCCGGGGGAAATCTACGGTGCAGCGGGTGGCTGTGTCGGTGTGGGGCTCACCCCGCTTCCTGCATAGCTGGCGCGCGACCGCCAACGGGCTCGAAGGTGTAGCTGCCGCCTGCAATGCGTCGCTTCTGGCCCTCGACGAACTCGGGGAAATCTCGGGCCGCGAGGCCGGGGCCGCCGCCTACATGCTGGCGAACGGAACCGGCAAGGCTAGGGCGAACCGCTCGGGCGCGGCACGGGCTTCCATGCGCTGGCGGAAGGTGGTGCTATCGTCTGGCGAAATCACCCTAGCCGACAAGATAGCCGAGATGGGCGGCAAGGCCGCCGCCGGGCAGGCCGTGCGGCTTCTGGACGTGGCCGCCGATGGCCGGGCGCATGGGGCCTTCGATGAACTGCACGGGGCATTGGATGGCGCGGCCTTCGCGGACCGACTGCGTGAGGCGACGGCGACAAACTACGGCACCGCGGGGCCGATATTCGTCGCAGCGTTTCTCGAACAGCGCGAGGCCGCCACGATGACGGTGCGGGGTGCGATTGAGCTCTTCCGCGCCATGGCCGCCGAACGCTTCGACCTGTCGGACGAAGGGCAAACGGCACGCGCAACCGCACGGCTTGGGCTAGTGGCTGCCGCGGGGGAACTCGCAACCACCTTCGGCCTGACCGGCTGGGCACCGAGCGCGGCACGGGATGCGGCCCTCGAAGTGTTGGGCGGCTGGCTGGACGGGCGCGGTGGCAGTGACCCGGCCGAGGCCCGCGAGGCGGTGGAACGGGTGCGCGCCTTCCTGGTGGCCCATGGCGACGCTCGTTTCGAGCCTGTCATGAAGGGCAACGATGACCGGCCCGTCAGCAACCGCGCGGGGTGGCGTGATGGTGATACCTTTTTCATCGGTGCTGACGCTTGGCGCGAAATCCACAAGGGCGCCGACCCGTCGCGAGCCGCTCGCCACCTGCAAGATGCAGGCTTTCTGACCCCGGGCGAGGGCAACAACATGGCCAAAAAAGCCCCGCGCAGCATCAAGGACCGTCCTCGTGCCTATGTGGTGGCCGCGAAAATCATGGGTGCGGGCAATGAATGAAGTGCAGCCCATGAAATCCGCGTCGGACCAGTCGGACCACTATTGAAGGGGGTGCGCCCGCTGCGCCCCCGGCTGAACACCCGGAATTTCCTGACACCCTTAGTCGCAGGTCGCTCGCGCGCGCCTCGCTCCGAAAGTACCGCTAGGGCCGATGGGCTGGATCCTGACGCGGGCGCATATCTCGACCAGTTGCGGCTTCACGGGCCAGCAACCTATGGCGCGATGGCAAGCGATATGGGCTGGGGCGCAACGCGGGCATGGCGGGCCGAAGCGAAGCTGCGCGCGGCAGGGCTGGTGACAATGGGCGAACTCGGGCGTGCGGTGCCGACCACGAAGGAGAAGCCATGAACGGCCAAGCGCTGCTGAGTAAGTGTTTGATCCCGGGTGATCACATTTCCCCTCGGCGATCTGCCCTCTTCATGGCAAGATTATCTTGAAAGACTTTTGGGACGGGGCACGGGCATGCTGATCCATCTTCACAGCCAGGCGACGACGACACCCCGGCTGTGAACGGCGATTCGTGCCAGCGACGCGGTCGAGACGACGCTGGCCGAACATCTCAGGAAAGCGCGCGGCAAGGGCATCGAGATGCGCCCCAACCGTTCTTCGCCGTCGGCCGAATACGGCCTCGAGGTCAGACGCAACCATCTCTCCATCAATGGCGTATCAATCAGACCAGTTTGTCGTGCAATATCAAAACGGACCGGTTTGCCCTGGCACCTCGGCTAACCGCATATCTTCGCTACGAGGATCTTTCATTTTCGCGCTTCTGCGACAGTGCGACGTCGTAATCATCTTTCGCAGTTTTCGTCACCTGCTGCGCCAGAAGCGCCTCTATATCGACCAGGCTGGCCAAAGAGACAATTTCCGTGGCGGATAACTGCGTTCCCGTGCACTCCTCCAGCGCAAGGACAAGACGCATATGAGCTAGGCTGTCCCATTCGGGGGGGGTCCCGAGCTTGGCGTCAGCAGGCACCTGAGGCAGATTAAGTACGTCGGCCAGCAACTTTTCGGCAGTCGTCATGTCGTGCCCTCCTGCTGCCAGTTCTCGCGCAGCATCTCGAACGTGACGATATCGGCCCCGCCCGAGCCGTCGGGCAGTTCGACCGCGCGATGCGCCGTGCCCGCATGGGTGAAGCCGAGGCGGCGATAAGTATAGATCGACGAGACATTGCGCGCCAGCACCATGGTCTCAATCCGGTCGGCCTGGCCACTCTCGAAGATATGCCCGATCATGGCGCGGCGCACCTCGAGCACCACATCCTTGCCCCACCAGTCCCGGTCATGCAGCGCAATCAGCAGACCGGCCGTGCGCCACGGCCGCAGCGCATACTGGTGCAGGCCGATGGGCGCTGCCGCGCCATGGGGGGTGATGGTGTGGACGATCCGCTTGTGGCCATACCCCTTGAGCATGCGCCGCCACCATCTCAGTCTGCGCCGGTGTTTGGGGGTTATCAGCAGGGGCTCGTGCATCTGCGGATCGCACACCCAATGGTGCCAGGTCAGCGATGCCGCCTGCCAGCCGCCGAGTGGGATCAGGTCGAATCGTTCGGTGCGCAACGGCACCGCAAGCGCGGGTTGGGCCATCAGGGTTGCTCCTGCATCAACTGCGCGCGCAACGCGTTGCGGTCCGGCTTGCCGCGATCGGTGCGGGGCAAGGTGTCGCACAGCACGAGTTTCGTGGGCACCGCCTCGGGGCGCGCCTGGCTGCGGCACCAGCCGATCAGCCCGGCGGGCGTGGTGTCACGGCCCGCGCGCAGCACCACGGCGGCGCCGACCAATTCGCCCGCTACCGCATCCGGCAGGCCCACGGCAAGCGCCTCGCTGACATCCGGGTGACGCGCGAGCAGCATGTCCACTTCTTCGGCCAGCACCTTCACCCCGGCGCGATTGATCTCGAATTTCTGCCGCCCCCGCAGGATGGCCGTGCCGTCTTCCGCAAGATCCGCGATATCGCCGGTGCGGAACCATCCATCCGCCCACGCTTCTGCGGTGCGGGCGGGGTCGTTCCAGTAGCCCTGCATCAGCGCCGGGCCGCGCAGCAGCAACTCACCATGACCCGAAGGCGCAACCCCGCGCCCGGTCAGCACCGCGAAACGCCCGCCCCAGGGCGCGCCGATGGCCCCCTCGATCAGCGGGTCGGCGAGCCGCGCGCCGGAAATCCAGTTCGCGGCCTCGGTCATGCCGAACATGTTCCAGACATTGTCGGTCCCCGCCCAGGCGGCAATCTCGCCCCAGAGCTGCGCCGACAGCGGCGCCGAGCCCACATGCACCCGCGCCAGCGCACCGTGGGTCAGCGGCGGGGCCACGCGCATCAGCATCTGCCAGAAGGCGGGCACCGAGGAGAGGAAGCGCACCCGCTCGGCGGTCAGCGCATCAGCAAGCGCGGGCAGTTCGGCGACTCCCGGCGCAGGCCACAGCAACACCCGCGCCCCGGTGGCCAGCGGCGTGAGGATATTGCCGATCAGCCCGTGCCCGAAGAAGACCGGCAGCGGACAGAGCGTTGTCGAGAGCTGTTCGGGCGGCATCTGCGCGAGGTTGAGCAGCACGCGCGCCTCAACCGCGCGCAGGCTCAGCGTCACCCCCTTGGGCTGGCCGGTGGTGCCCGATGTGGTCATCAATAGCGCCGGGTCGTCCGCTCCGCAGGCGACCTGCGCCCCCGCCCCGTCACGCGGCCCCACCGCCACGCCGTCGAGCCACAGATCGACCCCCAGCGCCTGCGTGACGTTGACGCGCTCCGGCGCGGGCAACGCGGGGTTGACCGCAACGGCCCGCGCCCCTACGGCCCAGCAGGCGAAGAGATCGGTCAGCCAGGCGAGCGGGTCGGCTTGTGCGACAGCGGCAAGATGGCCCTGCCCCACCCCGGCCTGCGCGAGCGCATGTGCTCGCGCCCGCACCGCCGCGCGCAACTGGCTGGCCGACAGCCCGCGCCCGCTGCGCATGTCCTCAAGGCGGGCCGTGTCGGGCACCACCCACAGAAAGGGAAGATCGGTCGTCACGCGGCGGGGCCCCTTGTCCAGTTGAGCGCAGCATGCGGAACACGGGCGGATGAGTCCAGTGCCCCTGATGCTCTAAGGGTCGTGCGGAGTTTCCTGCCCTGCAAGGCAGCAAGCCGCCCGGCATCGGGGTCCGGTCTCGCCAGAATACGAGATGTCAACGGCCGAATTTATTCTTGAAAAATGGGGCAGAATCTGTAGCGTCTAAGGCGTTGGCCACTATCGGCGGAGTGATGTGAGTGCCTGTCGGGGATTTCCCCGAACCAAGGCGAAAGACGGCTTGAATACCCGAACATTGATGGAGCCCGTTTTTCGTGGGACCAAGCGACCACCTGCACTGCGGCGGCGCACCAGATCGGACAAGGAGAGTGTCATGAAGACTGCACCAAAAGCCTATGTGAAGCCGACTGTGCGCCCGGCGGGCTCGCTGTCGCGCGCAGCAGCGGCTGTGATATCGCCGGAGTCCAAACCCGTCGGATAATCGGCGAATTGCCGTCGGGTCATCTACGGCCGGGACAGGCAAACGCCGCTGAGCGGAACCACGACAGGAAGAGGAGAACACCATGAAAAATGCACCGAAACCCTATGTGAAGCCCGCTGTGCGCCCGGTCGGGTCGCTTGCCCGTGCGGCGATCAAGGCGACAGTGTCGCCCACGGAACCCCGCTGAAGACAAGGGCAAACCTAGCTAGGAGAGTGTCATGAAACCAGCACCGAAACCCTATGTGAAGCCCGCTGTGCGTCCTGTCGGTACCCTTACGCGGTCGGCTGCGGGCGCCATTTCTCCGCCTTCTGGTGATCGATCATCCGAACTGTAAAGGCTGGCCTAGCGTTTGCACTTCTGACCATTCTGGTGCGGTGCGGCACGGCCACGGCGCGCAAAACCAGTTTGGTTGGGGGGCGCATGTTTCGCGGGGCAGTGCACAGGTCGCGTTGCATTTGACCGATCTGCCCTGCCGTCAACCGAAATCCCCACCCACTCAAGCGACGGAACCCGCGCCGTGACACACGCCCCCGACCTTGTCCTCGCCCTGCACCCGGACGCGGCCCTGCGGACGGTCTCGAATGAGGGCGTGATCCTCATGGTCAAGACCGGCCAGATCTACGCCTGCAACGAGACCGCGATCGACATGCTCTCGCGCCTCGACGGGGCGACGCCGCTGGCGCAGATCACCGAGGCGATGGCCGGGGAATACGATGTCGCCGCCGACACCCTGCGCGCCGATCTGGGAGAGGTCCTCGACTACCTGCGCGGCGAAGGTGTGGTGGTCGAGGCGGCCTGATCCGATGCTGCAACGCGCCATCCTGCGGGCGGAGCTGTGGTTCGAGGCGCGCCGCCTGCCCTTCCGGGTTGCCACGGACGATCTGTCCATCTGCCACGCCTATGCCGATATCGGCCCCGACCCGCGCTGGTCGGGCATCGCGCCCGAGGCCATCGCGCGCTGGGTGCGCCGCGCCTGCCGCCGCCCCATCCTGATGCGCAAGCGGCGCTGTTTCCGGCTGGGGCTGCTGGGTTTTCGCTTCCTGCGCATGGCCGGGCACGACCCAGAACTGCGCTACGCGCTGCAGCCGGACTCGCTGGGGCGCGACGGGCCAGCCAGCACGCATTGCTGGGTGTGTCTCGACGGCGCGCCCATCATCGGCACGAAGGGCCCCGGTATGGTCGAGCTGATGCGCTTTCCCCAGCGTCAGGGATGAGTGCCGCGTCAGTCGATTTGCGCCGCGGGACATTGGCTCTCGATGATCCCGCGGGCCTGCTGGCGGGCACGCTGGCCGAGTTCAAGGCCCCGCCCCGCCCCGGTCAGCGCCCCGTTTTCACCCTTCATGTCCGCGACGGCGAGGTGCCGACCGCGCCCCCGCGCGAAGTCGAGTCCAGCGACCGCGAGGGGCTCGTCTATCATTTCTGGCGCGATACCGCGCAGCGCCATGTCCTGATCGCGGGACAGGCCGCGCTTGCCACCGGACCGCAGGCCGCGGCCGTGCTGACCGTCGCGCCGGAGTGCAGCGCCCTCGCCCGCGCCGAGCTGGCCATGATCGCGCTGGAAGAGGCCCTGCATGTCAGCGGGCAGGCCCTGATCCATTGCGCCGCATTGCAGCCCGCAGGCGCCGAAGGCGTGGTGCTGGTCCATGCGGCCTCGGGCACGGGCAAGACCACGACATCGCTCGCCCTGGCGGGGGCCGGGTTCGGGCTCGCCGCCGATGATGCGGCGGTGATCGGGAGGGATGCTGACGATGCGATATCGGCATGGGGCCTGCCGCGCGCGCTGAACCTGCATCGCGATTCGGCCCGGATGCTCGACTGGTTGCGCCCTGCCCTGCCCGAC
>LFIK01002126.1_pt1 | contig 15953 bp, 15 predicted proteins | sample 643401 | NCBI WGS metagenome assembly LFIK01 (sample SAMN03777447, study PRJNA286221) | soda lake metagenome | biome: soda lake; feature: Kulunda steppe; material: water; isolation source: sample T5-Br brine of Lake Tanatar-5 | place: Russia: Kulunda steppe | collected 2010-07
GCAGCAGGACGGTACCCTCCTCCCCTCGGCGCAACGAGATTCGCGGATAGTCCGGCGGCGGGTTATTCAGGTACTCCGCCCCGAACCCCGGCTCCTCGAAGGGCTCGTCCTCTTGGCCCACCGGACCACCGGGGGCCGCCTCCGTCGCCGGCTCCTGGTCTTCGGCCGGCCCGGACGCGCCCGAACGACTCGGTTCTGGCTCCGGTTCTGGCTCCGGTTCTGGCTCCGGTTCTGGCTCTGGCTCTGGCTCTGGCTCTGGCTCCGGCTCCGGCTCTGGCTCCGGCTCCGGCTCCGGCTCTGGTTCCGGCTCTGGTTCCGGCTCTGGTTCCGGTTCCGGTTCCGGTTCCGGTTCCGGTTCCGGTTCCGGTTCCGGTTCCGGTTCCGGTTCCGGTTCCGGTTCCTCAAGTGTCTCGGTCACGGCGTCGGGCTCAACGACCGCCGTTTCTTGCCCGGTCGGGTCAGGCAACACCGCGTCCAGTTCGACCCAGTGTGCCTCCATGCCCCCGCCCCGGGTGCCAGCCAACTCCGGTGCGGCATCACGCATCACCCATAGCGAGCCCAGTATCCCGCCGTGCAGCGCGAAGCTCACGGCCACGCCCAGCGCCAACGCACGACGACTGCCGGAAGGGGATATGGAAAAACGGTGGGTCATGGATGAGCTAGCTCGCCGCAGGACACGAATGTATAGACGCCTTGACCGAAGAGAAGCTAACCCGCTCGCACATCGGCGCGTATGGGTCACGCATCTCCCGGAATCCGACTATCGCGGCTGGCCGGCGGATTGCCAAGTCACTGCCCACGAACAGAGCGCACCCTACCCTTAATGCGAATGGTTTGCAATACCAGTCGCATATAGCGCCATTCGCTCCGGATCAATACGCGGCAGCCCGGGTCAACTTTCCTCGGGTCCAAAACGATAAAACCCGCCCCGGCGGCACCGGGGCGGGTCGAAAAAGGCGGCTAGGCCGGCGGTATCGCCGGCCAGGCGCGATCAGTGCTGGTGACCGCCCTCGCCGTGGGCGTGGCCGTGCTCCAGCTCTTCGGCCGAGGCCTCGCGGACTTCGACAATCTCGACGTCGAAGTTCAGGGTCTCGCCGGCCAGCGGATGGTTGCCATCGACCGTGGCGGTGTCGCCCTCGACCTTGGTCACGGTGACCGTCAGCGGGCCGTTCTCGGTCTGCGCCTGGAACTGCATCCCCGGCTCGACGGATTCGACGCCCTGGAAGGCCTCCATTGGGATCTCCTGAACCATGGCGTCGATCTTCTCGCCATAGCCTTCTTCCGGGGAGACCTTCGCCTGGACCTTGTCACCGGCGGCCTTGCCTTCCAGCTCCTTTTCCAGGCCCGGGACAATCTGGCCTTGTCCGTGCAGGTAGGCCAGCGGCTCGCGGCCTTCGGAGCTGTCGATCTTCTCGCCAGCATCGTTGGTCAGGGTGTAGTGGATGGCCACCACGGCGTTCTGCGCGACTTGCATGGGCTTTGCCCTCTTAATACATGAACTTTTAAGGGTAACGCGGAATATCGCTCCACGTCAGGTCCACCCGCCGGACACGCGGTTTCCGGCGGGTGGGTGTCCACCAGGTCAGGCGGCCTTCTGCAATAGCAGTCGGTTCAACCGGGCGACGAACCCGCTCGGGTCCTCCAGCTGCCCGCCCTCGGCCAGCAGGGACTGCTCGAACAGCAAGGAGGCCAGGTCGTTGAAGTCGTCGCCTTCCGCGGCCTTGAGGCGTGCGACCAGCGGATGGCCCGGGTTGACCTCCAGCACCGGTTTGCCGGAGAAGGTCTCCTGGCCGGCCTGCTTGAGCAGTTCCTGCAGGTACAGGGCCATCTCGTGCTCGCCGAGCACGATACAGGCCGGGGACTCCACCAACCGCCGCGAGGGCCGCACGCTCTCCACGCGTTCGCCCAGGGCCTGCTGCAGTCGTTCCGGCAGATCGCCCAGGTCGCCCTCCGCGGCTTGTTCGCCGGTCTCGTCCTTCTGCTCGACGTCCTCGCCGATGATCTTGTCCAGGTCCAGGTCACCCTTGGCAACATTCTTGATGGGCTTGCCGTCGAACTCGCGCAGGTGGGACAGCAGCCACTCGTCGACCCGGTCCGACAGCAACAGGACCTCGATCCCGTGCTTGCGGAAGATCTCCAGGTGCGGGCTGTTGCGCGCGGCGGAGGCATTGTCGGCAGTGATCACGTAGATCGCCTCCTGGCCCTCCTTCATGCGCTCGAGGTAATCCGCCAGCGCGACGTTCTGGGTGTCGTCGCTGTTATGGGTGCTGGCAAAGCGCAGCAACTTGGCGATCGCCTCCAGGTTGGCGAAATCCTCGCCCGGGCCCTCCTTCAGCACCCGCCCGAAGTTCTGCCAGATCTCGGCGTACGCCTCGGGCTCGTTCTTGGCGATGCTTTCCAGCAGCCCCAGGATCTTCTTCACCGAACCGGAGCGGATCGAGTCCACCAGGCGGTTGTCCTGCAGGATCTCGCGCGAGACGTTCAGCGGCAGGTCCGCCGAGTCCACCACCCCGCGCACGAAACGCAGGTAGTTGGGCAGCAGCTTGTCCGCGTCGTCCATGATGAACACCCGCTTCACGTAGAGCTTTACACCGTGGCGGGCATCGCGATCCCAAAGGTCGAACGGCGCGCGCTTCGGGATGTAGAACAGCGTGGTGTATTCCTGCCGGCCCTCCACGTGGTTGTGGGTCCAGGCGGCCGGATCCTCGAAGTCGTGCGCGACGTGCTTGTAGAACTCCCGGTATTCCTCGTCGCTGATCTCGCTCTTCGAGCGGGTCCACAGCGCGCTGGCACGGTTCACGGTCTCCCAGTCGTCGGTAGGGTTGCCCTCCTCGTCCTGCTTGCGCATGCGGATCGGGAACGCCACATGGTCCGAGTAGCGCCCGATAATGTGGCGCAGACGCACGGGCTCGAGAAACTCGCCAGCGTCTTCCTTCAGGGTCAGGGTGATCTCGGTCCCGGCCTCGGTGCGCTCGCATGGGGCAATGGTGTATTCACCATCGCCACGCGACTCCCAGCGGGTACCCGCATCCTGTTCGCTGCCGGCGCGGCGCGTCTCCAGGCGCACGTGGTCGGCGACGATGAACGACGAGTAGAAACCCACCCCGAACTGACCAATCAGCTGGGAATCCTTTTTCTGGTCGCCAGTCAGCTTCTCTAGAAACGCCTTGGTACCCGAGCGTGCGATGGTGCCGATGTGTTCGACCACCTCGTCACGTGACATGCCGATGCCGTTGTCGCGCACCGTAACGGTCCGCGCCTCCGCGTCCACCTCGACGTCAATCACCAGCTCCGCCGGCTGCGGGATCGCGTCCGGCTGGGCCAGGGCCTCGAAACGCAGCTTGTCACAGGCATCGGCGCCGTTGGAGATCAACTCACGCAGGAAGATCTCGCGATTGGAATAAAGCGAGTGGATCATCAGCTGCAGAAGCTGGCTGACCTCGGTCTCGAAGCGGCGAGTTTCGGTGCTGGGTTCGGTCTGGGTTTCGGTCATGGCGTGCGTGTCCCTTGATTGTTCTCGACACGTCGTAAGGTAGGGTCGCCTGTCCCGTTTTCAAGGACCGCGGCCTGGTAAAGTCCGCCCGCTCCTTCCGGATCCAGCAGTGCCCAGACCGGCGCGAGCAGCTCCGGAAGCTGCTCCTCCAGCTGCCACGGCGGACGCAGCACCAGCATCCCGGAGCCCGCCAACCCGAGGTGGCGCTCCGGGTCGGCGGCGATACGCAACTCGCTGACCAGCCAGGGATCGCCCAGCTCGGCGCGTAACTGTTCGCGCATCGGGTGATCCGGCCGGCCTGCGAGAATGGGGTACCAGACCAGGATGATCCCGGTGTTCCAGCGCCGACGGATGGTCGCCACCATCTCCGCCACCTCGCGATACTCCGACTTGCGCTCGTAGGACGGGTCCAGCAGGACCAGACCGCGGCGTGGCTCCGGCGGAAACAGCGCTCGCGCGGCCTCGCGCGCGTCACGCTTGTGCACATGGCAGCGTGCATCGCCGGCGAGGCGCGTCTGCAGCCGATCATAGGTCTCCGGATGGAGTTCGCACGCGATCAGGCGATCGCGTTCGCGCAACCGCGCCTGAATCAGCAACGGGGACCCCGGATATTCGGTAAGGCGCGGGGGCTTCGGCTGCATCCCCCGCAGCGTCTGCAGGAACGTGCGGCCCGCGGATGGCCAGACCGCATCCGCAGACCACAGGCGTGCGATACCGGAGGTGGCCTCGTCGGTCTTGCGTGCCCGCGCGCTGGTCAGGTCGTAGCCCCCGGCGCCGGCGTGCAGGTCCACGGCCACGAAGGGTTTCTCGCGCCCGCGCAGCGATTCCAGAACCTGCCAAAGGACCAGGTGCTTGTGGACGTCGGCAAAATTGCCGGCGTGGTAGTCATGTTGGTAGCTGAGCATGCGTCCCTCAAACAAAAAGCCACCGCGAGGGTACCCGCGGTGGCTCAAGAAGGGCAGCCCGGAAGGACCGCCCTCGACCGTGTGAACGGCTTACTGGTTGACCGGCGAGTCCGGATCCAGAAGATACGCCATGACGTGCGCAATCTGTTCCTCGCTGAGGAAGTTGTTGCGTCCGAACCGCGGCATCTTGGTGCACGGGAAGTACTGGTGGGGGTTGGATACCACCTGGTGCACGTAATTCACCACCGAACTGTCATTACCGCGGGTGGCCCCATACCCGGCCAGGCTCGGGCCCAGGGTGCCGTAAAGCTCCTCGGCCGGATCCATCTGATGGCAGGCGTAACAATTACCGCCTGCCTCGCGGGTACCATGGTCATCGTTTCGATGACCGATACGGTAGCCATACCCGGAGCGCGCCAACTCGGCGCCACGGCGCCAGTTGCCCAGGCGCGGACCACCCGGCGGCTCCTCGTAGCTTTCGCGGGCCATGGCGATCACCTCGCCTGCGGTCCCGGAATCCGGATCGCCCTCGATCGAACAGGCGGCCTGAATGCCATCCTGCACCATGCGATCACGGGCCGACCCACCTTCCTGCGCCTCCTGCTCGAAACGATAACTGTCCGTTTCCAGCACGAGGTAATCTGCCAATTCGTCGGCGCTCATCGCCGTAATGTCGACCTCGCCACTGGTCTCGCCCATCCAGCCATCGCAACCCGCGATCAGCACCGTGGACGCCAGAACGGCCAAGCCCGCCCCAACTGTCTTGTTCCTAAGCATCCCTGATGTCTCCTCTTGCGTCGGCTATTGCCGCTTCTTGCCGATCATCGTGCCGGCGTCTTCCAGGCGTAGGCCCGGCTGCCTCCAGGCCCGATGGAGAACAGGTCCCGGATCAACGGCCCATGGCCGCAAAGTAGATAGACCCATGCGCGGGTCCGTCAGGAAAAACCACCGCGAGCCCTCCCGCGGTGGTTCAAAAAAGGGCAGCCCCGGAAGGCTGCCCTAGAACCAGCGTGTGGCTTACTGGTTGTTGACCGGCGACTCCGGATCCAGCAGGTAAGCCATGATATGGCTGATCTGCTCGTCGCTCAGGAGCTGGTGACGGTCGGAGTTGAACCGCGGCATATGGGTGCACGGGAAGTACTGGTGAGGATTGGAAATCACCTCGTGCACGTAGTTCAGCACCGCTTCGCTGGTACCACGGTTGGCACCGTAGTTCTGTAGGCTCGGGCCGATGTTCCCCTGGACGGAAACCCGCGGGTCGAACACGTGGCAGTTGTAGCAGTTGCCGCCCGCCTCACGCTGACTGTGGTTGTCCGTGTTGTGACCCTGGCGGTAGCCATAACCGGAATTCGCCAGTTCGGCACCCTTGCGCCAGTCACCCAGCTCCACGCCGCCTTCCGGACGCTCGTAGCCGGCACGCGCCATGGCCACGACGCGGCCGGCGGTTTCGCCATCCGGATCGCCTTCCATGGAGCAGGCCTTCTGCAGCTCGTCCTGGGTCATGCGATCACGCCAGGAACCGCCTTCCTGCATCTCCTGGTCACGGAAGCTGTCCGTTTCGAAGATGAGATGCTCGGCCAGCTCGTCAGCGCTCATCGCGGTGATATCGACATCCGAACCCTTGCTTCCATCGGCAACGGCGCAACCAGCGGCGAGGGCGACGGATGCGAACGCGGCCATGCCGGCCGCAACAGCATTCTTTTTAAACATACTTGGTGTCTCCTATTGCGTCCGTAGATTACCGCTTCAGGTCGGGCAGGATGGCCGGTTCGCCACGCGCCGCATCGTTCCAGAACGAGATCAGGGCGGTGTTGACCGGGGTATCGTGCTTGATACCAGCGTGGCGCATCTGCCACACGCAACCACGGATACGGTGGTTCTGGCTACGCACGTTGTCGTGACCGGCGCGGTGGGCGGGCCAGGAAACAGCCTTGGTCCATTCCTGCCCATTGCGCATCTCGGGCAGCACGGAGGCACGGATCTGCTTGCCGGAATCGCCATGGCAGCTGGCGCAGTTGAAGTCCATCGCGCCACCGCGGCGGAAGAACAGCTTTTCGCCCGCATCGCGCATGGCCTGCTCTTCCGGGTGATCCAGCGGCGGATTCCACGCCATACCGGAGGACTGGTGGGCAATGTAGGTGGTCAGCTTCATGATGTCGGAGCCGCTGCCGTGACGCTGGCCGACGGCGGCATCATCGCTGGTAAAGCCCTGCAGCTCCTTCATGCAGTGCACCAGGCGCATTTCGAAGTCCATCACCTTGCCGGCGTCTTCGAAGTAGCGCGGCAGCTCGACATAGGCGCCGTCCAGCTCGCCCGGCCCCTTGCCGAAGTCGCAGCCTTCCAGGGAGACGTTGTTCGGGCCGCGCTGGGCGTAGAACAGGTCCTCGCCTTCCTCGACCAGCCACAGGGCCGGGTTGTCCGGCATCATCATGATGTTCATTTCACTCTGATGCAGGTAGGCGGAATCGGGGTTGTTCTGCAGCAGGTTCTGCAGGACATCATTGGGGTCTTGCCATTCGCCGGCCTGAGCCGCAGCCCCAACAGCCATTGCTACGGGCAACGCAAGCAATGCTTTCTTGAACATGGAAACCTCCATCACACGGGTTTTTTTTCGATTGAGCCCGGGACTGATCTGGCCCGGACCTGTGTAGCAGAGTGCTGAACCCGAGTCCGTGCTGTCAACACAAAAGACTATATTAGCGTTTGCTAAAAGGCTGTTTTGCAACGGTTCTTGGGGATCAACACCGAGGGGCAGACGATGGTTTCCCCTTTATTATTCCCCCCCCTTTCCAGATTTTTTTCGGGCGCAGTTCTGGCGCGCCCTGAGCGACAAACCCCTGATGTCGCGTGCGAATATCCGAGAACCATGGCCAACCCGAGCACGGCGGGCTAACGCAGCCTCCACGGAATAGCGGGCTAGAAAGAGAAAAGCACCCAACGCAGGTGCGAGTACGGGGAGGGAGCGGAGAGCTGCGAACAAACCGCCCGAGGGTCAATCGCGACCCAGAACACCCTCATGGACCAGCAGCAGGCGTTTCACCTGGGCCAGCTCTCCAACCTGATCGCCGGCGTAACCGCCGACATCGCTGGAGGTGCGAAAACGCGAGGACACCACGCGGTGGCAGGGGATGAACAAGGGCCAGGGGTTGGCGCGACAGGCCTGCCCCACCGCACGGGGCGCAGAACCCACGCGGGTCGCGATCTCGGAGTAAGTGCGCACCTCGCCCACCGGGATCTCCGACAAGGCGGCCCACACCCGGCGCGCATGGGCGCTACCGGGGGGTACAGCCGACGTCGGGCGCCAGGCCGTGGCGTCACGACCGTAGCGTTCCGGGTCAAAGCGCGGCGCCTGGAGATCCGCGCTCGGGATATCCACCAACGGCACCAGATCCTGGGGATCGTCCGGATCCTGCCAGTCGCAGGCCAGGACTTCGCCATCGGCGGATTCCAGCCACACAAAAGCCAGCGCGACTCCAGGGAGGAGGCAGCGCTGGCTTCGGGTCATCGGACCTGCCGACATCGAATAGTGAAACGCCAGGGGTGGCAGGGGTTCGGCCATGCGCCGAACCCCGTCCGGTCGCGTTACTTCGCGGCCTTGACGTCTTCCTTGATGCGGGCGGCCTTGCCGGTCCGGTCGCGCAGGTAGTACAGCTTGGAACGACGCACCTTGCCGCGGCGCTTCACCTTGATCTCGGCGATCTGCGGGCTGTGGGTCTGGAAGGTACGCTCCACGCCGTTGCCGTAGGAGACCTTGCGCAGGGTGAAGGCGGAGTTGAGGCCGCGGTTGCGCACGGCGATCACCGCGCCCTCGAAGGCCTGCAGACGCTCGCGGTCGCCTTCGCGAACCTTGACCTGCACCACCAAGGTATCGCCGGGCCCGAAGGCGGGCACATCCGACTTCATCTGCTCGGCTTCCAGTTCCTGAATGACGTTATTCATTGCTCGACCTCAATCATCGCTTTCGGTGCGCGAGCCGCCGGTATGGCCACTCGCACGGTATTCGTCCAACAGGGCCGCATCTTCGGCCCCGAGTTCCAGCCGGGCCAGCAGGTCCGGCCGCCGGGCCCAGGTCCTGCCCAGTGCCTCGCGGCGGCGCCAGCGCCGGATCGCGCCATGATCGCCCCCCTTCAGGACCGGCGGCACGGTACGCCCGGCGACCGTCTCCGGGCGCGTGTAGTGCGGGCAATCCAGAAGCCCCGCACTGAACGAGTCCTGCTCGGCCGAGTCCGCATGCCCCAGAACCCCCGGCAGCAGGCGGGCACAGCCATCGATCACCGCCATCGCCGCAAGTTCGCCGCCCGAGAGCACGAAGTCGCCCAGCGACCACTCCGCGTCGACCTGCGCCTCGATAAAGCGCTCGTCGATACCCTCGTAGCGCCCGCAGACCAGGGCGACCCGCGGCCGCCCGGCCAGTTCACGCAGCATCGCCTGCCGGATCGGCTGCCCCTGCGGGGTCAGTGCGATCACGTACGGCGTGGCTTCGGCATCCGCCCGCGCCGCATTCAGCGCGGACGCCAGCGGCGCGTATTGCATCACCATGCCGGGACCCCCGCCATATGGCCGGTCGTCCACTGCCTGGTGAACACCGGCGCCCCAGGCACGCGGATTCCAGTATCTCAGTTCCAGCTGACCGCGCTCCACGGCCCGCCCGGTCACTCCGGATTCGCCAACCGCTGCGACCAGCTCCGGAAACAGCGAGATGACGTCGAAACGCATCCGCGCCGCTTCAGAATTCCGGGTCCCAGTCGACCCGCACGCGGCGGGCCTCCAGATCCACGTCCAGCACGTACTGGTCGCGAACCCAGGGGATCAGGCGTTCCCGATCCCCCTGGACTACCAGCACGTCGTTGGCACCGGTCTCGATAAAACCCGAGATGGTTCCCAACACCGCGCCGTCGTTGTTCTCGACCGCCATGCCCAGAAGATCGGCCCAGTAGTAGGCGCCATCCTCGGCCGGTGGCAACCAGGCCCGCTCGATCGCGAGTTCGGCACCAATCAATCGGTGCGCCCCATCGCGATCCGCGGCTTCGCGAAACTTCATCACGACGCCTTGGCCATGGCCGCGGCCGCCCTCGACGTCAACCAGGCGCCAATCACTCCCGTGCTGCATCCACAGCTGCGGGAATTCGGTGATCGCGGCGCGCGGCGCGGTCTCGGAAAAGACCCGCACCCAACCCTTGACGCCATAGACCCCGGACACACGCCCGACGCGGATACGCTCATCCGCCTCATTCATGACCGCCGCCAAGCGTCAGTACAACGGCCGGGCGCCCTCAGGCCGCCGCGGACTGCTGCTGCTTGCGGTAACCCTTGACCAGGTGATTCACACGCTCGGACATGCCGGCGCCGTGACCCAGCCAGTGGTCCACGCGCTCCAGATCGATGCGCAGCGGTTCTTCCTGACCGCGGGCCACCGGGTTGAAGAAACCGATCTGCTCCTTGTAGCCGCTATCGCGACGAGCGCGGGAATCGGTAACCACGATCGAATAAAACGGGCGCTTCTTGGCGCCGCGGCGTAGCAGGCGAATCGTAACCATGTAGTGTTGAACCCCGTGAGTCCGTTTTCTCGAGAAAACGCGCGATTATAACGAATTCGACCGACAACACAAGGGAGAGCTCAGGTCTCCCTTGTGCGCCAGGCCGCCGCTCGCGCGTGCTTTAGGTGGTTTCTGCTAGCGAAACGGCATCCCGCCGCCGGGGCCACCCATGCCCCCCATGCCGCCCATCTTGCTCCCCAGGGCCCGCATCATCTTCGATGCGCCGCCCTTGGAGAATTTCTTCATCGCCTTGCTCATTTGGGTGTGTTGCTTGAGCAGACGATTCACATCCTGAATCTGGGTGCCGGAACCGGCGGCAATACGGCGCTTGCGCGAGCCCTTGATCACCTCCGGGTGACGGCGCTCGCGCTCGGTCATCGACGAGATCACCGCCATCATGCGACCGATCTCCTTGTCGTTGGCCTGATTCTTCACCGCATCCGGCAGCTTGCCGCCGCCGGGGAGCTTCTCGAGCATGGAGCTCATGCCGCCCATCTTCTGCATCTGGCCCAGCTGGTCGCGCAGGTCGTTCAGGTCGAAGCCGCGCCCCTTCTTCAGCTTGCGGGTCAGCTTCTCGGCCTGATCCTGGTCGACCTGGCGACTGGCCTCCTCGACCAGCGACAGCACGTCGCCCTTGCCGAGGATGCGCGAGGCGATGCGCTCGGGGTGGAACGGCTCCAGGGCATCCGGGCGTTCGCCCATGCCAATGAACTTGATCGGCACGCCGGTGATCTGGCGCACCGAGAGGGCCGCACCCCCACGGGCATCGCCGTCCGCCTTGGTGAGCACCACGCCGGTCAGCGGCAGCGCCTCGCCGAAGGCGCGTGCGGTGTTCGCCGCATCCTGCCCGGTCATGGAATCGACCACGAACAGGGTCTCGATCGGGTCGATCGCCTGATGCAGGGCCTGGACCTCGGCCATCATGTCCTCGTCGACATGCAGGCGGCCCGCGGTATCCACCAGCAGGACCTCGATGCCCTCGCGGCGGGCGCGGGCGACCGCATCCCTGGCGATCGCCTCGGGCTTCTGGCTGGTGTCACTGGGATAGAACGTGACTTCGACCTGGCCGGCCAGGGTCTCCAACTGCTGGATTGCCGCCGGGCGATAGACGTCACAGCTGACCACTGCGACCTTTTTCTTCTCGCGCTCGCGCAACAGGCGCGCGAGCTTGCCGATGCTCGTGGTCTTGCCGGCACCCTGGAGGCCGGCCACCAGCACCACGGCGGGCGGCTGCTGCGCCAGGTTCAGCGTGGCATTCTCGCCACCCATGGTCGCGATCAGTTCGTCATGGACGACCTTGATCAGGGCCTGGCCGGGGGTCAGGCTGCCGATGACCTCCTTGCCCAGCGCCTTTTCCTTGACGTCCTTGATGAACTCGCGCACCACCGGCAGGGCCACGTCGGCCTCCAGCAGCGCCATGCGCACCTCGCGCATGGCCTCCTGGACATTATCCTCCGTGAGCCGCGCCTGACCCTTCAGGCGCTTCATGGTCTCCTGCAGGCGGCTGGAAAGGCCGTCGAACATCACGCGTCCTCGTCTGAATCAGCGGTGGTCGGCGCACATCCACCGACCACGGGACCGCACAGTATACCGCTCTCGCGCTCCGGGATGCAGGCCCACCGCCGGGCAACGGGTCGAGAGATCACAGCGGGGCACCCGAACTGGCGCCGGAACAGCCGTCACGATGTGCAATCCGCCCGCGGAGCGGCGATAATCCGGCGTCATGATCATTGCCATCGGACTCCTCGCCGTCGCGCTGTATCTCGTCACCGCGGGCTACCTGGTTGTCACCGCCCGCCGGCAGCCGCTGACACAGGGCCAGCCGCGGGCGCCCCTGGCCCTGTGGGGGCTCGCGCTGCTCGCCCACCTGGGCGCTCTGCTGCCGATGGTGCTGACCGATACGGGACTCAACCTGTGCCTGGGCAATGCGCTGTCGGCCTCGCTGTGGCTGGTGGCCGCACTGCTGTGGCTCACGAGCTGGCGCCACCCCCTGGCCATCCTCGGGGTCGTGATCCTGCCGCTGACCGCGCTGGCCGCCCTCACCGCTCTGCTGTGTGACGGCGATACGCGCTATACCACCTCGGCCGGGATCGATCTGCACATCCTGTTCTCGGCACTGGGCTGGGCGTTCCTCGCGCTGTCCACCGCACAGGCGGCGGTGATGGCCGCCCAGCACCGGGCCCTGCACAACCATCACGCCTCGGGCTTCGTGCGTGCCCTGCCGCCGTTGTTCTCGATGGAGGTGTGGCTGTTCCGGATGATCTTCATCGGCTGGCTGTTCCTCGGGCTCAGCCTGCTGTCCGGGTTCCTGTTCGTGGACAACCTGTTTGCCCAGCACCTGGTCCACAAGACCACACTGTCGATCCTGGCCTGGCTGATCTTCTCCACCCTGCTGATTGGCCGCTGGCGTCTTGGCTGGCGCGGCACCCGCGCGCTGGCCTGGACCACCGGCGGCTTTGTCGTGCTGGTGCTGGCCTATTTCGGCTCCAAGCTGGTACTGGAAGTCATCCTCGGACGCATCTGAACGCGGTAACCACGGCTTGACACCCCCGCGGGCCTTGCCTGAAATGATCCCGAGCATGCAGCCCCGCCCGTCCGCCCACCCCTGACCGCAGGCCGCACCCTTGCAAGAGATCCCGCTGTACGTCCTGTTCGGCGCCCTGGTGGTGCTGTTCCTGCTGTCGGCGTTCTTCTCCGGCTCGGAGACGGCGTTGATGGCGTTGAACCGCTATCGCATGCGCCACCGCGCGCAGACCGGCCATCGCGGCGCCCAGCGCGCCGCGCGGCTGCTGGAGAAACCGGATCGACTGATCGGACTGATCCTGCTGGGCAATAATTTCGTCAACATCATGATCGCGCAGATCGCCACCTTCATCGGGTGGCGCCTGTTCGGCGATACCGGCGTGGCCATCGCCACCGGCGTGCTGACCCTGACCCTGCTGATCTTCGCCGAGACCGCACCGAAGACCCTCGCCGCGCTGCACAGCGAACGCGTGGCCTACCCCGCCGCCTGGGTCTACTCTGGACTGATCAAGGTGATGTGGCCGGTGGTCTGGATGATCAACCTGATGGCGAACGGCGTGCTGCGCCTGTTCGGCGTCCATATGAATGCCGACCAGCGCGCCGCACTGAACACCGATGAACTCCGCAGCGTGGTCTCCGAGGCCGGCGCGCTGATCCCGGCCAACCACCAGCGCATGCTGCTGAACCTGCTGGATCTGGAGCGCACCACGGTCGAGGACATCATGATCCCGCGCAACGAGATTGTGGTGATCGACCTGAACGAACCCTGGAACGAGGTCGAGGACCAACTGATCCACGGCAGCTTCACCCGCCTGCCGGTGGTGGAGGGCGAGCTGGACCACATCGTCGGCTTCGTCCATCGCCGCGACGTCCTGCCACTGGTCGAACGTGACGCGTTCGGCCCCGACGACCTGCGTCAGGTCCTGACCCCGCCCTACTTCATTCCCGAAGGTACGGCGCTCAACCGCCAGCTGATCAACTTCCAGCAACAGAAGAAGCGGATCGGCCTGGTGGTGGACGAGTACGGTGATATCGAGGGGCTGATCACGCTGGAGGACCTGCTGGAGGAGATCGTCGGCGAGTTCACCACCGACTCCCCGGCGATGAGCGACGACCTCCTGCGTCAGGACGACGGCTCGGTCATGGTCGACGGCGGCATTCATCTGCGTGAACTGAACCGGGCCCTGGGCCTGGACCTGCCACAGGACGGCCCGAAGACCCTCAGCGGCCTGATCGTCGAACACCTGGAGAGCATCCCCGAAGCGCCCGTGAGCGTGAAAATCAACGGCGTGGTGATGGACATCGCCCAGATCAAGAACAACACCATCCGCACCGTGCGCGTGGTCGCGCCCGACCTGCCGGAAGCCCCACCGCAGAAGGCCCCCTGATGGCAAAGAGCAAGACCCAGTACGTATGCCAGTCCTGCGGCGCGATCAGCCCCAAGTGGGCCGGCCAGTGCGGCGACTGCGGCGCCTGGAACACCCTGGAGGAGGCCGCTCCGGCGGCCAGCGCCGGCCCGCGCGGCGGGTACGCCGGCGCGGTCGCCGGCATTACCCGCCTGGGCGAGGTCGAGCTGGCCGAGGTACCGCGCACCAGCACCGGGTTGTCGGAGCTGGATCGCGCCCTGGGGGGCGGCCTGGTCCACGGGTCGGTGGTGCTGCTGGGCGGCGACCCGGGCATCGGCAAGTCCACCCTGCTGCTGCAGACCCTGGACATGCTGCCCATCGGCGACACGCTCTACGTGACCGGCGAGGAATCGGCCCAGCAGATCGGCATGCGCGCCCGGCGCCTGGGCCTGGAGGTCGACGGGCTGCGCCTGCTGACCGAGACCCAGGTCGAGAACGTGATCGCCACCTGCGAACGCGAGCGCCCGCGCGTACTGGTAATCGACTCCATCCAGACGCTCTACACCGCTGCGCTGCAGTCCGCCCCCGGCTCGGTCGGCCAGGTGCGCGAAAGCGCCGCGGCCCTGGTGCGCATGGCCAAGCAGCGCGGCATCACCGTGATCCTGGTCGGGCACGTGACCAAGGACGGCCAGCTCGCCGGGCCACGCGTGCTGGAACACATGGTCGATACGGTGCTCTATTTCGAGGGCGACCCGGACGGGCGCTATCGCATGCTGCGCGCGGTGAAGAACCGCTTCGGCGCGGTGAATGAGCTGGGCGTGTTCGCCATGCTGGAGAACGGCTTGAAGGCCGTCTCCAACCCGTCCGCGATCTTCCTGTCACGTCACCAGGGGCCGGTGCCCGGCAGCGTCGTCATGGTTACCCGCGAGGGCACGCGCCCGTTGCTGGTCGAGGTGCAGGCGCTGGTCGCCGAGAGCCATGCCTCGCAGCCGCGGCGGATCACCGTCGGGCTGGAGCAGAACCGCCTGACCATGCTCCTGGCCGTACTGCATCGCCACGGCGGCGTGGCCCTGTTCGACCAGGACGTCTTCATCAACGTGGTAGGCGGCGTGCGCGTAACCGAGACTGCCGCCGACCTGCCGATGCTGGCGGCCGCGCTCTCCAGCTTCCGTGATCGCGCCCTGCCGCAGGAGCTGCTGGCGTTCGGCGAGGTCGGCCTGGCCGGCGAGATCCGCCCGGTCCCGAACGGCGAGGAACGCCTGCGCGAAGCGGCCAAGCATGGCTACACCCGCGCCATCGCGCCGGCCGCCAACGCCCCGCGCAAGCCGATCAAGGGGATGGAAGTCATTCCCGTCGCGCGCCTCTCCGAAGTCCTCGACGCCCTGTAGCGTCGTCTCCTGCCGCGCGCCCAGGTCGGGCCAGGTTCATCGCTCGGTGTTTACGTACTTTCGACCGGCCGCCTGCCTTGTTGTGGCTGGCCATGGTTCATCGTCCGGTGTTTACGGTGGCTCCGGTCCACCGCCTGCCAGGCGCTCTCTCGCGAGCGCACCGCGAGGTACTTCTTTGCTCGTGCAAAGAAGTACCCAAGAAACACGCCCGACTGCCGCGACCCCAGCCCGCTGCGCGGGCCGGGGTTTCCCTCGCTCCGAGGCTTTTCGCGGGCGGCGCTGAACTCGCTACGCCTTCGGCTCCGCTCAGACATCCAGCGCCTTTTCTCCCGCGAAAAGCCTCTCCACTCGGCGCGACGACAACGGGGAGGTAGGTCAAAACAACAGCTTTCCCGACGTTGTTGCCAGTGGATGATGGCTAGGTCTTCGGACATCTTCGGCACGCTCGGCCTTTGGCCGTTGCGTGCCGCGCCCGCGCGGCGGGCGCCGGGGGCTTTCGAGCGGCGATGCCTATGGTTAGGCGGAAGCGTCGGGATGCGGTCGGTTTTGACCTTCGCCTCCCGTATGGAGCCCCTTGCAGAAGGGTTCTCGGGCCGGGAGAAGGCGCTGGATGTCTGAGCGGAGCCGCAGGCGCAGCGAGTTCAGCGCCGCCGGCCCGAGGGCCCTGGAGCAAGGTTCCCGGGCGGAATCCGGGTGTCCTTCTTTGGGTCCTTTCTTGGACAAGCAAGAAAGGACCTCGCGGTGCGCTCGCGAGAGAGCGC
>LFIK01002127.1_pt1 | contig 15951 bp, 13 predicted proteins | sample 643401 | NCBI WGS metagenome assembly LFIK01 (sample SAMN03777447, study PRJNA286221) | soda lake metagenome | biome: soda lake; feature: Kulunda steppe; material: water; isolation source: sample T5-Br brine of Lake Tanatar-5 | place: Russia: Kulunda steppe | collected 2010-07
CTCGGCGGTCAGCTGGTTTACGAGCATGCGGTCGGTGTTGACCTGGAAGAGGCTGCCGACAACCAGCGTCGGGCGCGACTGTCCTGACCACCACGGCCGCCCTCAGCCCAGCTCCGGCTTGGCCAGCACCAGCGCGGTGATCAGCAGCATGAGCACGCCGCAACCGACCAGCAATGCCAGCGCCTGCTGTGCGGCTCTGCGACGATGCCCCGCCTCCAGCCCGATGACGACAGCTCCCAGCAGGCAATGGCCCGCTACCAGCAGGGACACCAGCGCCAGCTTGAGCGACAGCCACACGTCCACGTTACGATCGAGCAGGAACACCGCCGTACCAGCAGCAATGGCCCAGAGCGCGGCCGGCGTGACCAGCATCACGAAGCACCAGCGAGACAGGGACCGATAACCCGGTGGCGGCGAAGCCATCCGCGCCGGAGCGCGTGCTTCCGCCCGAATCAGTACCGGCAGATAGACCAGACCCGCCGCCCACAACAGCAGACCACACACGTGCAGCGCCAGCGCCAGCGTCATCCGTACACCCACAAGAACAGTAGCCTGCCGATCACACCAGCAAGGAACAGCGTGGGAATGGACCAGCGATGAAACTCGAGCCAGAGGCCCGGCCCTCCGGCGAGCCCTTCGGCGAGCCGCAAGGCGATCAGGTTTGCCAGCGAGCCCAGCACGAAACCGAATCCCCCCACGTTCACGCCCCAGGCCAGCGCCTTCCAGTCGGTTGCCCAGCTGCCGGGAAAGATCCTTGCCGGCACGTTCAACCCCCGAGAACAACAGCTCCGTCACCAGATAGTCCGAAGTCGCACCGGTGAGCAGCACGTTGGCATAGCGAGTCAGTACAGGCAAATCCAGCCGGTGCCAACATTGCCTGCAGCAGTCACTTGGGGTATCAAGGCAACCCCACTACCTGGCCGCGCCCACGGGAGAATCCGGATGTCGCTGCGCAGCACGCTGAAAATGCTATCACCCCGCCGGCAACGAAATCTGCTCGGCATGCTGGCAATGGTGCTGGTGGCCGGCGGCTGCGCCACGCCGCCCCGGGAGGTCGCCATGGCCGACCCCTCGCCACCGCGACTGGTTCAGGATGACAAGGGCGAAATCATCTGGGACAACCCGTACGCCTTCCAGCCCATCCCGCGCGCCCTGCGCCCGGCCGGCAACAAGGCCTGCCGCGCAGCCGACGCGGGCATTGCCGCCGGCTACCACCCCTATGCGCGCGACCTGCAGGGCCAGCAGATTGCGGGCGGGGGCTACTTCTGCATTTCCCGCGCCGAGATCTGGCCGATCCGGACCACGGCGGCCAGCCAGACCAGTGCCGCCGACAACCCCACCAGTGTGCCGGCAGCCAGTCCCAGGGTACCGTAAGCCCAGGACACGGCCAGCACGTACACGACCAGAGCGCCGATGCCCGCCGGGTAGTGGCGGATCATGGTGCGGGCCGGTCCGGCGCCCCAGACCAGGTGAATCAACATGACGCCTGGCAGGAAGGTCATCGGGAACGCCGCCATGATGCCGCTCCAGCTGGCAGGCACCCGGTGAGCCAGCCAGGTGATCAGCAGTACCAGCCCTCCGGCAATCAGCGCCCTGAAGGCAACCACCTGCCAGACCGTCCTGCGGGTGGGTCGCACTGGCTGCTCCGGGATCGAGCGCAGCAGCAGGTGCGCCGCCAACGCCACGGCCACAACCAGCAGCAGGCCGGCAAGGAGACCCGGCGCGAGCAGGGCCAGCGGCGCTGCCGCAGCCAGCCAGACCAGCAGCCCGCATGCCAGCGCAACCAGCACTGACCCAAGCCCCTGTCCGCGTGCAGCCAGCGCATACCCGGACATCAGCAGCAGCGCCACGGCCAGGCCCGACAGCGCATGACCGGCAGCCTCTGCTGCAACCTCGGGCGAAAGCTCCATGCCGATGAACAGCAACGCCAGCGCCGTGCCCAGCGGAAAGCCGCCGAACAAACCCGCCAGCCGCGGATGCACGCGCTCGGCAAGCCAGGCAAGCAGCAGCACCAGCACTACGGCCATCAGGAACTTGCCTGCCTGCCAGAACATGTCAATCCCCACATCGGACCCGCTCGGCCAGGTCAGCCGCCGGTCAGGTTCACAAACGCCGCCTGCAACACCTGCGGGGCCGACTGCGCGCTGGCTGTCAGCCATGGTGACCCGCCCAGGGCGTATCGCACTTCCACACTGTCGTGACCATCTCGGTGGTCGGGGGTATGGGATCACAGCCGTGGCCGTGCTCACAAATCAGGTCTCGATCCGCGAGCGCCCGAATGTGACAATCGTGGCTGTTGTGGATTCAGGCGATACTGGACACTGAAGTAGACGCTGAATCAGCTCGCGGAACGGCTCTGACAGAGCCCGGGGAGGACATCACTTGATCATTGAACCGGACATGCCGGCCAGATTTTCCGAGGATGGCGTGGTCTGCGTACCGCAGGCACTGTCTGACCGCACGCTCGAGCTGGCCCTGGAGGCCTACGACTGGAGCCTGACCCACCCCGGTCCCGGCGCGGCCGAGCTGCCCGCTCGCGGTAGCGGCAGCTTCTATCACGACCTGGCCAACCCTGCTGCGATGGCAGCCTATCGAGAACTGCTTGAATGCAGCGAGATCGGCACCCTGATCAGCACCCTCTGGGGCGGGGGCGCGGTCTGGTACATGTACGAGCAGATCTTTCGCAAGTCGGGCGGTTCCACCCGCCGCACCCCCTGGCACCAGGACACACCTTACCTGCCGGTTCAGGGAGCCAGCCTGGCGGTGATGTGGATCTCGTTCGATCCTGTTCCCGCCAGTCAGGCACTGGAATTCGTGCGCGCCTCCCATCGCGGCCCCCTGTACGACGGATCCCGATTCGATCCGGACGACGATACCGCGCCCATCTATGGCGACGGCAGCCTGCCGCGGTTGCCGGACATTGAAGCGGATCGCTCCCGCTGGGAGATCCTGTCATGGCCGACCGAGCCCGGCGACGTGATCGTGTTCCACCCTTCCGTGCTGCACGGAGGCGGAGCCACCGATGCCGGCTCCATCCGCCGGACGCTCAGCCTCAGGTTCTTCGGAGATGACGCGATCGTCGCCGCCCGTCCCGGGCAACAGGGCCCCGAGCACCACACCGCTGAACAGGAAGATCCGGACAGCCATCCACTGACACGGATGAGATCAGCGGCACCCGGAACGCCGTTCAGGCATCCGGGCTTTCCACTGATTCACGCCGATCCCGGCACCGCCACCTGAGCGCCGGTCCTACGGGATCGGCTGATAGCCACCCTTGCGCCCACCGGTCGCCACCGCAACCGCGTCATGGCCATGCAGGCTCTCGTAGTGATTGACGCGCAGCCAGAAGTCCTGCACGTCTGCATGCTGTGACAGCGCACCCTTGATTCGGCGCGCCGCGTCTTCGCAGAACATCAGGTTCTGTCCGTTGAGACGGGCAAACTCCTGCTCATCCTCGCGCTTGACGGCCGCCTGTACGGGTGTCTTCAGGACGCCCTCGATCAGGTCCACCATCTCGATGACGGGCAACTCGTCAAGATCATCATCCAGATGCAGCAACACCTCGGCCAGACTGCGCTGGCTGTGCGGCGTGGCAACGATGCCCTGCTCGCTTCCCAGCCAGTCCAGTACGGCCTCCGCGGACACACCGCCGTGACTGCCGAAATCCTCCTGGAATTTCTTCTGAATCAGCTGGCGTGCCAGCGCGGCGGAACAGGGACAGGTCGACGAGTAGGTCACACCCACGCGCAGCTCGACGCGAGGCCTGCCATCCACCAGCTGAGCACGGACACGGACGGGATAGCTGTTCCAGCCTTCATTATCACTCTTCAGCGCCCGGCGGCGAACGAAGTGGTCGAAACTGATTTCCAGCAAGGCTCGACTGGAAAGGTCATCGTGAGAGGCCTGCAGATCATGCAGCACCCGCTGCAGCGAGCGGACACTGAGGGCCTCGCCGGCGGCATACTGCTGCAGCAGCAGGTAGAGCCTGGACATGTGAATGCCCTTGGCATGGGGGTCGGCCAGGTCAACGTAGATCTGCGCCTGCCCATGCACCTGGATCACGCGCCCCGCTTCTCGCAGATGAAAGGGCTGGTGCACGTTGGCCATGCCGACCCAGTCGAGCGTGCCCTGGGGCTGACCCAGTGCCTGGTTGGCAATATCGGGCATCTGTCCGGACAGTTGAGGAATCTTGAGACTGTTCATGATCGCTACCGGCCTCCTTCTGACGGCTTTTGTCCGGCCCGGCCACCCAAATGATTGCGCCCGAACCAATATCTGTACAGCTTACACTTATACAAACCATGTACCAAGCATTATTTTATTCATTCTCAAGCGATCAAATCAAGCCCACCAATGTCCGCAAGGACAGTTCAGACAGCAGTACCAGGGGTGGACAGCAGATTCAGACGGCCCCTGCCAGGCCAGGCGGCTACCGAGACGGACTTCCCGGTAGCCAGGAGTCTCGCAGCCGCAAGAGCCTCGCGCAGAACGCGCAGTCAGTCGCGCGGGCACACCTCGAAGGCGTGGTGGTCAGCACCGACGGTACGACGAGCATATTCCGCCATGTTGTGCGGCCACTGGGTCACGACCCGTCCCGAAGGGGCACGATAGTAGCCACTGCAGGCAGCCTGCCAGACGTCGACTGCGGCAATCTCGTCCTGAAGGGCATGGTTGTACTGCTCCATCACCTCGGCCCGAACGTCTACCCAGGCCAGTCCCTCGGCATGCAGACGTCGCAGCTGGCGCAGAATGTAGTCCACCTGGTACTCGAGCATCTGGATGATCGAGCCGTTGTTGGTGTTGGGGCCGTAGAGCATGAACAGATTCGGCAATCCGCTGGTGGCGACACCCAGGTAGGCCTGCGCCCCATCTGCCCAGGCATCATTCAGAGATTGTCCATTACGGCCGGTCACATCGATGGCCGAGAGGTATTCGCCGGTATGAAAGCCGGTCGCCAGGATCAGGGTGTCGACTTCACGTTCACTGCCATCTGCTGCCAGGATCCGGCGGCCACGGATTGCATCGATGCCTGCCGTGATCAGATGCACGTGGGGTTCATTGAACACTGGATAGTAGACGTTGGACGCCAGTGGCCGCTTGCAGCCATAGGGATGGTCGGGCACCAGCCTGCGACGCACTTCCGGATCACGCACCACTTCCATGTTGCGCAGGCCGGCCTCTTCAGCCGCGCGCAGGGTGTCCGGATCGGAAAAGGTGATGAAGCCCTCCAGATTGGCGCGAATCTCCTCGCGCAGTGCCTCGACGGCTGCGGCATCAGTGCGGAATCGCTCCAGCTCCGCCTCCGTGAAGGGGGTATCTGCCTTCGGCAGCACCCAGTTAGCCGAGCGCTGGTAGATGTCCAGTCGACCCACCTTGTACGCGATCTCCGGAATGAACTGCACTGCGCTGGCCGCACTGCCGATCACCGCCACGCGTTCTCCCTCCAGCGCATGGCCATGGTCCCAGCGGGCAGAGTGAAAGCAGGTGCCTTCGAAGCTGTCCAGCCCGGGAATGTCAGGCCAGGCCGGCGTATTGAACATGCCCATGGCGCTGACCAGCACACGGCAACGCAGCCTGGCCCCATCCGCCAACCGGACCTCCCAATGCGCCCGGCTCTCGTCCCAGTGGGCAGCCACTACCTCCCGGTTGCACTGAACATAGCGCTCCACACCGAAGCGCGCCGCCACGCCCCGAACGTACTCGAGGATCTCCGCCTGTCCGGCAAAAGGCCGTGACCAGTCGGTCTTGGGCGCGAACGAGAAGGAGTAGAGATGGGACTGGACATCACATTCGGCGCCCGGGTAGCGATTGTGCCACCAGGTGCCACCGATGCCGGCGGCCTTTTCCAGGATGACGAAATCCCGGATGCCCGCTTCCTGCAATCGTATCCCCATGCACAGGCCACCCGGCCCGGCCCCGATGATGATCACCTCACGCACTGCGTCGTCCTGCACGCTGCCTCCCGCACCTGTCGATTGCTGTACTGTTCTGAGCCCTGAACGCTGCAGGCAGCGATGCCTGAACACGGATCATGGGCATGCTCGGCTGCGCGCCCGCCCTGCCCGGTCAGACACGCTCTGATGGTTGCGAAGACAGGGTACCACCGCCAGCCGCACGTCTGCCGGCATCCAGCCCGGCCAGCCTGTCCAGCTCCTGCGCTACCGCTTCGGGGCTGCGGGTATATCGGGCCAGCATCTGATAGAACGCTGGCACCACACCGAGCGTCAGGAAGGTGGCGAACAGCACCCCCGAGAAGACCACGATACCGATGGCTTCCCGGCTGGCAGCGCCGGCACCGGAACCGATGATGAGCGGTGTGACGCCGATGGCCGTCGAGATTGCGGTCATCACGATGGGCCGCAGCCGCAGGCGTGCGGCCTCGCGGATTGCCTGGTCGATGGTCCGACCCGCATCGCGCAGCTGATTGGCGAACTCGACGATCAGGATGCCGTTCTTGGCCGCCAGCCCGACCATCATCACGATCCCGATCTGACTGTAGATGTTGAGGGTCCCGCCGGCCATGAACAGCCCGAACAGGGCCCCGCCCACCGCCAGCGGCACCGTCGCCATGATGATCACCGGGTGCACGAAGCTCTCGAACTGGGCTGCCAGTACCAGGAACACCACCACCAGCGCCAGCGCAAAGGTCACCATCATCCCCGCACTGGACTCACGCAGTTCCCGCGCCTGGCCGCGATAGTCGATACGCGCCGTCTGCGGCAGTTCTTCCGCAGCCAGGGCCTCCATGTGGGCCATCGCCTCGCCCAGACTGTAGCCGGGTGCCAGGCTGGCAGAAATGGTCACGGCTCGCAGCCGATTGAAGCGATTCAGGGTTGCAGCCTCGCCGCGCTCGCTGAATTCCACCAGCGCCGACAGCGGGATCAGTTCGCCGGAGCGATCGGAACGCACGTAGATGTTGGAAATGTCGTCAGGCGTCTGCCGCTCTTCCGGCGAGGCCTGCAGGATGACGTCGTACTCCTCGCCCCGATCCAGGTAGGTCGTCACCTGCCGCGAACCCAGCATGGTCTCCAGGGTGCGGCCTATGGTGGCCACCGAAACGCCCAGGTCCGCGGCGCGATCCCGGTTGATGGCCAGCACCAGCTGCGGCTTCACTTCCTCGTAGTCGGAGTCCAGATTGAGCAGCCGTGGATTCTCTTCTTCGGCCCGGGACATGATGCGGTCACGCCACTCGGCGAGTTCGTCGTAGGTGTCACCCCCGATCACGAACTGCAGATCGGCGGAAAAGCCACGCTGTCCCAGGCCTGCGGGCTGGACCGGAAACGCCTGGGCGCCCGAGATCTGACTGATACGACCGAACGTCTCGCCGACGATCTCTGACGCTGAACGATCGCGTCGATCCCAGGTCTCCAGCGACACGATCGCGACGCCGTTGTTGACGTCGGTACCGGAGCCGAAGCGCGGCTGACTGGTCAGCACCCGGAAGGCTTCGCGACTTTCCAGCAGCGGCAGCAGGGCCTCTTCAACCTGCCGCATCTGGCGCTGGGTATACTCGAAGCTGGCACCTTCGGGCGCGTTGAGCATGACAAAGAAGCTCGAGCGGTCTTCCTGGGGCGCATACTCGGACGGCAGCATGCGGAACAACTGCACGATTGCCAGCAGGATCAGGGCCATGCCGGCAAACACCAGTGCCGGTCGCCGCAGCAGGGTATCCAGCGAGCGCGAGTAGTGATCGGCGAAATAGTTGAAGGCTGCATCCACGTAGCGCGTCAGGCCCACCCGTGTCGTGCGCGCGCTGAGCAGCTTGGAGCCCATCATGGGCGTCAGCGTCAGGGCCACCAGACTGGAAAAGGCCACCGCCCCCGCCAGCGCCAGCGCAAACTCCGAGAACAGACGACCGACGTTGCCTTCCATGAAGGCAATGGGCACGAACACCGAAATCAGCACCAGCGTGGTGGCGACCACTGCGAAACCGACCTGGCGCGCGCCCTTGAAGGCGGCCAGCAGCGGCGGCTCGCCCTTCTCCACTCGCCGATAGATGTTTTCCAGCACCACGATGGCGTCATCCACCACCAGGCCAATGGCCAGCACCAGCGCCAGCAGGGTGAGCAGATTGACCGAAAAGCCCATCGCAAACAGCACCATGAAGGCTGCGGTCAGCGAAACCGGCACGGTGACCGCGGGGATGATCATGGCCCGCATGCTGCCCAGGAACAGGTAGATCACCAGCACCACCAGACCAGTCGCGATCAGCAAGGTGCGCCAGACCTCGCTGATGGCCCCTTCGATGTAGATGGAGGCGTCGTAGCCCTCCAGCAGTTCCATGTCTTCGGGCAGTCCCTGCCGGATCAGATCCAGCTCGGCCTTCACCGCCCGCGCCGTATCCAGCACGTTGGCCGTGGCCTGGGCCGAGATTCCCAGCCCGACCGTCGGCGCTGCGTTCGCGCGCAGTTCACTGCGATCATCGGCCGGACCGACTTCCACTCGGGCCACATCGCCCAGCCGGATCGGGTAACCATCCGAACCGCGGAACAGCACCAGCTGCCGGAAGTCTTCCGGCATGGCGTAACCACGTTCGACCCGGACGCTGAACTCACGCTCCCGCGACTCGACCCGGCCTGCGGGCAGTTCGATGTTTTCGCTGCGCAGGGCGTCCTCCACGTCGGCGACCGTGAGGCCCCTGGCTGCCAGCGCTTCGCGATCGAGCCAGATCCGCATGGAATAACGGCGCTCGCCACCGATGTTGACCCGTGCCACCCCCTGCACCATCGCCAGCCGATCCTGGATGAAGCGCTGGGCATAGTCGGACAGCTCGAGCTGGTTCATGCGATCGCTGGCCAGTGAGACCCACATGATCTGCTGGGTATTGCTGTCCGCCTTGGCGATCTGGGGTGGATCGGCCTCGTCGGGCAACTGGTTCATGACCCGCGAGACTCGATCACGAATGTCGTTGGCAGCGGCATCGATATCGCGCGAGACATCGAACTCGATGGTGATGCTGGAGAAGCCGTCCCGACTGCTCGATTCGATGGTACGAATGCCCTCCACTCCGGCGATGGAGTTCTCCAGCAGCTGGGAGATGCGGGTTTCCATCACCTGGGCCGAAGCGCCGGTATAACGGGTCTCGACGGAGACGATGGGAGGGTTGATATCGGGATATTCGCGCAGTGGCAGACGGTCGAAGGAGAGCAGTCCGAAGGCAATCAGCAGCAGACTCAGTACAGCAGCAAAGACGGGCCTGCGGACCGAGGTGTCGGAGAGGATCATCCGTCTGCCTCCGCGCTGCCTGCCGGTCCGGCAGCGCCACCCGATGCAGCTGCTGCGGCCGCTCCATTGCTGCCAGAATGGCTGTTCCCGGAACGGCTGTTCCCGGAACGACTGTTCCCGGAACGACTGTGTCTGGGCAGCCGGCTCTCGACCCAGCCAACCGCCTCGACCTCGTCACGCACCCTGACTTCGCGCCCGGGACGCAGGCGCATGCCACCTTCTATGACGATGCGGTCCCCTTGCTGCAGTCCCGAAAGGATCTCCGCCATGCCGGGGCGTCGTGCACCCACCTGCACCTCCACCTCTTCAGCCCGGTCACCGTCCAGTCGGAACACGAACTGCCGGTCGCCCCTGGGATTGAGTGCCGATTCAGGCACCATCAGGCCATCGCGCTCGGCGCGAATCAGGTCCACCAGCATGAGCATGCCAGGTCGCAACCGCAGTTCATCGTTGGCGATCTCAGCCCGGATGGTCACGGCCCTGGAAACGGGATCGACCCGAGGGCTGATCTGCACCACTTCGCCCGCGAAGGTTTCATCAGGCCAGGCAGCGGTACGAGCGCGCAAGGCAGCGCCCTCCCGCAGCGTGGCCAGGAAGCCTTCCGGCACACTGAAATCAAGCTTGATCGGCTGGATGTCGTCCAGCGTCGTGATCATGGTGCCCGCAGAGATGTGGGCACCAGGACTCACCTCACGCAGCCCCAGGCGGCCGGCGAAAGGCGCCCTGATCTCGCGATCGGCAACACGCGCCCTGAGCGCTTCGACCCGAGCCACTGCTGCGTCGGTCCGCGCCTGCTGCTCATCACGCTGGGACTGGGCTGCGGAGTTGGTGGCTACCAGTCGGTCCAGCCGGTCCAGCTGCCGACGATGATCCTGCAGCAGCACCTCGGCCTCGGCCAGTTCGGCACGCGCCTCCGCCGCATTCATCTCCACCAGCAACTGCCCTGTCTCGACCTGCTGCCCTTCCCGGAAAAGGATCCGGTCGATGCGGTCGGACACGTTCGCGGTCAGCTCGATGGACTCGTTGGCACGGGTCGAACCCACAGCCTGAAGACTGTCAGCAAACCGCGCCACGGTGACTTCAGTGACCACCACCGGAACAGCGGAGCCGGCAGCGCCACCCCCACCACCGGCGCCTGCCGATTCCTCCTGCAGCCGCAGGTAGAAACCGATCGCGAGCGCAATGACCACGACACCCATGAGCAGGGAAATCAGGTGCTGCTGCAGGAACTGCTTCATCGCATTTTCCGGGAGGAAGCCCGCGAGGTCGGGATGCGGCCCCTGCTTCATCCGGACTGCGGCAGCAGCACGCGAGGGCAGGTTGCAGCATCTCTCTCGGGATTGTGCGCCCGCAGCAAGATTAATTCCAGTAGCTTAAGGAGATGCTTAATTCATCTCCCGAACTCCGCTAGGCTTGTGCCATGACTTCTTCCGGTGATGCAGACTTGTCAGAAGCGCACCAGCTGACGATCGAAACGCTCCAGTCCATGGATGCCATCGATCCTGCCGAGTGGAATACCTGCGCCTTTCCTGCGGGACAGCCCTACAACCCGTTCCTGGACCACGCCTTTCTGGCCGCACTGGAGCGCAGCGGCTCGGTGAGCCCGGAGCAGGGGTGGCAGCCTCTGCACCTGCTCTTGCGCAACGCAGATGGCACCCTGCTGGCTGCAGCGCCCGCGTACATCAAGGGCCATTCCTATGGCGAGTACGTGTTCGACCACGCCTGGGCCGACGCCCTGCAGCGGGCCGGCGGCCAGTACTATCCCAAGCTGCTGATTGCGGTGCCCTTCACGCCGGCCACCGGCCCCAGGCTGCTGACCCCGGCAGCGGCCGGCGACGAGGCGACAGCCCATCGAGTCGCACTGCTGCAGGGCGCCATGGAAGTGGCGCAGCAGCTGGAGCTGTCATCGGTCCACTGCAACTTCATGCCCGAGCACGAGTGGCAGCTGGCAGGCGAGCTGGGGCTGCTGCAGCGCGTGGACCAGCAATTCCACTGGCATAACGCTGGTTACGCCTCGTTCGAGGAGTTCCTGAACGACCTGTCGTCGCGCAAGCGCAAGAATCTGCGACGCGAGCGGCGCGAGGCGGTCAGTGCGGGGGTCGAGGTCGAATGGGTGACCGGCAACTCGCTGACTGAAGCCCATTGGGACGCTTTCTACCAGTTCTATCTGGACACTGGGGCCCGCAAGTGGGGCCAGCCCTATCTGAACCGCGCCTTCTTCAGCGAACTGAACCACCATATGCAGGATCAGGTGCTGCTGGTGATGTGCCGTCGGGACGGCCGCTATATTGCGGGCGCCCTCAACTTTATCGGCTCGCACGTCCTTTACGGCCGTAACTGGGGCTGCATCGAGGACCACCGCTTCCTGCATTTCGAGGCCTGCTATTATCAGGCCATCGATTTTGCGATCAGTCGCGGCCTGGAACGGGTCGAGGCTGGCGCCCAGGGCGCGCACAAGGTCGCCCGGGGCTATCTGCCGGCGACCACGCGCAGCGCTCACTGGATCGCCCATCCTGGACTGCGGGACGCTGTCGCGGAGTATCTGGAACGAGAACGGGACTGGGTCGACGAGGACATCCGCCTGGTCGCTGAACACACTCCGTTCCGGCGCGAGACGAACTGAACCCACCACATCGACACAAGGAGAACCCCGGCATGCTGGCAGTGGAGTGCCAGGCCCATGGCCTGCCCGAACAGCTGGTCGTGATCGACCGCGCGGCGCCGGAACCCGGGCCCGACGACGTCCTCATCCAGGTCCATGCGGCGGGCGTGAACTTCGTCGACGCACTGTTCGTCAGCGGCGAGTACCAGGTCAGGATTCCGCCACCGTTCACCCCTGGCAATGAACTGGCCGGGCGGGTACTGGCGACCGGCGCTCGGGTCAGCGCTTTCAGGACAGGTGACGCGGTCATGGCGCAGATGGGCGTCGGCGCCTTTGCCGAACAGGTGTGCGTCCCCGCTGCTGCAGTCCAGCGCATTCCCGCTGGCATGGACATGACCACTGCTGCCGCCTTCCAGCTGACCTATGCCACCGCACTCTACGCCCTGCGTGAACGAGGCAACCTGCAGCCGGGCGAGACGGTCCTGGTGCTGGCGGCAGCCGGTGGTGTGGGCAGCGCTGCCGTGGATCTGGCCAGCCGCATGGGGGCCCGCGTCATTGCAGCGGCCGGTGATGAAACCAAGCTGGCCCGCTGTCGCGCGCTCGGTGCCAGCGAGACCATCAACTACGATCGCGAAGACCTGAAGGTCCGGGTTCGGGAGCTGACGGCGGGGCGGGGTGCAGATGTGGTCGTCGACCCTGTGGGCGGCTGTTATTCCGAAGCGGCCCTGCGGGCAACGGCATGGGAAGGTCGCTTTCTGGTGATCGGCTTTGCCGCCGGCAGCATTCCGCGAGTACCGCTCAATCTGGCACTGCTGCGCGGCTGCCAGATCGTGGGTGTGGACTGGGGTGCCCTGTCACGGGACCGGCCACAGGAGACCCGGCCGGTTCGGGACACGCTTGGCGAATGGGCAGCGGAGGGTCGTCTGAATCCTCTGGTCAGCCAGACCTGGCCGCTGCGTGAAGCCGGCGCCGCCCTGCGCGCGGTGCTGGACCGAAAGGTGGCCGGCAAGGCCGTGCTGCTGACCGACGCCGCCGCATCCTGAGCAACCTTGAAAACGCTTTCATTTCCCACACCGCAAGCGAGGAGCAAGCCATGAAGGTAGTCAGACTGAAGGACCTTGAAGGAACCGATCGCGAAGTGGTCAGCCCGGCAGGCTGGACCAGTGTCCGGTTCCTGTTGAAGAGCGACGGCATGGGCTTCTCGTTCCACGAGACCACGTTCCCGCCCGGTCTGAAGTTCGACATGTGGTACAAGCACCACCTGGAAGCCGTGTACTGCTACCAGGGCAAGGGCATCCTGACCAACCGCGATACGGGCGAGACCTTCGACATCGAGCCCGGCACCCTGTACGCGCTGGACAATCATGACCGCCACACCCTCGAAGCCATCGAGGAACTGAAACTGGTGTGCGCGTTCAACCCACCCGTCTCCGGCCGCGAAATCCACGACGAGGACGGCGCCTACCTGCCCGATACGGACTGAGCTCCGGCTCCGGGCCGAACAGGAGCACCTGCCGGGGCGCAGCCTGCGCCCCGGCAACGGGTCAGAGCAGCTCCCGGATCTCGCGCAGTTTTGCCTGTACCCGCCGCTGATTGTCCGGCCCCATGCGCAGCAGCTGTTTCTGCGCAGGCAGCAGCGCCTCCAGCGATTCATCTGCGTACTCGAACATCACCGCGGGCTGCCGCAGCTCGATGGCACCCTCCACCACCGGCGCTTCCAGCAGCAGGTCAATGGCGTCACGCAGTCTGGCTCGCGGGTCCTCGTCTGCAAGGCCCAGCTCCGCATAGGCCTCGTCCAGCAGCGGCTGCATCTGGTCCAGCAATGCCACCGCCTGTTCCGCATCCACGGCGGAGACCAGCCGGGCAAGGTTGTCGTAGCGGCGATAGCTGCGCGGATTGACATAGGGGGTGTCGTTGCGGCGTTCCACCACGAAGGCCCCCTCCGGCGCCAGGTGCTCCACCGGATCCCGCACCAGGTTCCCCTCCGCCAGATTCTCGACCACCATCGCGAACCGTCGCACCAGCTGTTCGGTCTGCAGTGCCGGCTGCAGCAGCTCCGCCTCGCTGATCACTTCGGCAGCCTGTTCGCGCACCAGCGCGTCACTGTCATTCAGTGACGGCAGTTCCGGCTCTGGCTCCGGTTCAGGCTCGATCACGGGCGGCACCACCGGCTCCGGGCGAGGCGCAGGCTCTGGTTCGGGCTCCGGCTCCGGAGGCGGTTCCGGCATGACCGAGACCGGTTCCGGTTCCGGTTCCGGTTCCGGTTCATCCGGGCCCGAATCCGAAAAGAACATGATGCCCGCAATCATGGCCAGGATGATCGCGGCAATGACTGCCCAGTGTCGCTTGTCCATGGTCCCTGCACCCCTTTCCTGCCTGGTCGGCACCCGGCCCGAAATGTCAGGCGGCTGCATGTGCCATGTTAGACCCGCAACGCGCTCGGAATTATCCGACTCGGCGTGCTTTCCATTAGACTTCCACCATCAGCGGTCAGCCACTGCTCGGCGGCCTGGGTCTGGCCGACACGCCCCGCAACACCCGTGTCACCGATGCAGCCATGGCCATAAACGGACCCGCCCGACAGCCACTATAGCCCGACCCGGCATGGAGATGCCGTCGGAAGTGTGTTCAGCAGACAGGAGCGTTCATGCAGGCCACCCCCATCAACCAGCTGCTCTCGAACCAGGTCGCGCTCGACAGCCGGGTGCGTGTGCAGGGCTGGGTCCGGACCCGACGCAGCTCGCGCGGAGGCTTCTCGTTCATCGCCCTGAACGACGGCAGCTGCCTGGACAGCCTGCAGATCGTCGCTGACCAGACCCTGCCTGGCTACGAGGAGGACATCATCCATCTCACGCCCGGCTGCGCCCTGGATGTCACCGGCACACTGGTTGAATCTCGCGGCAAGGGCCAATCCGTGGAACTGCAGGCAGACCAGATCCAGATTACGGGCCGGGTCGAGGCACCCGACAGCTACCCGATCGCCAAGAAGCGCCACAGCTTCGAATACCTGCGCAGCGTGGCCCATCTGCGGCCCCGCACGAACACCTTCGGTGCCGTCGCTCGGGTACGTCATTGTGTCAGTCAGGCGATCCACCAGTTCCTGCACGAACAGGGCTTTCTGTGGGTCCATACGCCCATCATCACCGCCAGCGACTGCGAGGGTGCCGGTGAACTGTTCCGGGTCAGCACGCTGGACGCGGTCAATCCGCCGCGTACCCCCACAGGAGCACCGGACTTCAGCCAGGACTTCTTCGGCCAGGAGGCATTCCTGACCGTCTCCGGCCAGCTGCAGGTGGAAAGCTACTGCCTGGCGCTTTCCAGGGTCTACACCTTCGGCCCCACGTTCCGGGCCGAGAACTCCCATACCAGCCGACATCTGGCCGAGTTCTGGATGGTCGAGCCCGAAATCGCCTTCGCCGACCTGGACACCGATGCCGCGCTGGCCGAAGCCCTGCTGCGGTTCGTGCTGGACAGGCTGCTGAACGAGCGCAGTGAGGACATGGCATTCTTCGACCAGCACATCGAGCCCGGACTGCTGCAGCGACTGCAGCATGTCGCCAGCAGCGACTTCGCTCGACTCGACTACGGCGAAGCCATACGCATCCTGGAAAGAGCACCGCGCAGATTCGAGTTCCCGGTCCAGTGGGGCGCGGACCTGCAGAGCGAGCATGAGCGCTACCTGACCGAAGAGCATGTCGGTCGGCCGGTGGTGGTGACCGACTATCCGAGCGACATCAAGGCGTTCTACATGCGCCTGAATGACGACGAGCGCACCGTGGCAGCCATGGATGTACTGGTCCCGGGCGTCGGTGAACTGATCGGCGGCAGCCAGCGCGAGGAGCGACTGGATGTGCTGGACGCACGCATGGCGGCGAAGGGCATTCCCACAGACGATCTCTGGTGGTACCGGGACCTGCGCCGCTACGGCTCGGTACCCCACGCGGGCTTCGGACTGGGGCTGGAACGGCTGCTGCTTTACGTGACCGGCATGGACAATATCCGCGACGTGGTGCCGTTCCCGCGGGTACCGCGCAACGCTGCCTTCTGATCCGGACGGCTCGCGCGAGGCCCGCAACGGGGCTACCATGCGCGCCCGGAACGAGGATGCGATCATGTTCAAGACC
>LFIK01002130.1_pt1 | contig 15943 bp, 22 predicted proteins | sample 643401 | NCBI WGS metagenome assembly LFIK01 (sample SAMN03777447, study PRJNA286221) | soda lake metagenome | biome: soda lake; feature: Kulunda steppe; material: water; isolation source: sample T5-Br brine of Lake Tanatar-5 | place: Russia: Kulunda steppe | collected 2010-07
ACTAATGATTCCTATCGTTTTATTTCAAAGCTTATGGATGTTTATATGATGGCTGGTGTTCACCAGCAACCTGATCAGTCAAACTACCTGGCTGAAGGTCAAACTTAAACTTGTAAACTTATCCTTGTAACATGTCACACCACAATAGTGCTGCAGCCAGAAGTGTGTTGTTTTGCGAATTCAGTTGGTTGGCTGAGTAATTGACAACATAACCATCACTTTATACAGAGCACATTCCTATGTCTTCATGCATCTTCCTACCTACCAACCTAAGGATGATCTCGCAGCATTACCTTGCTGACGCAATAAGGTATCATCAGACAGGATCATTTTGATTTTCGGATCTCCTGGTGGCATGTTGATAGCTTGATGGAGAGGCATTTACCCTGTGCAAGCCCCTGACTCCCATTTGCAATCTGCTGCGAACAACAGCCAGGCTGGGTACTAGTTCATGCGCTGATCTTTCTTGAATCTCTGCAGGTGATTCGGTAGCTCCTGTGCCAACGTTTTAACATTGTAGTGATTTCAATACACGCTCAAGCTTGGTTGAAGAGTAAGCTTGATCATGCTTGTGTGCATGCAATTGACATGCCCAAAAGAAGGCAGCCCTTAACGGTCACTGCACACCCAAAATGGTACGCAGCAGGATGCCCATTTCACCCAACGCCTGATTATTCCAGGCACGCTTTGAAGCTACTGGTGAGCTCCTCTCGATCAAGGTTCTTGCCAATGAAGCACTGCGCGGGCAGCACAGGGATAGGGGTACAAGAAAACATCTCAGAATAGGGTTCACATGTGTGCAATTCACAATTCACAAATTGTCCTATATACACGTATTTGCATTGCATGTTTTAGCACACCATCAAAATGCAAATGGACATAGGTATGCAAACAAATTCCTTGACGAATCATGCAGCCATGGACACACACGTGGTATAAACATGCATGCAGGATCTTAGAGATAGGAATGTGGAATTGCAAGTGGAGGAACGGCAACACCCAAGTCAGCAAGAAATTAAAAATTCAATCCAATGTTCACTGTGCAGTCCAGTGAGCAAGCAGCTGGAGAGGAGCTTGAAGATGCAAAGGATGCTAAGTTGGATGAAGAGGGCAAGCAAGTAGGGCCAGGAAGACATACACCAGTGGGTCCCAGAGGGAGCCCTCCTTAAGGCCTGGCCATTCGAACCAGAAGAGTCCTGAAAGGCTGCTTGCAATAATAGCATTGGACAGGGCAGGGCATTCCGGAAAATATGTAGGGGTGAGGATAAGAATTGCTGCAGCAAGCGCCTGCAGAGGTTGCCGTGCTGGAAGGAGCAGCTATCGACCAGAAGTTCAGTAGACACAAGCATGGCAGGCAGCAGCTGATTAAACTGTAGTCGTCAGGAATAAATTGTGGGGGAGAGGATTCTATTTGGTCCTGGTGTCAACCTGGATGCCGAGGCTTGGCATTGACGCCTATCAGTAAGCGTGCTTTGCATGGCCATAGCACTAAGTGGGCGTTGATGGCTGGGGACCTGCAGGGGATGTGCTTTCATGTGGTTCATGGGGGTTGCAAGAATATTGTGAGACGAACACAAGGGTTCCAGTAAACAGGCTCCTTGAGAGCTTGAGATTTGAGAGCGTTTAATAGACCTGCTTACATCAAATAGTGAGCGAGTTAGAAACCTGGATTTACAGAATGTTATATGGAAAGTACTGTGAAATCGATGCATTCACCCACGCCCCTTTTAGTTGACAAAGGAAAAGAACTGAAAATCTGCATCCTGTGAACTTGCAGGCAAGAGCAGGCACACCATGCAACAGAAATCATACATACCAGGTAACAAGCAGCTCCTACACTCGTAGTTACAGCAGCAAAGATTTGGGAATACAAGCGGCTCTTAGACACCTCACCAAGCACACAACCGCGCCAAAGACCAGTAGGTACGCCCACGTGAACGGTATGCATGGGCATAGGAGCAGCATGCTTATAGACTATGCTAGATTCCCTGGTGCTTCATGACACAAGGCCATGGGCCCTGGTCCAAGATCAGCAGACCTACCAGCTTGTTGACACGCTTCTCGCCTGGAGCCCAAGGCCTGCCAGCACCATCCTGGCTGCTGCTAAATTGCAGCAGCATGTGCACGCCTTGGAAAACGTGCCTGCATGCAACAACACCAAAAGGTGCTTTCTACGGTTGAAACCAAAATGACCACAGTTGGTGCTGCGCGTCATGCCACGCCGGCTGGAGTATCCTCACTTAACTCAGCTGCTGTGTCCGGGACAAGTCATGTCAAATGCGCTTTGAACATCATTATTGGGAAAGCATGACCCTCTGACATGTTTGAGCCAGCCCAACCATTCACATACTCAACCTGGCCTTTCCCAGCCCCGCAGATGCCTTCGCCTGCCCACCCTGCCCAAGAGTCACAGCCATGAGCTCAGACCACTCAACCAACATGCTCCCAGCCAAGAGCCCAGAGGTACACAACGGGATGGTGTAGCAGGGCATTCGGAGACGGAACCACCTTGGGTTGCTAAAGCCCCTAGGCGCAAAATCTAGACATCGGCAGACCTCCCCTCCAAACAGGAAAACCAGCCCCAAAGTCCAGACCCCTGTTCATATGCTTGCATCCAACAGGAGGCAACACAGCCTAACGCATAGCACACAGCTGTGCTGGAAGCCCGCAGTGTGTCAGGCAAGCCAGGGCAAAGCGCGCACTTGTGGTCGGTGCCCTTTAGGGACAATATGCCCTTGCTGCGGAACAGGTCCGGCCCGCGCTCCTGCAGCAGCTTGGACAGCCACTCGTTCAGCTTCTGCATGTTGCACTCCCCTTCCATCTGCGGCGCGCAGCAACCGCAGGGGCGTGTTGGGCAGCATGGGCAGCCTCACGTTCAGCTTCTGCACGTTGCACACCCTTTCCGTCTGCGGCACACAGCACCGACAGGGGCATGCTGGGCCTACCCATGCCCTTGGCACGCGCCTGTGGCTCCAGTGCAAGTCAGCCTGCAGGAGCAGCCTCGTGCTGTCCTGCTCCAGTGCAGGAGGAGCTTGCAGGGGATGCCCCAAACCCTTGCATTGACCAAATGTTCAGCAAGCAAGGGGCAAGGCGCCCGCCGCGGGGCACGAGAGCAACATGCGACCGGAGCAAGCAGGTTCATCAGCGCACTTTCATCAGCGCACTTTCATCAGAGTAACCTCTGAGCGAGCCAGCCCTCCGGGGTCCCTAAGAGCAAGGCAGCTGCGTCTCACAATCTCTGTGGTTGCGGGTGCAGCGACCCAGCCCCACAGAAGGTGGGTGCACCTGTCACCAGGTGGAGAACTCCCCCACATCATGTGACCGTGGCTTTCTAAAGAGAGGCAGTGTTGCTCTCAGGTGGGGAACTCCCCCACATCACGTGACCATGGCTTTCTACAGAGGCAGTATTGCTCTCAGGTGGGGCAGTTAAGAGAAGACCGCCAACGGCAAACCTGGCCTGGCTGCCAGCGATGAGTGATCAGGATGTCAGGGAAGCATACGCTCAGGCGGTGTGGGCGTGGACAGCGCACGACATCACACGCACGAGTGCGCAGTTGCGAGGCTACACACTGCCGCTCTGTTGGTGCGCGTGACGCAAGCTTGCCAGGCTCATTGGCGCACTCAAGTCGCGGCCAGCAAATGCATGCAGATGGCCCAGCCTGACAGCTTACCATGCACAAAAGAGAAGCATTCCACTCGATTAGGCACACACGCGCGCACACCTGGATGCCGACGGAGGTGACGCGGTCGTCGTGCTTGTGGTCGTGCCCATGGTGTGCGTGGTCATGGTCGCAGTGGTGCCCCTCCTCTCCATGTGCCTTGTGCTCGTGGTGGTGGTGGTGGTGGCCATGATCGTGGTGGTGGTCATGCCCATGGCCATGCTTGTGCGCCTTGTCTTCTTCCCGCTGCACACCAGGGTGGAGATAAGGCTGAATTATAACTTAGGGAGAGGACGTAGGGATGGGTAAATAGGGTTTGGCAAACCCTCATCAAGGCTCTGTAGAGCCTCTTTAGAGCCTATTTGAGCCTCTATAGAGCCTCTTTGGCATTTTGATCAGACCCTATTTACACATCCCTAATTATAAGCCATAGGACCCAAGCTCAGCAGTTGAACGGCCTACGCGCAAGGCCTTGGCGTGCTCCGGGTAGCGCGGGCCACAGGGTCCATATGAGCCATGGATTTCCACAGCCATGCACCAGCATCAAAAAGCACACTGCTCCTGCGGGCAGCTCCTGCGGGCAGCTCAGACCCCAAGTATCCCCATCTGCTGCTGGTCGTCAAAGTCCAGAGCAGCCCGCCTTGCCTGCTGCACAGCGTCCACCACAGCCGCCAACACAGCCGCCTTCACTTTGTCCAAGCAAAGCCATCCGCAGCTTTGGCAGGTCTTTTGCGCACAAAAGGAGCGTGACCTTGCATGTGCAGTCCGGGAGTGGGCTGCTCTTCCAAGATCTGCAGCATGCCTACCCCGATGCACGTGACCAAGGGCTCACCAGGAAGTCGGGGTCCTTCTCCAGCCAACGGTCCAAGCTGAACGCGCTGACGCCCAGCAGGCTGCTCAAGTCCACCCTGCACGCATATGCGCACAGGCGTTGGTGCAGGGGCAGGCGGACGCGCTGACGCTCAGCAAACCTGGTGCTCCAGAGTCCACCCTGAGAGCTTCTCAGTCCACCCTGAGAGCTTCTCAGTCCACCCTAAGAGCTCAGACGCTATAGGGCATTGGTGCTCGAGTCCCCCCTGAGAGCTCAGACGCTATAGGGCGTTGGTGCTTGAGTCCACCCTGAGAGCTCAGACGCTATAGGGCGTTGGTGCTCAGGCACTGCCCTCGCGGGACGAAGAGAGGGGGCTGGCGGAGCAGGGTCAGTCCATTTAGATGGACGCACATGCAGGCGCGCAGGGGCGCGGAATGCACCAGGTTTTGAGCGCAGGGGCGGTGGTGTTAGGCTGTTGACGCAAGTGTGTGACAAGGGGTTGGCAATGCGTATGGGGTTGGAGATGAAGCATGACCACAGTAGAGATAAAGGGGGGACGGCGTGTCCTAGAGCAGGACTGATAGCAGGGAAATGTTTTTGGCAGCGTTGACTCGCTTGCTCTAGCAGGGGTTCCTACAGGGTTGGGGTAAAAGTGGAAACCTCCACGTCTGCTCACTCACTGTTACGCCCAAATGGCAAGCCAAGCCAAGTAGACAAAGCAGGCTTAAATCATATGATGGCATCCTCACCCTCTCCTTTTGTGCAAGACATCCTTGCAATGCATGCACAGGTTAGTGACTGGGTCATTGGCGCAAATTGCTCTTGCTCCACAGCAGGTGCATAAGCCCCGGCATTTACAAACGCACAGGAGCATTTTGCTTGACAAGCTAATTGAGCTTCCTGGGCCTTACGAGACCCTTGGAGACTCAAGTGCATACAGTCGACCACAGTCCACCCTGGCAACCTGTTGGTTCAGGGTTCGGACCAACCTCATTGAAGGCTTTGGACCGGCTAAGCTGCCCTCGTTCGGCAGATACAGCCTTGATACCTTATGAGACCCTTGGGGACTCAAGTGCATACAATTCTGGAACACAGTGCCGCCCATCCGCAAGCACGTGCTGTGATGCATGACCGTGGTGAGTGGCAAGCACGTGCTGTGATGCATGACCGTGGTGAGTGGCAAGCACGTGCTGTGATGCATGACCGTGGTGAGTGGCAAGCACGTGCTGTGATGCATGACCGTGGTGAGTGGCCGGCACCTGCCTGCCACCGAGTCACGCATCTTTGGTTGGGACTCACTGGCTGCGCTCGCACTCGATGATTTCTGCCGCAGCGTTGATGTTCCGGATGCGGCTGCGCACCGCCGCCTTCTCCTTCTCGCCCACCAGGTCCACTTTGTTCAGGAGCACCTTGTCCGCAAACGCAATCTGTTGCACTGCACGCACCACCACGAGCGAAAACTCACACTACTCAGAAGCGCCTTGTCCGCTCACGCGTGCTGTGCCGTTGCACTACACGCGCCATGAGCACAGGTCCACGCTCTTCAGCCACACCTTGCCCGCAAGCGCGATTGGTTGCCCTGCGCTACATGTGCGCCCCTTGCGCAGCTGACACACTAGGTGCTGCATGCGCTTTGTGCTAAGCATGGCTGGGGGTGTGGCATGCTGTTCATGGCAGTAGGTGGCAGCAGGATTCAGGTCTGTGTGGCTTGCGGGGCTTGCGGAGCAGCCCCGGATTCACATGGGCTCAGCCTGCATGTCCAGGAAGTGCGTGATGCATGCGCAGCAGGTGCGTGCTGCTCGGCACTGCTTGCACCATCCTTTCCCCGCAGCCAGCACAGGCAGTAAGGGGTAGGGAGCTAGGGGAGGCAGCCCCGGCATGCATTGTGTGATGGCGTCGCGCAGCAGCATGTAACAGTACGTGGGCACCCCGGCCTGGCTCACATTTGCATGAGGCGGCACAGGCATAAACAAAGCAGCGCCACCAGTGCTGGCGGTGCTCACGGACCTACGACCCCAATCAAATCAACAGGCCTCCGCACTCTGTCCCACAAGGCATCAAGTGGGTGTCTGCCTGCGCCTGCAAGCTCCACACTGCCGCCTGTTGCATATCATAGAGGGCAAGTGGGCAACAACGGCGCGCCCTCCCCCGCACACACACCTGCTTCATTGACCACGCCCTCTGGCTTCACATCGTCCAAGTGCTGCGTAACATGGCGCGCATCCACTACCGTCAGCACAGCATCCAGCATGCACGCCTCCTGCCGAGCATAAGAGGGTGAGCAAGCAAGTCCTGGTTTGTTTGGGTCTGTCGGGCACAACAATGTCGCCCTGCAATGTTGGGTAATATTGTGCAGTGGCTGGGGAGACTGATGGCGCCCAGGGCCCCTGGGGAGTTTGCCCCAGGCGTTGCTGCGACTGGCACACAGCTCTGAGCATGGCAGGGCAAGCCGCCTTCTCGCCCGTCAAGGCCGCCCCCACAAAGGGACCCATTGCTTGCATGGACCCGCTGCAGCAGAAGCATCAGGGCAAGCGCAGGCAACCAAGGGCAAGCACAGCCTGCGGCGGCAACCAGTCCTTTCGACAGGAGGGGCATAGCCCCCTGCAAAGCTGGTGCAATGCATGCATGGCCCAGGCGAGCATAGGAGGGGCAAGGCCCAGGCGAGCATAGGAGGGGCATGGCCCAGGCGAGCATAGGAGGAGCAAGCCTCCTGTGGAGCTGCTGCAAGCATGGCCAACAGGAGTGCACGCGCAGGTGCTGCCTGCTGTGCAGCCGCACTTTGGCTCGCCATCTACAGGACCAGCTGTGACAGGCCGATGTGACAGGCCGACAGGAGTGGCTCTCCAACTGCTAGACGGCTGTCTGCTCTGCAGCCGCGCCGGGGCGCGAACGGCAGGACCGGCAGTGATGGGCTACAACGTGCCCACTTCAGCACTGCCAAGGGGGGGCCACGCACGCACTCTTGACAGCGGGCGCGCGCCTCCAACCCTTAAACCGCAAGACTGGTCAGGATTAGGGCTGCCGACCTGCAGCTCTGTTCAGAGGGTGCATGCCCGACGCTGTGGGGGTGGCATGCCCAACGCTTGGTGGGGGGGGGGCAGCATGCTCGTGGGCAGTGCGTCCCTCCAGGATCATATGTGTCACCTTGACCTCCTCGTCCACAAAGAAGGTCTGGATGACGGGCCCTGGGTTGGCCAGCCCCGTCGTCTCCACCATGATGCCGTCCAGCGTGTCCTTGCGCTTGAGCAGCTTCCGCATGATGCGGATGAGGTCCCCGCGTACTGCAGAGGGCGGCAGGAGTCAGGTCTTGGGTGGTCACAGGTAGCGCGGGGGGAGCACATGCAGAGGCCTCACGCAAAGCTGCAAGGCGGGGCACTGTGTGTGCGGCCCAGGCGAGCAAGACGGGCGCCAGAAGGGCGGCCGCCTGACCATGTGCTGGCCAGCGTACTCGCAAGCGAGCAAGACGCGGCGCGCCAAGGGGGTATTGGTATTCCGTGCCAAAGGGGGGGGGCCATGTGACCCCATGCCAAGGGGGAATCGCTGTATTCCGTGCCAAGGGGCGGCCACGTGACCCAATGCCGAGGGGGTCTCGCACTGACCCATGCAAAGGGGCGGTGCGGGGCCCCATGCCAAGGGGCCGGCGTGCCCAAGGTGGGGTGGGGTACATGGCCTTGCCTGGGCCTACAGGATATGTGGTGGCAAGGGGTAGTGGCAAGGAGTGGTGGCGAGAGGTGCTGAGGAGGTAGGAACGGATGGCAATAGGGGGTGACATGGAGGAGGTGGCAACGGATGGCAATAGGGGGTGGCATGGAGGAGGTGGCAACGGATGGCAATAGGGGGTGGCAAGGAAGAGGTGGCAACAGTCGGCACTAGGGGGCAACAAGACAAGCTAGCCAACGAGGGGGTGGTGACGGGAGGTGCTACTGGGTGGGGATGGGTGGTGGTGGCAAGAGTTGCTGACAAGGAGAGGTGACAAGCGGTCACCTGGGTGGGTTGACAGCAGTGCATGGTTGCACATGTTTTGGTCATGCCTGGGTATGACGACCAATAGAAAAACGCCACACAAGTCATCACCACCCATGGGCCAGGCGCAGCCTGTCTTCTCACCGGTGCAGCAGACACAGCCGTTGTTCATCTGCGGGTGCCAGTAAAAGGTTGGGCATGGGTGTCAGAGAAGTCAAGCCCATGCATGCGTGCCAGTAACAGGATGGGTATGGGTGTCAGGAAGGTTAAGCCCAAGCATGTATGCCAGTAACAGGTTGGGCATGGGTGTCAGGAACGTCAAGCGCATGCATGTGTGCCAGTAACAGGATGGGCATGGGTGTCAGGAAGTTTAAGCCCAAGCATGTGTGCCAGTAACAGGCTGGGCATGGGTGTCAGGAACGTCAAGCCCATGCATGTGTGCAAGTAACAGGTCAAGGCATGGGTGTAAGGAATGTCAAGCCCATGCATGTGTGCCAGGGACAGGTCAAGGCTTGGGTGTCCGGAACGTCAAGCCCATGCACATGCGCCACGAGGGCCATGAGCAGCTGTGCATGGCAATTTCATGGACAGGCTTAGGAAATAGGATTCAGCTAGCGAGCCCAGTGCCCTGTGCATGATTACTGCAGGGGCGCGCACCAACCTCGAGGATCTCCTCCTTAGACTCAAGCACAAGGCCATCATCGATGCCAACCTCCCCTGCCGTGTGTGGGTGAGACAAGGAGATGGCGTGTCATGCACGCAGGAGCCTAGAAGTGCAGTGCTTGTTGGCTCTCCTCGGTGCGCCAAGCGAGTGAGTGGCAGAGGTGCTCTTGCTCAGCTTGCTGCTCAACGGTACTTGTGGGACAAACTTGCTGGCGTGACTTGCGCTAGGAGCATGGAGGTCAAGCTTCAACCAAGAGCTGCACACGTCACGTGCGAGCACACGCATTCCCGTTAAGCCTACCAAACTCGTTCTCGATGACAGCAATCTTGAGGTCCTGCTTATTCTTTAGCACGTGGTTCACAAGGGTCTGAAGGAAACAAAAGGGGTGAAAGGTCAGGTGAGCAGATCGGCAGCTTCAGTGCACGCAAGCTGCTATCCTGGAGATCCATCAATTCAAACGCACCGTCTTGCCAGCACCCAGGAAACCAGTTATGACTGCAAGGGGGACAGAAGTATTTTTGTTTGAGCAAAACAGTTCACGATGCAGCTGCTTGTGTAGCAGAGTAGAATGTGCATGGACATCATGGTCCGTTGCTCCTACTCCTGCTCTTCATCATGCATCCCTGATCACTCAATCTTCCCCCTGCTCTGTAAAGAGCTGCTCTGTAAACAGCTGGGGGAAGAACACTTACTGGTGATGGGGAGCTTCTTGCCATCTTTCGCCATTTTTGCAGCGAAAAACTTGCAAACAAAAAGGTTGAAAGATAATTCGACAACGCACAGGCAGGTTTGGTTTAACAAAAGAGCTCTCAGCCTTCCACCCACAGTCATGCCCGAGGGGGATGAGGAGGAGAAGCAAAGGCTGCTTATCGATGGAACAAACCGAGTTTCCCAACCCGCGACCGGTTCAAAATTCGATGACACTTCTCACCCTCTGGGACCCGGCAGCAGCAGCAGCAGCAGCAGCAGCAGCAGCAGGAGTAGCAGCACCACCACCAAAGGCAGTAAGAGCAGCAGGTCCAGCAAGAAGAAGGAAAAGCAGCAGGTCTCACAGCAAGCAGTGGATGAGGGTGTCGGGATCTGCAGGATTTGTGAGTGCATCTAAATGCTTACATTGCACTGTTTGAATGCATCTGTACCCTTGGCAGAGTGGCCTGCCCAGAGGCGGGCAACAGCCACAATGCACAGGGCACAGCACAAAAACCGCTCGCGCTTGCGCTTGTTGAAGTCTGCATCGAGCATGTTTTGATAAGGAAGCCTATTTCATACACAAGCAGTTTCATTGTATTCAGTCGTAATGAAGTAAGTGGAGTGGCACGTATGTACGTGCATTACCTGACATACACCCGGTACAAATTGGTACACAGAGGGAAACAAATGCCCCATGTACCTAGGCTACATTCAATGCAAAGAGCTGTGCAGATGCATATTCACAATGCGCACATGACGCATCACAACACGCACATAGTACATGCATTGTAGTCGCAGGTACACACACAGAACATGCAATAGACAAAGCATTCAGACATCACTTTTTGGTTGATGCATGCAATATTGAGGTATGCACGTGCACATCACAGCATTGGTGAAAAGCTCCCCGACATTTTGTGATTAGTGCTGGGGCCCCTTTGCCTTGCAGCGAGGCGATTGTCCCCTGCAACAGCTTCACTATCCCTCTAACTGCTGTGGATGTCTCATGCATACACAACCCATAGCCTGCCTTTACATGATTTCATTGCGCAGGCCTGGAAGAGGATGACTTGTCACGTCTGGAAACCCCGTGCAGCTGCTCAGGCACGCAAAGATATGCACATCATGCATGCATCCAAAGGTGGGTCAAAGAGGGAGTGGCATTGACACAAGGCTCCACAGCGTCCTGATGTCATAGGTGTGAATGGAGATGCTGTTTACCTGGATGTCCACAGGCATGAATAATACAATGCAGAGGCGCTGTCTGCCTGTGTGCTCTCACATCTTTGGACTGCAAAACCCTGACCTGCCTCCTCCAATGTTTGGTTGGCAGATGGATTGAGGAGAAAGGGAACAAACGATGCGAGATCTGCGAGCAATTGTACCGCGGGTCCTTCACTGTTCCACCGCCACAGCCTCCCATACCAGAAGACTCACCCTTAGGCAATGGGCCATCCTTCCCCATGTTCGTAGTGCCAGCAGAGGTGCGTATATATCCTGTTCACTACACCATTGGGCTCTGTGCCAACCTCTCCTTTGCTGTCGGGCAAACCCGTTTCTGAACTTGCGCACGTACAGTGCTCTCAAGTGTGTGTTTTTGCAGTGTGTGATCGAGTGCCCGTGCGCTTGCAAGCATGCGTGTGTTTGTGTGCGCGCATGCACGCGTGCGCGTTGGTGTTTATGCTCCCTGTAGCACTTATCATCCCAATATCTTCCACCTGAGAAGCTCTGTAAGAGAGAGTAGCGCTCATGATTGAGCATGCTCGGTATCTGCTGAGTCTCTGATCAAGCCTGCTCTGGCATCTGCTGAGTTCCTCTGCAAAGAGAGTGGCGCTCATGATTGAGCCTGCTCTCAATATCTGTGCTCATGGTCTCAACAAGTGCCTGTTGGTGCCTGTTGAAGGAGCGAATATCATGTGATGGAGGTGGTGTCTGTCTTTGTGGAGGCCGATGGTGCATTTTGGAGACCTGGTGGATTGCACTTATTTGGCCCTAGCGCTGCATGTCCCTTGGCATGCTAAGGTTGCTTGGAAATGCTGATCGTGGCTCCTGCAAGTTCAAGCGCTTCTCTCTGGTTCGTTCAAGGCTTGTTGCAGCAACTTATCAAGGTTTTCCTCTGAGCACAAAGCAAGAGATCTACATGGTGTGCAGCACTGACTTGGTTTCACAATTTACGGCATGTGGATTGGAGGGGCGCTCAGCTTGCTTGCTTGGATTGTAGGGGCGCTCGCATGCATTGAAGGAATGCTCAGCTTGCTTGAGGCATGAGAGGGACACCCAGCTAAAGAATTCAAGGCTTGCCTGAAATGTGCCCGAGCCGTCTCCCTACAGCACGGACGTGCGCTCTAGGTACTCGTGGGCTTGCACAGCTGCATGTACCATCAAAGAGCAGCTAAGCTGGCATGAAGGAAGGGTGGGGCCGACAACAGGGTGCCTGCTGTTTGTCAAGCAGGGCAGGCAACTATCGCTCCACTCTAAGGGGGTAGGAAGGTGCCATGGTGGCATCCGCCCACCAGTGCTGGGCTTGGCCCCCTTGGTTGGCACTTCCATAATGCTCCATCATGGACTTTGTTCTCGAAATGCGTGTGCGCCGCCTGCCCTCTTCCGGGGTCCGTGTTGGTGCAGCTTGCTCATGTTCTGCGCGCGCCAACTATCATGCCAGGTGCGGCTGCGCGAGGCATTAGCGCAGCAGGCGAGGGGCTTCCTTGATGATGAGGACGATGAAGGCGACCTGTACTCCTCCAGGCACCCAGGGCTGTCCTGGTGCTTCACGTTCATGGTGTTCTTCATGGTGAGCGGCTCTCCTATAGTGCCTTTTGGTGGTGAGAGGCCATCCTGGTGCCTCTTGCACATGGCGTTATTCGTGGTGAGTGGTCAGCAGGGTCTGACTGCTCACCATGCTCAGGAAGGGGTGGATGTTGGGGGGGGGCGGATGATGGAGGGGTGGATGATGACGGGGGCTGCCACAGTCTGGCTGTTGCCTGACTGAGCGGCCGCCAACACCAAGGGTGTTTCATTGTGTCTTTGATTGTAGCAACCCAGAGTAAATTGTATTACCCGCTGCTTGGAGCAGTTTTGCCACCGACATTAAAGGCAGCCCTATTAGCCAAGGCAACCGTGGTGGTGGGAAGGGCGCGGCAAAGGCGCTGGGCGCCCTGTGGTGGCTGCAAGGCCATGCCAGCGACACGCGAGGTGGTAGCAGGGCCTGTCTGCTGATACACGTGGTGGCAGTAAGGCCACTAACACATGTGGTGGCAGCAACACCACTAAGACGCGAGGTGGTAGCAGAGCCTGACTGCCGATACACGTGGTTGCAGTAAGGCCACTAACACATGTGGTGGCAGCAACACCACTAACACACGAGGTGGCAGCAGGGCCTGACCACTCTATATACGTGGTGGCTGCTGATATACGTGGTGGCAGCAAGGCCACAAAAGCATTTGATGCCAGCGAGGCCAGGCCACTAACACGCCCGCTGCCTGGAAGAGCTGCTGCTGCACAGAAATGGGAGCTGCCTTATACTCCTGCCCGCTGGTGCTCACTGCATAGAAATGGGAGCTGCCTTATACTCTATTTCCAGACCTGATGGAGGGATGTGCAGGAGAAGCTGCAGTGCGTCAGCTGTCAGAAGCTGGCTGTGGTGGACATTGGCGCAATCCCCTGCAGCGCAATCAATGCAAACTACTGGCACCCACCTGCCTGCTTTCTTGGCAGCTCTTGCATTTTTGCGCATGCATTTTGAGTGCCTTCATCTAAGAAGATTGTTAGCTGCAGCCCCCTCGAGGCGCTCAGCGTGCAAGTTAGGCTGCCCTGCGCTGCATGCACCTAGCCCTCTCTAAGCCCTCTCCTTTCTGAGCCCCCTCTGCATCTAGCCTCTTTGGAGCCCTTAGAGCACACAAGGCATTCCTGGCAGCAGCAAAGGCTGCTCATATCTCTTGCACAGCAAGGCACAGCCCAGCAAGATGGCAGGCAGGTCTCAAAATCACTGCTATTGAAACATCAGAAATTTGGTACACACACACTGCTTAGGTCCCACGCCAAAACCTCCCTTCACAATTATTGCCCTCCAGTACTCCGGGCTCAGTAAAATATCTCCAACCAACAACTGTCTGATCTCGAACACACAGTCTCAGACACCCATTCGGCAAAGACACAACATGGCATTTCAGATCACACAGCGCTCCCTCCAGATCCCGCAAGGCTCACAACACAGTTTTTGCTTTCCTGTGCCTGATACCTGCAGTTTCTAGTAGTGCTGCACCACACGCTGCTCGTGGCAAGCAGTGACGACTACGACTATGACAGCAGTAACGGGACCGAAATTGAGCCAGGCACACAGCCTTCAGCGCCAGATCAAGGCTATGTTGCAGATGATGATGATCTCTTCACAAACGCAACCTTGTTTGTGCTCTGGTGCGTCAGGCTCTACATGGACATGCATGCATGGTGCACGGCCATCTGTGTGCTGTTACTGCTGGACATGCCCTTTCAGCAAGCAAGGATCCCCTCCCGCATGCTTCCTGCATTCATTATGTACCAGGGTTGGAGGAATTACATGTTCTGAAGTAACAAAGCGTGTATGCGTGTTTAAATTTCAGAATACGTCAAATGATGCATACGTGCGTTTGCCTGTGAGCATGCGTGAGATTCAAAATGCGCAAATCCTCCATCCCCAGTACGCAGTGGGATTGTATGCTTATAATGGATTACTCTAGCTTGACCAAAAAATCTACATGCACGGTTCTTGATGCTGTTCCAGGGTGGCAGCGAAGGCGTTGCTCATTGGCATCCCCCTCTACATAGGTGCGTGACAAAGCGCATGCGCCTTTCCTTTCATGGAAATGCGTCATCCTGCTTGTCTGCTTCTTTGCCTCCTTACCTGCCTACCTGACCGCTGGCCTGCCTGCATGCAGAGTAGCTTTTCATCGCTGCCTGCAAGCGTGTCCTTGCAATGGCCCTTTTCCCAGTGGTGCTGCTGACATCTCCAAACTGTGCTCTTATGCCTGGTCCTGTACACTGTGGCTGTGGCATGCAGTCATGCGCATTGCCGCACGCCAGGCAGCGCGGGAGCGGTACGAGGCCATGCAGATGACGCAGCTAGGCCGCGGCCGCATTGTGCTGCGTTTCAGGAATGCTGACCCAGGCGGCCCGCATGCATTGATGCGGCCTGGGATTGTGTAAGAAGGGTAGTATGTCAAGGGAGAATCATGGAGGGGGTGCTTTGTAGTCGGTCCTCTAGCCCTGTGAGGTCCACCTTTCTTTTTCGTAGTGCACTTACACATGCCACCTAAACGTCACACACAAATGCACACATTCACCTTAATGATGTGCAGCAAGCTGGATTGCATGCATACAACCTCTTTTTTAAGAGGTTTTCTTTTCTGGGAATGCCGATTTGTGCCCTCTCTTCAGCTCAGTTTAAGGAGTGCGTGACACAGCTTATAATTGTTCCCTCTGCTCAGCCTCGTTTGTTCACTACAATCTGTATCCTGGTGGCTAGCAAGCTTCTTGGGTGCGACCTGATTTGAGGCTGCATGCGCATGGAAGTTGCGCTTGGAAAGCAGTTGGCAGTATGAATGGATATTTCTTTTATACACATGGCCAGGTGTCTTGTTGCAGTAGACTTGGTATCTTCGATCGTGCAGCGTGTGCAAAATGGAGTGCTGACAGATCACACTCAGAGCACAGCTATGTTGCCATTCTTTTGGGTCGGGATACTTTTTTGTTGGGGCAGGTTTAAACGCCATTGGCAGCCCCAGGCTGGTCATTAGGCTGATTGGATTGTGGCTGGTCATGGCCAGCCTAAGCTACAAGGTTAGGTTACAAAGCTGTACCTGCCGAACAAGGGCAGCTTAGCTGAAGCCAAAGAGGCCTGCAACCGAAATCATTTTAAGGCAAGCAAGATTGTGATCTGCAACCTATGCACAGCATTCCAGGCACTAATACTAATGCACGAACAAGGCCAGGCCTTTGGTGTCTGCTTGGCTAACAAAGTCTCTTAGTCTCCTTGGGTCCCTAGAGTTACAAATTACGTCGGAAATGTTTGGGCTGTTGAAACAACCATGGTTGATTCAACCAGGTCCAGTTGAAACCCTGGTTGATTCAACCATCAACCAGGAATCAACCAGAAAATGATTGAAACAACCATGAAACAAC
>LFIK01002131.1_pt1 | contig 15941 bp, 17 predicted proteins | sample 643401 | NCBI WGS metagenome assembly LFIK01 (sample SAMN03777447, study PRJNA286221) | soda lake metagenome | biome: soda lake; feature: Kulunda steppe; material: water; isolation source: sample T5-Br brine of Lake Tanatar-5 | place: Russia: Kulunda steppe | collected 2010-07
GGTAAAAAACCCCACCATCACTTACAATTTCTCACCGTCATTCACAAATGCACCGTAATTTACGGTGTGTGACGTCTGACGGCGTAATATGCACCGTAAATTACAGAGCAAATCTCAATTACGCCGAAATCGCCCATCCCTGAATCCAATGGACAGCCTTGCAGTCAACCTTTTGACTGACCGGCTTATCTTGTTACACCTGAAACACGTAACCACCCTAATGCATCCTTACATGTCAGCATCAGCCTCAAGCTGTGAGCAGAACTGGAACAACTTCTCCTTCGAGCACACCGACAGCTGGAACCGCTTGACCACAGTGCATGCATGCATGTGCAAGTTGGTGTGCATGTGAGCGCTTGGCAGAGCACCACCAGGCCTTGGAGAAAGAAGCTCAGGCACCAGCATGGCAGGTCCCAGTGACACAGAGAGGCAAGGCAGTGATGCAGAAGACAGCAGAAGCAGCAGCAGCATCAAGGAAGACTGACAAGAAAAGACTGGCTGATTCAACCTTGCCTTTCTGATTTGCTTGTTATCTAGTAAGGCCACTGGCTGGGTAATGAGCATGGAACGGTGTTCTGCAGACCGGCTGGCTTAGGAAATTGGACACGATTGTGTGGGCCCATGGTGTCTGTTGAAAGAGCGGGTGGACGAAACCACCTTTCCCGTTCTGTTCCTACACCACTGGCCATAATATTGTGTACCAGCGTGCAGGGACCAAATTATACGTGGCAGCAAGGACCACATCATGATACGTGGCATTGAGTGCACGCTGTTTGGTGGCCTGAGCACGAAGCAATCGGGCAGGAGAGCAAACAGCCTAACTGGAAAAATTGTCCAGGCCTCCTGTAGCCCCTAGCGCAACTCTCCAGGCCTACTTGAACACATCCCTAGTGTCTCAGGCACCCTGAAAGTGCATGGTCTGCGGCTGGAGAATTCTATTGGTTTTGTGATGCCCCTCTCATTAAATGGCACAGCTGCTCCAGCCAGGCCATATAAGAGTAAGTAAATAGATACAGTTGTAAATAACAATTCAGTCATCCACTCTCCAACATTCAGGCCTTGCAATGCACTGTGTGAGCTGCTACATCAACGCACTAGGCCTAGAGGTCAGATTCTCGAGCAGCGTGGGGTCCTTGTGGGGGGTGAGACACAAGGAATGCGAGGGGTTGGAGAGTGTGAGGCGTTGGGGGGTTTCAATTAGCAATTTATACACATTTTAGGTAATGCATTGAAGGCGATAAAATACACGCATGACCTACCCATGGTATCAACTAAATGCACCCCTGTCATTGTCACTGTCCAAAAGTCACGCACCTGCACAATTTGACCACGGTAGGAGTGCACCACAAGGCGCTTCTCCATCTCTGCCGAAAATACGCTCTTGCCCTACATGTAGTTAATTTATAGACATCATTGATTGGCCATCTAAGAAAATGCAATAGTCCAACGTTAGGAATGGTGCTTTGAGTGTGTGAGTAAATGGAGCACTGACCAAGCCACAGGGTGCATTGCGCATGATCTAGTCAAGGCCCCTGGTTGGCCAAGCACACGGGAAATTGGTAAAGGTAATTCCACCGTTTCCAAGACAGCCAAATTAATGTGAAAAGAAGGCAGCGTGTCATAAGGCAATGCTGGCTGGGCAGAGCAATTTGCGTGGACTCCGCCCTTGGTTGCAGCTTGCCGAATGGTGCACTTAAGTGCTCCCAACCCAAGGGCTGCGCTGCGCCTCTTCCTGAGCCCCACACGTGTGATTGGGTGCCTGATTTGTCTTTGGCAGTGTTCTGGTGACAGAGGCAGGTGCAAGAGGGACAGGTCGTGGTGCTCCAGTACACGTGCTTGCAAGAGACACCTTGGACTGGCAAGTTGGTCAGCCCCTTGGCGCAGACGCCCCCCACTGCGCTGCATGTGCATGGACTTGCTCCCAGTATGACCTAGTGACCATGTGGCCAAGGTCCTCTCACATTTGCTGCCTCATGGACCTATACCTGTTTGACTCTAGATCTGTCACAAGCTGTACTCCACTGACCATGCCTGGGCCGGCCAGCAGCAGGAACATGCGGCTACGGACAGCTGCTTCAGCTCCTGAAGCTTGAATGGCCACAGATAGCCAACTGTTGACCCTGTCAAACAGCCACTGGCGTGTACCAGGCACGTAGCTCTCTAAAAGCAATGAGGTGCCGTAGCTTTGGATAATGTGCCGAACCTGCGGGTGCATGGTTGCACAAAGTGTTGAACTGTTGAATTTGTGCTCAAGAAGCACACTGCAACTTTAATCAACATGACAGGGTCTGACACACAGAGGCTGATTACGAACAGTCATGTAAAAAGCGAATAAGCTCCCAGAATTACTGACACTCTGTACACAAAAGGTATACAGGCTGAGGGGGTGCATGTCCTTGAACCCTTATGCAAATTGCGAGGAATGAATTCCAGAAAACATACATGGGGGAGGGCCAGGCTTTGAGCTGGCTGTGTTTGGAACACACGTTCTTAAAGCACCATGGGGCAGGTGTGCCAGGAATGACCATGGCATGAGCTATGCACTTGGCAGAAGACATACAGTCATTATGAATCTTAGATATGGCAACCAGCTTGCTTGTCTGCATGCACCTGCAATCGCTCGGCCACGGTGTCGATTTCTGGAGTCTTAGCAGCAAGGCTTGTCTTTCCCAGGAGTCTCTTCAAGTCACACCCTGACCATATGACGTCCAACAGGTCGTTTAAAGCAGTGGGGATGGGATCACCAATCGCCTTCGCAAACTCCTCGGCTATCCTCTGCAAGGTGCAGGAGAGAAAGCCAAAACATGCATGTCTCACTGGTGTGCATCCTTGTTGGAAGATATAGCACATGAAGCCCATCAGTGGTGACTTCGTAACATACAACATTTTCAATAGACAATGTGGACAGCATCAAACTAGGCAGACTGGCATTAGGACATGACAGATGATGCATGCGCAGGTGTAAGATTAGCTCATTGAGAGTTGAATGTCACCTGTAGCCCCAGCAGCTCAGTTCGATCCACAATGTCGTCCTGGTTAGTGTCCAGCAGAGGGATGACAATAAGGGAGAAGAAGTGCAATGCGCGCCCGTCCACCTTACAGTAGATCTTCTGTGAGGCGGCCAGCGCGCCATCCAAGATACCTTCCCTCTTCAGCTCCTCCTCATACTCAAGCAGCTCATTTAATAGACTGTGATGAATGCATGCGTAACACGAATAATGACAGTGCAATTGGCAATGTGTGGCAGCCAGGCACATTACAAGTGATGCAGGTCTTACTCCAATGAGGCCCAACAACTCGAACCGCCACTCACTCGTTGTCTTTGAACCACTGGACAAGCTTAGCACAGAATGTGTCCATTGGCGTGCTCCTTGCTTTTTTCCCCAATGCCTGCATCCACCAGTCCCTCAGGTAACCGGCTAGCTGTGTGTACTCTTCCTGGCGCACCGCTGCCCTGTCAAGCTTCACCTCATACTGCGCCAAAGTGACAAACACCTGCTCCATCTGCACCTCCAGCGCCCCCACCCGCTCTACGATGGCAGCCAGCTCAGCGTCGATAACCTGTGTGCTGAAGTTGCCGTGCTGCTGCAACAGCTCACGCAGCACCCCTGGCTTGCTTGTGTTGAGCTGCTGTATGGCTTCCTGGGCCTGGTTCTCTGGCATCCCTGCTGCTGCACACACCGCTGCCCGCAGGGCTGCTGACTCATCTGGCTGGTAGCTGCCTGGGCTGGCCAACAGGTCCATGCTCACACAAAAAGCAGTCCACTGCAGATGAAGAGTGTATGGGCTCCGAAGGGTTAGGTGGTTAGAGGAGGATGGCAAGCTCCTGGCATCAGTCTCTTGCCAAAGCTTGCAGACTAAGCGGCTGCAAAATTTGCAAATGATCAACCAGTATGTAAAGCATCAGCTCGGGTGTGGTAAACACATGGTTGGAGGCAAACCACCCTCACCTCCATGGCGCGGTGGATGCCAACATCCATGTCCTGGAACTTCTTGGCATCCCCCTTGCTCAAGATAAAGCGTAGGACAAAGCCGCGCTGGGCATAGTCCTGGGGATGTGGTACATCAGCAGAGACACTGATACATGTCAATTGGACGATGCAAGAGAAAAGGGCGATTTTTTTTGCGCTGAGAGCATCTCTGGTGTTTACTTATGTTCACAGCACGGGCATTGCCATCAAGTTTTGCATGCACTTCTCTGGCCCAAGCTGTTACGTGGGAAAAGGGATGGTCAACTGATGCCACAAGCAGTGTGTTTGACACAGATTGTTCAAGTACAACAAATGAGGCAGCTTGACCGGGTTGTCGCAGCCATGGAAGCTTGCACTTTAATCAAATGCTCATCTTTACCAGCCTGCCACTTTCAACGACCAAAGCCATCAGTATAACCTAGCCCACGCCTTTCACTTCACCCTCACAGCACACCTGCATCACCCTGCCGCAATGTACGACCTCAGCAGTGAGCTTGAGCAGGGCGCCTTCCACGCTGGCTGGCGGCTTCATCTTCTTGTTGACCATGCTGTCCAGCACCCGCGCAAGCTGAGCATCCACATCTTTAATAACGTCAAGCAGGCGCTGGCAGTTCTTGCTGAGCCGCGCAGCCTGCAGCCGTTGCATCACACAACATTTCTGTGCCTAAGCATGAACATGAATGTAACTTACATGGGAGCTTGGGAGGTGGGTGCACGCCTCTCAGAACTCTTGTGAAAGCAACAGCGGCACAAACGATTCAGGACGAGCCAATACAATGCAAAGTGGACAAGCGTAGACAAATCGAAAGCGTGCAGGCACATGGAATTTGGGCCAAGGCAAGCCTTAGAGGGCTAGCGGCACCATCGTATTGGATGAGGCCGAGCACATCAATATATGGGTTGCTCAAAACTTGTTTTGGGAATGGTCCATCAAGCCGTGGTCACACACATTATTTTTCACTTTTTTTCCGCTCTCTTTTTCACTCGACCCCCCAAAGGGGAAAAGATTGCAGACACATGGAAATTTTCCTGCAGACACACGGCACATGAAAAATTTCCCAACCTCAAAAACTTCCCACTTTTAATTCAAACCCTCAAAGTGCACTTTTCACCTTTTTTTCATTTGGCGCAAAAATGGCGGACGGTCCCAGGAGGCCCTCAGGGAGAGTCCCAATCGTGCAAGACCCCTTAAAACCCCTTGTTTGGGGTTTTGTCTGTCGAAAGAACATTTACCTTGGGAGTAAGTCTGAGGAGACAAGGTTTCCCTACATGGGTGACACATGTTATTCATGCAGCTGGAGCACAAGCTGGTGATGAATCTCCAGGCCGACAGTTCACTGAGATGATGTCTCATGCACGTGTTGCGCAGGCTTACACTTGCAAGGTGCCAAACGTGGTAACGAATGTCAGGCAAATAAAAAATGTGATGGATAGTGATCGGAGACATTTCCTGGGCCTTAGACTCTCAACGCGTAAAATAAACTTTCTTTGATGTGTGAGGACATACTCTCATATGAAGGCAAGGACTGATGCACCATGGCCACATGCAGAGGGGGAAAAGAGAAGTTTTTTTCTAGTGTGCGCCAATCGCTCTCTTAACTCTCCATCATCCTGTCCTGACACTCTCCCCTAATGGCTCAGGGTTGATTAACTGTCATGCAAGATGTTAGAGGCCATAAATCAAGTGCTTAAACTAGGGCGTCTGCAGCATTGCGGGCTCTTCATGAATAGCACAGTCTGTCATGATGCTGACTTAGTGGCATGAGGACCTGTCGCGAAGAACCCTTTGGATCCTATTGCTGGTTTGGGGAAGCTAGGAAACAACATGAGTGTATGGTATTCAATAGTAATGGGGAGAGAAGGGTGGTCATGGGGGGAGGCGTGGGCAGGTGGAGTGAAAAACAGTTTGTGTGTGACTGCAAAAAAATCTTCACTCTGGAAGCAATAAATCTTCGCTCAGGAGTGAAAATTGCATGTGATTGCAAATCCCACAGCTATGTAACCTAACCTAACCTAACCAAATCCCACTTTCCAGTGAGAAAAGAATGAAAATAACTAGTGAAAATTTTGTGACTGCAGCCATAAGGGCCTTGCGGAGGCCGCTTGCTGTTAGTTGAAAACAGAGATTCAAGGGTGCAAATATGACTCAGGATGGGTAAAAAGGGTGGTCCAATCCGCCCAAGAGACTCGGCGAGACTCGTTGTAGATGGGTAGGATCTAGATGGGAGATTATTGTATTGTTAGGAAACTGCTTTTCACATGCGCCTCCTCTCGACCTGAGAATTTCCAGGTTATTTCAATGCATTCAAAAACAAATGGGTCTTAACAGAATTCGGCCTCCTGGACGCCGGGATGAGTCACATGTTGTTCCGTCCTCTCCCCCAATCCCTGCCTCCTTCCAGCTGCTCGTCCCACAGCTTGTTCCTAGACAACCTAAATTTTCTTATCAGGCAGCTGCAGGCTCCAGGTCATCCCCTATTAAGTTCAGGATGCTTGAGCAGATGGGCTCCTGTGCATGCTTAAAAGCTTTGTAGCGCTCTTAGGACAGCTGCGGTGCTCTGTGTGCAGCCGCCTAACAGACCAGTTTGCTCACTGGCACAGCTTTGAGGTGTGGGTACAAGCCATGGGGTGCGCATCAGCCGCTCTGTGGCTTGCCTCTAGGGCAGCTGCACAACCATGCATGGAGTTCCTTCAAAGCCTGGGCTAACGCGCTGGCGATGGAGAACGTTTCCCCTTTGCCTCCCATCATTTCTCACTTTTGGAGGAGACTTCAGCTAGGTGCTAGCTCTCTAGAAAAATGTTAAATCCTGTCCATCACCCTGTCAGTCGTTTCCAAGCTTATCATCACCGTTTAGACGTAGTGCAGATCTACACTACCTGTCCCTCACTTTAAAATCACAGTTAGATATTTCCAGTAGCAAGGGGAAGTACACGGGATTGTTGAAAAGGTGACATCCGTCACTGATGAGGGTCTCCCCCATCCCCCAGAGAGACTTGCAGAGCCTTTGCGAGACTTGTCATCGGCGAATCTCAGCGAGACCATTGCCCAACCTTATACATGACGTGTGTTGAGTAGTGCCTGAGTAATACATGTCACAACGGGCCTGTAATGCTTGGAAGCTGGACCTCACGCAAATGCTTTAAGCCGTACAAAATGTGGAAGGCCCTCGGGATTAACTTGCCTGAGCTGCTCTTGCATACACCGCCCCAATCACCGCCGCTGCTGGTGCTCCAAAGGGCATAGCCTCCATGGCGGGCAAGGCAATGTCAATCAGCACCTGCACTGTGGGTGCAGGCACTCCTTGTGCTTCTTCCCTGCACAGCTGTAACCTCACAGTGCATTGTTGAGGCTCTGACCCATGGAACAGCCCAGGATGATGTGGATGAGTTGGTTGGGCACTCAGGTGCAGCACATATGATATAATCTTGGGTGCCTGCGATGAGTGGCTTGGACTGAATCTCAACCATAAGCATCCCTCACCCACCTGGCCTAGTGCTGAGTACTTGGCGAAGCCCTGCTCCAGGGGGGAACGCTTACGCAGTTCCAGGCTCTGGATGTCCACCGGCTCTGCATCCTTGCTATTGGCGTTGAGGACCAGGCCCACCACCTTCTCCACGCTCTCCAGCACCACGTCCGCATCCCTTGCCAGGTCATCTGAGCTCTCCCCGATGCCCGCCATCCACCGATCACGCGTCTGGGCTGCTGCCTCAATGTGTGCCTCTATGCTGCCGCTCAGGACTTCATTGACATCAGACAGGCCTTGGATAGAGCCAGCTCGGGCAGCCACGTCCTTGGCCACTTCCTGTGCCTGCGCACCAACTGCATCGAGCCCGCAGACTGCCACTGACTGGGCTACACTGACTGCTTGCTCCGTCGCGCGCGCATGCCTGCCCTGCTGTGTTGCAGCAGGGTTGCTTGCTGCTAAATCAGGGGCTGCCTGTACGTCTACTACGTACGTAGGCTTTGGGGCAGCGGGCTGCTGTGCAGCTAGCTGGGGTTGCTGCGCGCTGGTGACAGCAGTGGATGCTGCACACCCCATCTAAGACTCCTCCTTCTCAGCCAGGCGTATGCTCAAATTGATGCGATCAGACTTATGGTGCAAGCCTTGGCCTGCCTGTAGGCCCCACGATGGCCTCTACTTCAGCAGCAATCTCTTTCGAGCAGTGAAGCTTGAATGATTCGTGCATTTTGGGCATATGAAAATTCTTACGCGATCGAATGTTGTAGGGTTAGCGGTTAGTTTCCAGCAGGCCTCGCTGTTGAACGATCTGTCTCCTTTGAGTGACATGCTTAGGCTGGGTCAAAGGCGAGCCCAGGCAGATAAAAATCTAATCATTTGAGCGAAAGATTCGGACGTGTTTCTCAACACGGATGATTAGCAAGAGCAGAAGATGGAGGAGCTGCGGATAAAGATGGTGCACCTCAAAGAGACAGTAAGGTTCATGGACGCAAGAGTTATAGATGTGCAGCAATTGCTATAGGAGCAGCAGGAGCAGCATTACCCTCATTGATAACGTTGACCAGCTGAAGGAGCTCGCAAACGCAGCCAGCTTGGAGGCCCGCATTGCTGTGAAACAAAGTCAACGAGGGAAGCTGCAGTCTATGCATGTTCTGCACGCACGGACCGCGGGAGCGCTGCCTTGCGCCCCAACAACCGCAGGTGTCGCAACCTTCCTCAGCTGTGAAGAAAGCAGCTTGGAAGAGGCTGTGCCGATGCATGACAACGTGCGGAAGAAGCACTGCTTCTACTTGCAATTCAAGTCAGCGGAGGCCGCAGCAGCTGCTTACGCAGGGTCCGCGGCAGTAGTAACGCAGCACGGGCTGTGCTCACGTTGAAGCACATGCTGCTACAGAACTGCTCGATCAGCTTAGCCATTTACCTGCAGCAGACAGCGCGAGGCAGTTGTGAGTTTGGGGAGGAGCTGGTGGTGCTCGTCAAGGGCTCAGCCATTCAAGTCAAACTTGGGATAGGGGACCCCATCCCATATCCCTTCAACATTCACCTCCCAACAGGGTGCCTTCCAAGTCCTGGCGAGCGCTTTCTGCGAGCATCATATGCAGAGGCGGCGCAACAGCTGAACAAGCTGCTGGGCAAAGCCTCACCCCTTGGAGCATCGTCAGCTCCATGCCCAACAGCAGCAGCAAAAACAGCAACAACAGCAGCAGCTGAAACAGCAGAGGCTGTAAGAAGCCTCTGTGACTGCCACAAAATACTCTGATATTCATTGTGCTTGCTGCGAGATCAGCTCTGATTGGAAAGGAATGGAGTCCCCAGCAGAACCCTTTGAAGATATGCATGCCTGTTGTGTCTGCAACAGCACTTATCACTGATCCTGCCTCCTAAGACTTGGCTGCTGGAAAGACAAGGACCGGGAATCCGTCAAAAAGGATGAAACGTGGGCCTGCCCCGCTTGTGCTTGCCTCATTGATTCAGGGAAAAGAGTCCCGGCATCACTTCACTGAAGATGAGGAAGTAAAAGTGGTGACCTGGGACCCCACCTGGGAGCCAGAGGAAATGACCATCCATGCAGATTTTGAACAAAAAGTCCAAGAGTACTGAATGAACAAAGACACTGGCCCAAAGCTCTCTGCCTCCACAGCAGACACCAGCCTAGACAATCTGACATGCTAAGGTTTATCAAAGGATGACACATCTGATAACCCATGGCACCAAATAAGTGATGACAACCTGAGAAACAAAGTGACTTTTGATTTCCATTCAACCCACAGCTGGACATCCAGCTCACGGGTCATTGCGAGTGTTGGGTTCAAGAAGTTTGTCTCATGGACCATACAGACCAGAATGCACAACCTCAAGAGCAGAATCTCAGCCTATAAGCTACCCTACCATCTTGCTGCATGCGTCTACGGAGCAGATGGGAAGTGCTAAGGCATGCTCACACCCGAACGTCTACAAATTCTCCACCAAAAATACAACGATGCCAAGAGCACAGGCCTTCACCGTGATGTCAGCCTCCACCACAGAGCTTTGATTCTGATTTGGTTGTATGTACTGTTTGTATGTAAAGCCATGACCACCAAACAATTTGATAGCAAAAAGATAAAAAAATTCCTTCCATCATATCCTTTCTCCCCATGTCATAGCAGCCTTTAAACAGTGCGCAGCTGTGACTCAAGAGAAATGGCCTCACCACTGGACTTCAATCCAGACCTCCAACACTACTAGAGCAGCCATCCACGTGAAACTTTATTTGGTGCCTTTGACTGTTTTTCCTCCTCCTCCTTCTCTGGCTTCTCTATTTGTTATCCCATCTATGATGATGATCTCATGCACTTGACCTTGAGGCATGCCATTTACTCTGCCATCAGCAGCCCCAATGACATACCCACAGCAACCCTTATGCTCCTCCACTACTGGGGCAGATCCATGAGCACAAATGCATAAATAGCACAATAAAATCAATTCAAGTACATGTGCAGCCTGATGGGAGCCATCCCATCTCAAAACCTTCAGTACACTGATATCCCATTCTGGAACAATTCTAGCACCCCACTCCCAAAGCACCACTGGGACCTGCAGACCATTGCGGTCTGGGACGCACAAGCCAGACTTGCGGTTATTTAAAAAATAACCGCACCCCTGAGTGGCTAAATCACCTGGCACAGAGCATCCCTGAGGCTAAAAGGAACATAACCAGCGTGAGCAACGACGCTCATATCAGTATGCTCCCACTTGGCGCCCCACCCCCAGGCTTGAACAAACTCAAGATATTAAAGCCTGACTACCTCCTAGTTGCTCAGCGCCACAACCACATCACATCATTGCAACCTGCACAAATGATAATTACACAAATACAAGACAAATCAAACCCTCATCTGACCCTCGAAGTAGAGGACTGGGAGAAGATCGCTTACACAGATGGGAGCTGCATCCGTCATGACCACCAACGAATCATTGGAGCAGGCGTTAACATACCTGACACCACCAGAATCCACCACGTAAATCCCAATGGCTCCAACATTACTTATACTGTCCATAGGGATGAGCTTGCAGGCATTGCTGCAGCTATTACTCATGACTACTTTTTGATAGCTACAAACAATGCATACTCAAGGAGACAAATTAGAAAGCAGATCAGGTGCCCATTATTGCACACCTACCATATCCACCACAACCTCTTAGAGGCTATCATAAAAGCAATTGGCAACAGTGACTCTATCCATCAAATTCCTGAAAGTAAAAGCCTGCACCAACATTCTTGGCAATGAGCGTGCTGATCAAATAGCAAAGCATGTGGCCAAACATCCTGAAGCTGCTGACACTGGTATTGAAATGGCAGGGCATGAAGGTAACCCTTTTCACAACATCACCTGGCTTGCAACCTCCACGGATGGTCCAAACACACAACGTCCTATTATTGACAAAAGTGATCAATCCCAGCCTTACCAACCCCATATGCGCTACCTCCCCAACAAACGTGACGCACTACAAGCACACATGCACAAGGTCCACAAACTAGGCAACGCACAAACTGATACCAGCTACTAAACCTACTACCAGAATTTATTCAAGAATAAGAGTGCTCACAGCAAAATCAGGAATGCCTTCTGGTCTATGCCTGGCATCTCTCACAAGGAAAAAGGGACAGTGCTCAAATACCAGTCTGACACTATCTACAAAGACATGCAGTCCGTTCCAAGCAGTCCAACAGCCTTAGTTGCCCCATCTGCTCCTGCCAAATCAGTGCACTTCACATCCTCTCAGGGTGCCAGCATTCCATCATTAGAAACATGGTGACCGAACACCACAATATCGCAGGCAGACTTATCACAAAAGCCGTAAGTAAAGGTTTCCTAGGATCCTGTCTTGTTTCCACAGATGTGCGCTGTGCTGACAAGCATCGTATGCAAAATCTTCAAATACCTGTGACAGCAGAATCCAGAGTTCCTCCGGCTTGGTTTTTTGCTATGAACCGCAATCAAAGAGACAGACTCACTTCTCGCCCTGGTGTTATTCTAGTGACTCCAAAGAAAACACGCAAGACCAATTCCCAAAATCATTAGAGCCATCCCAAAGATCAAGGCCTTACTTAAAGGGGTGGAATAAGGGTGGTTTTGGGTGGGGGGTTAGTGTTCTTTAGCGGCAGCCACCGCAGCTGGAGGTAGAACCCCAACACCAGCCATGGCTTACCAGAGTAGACAGACTCACCCTGAGAACATCCCTTGGCGGCGACGTACCACCCATCTCATTGAGATCAAGTGCTGTGAAGACACTCGCCCTGAGCAGCAGCTCTAAGCTGCCCATGCTCAGCACGGTAGCCTTAGACACAGCATTGCAGGATACCATGTCCTCCATATTCTTTATGTCGTTTTCTTAGGTGAAGGGGTGTTATTTACACTCCTCACACTCTGGTTCATCTAAAGAGTCTCGGCATTCATTCACAAAAAGTCAAGAAACTCGCTCTCAAGCTGCATGCACATTCTGTGCACTATGCTCATAAGCTTGTGCAAACCTGACGTTCTCTTGAGCGTTCTCCTTACCCTCAAACTAATCAGCAGAGGTCTGCTAGCTTGTCTGCCCGCGACCCTCCTGATCCTCACTGACCTCCCTTTTCTTTTCTGGCGAAGGGGCTTGTCTTCCAGTGGCCCCATTTCCTTAATTGATGTGAGGAGCTTTTTTGCAGCTTGCGAAGTTCATATTTCTTAACTTTTCGTTCTTTAGGCCAATCATTCACCAACAACATATGTGTTTGAGATGATGAGAAAGAAAGACTCTGCCACCAGCGATGAGCTTTGTGTTATGTATCAAGCTCATTGCACATTGCTTTCATAGGCAATCATTTCTCCATTTGTTCCTTCTTTGCGTTGATGAAGGTGTGCTCCTGGGCTGAAGCACATTTGACTTAACTTGCCTCCTGCAAATGGCATGAGAATTGGCCACTAACAGTTGGTGGACCGACCACAGTGACGCTTTTCCTGGTAGCAATGTGCTCCAAGTGCTGCATCTAATTTCACAGCACCAAGCATTGTCGAATGATTGTCACGCAAAGAGACTGCTGCACACCAAACAGGCTCGTAGCATGACCATAACATAAAGACAGTGTATACCGAGCAGACAACAGGTTGCCCGCGATAAGACTGAGGAGTCTCTGATACCCTTATCCTTCCCTACACACACACACACACACACACACACACACACACTATTATTAAAACACATGTTTACAAGGAGCTCTGATGGGCTTGTGGTGAGGGCGCACATGTGCTATCTATGCCAAAATAGACCAGAAACAGAGTTTGAGCACCAACCCAGGCCACCAGGGTCGTCTTCTTCACTCCAAATTTTGCCTGCAGCCAAGTTAAATGATAATATAAGTTCAAGTAAAAAACAATCATGTCCGGACTTTTGCTAAGTTAACCCCCTCTGGTAAAATACACCTCATAAAGAACTGTAAAGATACTCGGCCTGGACACCAATTGGAGGCCTCTAGCAAGCAACATGAGATTATCTGCAAGCGCTCGAAGGCTGGAAAAGTCATCCTTCTCACCGTCCTTCTTGGCGTGGGAGGCTCTTTATAAACCTCTCACACTTGATATCATCTTAAAGAGCTCAGCCTTGATTTGATGCAAAGAGCTCACAAAACTGCTCTCGAATTACATGCTCAATCTGTGCATTATCCGCAAAGACTGACTACAACTAGGTGTACTCTTTAAAAAGCAGTTGCTGTCAAGGTCTTGATCTGGAGCAGGGGGCGGCTTTTCACTCTCCAGGTTCTCTACTTCTTTCTATTCTCTGGTGGAGGAGACTCTTGGCTCCACGTGCCAATATGTATTCTTTTCCTAAGGAATACTTTTCTTAATTGACGGGGAATTTAATGCTACCTGCGCAGTTTTCTTCCCAGTCTATTTTTTTGCCCAACACATTGACCAGGTTTGCGTTTTGTGATGGTGCCCCAACTCACCTTAGAGGCACATGAATTAACTTGATGCCTTCAAGGCAAGTTGGGTGATTACACCTAGCAGCCTATAGTACCGTCTTTGTGTCTGATGTTGTCATGCTAAATCATTTACTTTGACATATCGACATTTCAGCATGTACTCACCGTTGAGAAGCATGGCGTTAGCATGGAGCCTAGCCTTCCCAAGCTCGCTCAAAGTGCAAACGCCATGCGATAGAGAGCACACATCTGCGTAGGCCGCGAGCCGCATCATGGCGTACGCTGTTTGGCCTCTTCAATACTTTACTCTTATGCTCCCCATCACGCACTTGCACAGTTTAGACAGCCACGCCAGTCCCATGCTTTAAGCCTGTAAGCCATCTTGCAGCACTGACCTTGGTTTTTTTGATCAGATGTGCTCTTGAAAAAACTTTTGCAAAAGTTCACCATCATGATCACAGTTCACCATCATGACCAGAGTGCGGTACTGCTAGTCAACCCCCTGATCTTCACTGACTTCTCTTGTTTTCTTTGCTGGTGGAGGAGTCATACAATGCTTAAGCGCTAAGTGACTCCTTTTCCTTAAATGATGCAGGGAATGTTCCACTGCAAACATAGTCTTTTTCCTTTCGGCATGAGCCCTCTGGAAAGGGATGAGGAACTGGTGACTTTAAATGTAACTGTCTAACAGACCTGGCCAAAAGGTGATGCCACTTTGGCACCTTCCTAATCCTTTGAAGGAGCGAGGGGACTTGCACCCTAACCCTTCTGGCCTCTCGCGGCTGGCACCGGTGAGCAATTGCAACCTCCTGTTGCAATGATCATACCCCTACATCTTCATTCTTGGTTTGCTTGTCCCCTCCTAAATCTTCAAGCTGATTCATGCACTCGTGTGCAGAATGGTGGGGCCCCCCCTGATGCCACCTCGCAGTCTGACCACCTTAAGCATGTTATGAGGAATGTGAGCAGGTTCTATTTGGATGCATACATTCTCGCGAGTGGAATCCTCCCTTTTGGCTTCTTGACTCCATCGGCGGAAATGGATGTGATGACAAATGCCCTTGTGCTGCCGTGCAAAATGAGGGGCATGTTCTTTTCCTCTGTCAAGATCCCTCCAAAAAGAAATACACGTTTTCCTTCCTCCCTTATTCCCAGTCTTTATCTGTGGAGGCAATACATTTGAATTTCTCAAAGGGCACCCCAGGTGTGAAGCAGTCTGCGCATAACTGGGCTTTTTTCTTTGAGTGTGCACATGAACCCCTGCAATTCTATTAGTTAAGAGCTGCCATTCGGTTTTACAACGGCATGTTGTCCTCCAATAATGCCACTCTTAAGCAGACCCTTCATGCAGACCTGAAGCTGCTGCCTCGGGCTTAAACATCTTGGGCTTCGGATATTTTACGTTCCTTTGAGGGATTGCGAGGCTGTGACACTTCTACTCAAGCTTTCCTGCAGGGGCTCACTATTTGTTATTCGGATTTCACTGCTGACCTGAGGTTTAGGATGAGAAAAGTGTGGAGGGACATTGCTGACATGACCCCTCCGGAAAGCGACAACAAACTGGTGACTTATCATTCTTGTTTTGCCTGCCCCCTTTTAGATCTTCAAGCTGATTCACGCTCTCGGGTGCGGAATGGGGGTGCCCCCCGATGCCTCCTTGCTATCTGCACCTTAATCTCCCTAAGCATCTTATGAGGAATGCGAGCACGTTTTGCCTGCGAGCTCATACTCTCGCGGTGGAATCCTCCATCTGGCGCTGTGGAAATGACCACTGTGACAAGTGTTCCTGTGCTGCTGTTCAAAATGAGGTGCATGTCCTTTTTCACTGTCAAGACTTGTTTGTGTGCTCTCTCAGAAGAAAGTTCTCTTTCCTTTTCTTCCCTTTCTGCCAATCCTTTTCTATGGAGGCCCCTTATATTCCACATGCCTTGCCTAGTCAGACAGTCTTTGATTTTCTTTCTCAACGGCACAATAGACTCTGCCATTTCATTTCGGACCTTATGGACTATTTTTTGGCTGGCGAAGACCAGCAACAAACCAATCAGCCTAACGACCTGGCTGGCGGTTGAC
>LFIK01002132.1_pt1 | contig 15940 bp, 15 predicted proteins | sample 643401 | NCBI WGS metagenome assembly LFIK01 (sample SAMN03777447, study PRJNA286221) | soda lake metagenome | biome: soda lake; feature: Kulunda steppe; material: water; isolation source: sample T5-Br brine of Lake Tanatar-5 | place: Russia: Kulunda steppe | collected 2010-07
CTGATAGTCACAGACGTCGTGGCGACCCGTGACGCGTGGACCGTCGAGATGTAGCATTCCACCATGAGCCACCGCACCCAGATCACGTTGACCGACGAGCAGTACGCCCGGTTGCGCGCCGAGTCCGAGCAGACCGGCTTCGGGGTCGCTGAGCTGGTGCGGCGGGCCGTCGACACGTCCTACCGCACCGTGAGTCGTGAGGAGCGTCTGGCCGCGATCGAGGCGGGCTTCGGTGCCTGGGGCGATGAAGCCCACGACGAGGACGGTGCGGCGTACGTCGAGCGCATCCGGCCGGGGATGGCCAAGCGCCTCGCGGACGCCAACGGGTGACGGTCCTGCTCGACACCTCCGTGGTCGTCGACCTGCTGCGGGGGAACGCCGCTGCGCACGACGCCGTGCGCGACGCCGTTGGAGCCGGACGTGCCCTGGCCGCCTCGGTCGTGGTCAAGGTCGAAGTCCTGGCTGGCATGCGTCCCCATGAGGAGCAAGCGACACGTCGGCTGCTGGACGGCATCGACTGGATCGCGGTCGACGACCTCATCGCCGAGGACGCGGGCATGCTGGCCAACCAGTACGCCCGGTCCCACACGGGCATCGACCCCATGGACTACATCATCGCGGCGACCGTCCACGCCACCACCGTCAGGCAAGATCAGAACGCTCGGTTGTGGACCCTGAACGTGAAGCACTTCCCCATGTTCGCGAGCCTCGCCCCGCCCTACTGATCGATCTGGGTGGGAGATTGCGGGTCGGGTGTGGTGCTGGCCAGCCCGACCGGACTCGAGGTGGGCCTCCAGTCCTGTGGCGGCGACCCGGTCGTGGACGAACTCGACGAGGATGACGAACAGGTCCGCATTCTGCCCCTGGGTGCGGCCGGGAGGCGTGTCGGCCAATGGGACGGCCAGGACGTGGTGATCGCGCCGTATCGTGAGACGACGTTGCATCGTGTCCGTCGAGAGGGTCACCGCCGTGGGATCGTCACGTTCGGCCGATGGACCTCCACTGCGGGGGAGCGAGTCGGCACGCAGACGTGACGAGGCGGCTGGTCGGCGTGACGAGTCGGCGGCGTTGCGTGACGAGGTCGCGGTGTTGCGTGATGAGATCGCCGACCTGCGCGACGCGGCAGGCGAGCCCGGGGAGCGGACCGCAGCGGGTCCTGAGGATCCTGCAGGTGAGCTGGGGGAGGGCGGATCGCCTGCGCAGCCCGACGCGCGCGCTCACCCCGCGACGTCTGGAGGGACGGCTGCGAAGGACCGGACCGCAGATGCGCACGACGACGACGCGGCGGACCGTGATCGGCAGGCCCGCGATCGCGACCGGGCCGCCGAGCAGCGCGACGAGGCGGCCAGGGCAGCGGAGGACGAGCAGCAGCTCGTGACCGACGTCGACGCGCGATCGCGTGTGGACGCGGTCCATGCCCGGGAGGACGCCGCAGCCGATCGACGCGGCTCCGAGCAGGACCGGGTGCTGGCGGCCGAGGAGCGTACGGCTGCGGGCCTCGACCGGGATGCGTCGGCCGGTGATCGACGCCACGCCGAGCAGGACCGTGACGGCTCCGCGACCGATCGGGTGGAGGCGATGGAGGAGATCGACGCGGCGAGTCTGGACGCGTTGACCGGCGTGTACGCCCGTGGACCGGGCATGATCGAGTTGGAACGTGACCGGTCCCGCGCGGCGCGGGCCGGCGAGCCGATGGCGCTCGCGTTCGTCGACGTGGATGATCTCAAGGGCACCAACGACCGTGCCGGCCACCCGGCCGGAGATCGGTTGCTCCGGCAGGTCGCCGATGCCCTGCAGGCGCACCTCCGGGCGCACGACGCGGTCGTCCGTTACGGCGGTGACGAGTTCGTCTGTGCCCTGATGGGGCTGACCCGTGCCGAGGCGGCCGAGCGTCTCGCCGCGGTGAACACGGCGTTGGGCGCGGCGTCCGAGCCCGGGTCCATCACGGTCGGGATCGCTGCGCTCGAAGGCGACGAGTCGCTGTCGAGTCTCGTCGAACGCGCGGATGCTGCGCTCTACCGTCAACGTCGGTGACGCTCGCCAGCGGACGGCGATGTCCGTCTCTCGGGATCGGTCTCGCGCTGGTCGGCGAATGCGCCCGGGCGCCGTCCGGGTCGATGGTCCGACGGTTCACGGGTCGACGCGGGTGTCGTCGCGATCGCGCAGGAAGTACAGCGCAGATCGATACGACCGGCAGTTGGGCCCGTCCGGATCGTTCACCGCGAGCAGGAGCTCGGTGGCGGCGTGTCCCTGGGTCGTCCCGACCGGGAGCCCGAGCTGCACCGCCGCCCCGCTGGTGAGCGGTCGACCGGAGCGGATGAGTTCGCCGAGCATCCCGGTGAGCGCCTGCTGTGGATCGACGAGCCCGACGATCGGCCCGGCATCGGAGGCACCGAGGCTGGTCAACCAGCGTTCGAACGACCGCTCGGCATCCGACGGCTCGGCACGACCTAGCTCATCGGAGCCGATCCCGTCGGACGCCGCCGGGTTCCGTTCGTTGGGGTCCGTCGAGGTCGTCACAGTGGTCACGGTCAGCCTCCGATGCAGTTACGTGAGGCCGCCGAGATCTGGAGCAGCACCACCACAGGTACCACACCACCGCGACGATCGACACCGGAATGTGCAGCGGTCAGCGAGCCAACGCCGGCCCGGTAGTTGACAGAACCCGTGCGCGACATAGATTGGCCGTAGATCCGCTTGTGCTCCGGACTTCGGCACTTCTGTATCCGCCGCGTCCCGGGAGCCTGCATGTCCGATCGTCGTCCATCGACGCCACCACCCGGTCTGGACTCGTGTGGGGCGACGGACGACGGGCAGGAGCGTCGCCTGATCCGCACGGTGGAAGCCTTTTCCGCGCAGCCATCGGGTCCGGCCGAGACGCGCCTGTGCACGGCGGCGTCCACGCTGTTGCACACCGCGGGGGTCGCCGTGTCCCTCGGTGTCGGCGGCGACGCGGACGCCAGTGGTCTGCAGACGGTCTGTTCGACCGACGGGGGACGGGTGGGTGACATGCGCCAGTTCGACCTCGGCGAGGGGCCCGCCTACACCGCCCATCGAACCGGCCGACCGGTCCAGGTACCGGATCTGGCGCAGGACGACACCTGGCCGGCGTTCGCCGAGGTGGCCGTCGAGTTGGGGTTTCAGGCCGTCTTCGCCTTCCCGCTGCGATCCGGCTCGCTCGGTCTCGGTGCGTTGACGCTCTACCAGCAGGTGACCGGTGCGTTGAGCGCGGAGCAGTACGCCGACGCGTTGGTGGTCGCCCGCTTCGCGCTGGATCTGTTGAGTTCACTGCAGGAGGGTCAGCCACCCGATGAGCTGGCCCAGGTGTTCACGGACTCGTTGTCGGCCTCCGTGGAGGTGCATCAGGCCTCCGGGGTCGTCGCCGTGCAACTGGCGATCCCGGTCGATGCCGCCCTGGCGGTGCTGCGGGCACACGCCTTCACCGAAGCCTGCAGCCTGGCCGAGATCGCCGTCGAGGTCATCGACCATCGGCTGCAGCTCGGCCCCCTCGTCGACTGATGACCCACCCATGATGGCGTGCCAACGACCGACCACTGACGACCGACCCACGACCGATGCACCCTGATCGAGGCGCCGACGAGCGCGCCACCCGCCACATCGCCACGACGGCGTGAGAACGTCGAGGAAGACCACCTGCATGGTTGGAACACAAACGATCGCACCGAACCGGGAGCGCCGGCTGGTCGAGACGTTCGTCGAACTCGCGGACACCCTGGTGGAGGATTTCGACGTCGTCGACTTCTTCTCCTCGCTGACCGAACGCGTCGTCGAACTCGGGATCGCGGCCGAGGCCGGGATCCTGCTCGTCGACGAAGCGGGCGATCTGCAGTACGTCGCCGCGTCGGACGAGCGCACGCACCTGCTGGAGTTGTTCCAGGTCCAGAACGAGGAGGGCCCCTGCCAGGACTGTTTCACCACGGGTGACCCTGTCGGGGTTCCCGACCTCGAGGCGGCACGTGAGCGCTGGCCGCTGTTCGCGCCGCGGGCTCTCGCGGCGGGCTTCCTGTCCGTCCAGGCCGTGCCGCTGCGGCTCCGTGGGGCGGTGCTCGGGGCCTTCAACCTGTTCCTCAACGAGACCGGTGGGCTCGACGACGACGCCGAGGCCGTGGTCCAGGCGATGGCGGACGTCGCCACCATCGGGCTGTTGCAGCAACGCGAACTCGATCGGGCCCACACGGTGCAGGGACAACTGCAGCAGGCACTCCAGACACGGATCAGCATCGAGCAGGCGAAGGGGGTCGTGTCGGAGCGGCTCGGCATTCCGATGGACGAGGCCTTCGCACGGCTGCGCGGCTACTCGCGCAACCACAACACCAAGCTCCACGACGTCGCGCGTGACGTCGTCCTGGGCGTCCGCGCAGCGGCCGACCTGACATGAATCTCGTGCCGATCAGCACACAAGCCCCCCCGGCCCGGTGGCTCGTGCCCCCCCGATGCGTCGGCCGACGCGCCGTCGACCGATGCGTCGTCGACCGATGCGTCGTCGACGGGTGTTCCCATGGTCGATGAGGGCAAGCTGTCGACGATGCTGAGCGAGTTCGCTCGGACGCTGGCGACGGAGTTTCCCATCCAGCACATCCTCGATCATCTCGTCGAGCGGATCGTCGGGATCCTGCCGGTCACCTCGGCGGGGGTGACGCTGATCGGCGAGGACCGCGAGCCGCAGTTCGTGGCGGCATCGGATGCGAGCGCGCTGCGCTACGAACGGCTGCAGACCGAGGTCGGCGAAGGCCCGTGTGTCGTGACGTTCGACTCCGGTGAGCCGGTCGCGGTCGCGGACCTGACCACCGACGAGCGGTTCCCGACCTTCGCCGCAGCGGCCCGGTCGGCCGGTCTGGCCGCCGTGTTCACCTTCCCCCTGCACCACGGGGACCTGCGGCTCGGTGCGCTGGACCTGTACCGCGAGACCTCGGGTGGCCTCGATCCCCACACCATGGAGACGGCCCAGACCCTGGCCGACGTGGCTGCCGCCTACCTGATCAACGCCCAGGCACGGGAACAGGCGCAGAAGGCCTCGGACGAGCACCGCCAGCAGGCGCTGCACGATGCGTTGACCGGGCTCCCGAACCGGCTGTTGCTACGGGACCGGATGGAGCACGCCGCCCAGCGGGTCGTCCGCACCCACAAGACGGTCGCGGTCCTGTTCATCGACCTCGACGGTTTCAAGCTCATCAACGACACCCATGGCCACCACGTGGGTGACGAACTGCTGGTGGCGGTGGCCCGACGGCTCGCCGCGCTCGTGCGTCCCGACGACACCCTGGCACGGGTGTCGGGCGACGAATTCGTCTTCCTGTGCGAGAACCTCGCCGATGCTGACGACGCCCATCTGCTCGAACGTCGTGTCGCCGCGGCGTTCGAGGTCCCGTTCGACCTGTCCGGTGTGCAGGTGCCGCTGACGGCCAGTGTCGGGATGGCGATCGCCGCGCCGGGGGAGGTGATCTCCGAGGCGCTGCTGGTCGAGGCGGACGCCGCGATGTACGCGATCAAGCGGACCAGCCGGCACCACACCTCGCGGCTGGATCGGCGTGCTGGGTCGGAGCCAGATCATGGCGATCTCGATCGGCAGCTGCGCATGGCGTTGGCGAACGAGGAACTGCAGGTCGTGTACCAACCACAGGTGCGCAGCGCCGATGGCCTGATCGTCGGTGTGGAGGCGCTCCTGCGATGGACCCATGTGACGCACGGCGTCGTCCCGCCGCCGGTGATCGTCGCGGCCGCGGAACACAGTGGACTCATCGGCGACGTCGGTGCCTGGGTGCTGCGGCGCAGTTGTGACGATCACCGTCGGTGGGTCGCCGGACGTGGCCTGAGCCTCGACCTGGCGGTGAACGTGTCGGTCCAACAGCTGATGACACCGGGCTTCACCGAGTCGGTCATGGCCGTGCTCGAGGCGACGGAAACCGTGCCGACCGACGTCATCCTGGAGATGACCGAGACCGTGTTCATGGACGACGCGCACCACGCCGCAGTGGTGTTGGACGAGCTACGAGCGCACGGCATGCGCATCGCCCTCGACGACTTCGGGACCGGCTTCTCGTCGTTGAGCTATCTGCGTCACGTGCCGATCGACATCATCAAGATCGACCGCAGCTTCGTCGCCGACATCGATTCGTCACCCGACGGCGGTGCGATCCTCGGAGCGGTCACCAAGCTGGCCCATCTGTTGTCGCTACCGGTCACCGCCGAAGGCGTCGAGACCCGGCATCAACGCGACGAGGTCACCGCCATGGGCTGCGACTACGCCCAGGGGTTCTACTACGCCCGTCCGATGTCGGCGGTCGCGATCGAGCAGCTCCTCATCGAGGCCGATGTGGGCGCGGGCTACCTCCCGCCCGATGTGGACGACCCAGCGGCTGTCCGTGCGCCTGCACGCCAGTGAGCACCGACGACGGACGGCCGCCCCGATGGGGCGGCCGTCCGAGTTCGTGCTGCCGTGCTCAGCGCCCGGTGATCAACGGTGCAGGTCGAACCGGTCGGCTTCCATCACCTTGATGAAGCCGTCGACGAACTGCTGGATCATCCGCTGTTCGCCACCGTTCGCCGCGTACTCCTCGGCGATGGCGCGCAGCTGCGAGTTGTGACCGAAGACCAGGTCGACGCGGGTGGCGGTCCACTTCGGCGCGCCCGACGAACGGTCGACACCCTCGAAGACCTCCTCACCCTCACCGATCGGTGACCACACGGTGCCCATGTCGAGCAGGTTGGCGAAGAAGTCGTTCGACAGCTGTCCGGGACGCTCGGTCAGCACACCGTTGGTGTCGTCGTCACCGGCGTTCGCGCCGATGGCCCGCATCCCGCCGATCAGCGCCGTCATCTGCGGCGCCGTCAGGTTGAGCATGAAGGCCTTGTCGACGAGCAGGTGCTCGGACGGGATGCTGCCGCCCTTCTGCAGGTAGTTGCGGAAGGGGTCCGCCTTCGGCTCGAGGTGCGCGAAGGTGTCGATCTCCGTCATGTCCTGGGTCGCATCGGTGCGGCCCGGGTGGAACGGCACGGTGACGTCGTGGCCAGCGGCCTTCGCGGCCATCTCGACGCCGACGCTGCCGCCGAGCACGATCATGTCGGCCAGCGAGATGTTCGCGTCCGAGGTGTCCTTGATGCCCTCGAGCGTGCTGATGACCGACGCGACGCCGGAGCGCACGTTGATGTCCCAGCCGGCCTGTGGCTCGAGCCGGATCCGGGCACCGTTGGCACCGCCCCGGTGGTCGGTCTGCCGGTAGGTGGACGCCGAGGCCCAGGCGGTCGACACCAGCTGCGTCGGGGTGAGGCCCGAGTCGGCGATCTGCGTCTTGAGCGCGGCCACCTCGGCGTCGGAGACCAGCGGACCCTCGTGCGCGGGCACCGGGTCCTGCCAGATCAGCACCTCGTCGGGGACCTGCGGGCCGAGGTAGCGGTCCTTGGGCCCCATGTCACGGTGCAGGAGCTTGTACCAGGCACGGGCGAACTCGTCCGCGAGGACGTCCGGGTGCTCGTGGTACTCCTTGGAGATCTCCAGGTAGGCCGGATCGGTGATCATCGCCATGTCCGCGGTGGACATCGTCGGGGGCGTCTTGCGGCCCTCGACGTGGGCGTCGGGGACCCAGTAGCCGTCCTGGACCTCGACAGGCTGCCACTGCTTGGCACCGGCCGGCGACTCGACCAGCTCCCACTCGTGGGCGAAGATCGTGTTGAGGTAGCTGTTGTCCCACTGGGTCGGCGTCGGGGTCCAGGCACCCTCGAGCCCGGAGGTGACGGTGTACTCACCGAGTCCGGTCTCGTGGGGGTTGGCCCAGCCGAAGCCCTGGTCGTGGATCTTGGCACCCTCGGGTGCCTCACCGACGACGTCGTCGGGGGCGGCACCGTGCATCTTGCCGAAGGTGTGGCCACCGACGGTCAGGGCGACCGTCTCACGGTCGTTCATGGCCATGCGGCCGAACGTCTCGCGGATGTCCTGCGCGGACTTCAGCGCGTCCGGCAGACCGTTGGGCCCTTCCGGGTTGACGTAGATCAGGCCCATCTGCACCGCGGCGAGCGGGTTGTCCAGCGTCCGGCTGCCGTCCTCCCAGGTGCCCGAGTAGCGCTCGTCCTCGGTGGCGAGCCACTCGTTCTCCGGGCCCCAGTAGATGTCGTCCTCGGGGGCCCAGATGTCGGCCCGGCCGAAGGCGAACCCGAACGTCTGGAAGCCCATCGTCTCCATCGCCCGGTTCCCGGCGAACACGAACAGGTCCGCCCAGGAGATCTGCTCGCCGTACTTCTGCTTGATCGGCCACAGCAGACGACGCGCCTTGTCGAGGTTGCCGTTGTCCGGCCAGCTGTTGAGCGGCGCGAAGCGCTGCGCGCCCGTGCCGCCACCGCCGCGACCGTCGGTCTGGCGATAGGTCCCGGCCGCGTGCCAGGACATGCGGATGAAGAACGGGCCGTAGTGGCCCCAGTCGGCCGGCCACCACTCCTGCGAGTCGGTCATCAGCGCATCGACGTCGGCGGTCAGCGCATCGACGTCGAGCCGGGCGAACGCGTCGGCGTAGACGTAGCCGTCACCCATCGGGTTGGTGCCCGGGTGCTTCTGGTGCAGCACGTTGAGGTTGAGCTGCTCGGGCCACCAGTCCGCGTTGCCGCGCAGGCCGGGGGTGGTCCGGACGCCCAGATCGGGGCGGAGGGCTTGTTGGTCGGACACGGTGTTCTCCTCGAGGGGGTCACGGGTTTCGGTGTCGAGCGGACGGGTCGTCATCGTTGCAGCAGGTGACCGCGTCGTGGGCGTGACCCTCCCAATCTAGAAGAGTTCGAGGTCGAGAGCAAAACTGAACCGGGACCCGTTCCGCATTCTGGTAGTGTTCTGACGTCCGACACTGTCCAGTAACGCGCATGAAGGTCAAACGTGGAACCGCTGATGGTTCGTCTGAGGAACCGTGGCTGGCGCCTGACGGCCCAGCGGCGGGTCATCGCCGAGGCGATGACGGGCGAACACGTGCACCTGGCCGCCGATGAGGTGTTCGAGCGGGCACGTGCGCTGCTGCCCGAGGTCAGTCTCGCCACGGTCTACAACACCCTCAACGAACTCGTCGAGATGGGGGAGTTGCTCGAGATCACCCACGTGGACGGTCGCCGCCGGTTCGATCCCAACGTCGGAGAGCGCCATCACCACCTGGTCTGTGTGGACTGCGGGCGGATGCTGGATGTGCGTGCTGATGATCCGCGGTTGCCCACGGATCAGCGCTACGGCTTCGAGTTGCTGGAGGTCGAGGTCACCTTCCGGGCCCGCTGCCCGGACTGCGTCGGGCAGGTCGTGGCCTGAACTCGTCGCGCGGTCGCGTCGTCTGATCCGTGCGCCCGGTCGCGCCGGCTGGCCGGGGTCGGCCGATGCCCGCGCTCCTCGCGCCGGACCGGTGGGCGCACACGCTCGTGCGGCCAGTCACGTCATGGCCTGCGCGGGGCGGGGTGCCTGCCAGGATCGGTGCTCCCGTGTCCGCGACCGAGCGAGTGCACCATGACCGACCTGGCCGCCCCCGTCACGACCACCGCCACCCACCCGCTCGATCGGCTCACCGAGGCGGAGACCAGCGCGGTGGTCGCGCTGATCAAGGCCGACGACCGCTACCTCGACACGATGCGGTTCGCGTGCGTCAACCTGCACGAACCGCCCAAGGACGAGGTGCTCGCCTTCACCCCCGGCGACGCGTTCGACCGCGCCGCGGCCGTGGTGCTGCTCGACCGGGCGGACGGTGCCACCATCGAGGTGACCGTGTCCCTCAGCGCGGAGCGGGTCGAGCGCTGGGAGCGGATCGAGGGCGTCCAGCCCGCGGTGATCCTCGATGAGTTCTTCGAGTCCGAGGCCGCGATCCGGGCGGACAGCCGCGTGCAGGAGGCGCTGGCCAGACGCGGGATCACCGACCTGGATCTCGTCACCATTGATCCGTGGTCGGCGGGCAACTACGGCGACCCGGTCGAGTCCGAGCGGCGCATCATCCGGGGGCTCGTCTGGGTCCACGAACGTGACGGGGACAACCAGTACGCCCGGCCCGTGGACGGGCTGATGATCATCGTGGACCTGCTCACCATGGAGGTCATCCGCATCGACGACGAGCAGGTGCTGCCCGTCCCGCAGGCCGACGGTGATGCGGAGTGGTCGAGCCGGTTCACCGGCCCGGCCCGCACCGACGTGAAGCCGCTGGAGATCACCCAGCCGGATGGTCCGAGCTTCACGGTGGACGGCGATCACCTGTCGTGGCAGAAGTGGGACCTGCGCATCGGTTGGACCCACCGCGAGGGCCTGGTGCTGCACACCATCACCTACACCGACGGCGACGAGGTCCGCCCGGTGCTCTACCGCGCCTCGCTCGCGGAGATGACGGTGCCCTACGGCGACCCGTCGAACACCCAGGCGCGCAAGAACGCGTTCGACGTCGGTGAGTACGGCCTCGGCATGCTCGCCAACCCGCTCACCCTCGGCTGCGACTGCCTCGGCGAGATCCGCTACCTCGACGCCCACGTGTGCACCGCCAGCGGCGACATCTTCAAGATCCCGCAGGCGATCTGCATTCACGAGGAGGACTTCGGGATCGCCTGGAAGCACACCGACTTCCGCACCGAGGAGGTCGAGGTCCGACGCCTGCGCCGGCTGGTGGTGTCGTTCATCTGCACGGTGGGCAACTACGAGTACGGGCTGTACTGGTACCTCTACCAGGACGGGCGGATCGAGCACGAGATCAAGCTGACCGGGATCCTGTCGACCGCCGCACTGCCCGAGGGCGGTTCGACCGACTACGGCACCAAGCTCACCGAGCACCTCTACGCCGCCAACCACCAGCACTTCTTCTGCGTCCGGCTCGACATGCAGGTGGACGGCCCCGACAACCGCGTCGTCGAGGTGGACACGGTGCCGGCACCCGACGACGAGAACCCGTGGGGCAACGCCTTCCGGGCCAAGCGCACCGTGCTGGCCACCGAGCAGCAGGCCAAGCGGCACATCGATCCGTTCGCCGGGCGGTACTGGGCCATCACCTCGACGACGCGCACCAACAAGATGGGCACGCCGACGAGCTACAAGTTGATCCACGGCGAGAACGTGATGCCGTTCGCGACGGAAGGTTCGTCGATCCGGCAGCGGGCGGCCTACATGTGGCAGCACCTGTGGGTCACCCCCTACCGCGCGGATGAGCGCTACCCCGCGGGCGACTACCCCAACCAGCACGCCGGGGGTGACGGCCTGCCGCGGTGGACCGAGGCCGACCGCGGCATCGATGGTGAGGACCTGGTGGTCTGGTATGTGATGGGCCACAACCATCTGCCCTCGCTGGAGGACTGGCCGGTCATGCCCGTGGCGAGCATCGGCTTCACGTTGAAGCCCAGCGGGTTCTTCGACCGCAGCGCGTCGCTGGACCTGCCCGCGTCGACGTCGCACGCCTGCCACTGATCCTCGCGAGGAGCCAGGATGTCCGAACTCGCCGCCGCCGCTGATGCCGTACTCGATGGGGCGGTGAGCGGCACCCCCCGAGTGCCGGGTGTCGCCGCCTGTGTGACCGATCGAAACGGCACCATCTACGAGGGTGCCCGTGGGGTGCGGTCACTGGACGGCGACGAGCCGTTCACGACCGACACCGTCTGTGCGATCTTCTCGACCACCAAGGCGCTCGGTGGCACCGCGGCGCTGCAGTTGGTCGAGGAGGGCCGGCTCGACCTCGACGCCCCGGCGAAGGCCTACGAACCGGCGCTCGGGGACCTGCAGGTCCTCGACGGCTTCGACGACGAGGGCCAGCCCCGGCTGCGTCCGCCGAAGCGTGACATCACCACCCGCCATCTGCTCACCCACACGGCCGGTTTCGCCTACGACTTCTTCAACGCCGACTACACGCGGCTGGCCAGGGAGCACGGCCAGCCCGGGGTGATCAGCGCCTCGCGTGCCAGCATCGAGACGCCGCTGCTGTTCGACCCCGGCGAGCGGTGGGAGTACGGATCGAACATCGACTGGGTCGGTCAGGTCGTGGAGGCGATCACCGGCCAACGGCTCGGTGAGACGCTGCGCACACGGGTGTTCGAGCCGCTCGGCATGAACGACACCGCCTTCAGCATGACCGACGACATGCGCCGACGGTGGGCGCCGGTCCACGCCCGGGGCACGGACGGATCGCTGACCCCCTTGGCCGACTTCGAGTTGCCGTCCGACCCGGACGTGCACATGGCCGGACACGGGCTGTACGGCACCGCCGACGACTACATCCGGTTCATCCGCATGTGGCTCAACGACGGGGCGGCTGACGACGGCGAGCAGATCCTCGCGCCGGAGACCATCGCCATGGCGTCGCGCAACCACCTGCCCGAGGGCATGACCATCAAGATGCTGTCGGCCGTCGATCCGACCCTGACCAACGACGCCGAGTTCTTCCCCGGTATGCCCAAGACCTGGGCACTGACCTTCATGATCAACGACGAGGACGCGCCGACCGGCCGGCCCGCCGGATCACTCGCCTGGGCAGGACTGGCCAACCTGTACTACTGGATCGATCGGCGCACCGGCATCGGCGGGTTCTGGGCCACGCAGATCTTCCCGTTCGCCGACCCGACGTCGGTCGGCGGGTACCTCGATCTGGAGACCGCCGTCTACCGCCACGCGCTGCAACCGGCCTGAGGCGTCCGCCGGCAACCGGCCTGAGGCGTCCCCGGCCACCGACCGGTCCCGTGGTGCCCGGTCGGTGGCCCATGCTGCTCTACTGCGTCGGGTCGACGGCGACGAAGGGCAGGCTGCGTGGGCGGTGAGGACGCGCTCGTGCTGGTGGGCACGATCACGTTCGCGGTCAGCGGTGCCCTGACGGCGATCAAGCAGCGCTTCGACATCGTGGGCGTGCTGGTGCTCGCCTTCGTGACCGCCATCGGCGGCGGGTCGATCCGCGACGTCACCGCCGGCATCGTGCCCCCGGCGTCGTTGACCAACGAGCCGCTGCTGTGGGCGGTGTTCGTCACCGGCCTGCTGGTGTTCGTCCTGCACCGCTACCTGCCCGAGGGCCGGACCCTGTACGTGTTCGACACCGCCAGCCTGGCCATCTTCGCGGCGCTCGGCGCGCAGCGCGCCGCCGAGGTCGGGTTCGGCTTCTGGGGCACGGTGTTCGCCGGGGCGGTCAGCGGTGTCGGCGGCGGGATCATCCGTGATCTGCTCACCGGTCAGATCCCCGTGGTGCTCTACCGGTCCGGGGACTTCTACGCGACGGCCGGTGCCGTCGGTGCCGCGACCACCGGGTTGCTGATGCCGGTCGATCCGCTGCTCGCGCTGAGCGCCGGGATCGCCGCCACCGTGCTGGTACGCGTCGGCAGTCGGCTCGCGGGGATCAACCTCCCCGTGCCGCGTGAGGACACCACGGGCGGGGTCGACGAGCCATGACCATGCCCGACGAGAGCCACCTGCGCACGTCGATGGTGGACACGCAGATCGCCAGTCGCGACGTCGAGGACGTCCGTGTGCTCGAGGCGATGCGGCGCGTGCCGCGGCACCGCTTCGTGCCCGGTGCGTCGCTCGAGGACGCCTACGCCGATCGGCCGCTCGCGATCGCGCAGGGGCAGACCATCTCGCAGCCCTACATGGTGGCGCTGATGACCCAGGAACTCGAGGTGCAACCGGGTGACCGTGTGCTGGAGGTCGGGACGGGCTGCGGGTATGCCGCCGCCGTGCTCGCCGAGATGGCCGGTGAGGTCTGGACCGTCGAACGGCACGAATCCCTCGCGCGCGAGGCCCGGGAACGGCTCGGCACGCTCGGCTACGCGAACGTCCACGTCGTCGTCGGCGACGGTGCGGGCGGCCATCCGCCGCAGGCACCCTACGACGCCATCGTGGTGGCGGCCGCAGCCGGGTCGGTCCCCGAGGCGTTGATCGAGCAGCTCGCCGAGGGCGGACGCCTGGTGATCCCGGTCGATCGCGGCCCGGACCAGGACCTGCTGCGCCTGCGGCGGACCGGATCCACCGTCGAACGCGAGGCCCGTGCCCGGGTGCGGTTCGTGCCGCTGATCACGGAGCACCCACCACCGTCGGAGGCATGAGCATGGAACCGTTCGTCATCGACGTCCCCGATCCGGTGCTCGACGACCTGCGTGCCACCGAGGCGCGACTGAACGCGCTCGGCTCGTCCACGACCACCGTCGACGGTGACCACGAACAGGTCGTCGACCGCGACCGACTACTCGACAACGTGATGCTCTACTGGCTCACCAACACCGGTGCCAGCTCGGCGCGGTTGTACGCCGAGAGCTACGACCGCCCCAACCTCGACGCCGTCTCGGTCCCGACCGGCTGTTCGATCTTCCCGCGGGAGATCATCCCGGCCTCGCGCCGCTTCATCGAGGCCCGGTTCACCGACCTGCGTACCTACGTCGAGCATCCGCGCGGCGGGCACTTCGCCGCGCTCGAGCAGCCCGCGGCGCTGGTGGACGACATCCGGACGTTCGCACGGGCGCTGGCGTGATGCCCGCACGGGGTGTGGCGCTCGCGACGGCACTCGTCCTGATCGCGCTCGCCGGGCTGTCGGTCCCGCCCGCCCCGGCCCGCGCGCAACAGGCCGACGACGATCCGGCCCGCGCGCAGCAGGCCGACGAGGACCCGTGCGTCGATGCGGGCGAAGCGCCCTTCGCCGACCGTGACACCATCGCCAGCGTGCACCTGGAGGCGGTCGACTGCCTGTGGGCGCTCGGGGTCGTGCGCGGGAGCCGTGGCGCCGACGGCCGGCTGCGATTCGACCCGCAGGCGGACGTCAGTCGCGGCCAACTGGCCGGTCTCCTGCATCGACTGCTCGAGGACGATGCCGGTGGCGAGCTGGTCGAACGACGCCGGCCCCGGTTCGACGACGTCGCGGCCGGCCACACGTTCGACGAGGCGATCCACGCGTTGGCCGCCGCCGAGGTGATCCGCGGGGTCGACGAGCAGCGCTTCGCGCCCGAGGCACCCGTCCGCAGGGATCAGGCCGCCTCGCTGCTCGTGCGTGCCACCTCGTTCGCGACCGGTCGCAGCCTGCAGCCGGCCGGTGGTCCCCACTACCTCGACGTCGGCGGTGGCGTGCACCGCAACGCCGTCGACGCCGGCTTCGAGTTCGGGTTGGTCACGGGTGTGCGTCGGCCCTGTGGCGACGGGTTCGGTCGGTTCGTGCCCTCGGCTCCGACCGAGCGCCAGCAGGTCGCGACCATCCTCGTGCGGATGCTGCGCGCACTGGATGCCCTCGAGGCCGGCACACACGAGCGGCACCTGCCCGACACCGACTGTCCGTCGCTGCAGTGGGTCCCCGACATCGCGGCGGCGCGGGCCCACGCCGACACGCGTACGGGCAGCGTCAGCTTCGCCGCCATCGGCACCGACGGCCGGCTGATCGGCCACCGGGCGGACACGCCGGTGGCGGCGGCGAGCGTGCTCAAGGTGATGTTCATGGTCGCCTATCTCCGCCAGCCGGACGTGCGTGACCGCGTGCTCCGTCAGGCCGACCGTGATCTGCTGGAGCCGATGATCCGACGCTCGGCGAACCAGCCGGCGACCGACATCGCCAACCTGCTGGGACCCGGGCCGATCGAGCAGCTCGCCGAACGTGCCGGGATGCGCGACTTCGCCTACACGCGGCCCTGCGGGCTCAGCAGCACCTCGGCACGTGACCAGGCCAGGTTCATGCTCGACCTCGACGACCACCTGCCGCAGCGCCACCGCGCGTACGCGTCACAGCTGCTGACGGAGATCGTCACCGACCAGCGGTGGGGGATCGGGCAGGTCGAGACCCCGGGCTGGACGGCCCACTTCAAGGGCGGCTGGGGCGCGCGTACCGGCGCGGTCAACCACCAGGTGGTCCGGCTCGACCACGTCGACGGCACCCGGGTCGCGGTCGCGGTGATGACCACGGCCAACCACGATCACGACGACGGCAGTGCGACGCTCGAGGGCGTGTTCGAGCGGCTGCTGGCCGAGCTGCCCTGACGCCGGCCC
>LFIK01002133.1_pt1 | contig 15936 bp, 13 predicted proteins | sample 643401 | NCBI WGS metagenome assembly LFIK01 (sample SAMN03777447, study PRJNA286221) | soda lake metagenome | biome: soda lake; feature: Kulunda steppe; material: water; isolation source: sample T5-Br brine of Lake Tanatar-5 | place: Russia: Kulunda steppe | collected 2010-07
CGGACGGCGATTGGTTTGGCATCCCTGGTCCCGGCCGTTGCCGATGCGGTGTCGGTGCCGGTCGTGGCGACGGGCGGTATCGCCGACGGCCGCGGGGTTGCGGCGGCTTTGGCGCTGGGCGCGAGTGCGGCGCAGATCGGAACCGGCTTTCTGCGCTGTCCGGAATCGAGCATCCCTGCCGCCTGGGCCGATGCGTTGGCCCACGCCGCGCCGGAGGATACGATGGTGTCTCGGGTGTTCAGCGGAAGGCCCGGGCGCAGCATCGCCACCGACTATGTGCGCGCGGCCACCGGGCCCGATGCGCCGGATCCAGCACCCTATCCGGTTCAGCGGGGCCTGACGGCGGCCATGCGCTCGGCAGGCCAGAAAGAAAACGACATTCACCGGATCCAGGCCTGGGCCGGACAATCCGCTGCTCTGGCGCAAGCGGTTCCGGCAGCCGAGGTACTGGAGCGCGCCTGGACGGATGCGCAGTCGATGTTGCGTTCAGCCTGATGGCGCCGGATCGACTTTCCACGGCCGAGGCGCGGCGGATCGCCCTGGCGGCCCAAGGATTTGCCGCCAAGGCGGCAGCGGGGCGCGACACTGCTGCACCCACGCGGGCCCATCTGCGGCGCCTGATCGACCGGCTCGGCGTCGTGCAAATCGATTCCGTCAATGTCATCGCGCGGGCTCATACCCTGCCGGGTTTTTCCCGGCTTGGCTGCTATGACGTGGCCGATCTGGGTCATCTGGCCTATGTCGGCCGCCGGCGGGCCCTGTTCGAATATTGGGGGCACGAAGCCTCTTATCTCCCGGTGGCCTTGCAACCTTTGTTCCGGTGGCGGATGGCACGGGCGGCGGCGGGACAGGAAGTCTATTCCGGGCTGGCGCGCTTTGGCCGGGAGCGGCAGGCTCTGATCGATGAGACCCGGCGCGAAATTGCGGATCGCGGGGCGATATCGGCGGCCGAGTTGAGCCACGGCCACAAGGGCGAGGGCGGCTGGTGGGGATGGTCCCATGGCAAGCAGGCGCTCGAATGGTTATTCTGGGCCGGAGAGATCACAACCGCGACCCGGCGCGGCGCGTTCGAGCGCGTCTATGATTTGACCGAGCGGGTGTTGCCGCCCGCCGTTCTGGCGGCGCCGACACCCGACCCGGCGGATGCGCGCCGCGATCTTCTGCGCGTGGCGGCGTCGGCCATGGGGATCGCGACCAAAAAGTGCCTGCGGGACTATTATCGCTTTACCCCTGGCGATACAGACGCCGCCCTTGCCGATTTGGTCGAAAGCGGTGAATTGCGGCCCGTTGAGGTCAAAGGATGGGCACGGCCGGCCTATCTTTGGCATGAGGCGCGGACCCCGCGACGGGTGACGGCAAGGGCCTTGCTGGCGCCTTTCGATCCCCTGATCTGGTGCCGCGATCGGGCCGAAGCGCTGTTTGGGGTCCGCATTCGGTTGGAAATCTATACCCCGGCCCATAAGCGCCAATACGGCTATTATGTCCTGCCGTTCCTGCTGGGGGAGCGGATCGTGGCACGGCTTGATCTGAAGGCCGACCGCGCTGCCGGTGCGCTTAGGGTCGCGGCCTCCCACATCGAACCAGGGTACCGTTATGACGATGTCGCCGGGCCGCTCGCCGCCGAGTTGTCACTGATGCGGCAATGGCTTGGGCTGACCCGTATTTCGGTGTCACAGCGCGGCGATTTGGCCGACGCTCTGACCTGCACACTGGACACATCGGAGGTGATGGAATCAATGTCGGTGTGAGGTCAGCCGACGCTTGGCAGCGTAACGATCGTCGGCCCGTTCCGGGTCGCGATGACCGTATGCTCGTACTGAACCGTCGGTGCCGCCGGATAGCTGTAGAGGGTCCAGGGATCGTCGCCGTTCTCGGCGCTTTTGGCGCCGAACGACAGGAACGGTTCGACGGTAAAAACGAGGCCGTCATGAATCATTCGGCGGTCTCTGGGGTTCGGCCAAGTGGCGATGCCGCTGGGTTCCTCGTGCAATGAGCGGCCGACGCCATGGCTTTCCAGGTTCCGCACCAGCGAATAACCGTTCCGGCGCGCAAAGGCGCCAACGGCTTTGCCGATCCCCGCAAGCGGCTTGCCGGCGCGCGCCTGGTCCACGCCGGCCGCCATCGCGCGCCGCCCGTCGCGGCACAGCTTTGCGATAGCCGTTGAAACCGGCGGCACCGCGAACGAGGCGCCGGTATCGGCGTAGAAACCGTCGTATTCGGCCGATACGTCGATATTAACCAGATCGCCGCGCTCGATCCGCCGTGGACCGGGAATGCCATGGGCGATTTCTTCGTTCACGCTGATGCAGGTGGCGCCGGGAAATCCATAGGCCAGTTCCGGGGCGGGCTGTGCGCCGTGGGCTTCCATCATACGCCGGCCGATCGCGTCGACCTCGGCCGTCGTCATCCCCGGCTCGAGCGCCTTGCCCATGGCGGCGAGCGTGTCGGCCACGATCCGGCCGATGCGCTGTAGGCCAATAAAGTCCGCGTCGTTCGATACCGTCATTCTGGCCTCGTTTAATGGGCGCTTGGACCGGCTCTGCCGTATCTCCTCACGGCAAGGCTTGTCCGTCCCAGTGGTCTCTATCACATCGTCAAAGCTCGCCACAGTCGGCTTTGAAGGCGGCATCGATACAAACCAGAATGAATGGCTCATAATGGGTGGCGAGGCGTTGCCCATTGTACGGCGCTAAACCAAATGAACGGGTGCATCTTGAAATTACAACGAAAAAAAGGTTATCAAGGAGCAGTAGAAAGCGCGGTGGAAGCTCCGGTGACGCTGTCCGTTCGGAATTGTGCCGAATTTAACGGTTTATTCGCGATATGCATGCAGAGTCTCTCTCTCCAGTGTGATGCGAGCCGGTTCCTGGAAGGGGGGACAGCAGACTGTGCCTAGATCGACGGACGAGCAAAAGGATCCAAACCGCAAGCGCCTGTCTCAGCAGGACCTCGACCGGGTCATCCGCGATCACACGCGTTATCTGCAGCGGCGCAGCGGCGGACGACGGGCGTGCTTGCGTTTGTTTGATCTGTCCCATCTTGAACTGTCCGGCCGAGACCTGTCCGAGGCTGACTTGTCCGGCGCGAATCTCTACGGAGCCCGCATCGTCGGCACCGTTTTGGCTCATGCCAACCTGTATGGCGCCGATCTTCGATTGGCCAATTTGACCGATTCCGATCTGACCCTGGCTGATATGCGCGGGACGTGCCTGCGCGGCGCCGTGTTGACCGGTGCGTGCATGGTCGACACCGATCTTCGCGACGGCGTCATCGTGACACCCGGCAGCGATGGATCGCTGGAGCCGATCAGCTTCGATACCACGATCACCGAATTGACCTGCGCCAAGATCAACAACGCCAATCTGACCCGCGCGAAACTGGCCAACGCGTTTGTCATGCAAACAGACTTGACCGACAGCGTTCTTCGCGATGCACGGCTAATACGGACCAATTTGACCAATTCGGACCTGACCGGCTGTGTGCTCGAAGGGGCCGATCTGTCCGACGCCAATTTGACCGGCGCCAATCTGACCGGCGCCGATTTGCGTAACGCCAAGGTCATGGGCTGCAACATGACCAATGCCGACCTCGTTGGGGCCATTTATGACCGCGACGACCTGCTCAAGGCCAACCTGACCAATGCCCGCATTCTGAAGCCGGCTGGCAGCTTGCGGCGGCCGATCCTGGATGTGCTGCGCGATCACGCCTTGTGGACCGTCACGAACGGCCGCAGCGGTGAGCGGATCGATTTTTCCGAAATCGATCTGGCCGAAAGCGACTTTACCGGGCGCAATCTGTCGGCATCGTTGATGCGGTCGGTGTGCCTTGCGGACGCCAAACTGATTCGGGCCGGGCTCGCCATGGCCGACATGACCTTTGCCGATCTGCGTGGCGCCGATCTGACCATGGCGGATCTTCGGGGCACGAATCTGCAACGGGCCTCGTTGATCGGTGCGACTTTGACTCAGTGCCGCATGTCGCCGGTCGAGATTGCGGGCGCCAACAAGTTGACTTGGTCGGCCAATCTGACCCGCGCCCGGCTTTCCGACGCCAATCTGTTCGAAGCGGATATGAGCCACGCCCAATTGTCAGGCGCCATCATGACTGGTGTCGATCTGCGCGGGGCGAATCTGTCCGGCGCCAATCTGCAAAACGCCGATCTGAGCCATGCCAAGCTCGATGGCTGCAAACTGGATGACGCCGATATGACCGACGTGACGGGCCTGAAATCCTAGGCTTGCTGGGCCTGGCTTCCAAATCCGAGTTGTCCCCAAATATCCTTTACGTACACCGTGAGACAGTCCGCCGATTGGCACGTATGCGGCCCGGACATAGAGAATGTTTGCAGCCCAGCACAGCACCGCCAGCAAGATCGCTGCATTTCCCAAAAGGGCGTTTCGATCTGCCCAGTCGACGGCATGGGGATTGAACAACAGCCCAATTCCCGTCACACCGAGCGCGATTCCGGCAATCTGCCGCCCATGGATGGGAGACGGGCATGCAGATCACTTAGGGCATCACATGATCATCATGGGTGAGGACCCGGTATTCGGTTTGACCGCAAGTTCCTTTGGGAACTTTTGGCCCTTAATCCCAGAAAGGTATGGCCTTACCCTGATCGTCCCGGGCGCATTGCAGCATGAAATGCTGCGATGCAGAACCGGGACCTCAGCAGCAGCAACTCTCGATCGTGAGGCGCGAGCCGGGTGCATCCGGAGCGGGGTCCCCGATCGGTGTCGGGGACGATCAGGAGGGGGTGTCGGTGTGTGCACGATCTGTGTATCTCGTAGATGTATCGACCGGGACCGGCCATTCGCCGCGCGCCAAAGCGGCACCCGTCGTCGGTCGAAGCGGCCTTGAGGGTCTGTATGAGGCTGTCGCCTTCGCGGCGTATCCGCAGCGTCAGGCCCTGGTTCAGCAGGCAGCCGCCACTCACCTCTTGGATCTCTGGTGTCATGCACATAAGTTTTAACGCATCGAGTTGAATTATCCGCTGGTCTATGGTTGCTTTCGCGCCTGACATTCCCTGATATCCGTGGTGGAGCTAACCGATGAACGCCTTCAAGACATTGGACGACCTCGACGTCGCAGGCAAGACGGTCCTGGTGCGTGCCGATCTGAACGTCCCGATGAGCGATGGCAAGGTCAGCGATACCACGCGCCTGGACCGGTTGGCGCCGACCTTGGTCGAATTGGCCGACAAAGGCGCGAAGGTGGTCGTCATGTCCCATTTCGGCCGCCCCAAAGGCAAACGGACTGAAAAGGACAGTCTCAAGACGGTTGCGGCGGCCTTGTCGGTCTCGCTGGACGGCCGACCCGTGGGGTTCGCCGACGACTGCATCGGAGGCCCGGCTGCGTCGGCGGTGGAAACCTTGACGCCCGGCGGCGTGCTTGTGCTGGAAAATCTGCGCTTCCATCCAGAAGAAGAAGCGAACGATATCGAGTTTGCCCGCTCTCTGGCCGTGCTTGGCGACCTCTATGTCAATGACGCCTTCTCCGCCGCCCATCGGGCGCATGCCTCGACCGAAGCCCTGGCTCGGCTGTTGCCTTCGGCGGCCGGGCGCTTGATGGAACAGGAACTGACCGCGCTGACGCGGGCACTTGAGAATCCCCAACGGCCTGTGCTGGCCGTGGTTGGCGGGGCCAAGATTTCGACCAAGCTCGAACTTCTCGGCAATATGATCGGCAAGGTCGATATGCTCGTGCTTGGCGGCGGTATGGCGAACACGTTCCTTCATGCCAAAGGGGTCGATGTCGGCAAATCACTGTGTGAAGCCGACATGGCCGAGGCCGCGCGCGACATCATGGCCAAGGCCGAGCAGACCGGTTGCCGCATCATTCTGCCCCGCGATGCTGTCGTCGCCCGCAAACTCGAAGCCGGTGCGCCGAACGAGACCGTGGCCATCGACGCCATTCCGGCTGACGCCATGATGCTGGATGTCGGTCCCGATTCCATCGCTGACCTCAAAGCCATGGCCGATGGCGTCAAGACCGTTCTATGGAATGGGCCGCTGGGCGTGTTCGAGGTCGAACCGTTTGGCACCGGCACCTTCGCGCTCGCCCGTCATGTGGCCGGACTCACCGAAAAGGGGCAGGTGTTGTCCGTCGCCGGCGGCGGCGATACGGTCGCAGCGCTGAGCCGCGCGGGCGTCTCCGAGCAGTTTACTTATGTGTCGAGCGCAGGCGGCGCGTTCTTGGAGTGGCTCGAAGGCAAGACACTGCCCGGCGTTGCCGCGCTTCAGACTGGGTAAGGGCCATGCAATGGCGGCGTTCAGGTTTAGGCTTGCCCTCCTAAAGGTTTTATAAACGGTCAAGTTATACCCTTATCGCGATTTCTGCCGGGAAAAGCCTTGGCGGACGGTTTCGGATTCGCGAGCGAAAGGGTGACGGATGCAGGCCACAATGCCCGACCAAGTCGACTATCTCGTCGTCGGCGCCGGCATTCAAGGACTGGCCGTTGCAGCCGCGATTGCAAGGCGCCTTGAACTGTCCGGCCAGGGGTCGGGTGACGGCGTGCTGGTCGTGGACAAAGCAGGGCCTGGAACGGGGGCGTCTTGGTCTGCGTCAGGATCGATCCATCGGTTCGACGTGCCGCCCGATCTTTTCCCGATCATCGATTTGAGTCTGGAATTCCTGACCTCTGATCCGGTGACATTCGGTTTTCAGCAGGTCGGTGCCATCCGCGAATGCGGCGCGGATGCAGGCGCGGCCGGGGCCACCCCTCATCCCGAAATCCAAAACTTGCCTGGGCCGGAAATCGGCCGGATGGTCGACACCATCTGGCCCGACCTGTCGCTGCCAAAGGATGGGGTCCTGTGCCGCGATCCGGCAGGCGGCTATGTGGGGGCGCGGCAAATGATAACGGGCTTGACCGATATGGCACGCCGCTGGGGGGTTCGAATTCATGCGGGTACTGAAGTCACCCGCTATGAGCCGGGCGGCATCGACGGCTGTCTTGTGACGACAACGCGCGGACAGACACGCGCCGGGCAAGTCGTCATCGCCGTTGGCCCGTTCGCGCCTGAGCAATGGGCTATGCTCGACCTGCCGACAATTGCCGGCAGCTCGACATCGACATTCGCTGGTCCGTCGGGCTGGCTGACACAACCCTGTCTCGAAGGTGACATCGATGCCACCGGGCCTTGGCGAGACACCGAACGGCGGAATGCGCCGCTGCTGATTCTCGATACCAAGCCGATTGCCGGAGATACTGGGGGCGGAAATACTGGGACAGGCGATACCGGGACAGGCGATACGATTTCGGTCAGCATCCGTCATGGCGGGGAGCGGCTTGACGGTCAGGGCCTTCATGTCCGCTTGATGCCATGGGCGCCGATCGAGCCCAGCGGATCGACGTCATGGTTCCACACGGTTGCGCCCGATGCCCTGGCCCGCCGTTTAACCCGTTTCGTTGAGTCTCCAGCCGAGTTCGTTGACCGCCCCTGTACCGGTGGTATCGCGCTCACCCCCGACTGGCTTCCGGTGGCCGACTATGTCGCCCCATCCGTCTACTGGCTGGCCGATGTCGGACTCGGCGCCCGGGGGGTTGGGCTGGCCCATTTCGCGGCGAGCCATTTGGTGTCGGGGGTGCGCGATCCGGCTTTGGCGCCATTCGCTCTCGACCGCTTCCGCCGAGATCGCCCGCAGCCACCCGTCAACGCCCCGCTGCCCGGCTTGTGAGATCTGCGAAGACGGGCTCAGAAGCGGGCAGCCGGACCGGGTCAGCCGGCTCCGGGCCCGCGGTCGGTATCGGCTTTTGGCCTTTTGTTGGGAGCTTCGACCTCAGACCCCGCGGACTCTTCAACGGTAGCCTCTTCAACATCGTCGGCATCGGCGTCCTGGTCTTCGGTGCTTTCCCGCATGATCAACGGCACCTGGGAAATGCCAAAGATCATGGATAGCGGCATAATGCCGAATACTTTGAAATTGACCCAGAAATCGGTCGAGAAATTCCGCCAGACGACCTCGTTCAAGACGGCGAGCACGATGAAGAAAATCCCCCAGCGCAGGCTCAATATTCGCCAGCCCTGATCGGTCAGCGACATGACGGTGCCCATCAATATGCGCAAGAAGGTCCGCCCGAACGCCAATCCGACCAGGATGATGGTCGCGAACAGCATGTTGACGAAGGTGGGCTTGATCTTGATGAAGACATCGTCGTCCATAAACAGCGTCAAGGCGCCGAACAGAACCACGAAGCCGCAGGAGATCAGCGGCATCAACGGCACCCGCCGTTCGAGCTTGAACGAGACCGCGATCGCGATGATCGTCGCGCCCATCAACCAAGCCGTGCCGACATAGATGCCTTCGAGCCGGTTTGCGATGAAGAACACGATCAGCGGACCGGCTTCCAATCCCAACCGGACCCACGGATTGATCGCATGACGGCCCCCGGCGCCGACGGCTTGGTTTTCGGCCATGATTGATTATATTCCCATTTGTACAGGCCGGCCCCCTTGAGGTGCCGGCGGTTCTTCGTTTTCGCCAACCTACAGCAATCGGCCCCCAGAAATCGGCCCCCGGAAATTGACCCGGGGCGATTGCGAAAGTGACAATGACCATGATGACCGATGATCGCAAGTCCGACGCGCCGCCCGTGGCGCGCGACAAGGATGGGGCCTTTACGGTCGATGCCGTCTATATCGGCCCCAAGCTGGGCTTGGAACCGGGCCGTTTCATGGCATTGCTGCGCGAGGGGCGCATCGTTCAGGCGACGGAGCGTGGCACTGGGCCGGAGGCCGGCACATGGCGGCTGACCTTTACCTGGGCGGCGCGTCGATGGCGTCTTGTCGTCGACGAAACCGGCCAGGTGCTGTCCGAAGGGCCTTACTGAAACGCCACCTCGCTGAAACTGCGCAATTTACGGCTATGGAGTTTCTCCTGACCCAAGGTCCGCAGAAGCTCCATGGTCCGGATACCGATTTTCAAATGCTGGCCGACCTGTTGCTTGTAAAAGGCATCCGCCATGCCGGGAAGCTTCAACTCGCCATGCAGGGGTTTGTCCGAGACGCATAGCAACGTGCCATAAGGCACCCGGAACCGGAATCCGTTGGCTGCAATGGTCGCTGATTCCATGTCGAGCGCGATCGCCCGCGACTGGCTGAACCGCTGGACCGGTTCGTGATGGTCCCTGAGTTCCCAGTTGCGGTTGTCGATGGTCGCCACCGTGCCGGTGCGCATGATGGATTTCAGTTCATAGTCCTTGAGCCCGGTGATTTCGCCGACCGCCGCTTGCAAGGCCTGCTGGATCTCGGCCAATGGCGGCAACGGCACCCAGATCGGCAAATCGGCATCCAGCACATGGTCTTCGCGGACATAGCCATGGGCCAGCACATAATCGCCCAGTTTCTGCGAGTTTCTAAGGCCCGCACAATGGCCCAGCATCAGCCAGGCATGGGGGCGCATGACGGCGATATGATCGGTGATCGTCTTCGCATTCGACGGCCCGACCCCAATATTAACCATGGTGATGCCGCTATTGTTCGGCGCAACCAGGTGATAGGCGGGCATCTGCGGCACCCGGTCGACGACGGTGCCGCGCGGTCCCTCGTTGCTGAGACGGGTGTTCGGCGTGATCCGGCCGCCGGGTTCGACAAAGGCGTCATAGGTTGGGTCGCCGTCGGCCATAAGGGCCTGGGCGTGCCGGATGAACTCGTCGATATAGAACTGATAATTGGTGAACAGAACAAAGTTCTGGAAATGCTCGCATGCCGTGGCCGTGTAGTGCCGCAAGCGATGCAGGGAATAGTCGATACGCGGGGCGGTGAACATCGCCAAAGGGCGGTCGCCGGTGCCCGGTGTGATGAAATGGGTGCCGTTGACGATGCTGTCGTCCATGACCGCCAGATCGGGAACATCGAAGACATTGCGCAGGGCGCGGATGCGATCCGGCGTCAGATCGCTTTCGACATGCATGCCGTCGGGAAATGCGAAATGCACGGGTATCGGCGTTGACGAGACGCCGATTTCCAGCGTCACCTGATGATTGTGCAACAGCTGTTCGAATTGCTGGTAAAGATACGCCTTGAACAGGTCGGGGCGGGTGACGGTGGCGGAATAACTGCCCGGCTCGGTCACGAAACCGAATGACAGCCGTGTATCGACCTGAGCCCAGCCGGTGGTTCTGATTTTGACATAGGGATAATAGGCCCGTTGGCGCTTTGCCGGATTTTGGCCGCGGGCGTATTCCCGGAACCGGTCGCGCAGGAATTGGGTCCCCGAATCATAGATCTCCGCGACCCGCTGATAGGCGGCGTCGAGATCGGTGAAGCTTTCCGGCCCCATGGCGCCGCCGATATCGGCGGGTTCGTCGTCGGTTTCGGGGGCGTCGATGATCCGGCCGCCTGCCGTACCAATGCCTTCAATGTCACTGCCTGCCATGTCTTCTGCCTGTTTGGTCATTCTTCGGCTCGGTCAATAGGCCCACTCCCCGGCCGTCAATCACTTAGCCCCATCAGCGACCGGGCAAACTGACGGGGGTCGAAATCGCGCAGATCCTCGGCCGATTCGCCGACGCCGACGGCGTGAACCGGCAGCCCGAAGGATTCGGCGAGCGACACCACCACACCGCCGCGCGCCGTTCCGTCCAGCTTGGTGACGATCAGGCCGGTGATGTTCACCGCCTCGCGGAACGCTTCCACCTGGGCATGGGCATTCTGCCCGGTTGTTGCGTCCAAGACGAGGACAACGTGATGGGGAATCGACGAATCCTGCTTTTTCAGGACACGGACGACCTTTGCGAGTTCTTCCATCAGCGTTTTTTTGTTCTGCAGGCGGCCGGCCGTGTCGACCAGCAACACGTCGGTTCCCTCTTTGCGTGCCTGCTCATAGGCATCGAAGGCCAGCCCGGCGGCGTCGGCGCCGATCGGCCGGGCAACGACCGGCGAACCGGTCCGGGCGCCCCAGATCTTGAGCTGATCGACGGCCGCTGCGCGAAAGGTATCGCCCGCCGCCATGGTGACCGACAGACCCTGTCCGCGCCAGATATGGGCGAGCTTGCCGATGGTGGTGGTCTTGCCGGTGCCATTGACCCCGACCATCAGGATAACGGTCGGCTTGCCGCCTTCGGGCCGCAGCGGTTGGGCCACCTTTTCCAGGATGGCCGCCGCTTGGTCGGCCAAGGCTTCGCGCACCTCTTGCGGGGAGACGTCGCGGCCGAATTTCGTGCGCGCCAGTTCCGCCGTCATTCGGGCGGCGTTGGCCGGGCCGAGATCGGCGGCGATCAGCAGATCCTCCAACTCTTCCAGCGTTTCGTCGTCAAGCTTGCGCTTTGTGAAGATGCCGGTAATCCCCTCCGACAACTTCGACGAGGATCGCGACAGCCCCTCCTTCAGGCGGCCAAACCAGCTTTTCTTCTTGCCGCTTTCCGGCGTATCGGACGGGGTGACCATTGTTGGGGCCTTATGCGTCAGGTGACGGGGGTGGACAGTGTTGCGGTTCCGGCTCGACCCGGCGTACGTGAAGTATGCCGTCCTCGTGACCGATCACGGTGGCCGGGATCAGGGCGCCGGCCGACGCCGGACCGTCGACCAGCCGGGCCGTGGCGAACTGTTCGGTCCGGCCGAGACCGCTGTTTTCGATCAAGAGGCTTTCGCGTTTGCCGATACGGCTTTCGAGAAATCGGTGCTGTGCCGTCGCTGCCGTCGCCCGAAGCGCGGCGGCGCGGGCCTTGCGGATATCGCCGGGGATCTGGGGCATGCGCGACGCCGGTGTGCCCGGACGTTCGGAATAGGGGAAGACATGCACCCAGGTCAGGCCGCAGGCTTCGATCGCGTCAAGGGTGTTGCGGGCCATGGCTTCGGTTTCGGTCGGAAAACCGGCGATCAGATCGGCGCCGAAGACGATGTCGGGGCGAACCGCGCGTGCCCGTTCGGTCAACGCAACGGCTTCATCGGGCGTGTGCCGCCGCTTCATGCGTTTCAGGATCATGGCGTCGCCCGATTGCAGCGACAGATGCAAATGCGGCATCAATCGCGGCTCGTCGGCGATCATCGCCCACAAGGTTTCGTCGACCTCGATACAGTCCAACGACGATAGCCTGAGCCGCGGCAGATCGGGTACATGGTGCAGGACGGCGCGCACCAAGTGACCCAAAACAGGTCGGCCGGGCAGATCGCCGCCATAGGACGTGATGTCGACGCCGCTTAGGACGACTTCCTGCGTACCGTTGTCGACCAAAGTCTGAACCTGATGGACGACCTCGGCGATCGGAACCGAACGCGACGGCCCCCGGCCATAGGGAATGATGCAAAACGTACAGCGGTGGTCGCAGCCCTGCTGTACTTGAACAAACCCCCGTGTACGGTCGGCGAAACCGTCGACCAGATGCTGGGCCGTGTCGCGTACGGACTGTATGTCGTTGACCAGCGCCCGTTCGGTCGTCTGGCCCGGATCGGCGATCGCGCGCCATGTATCGCGCTGAAGCTTTTCGCTGTTGCCGACGACGTGGTCGACATCCGCCATCGCCGCATAGCGGTCGGGGTCGATCTGGGCCGAACAGCCGGTGACCACGATCCGGCAGTCGGGCGTTTCACGCTTGAGGCGCCGGATGGTTTGGCGGGCTTGACGCTCGGCCTCGGCCGTGACCGCACAGGTGTTGATCACAATGGTGTCCGGGCCGTGCGGATGGGCGGTTTCGACGGCGTTCAGGTGATCCCGGATCACTTCGCTTTCATAGGTGTTCAGCCGGCAGCCCAGGGTGACGACGCGGTGCCGGGTGGGGGCCGCATCGTCAGGCCCGATCGTTGCCGCGCTCGTATTCTCTCTTCCGGCCATGGGGTCAGGCGCTCCCCGGCGTGTCGGATTGCAGAAACGAGGGATCGAAGACTCCGCTGAACACCCGCGATACCGGCCCGGTCATCAGGACATGGCCGTCGTCCCGCCAATCGATCGCCAGATCGCCGCCATCAAGACGCACGGTCACCGTTCGGCCGGTGAGGCCGCGCCGGGCCGCGGCGACGGCGACGGCACAGGCACCGGACCCGCAGGCGCTGGTCACCCCGGCACCGCGTTCCCAAACCCGCATGCGGATGATGCCGGGGGCGGCAACATGGGCGAATTCAACATTCGTCCGGTCGGGGAATAGGGCGTGATTCTCGATGAGCGGTCCCAGTCGTTCGAGATCGACGGCCTCGGCGTCGTCGACGAAAAAGACGGCATGCGGATTGCCCATGCCGACCGCGACCGGTGTGGCGATATCTCCAACCGATAGGGGCAGGCAAAGAGTGTCGACGTCCTTGGACAGCGGAATATCCGCCCAGTCCAGCCGTGCCATCCCCATGTCGCAGGTCACGCCGCCGTCGGCGTTTCGATGGCAGGCGATCGGACCGGCGATGGTGTCGATGACCGTCTGGTCGCGGCCCTGTTCGGTCATGACCACATCAGCGACACAGCGAGTACCGTTGCCGCAGGCGCGGGCCTCGCCGCCATCGGGATTCAGGATGCGCATATAGACGTCGCCGTCGCCGGACCGGGCCGGTTCCAGGATCAGCATTTGATCGAATCCGACCCCGCGCCGCCGGTCGGCGATCCGGCGTATCTGATCACCGGACAGGCCGGGATCGGCCCCGCGGCCGTCGATCACCACGAAATCGTTGCCCAAACCGTGCATCTTGCTGAAATGTATCGTCATGGCGCGGTTATAGGCCCGCAGCAAGTCCGAGTAAACCGCCGCCTGTCGATGCCCGTATTGCGGCCCATGCATTGCGGCCCTGGCATGCACCGAAGACGACGATGAGGCATACCCCCGTGGTTCTGGAGACTTTGATCCAGCATCGTCGTCCGACGCTCTGGTGTTGGCTGCGCGTCATGATGCGGGCGTCACATTCCCAAGAAATTCGGGAAAACTCCGCGTGTCGCATAGCAGCGGCTTCGGATCGGCGAATTTCAGTTTCTGCCTGAGTTTGATCTTTAGGTTGGCTGGATCGACGCTCAATGGAAACAATTTGCTCGGGTTCTTGGGCTGTTCGAGATGCAGCACGATGCGGAGCATCCGGCATTGCAGGGCCGTCTTGGCAGTATCTTTTTCATTCTCGTCTTTTGCAATGAATTGCGCACTGACCAATCCCGCCATCGTGTCCATGACCTTCTGCGCCATTTCATCGGAAAGATCGGAGGGTTTCGTCCGTTTATGTCTTCGATAATCTCTTACTTCAATTAACCAGAGTATTGATCCCTTGACTATGATAAAATCAACGGCCTTTGCTCCAGAAATGAATTGTTTTCGATAATTATTCCAGTCATCGTACTTCGTTGCACGGTCGACGTTGTGGAATTTAAAATACAGATTACCTTCCGTAAGTTTAGCGTCACTCATTTTATTGAGTGTCCATGAATCTGTCCGATTGGGTCATTTCTTCATCCAAAACGACGAGCGTCTCAAGCTCGTCGATGCTGTCGCCTTGCTCCAATCGTGAGATCTCATCACTATCGGCCTGCTTGAGGGCGAAATAGCGCGGCGGCGATGTTGGGCGTTGGTCCTGTTCGATGATCGATAATTCTCGCAGCAGGAAAAGCGAGTGCGTCGCAATAAAAACTTGTATTCCTTGATCGGCGAGTCCGGCGATCACACGAGCCAGAACCTTTATCAGCTTGGGATTCAGATTTGTTTCCGGTTCATCCCAGAATAAATAGCCTTGTTCCAAAAGCACACCCGTACTGATCAGGCGCGCGAGCATAGCAAATTTGCGCAGTCCTTCGGCGACCAAAGCCGCTTCCATCTTGCCGCCATTGACCCTTAGAAAGAACCGTCCATTGGCATCGACTTCGACCTGGCCGCCCATGGCGTCCTCGATCGGTAGCAACATTTGCTTAATGGTCTTTTCGCGTGGACCACGCAAGCTGGGTGCCCCAAGTAGCAGGACGGTATCGCGCCATGTCTTTTCGAATGGCACGGAATATCCGTCGTAGAGGGACAGAAACCAGGGGCATAATGTGATGAGTTCCCGCGTGGGGATAAAGACTGGCGGTTTGGCGATCGCTTGGCTTGGCAGTATTTCGATATCGACTTGCGACCGGGAATTCGTCGCGAAGCCAAACGCGATGTTGTGTGATTTCGTTGTGAATCTCAGGGCAATCTCTGCCCTATTGCGGCCTTGCCGCCGCTTGACGAGGCGGCCCAGGCTGTCGGGGCGGAACGTCGCCATCAGTTCGTCGGCTAGCTTTTTTTCCAACGCCGTCTTACTCAAGGGCTCGGACGGTTTCGGGTCCGGCAGTGCGCCGTCGGGGCTCTGCGCCTTCAATACAGAATAAAGGGCTTTCAATACATGAGATTTTCCCAACCCGTTTTCGCTGATCAGGACATTCAATCCCTTTGACAACGACCATTTCCCGGCAGGCACGCTCGTGAAATTCTTAAAGTCGGCGGTTCTGAGCATATCGTGCTTTCTGGCAGGCGTGCTGGATCTTCGCGACTTTCGCCGATCCGTTGCGGACAAGCAAGTTTTGCATCCGACGCCCGGTTGGTGTTCCCTAGACGGGCGACTGATTGAAGATGGCGATCCACGAGCATTCGCTAAGCCGCGTTCAACAGCTTGTCGATACCCTCCGCCGCCAAGGGTTCGCCGAAAACGAATCCCTGCTGGATCGTGCACCCTAGATCGCACAGGAAATCGCGCTGTGCGGCTGTTTCGACGCCTTCCGCGACAACGCCGTACCCCAGATTCCGGGCGAGATCGATAATGCTGCGGACGATCGCGACGGCATCGGCGTCGTCCGGTAGGTCGGCCACGAACGACCGGTCGATTTTGAGGATATCCAGGGGCAATTGTCTGAGCGTGGCCAGCGACGAGTGCCCGGTGCCAAAGTCGTCGATGGCGAACCGGATGCCGTGGCGCTTCAGCGTCGTCATGTGATCCGCGGCGTCGGTCGCGTTCTTCAACAGCAGCCCCTCGGTGATCTCCAGGATCAGCTTTGATCCATCGATATCGTGCTTGGCGA
>LFIK01002134.1_pt1 | contig 15933 bp, 11 predicted proteins | sample 643401 | NCBI WGS metagenome assembly LFIK01 (sample SAMN03777447, study PRJNA286221) | soda lake metagenome | biome: soda lake; feature: Kulunda steppe; material: water; isolation source: sample T5-Br brine of Lake Tanatar-5 | place: Russia: Kulunda steppe | collected 2010-07
CTTGGTTTTGGAGTAGCTCTTGTATCCCTCCGGGTACACATGCTCGTAGTACCACACCTCTTTTGTGGAGCCGCCTTTCTCAAAAAAGAGCAAGTTGGTGTTGATGGAGGTGTAGGGAGCAAACACACCTTTCGGCAGCCGCACGATGGTGTGCAGGTTGTTCTCCTTCATCAGCTTCTCTTTGATGCGGGTTTTCACGCCCTCCCCAAACAGGAAGCCGTCAGGCAGTACCAGTGCGCACCGGCCACCCTCTTTCAGCAGCCTCATGATCAGCACCAAAAAAAGATCTGCGGTTTCTCTTGTCTGAAACTGCGCCGGGAAGTTCTTCTCGATGCCGTCCTCTTCCTGCCCTCCAAACGGGGGATTGGTCAGCACCACATCCACTCGGTCTTTTGCTTTATATTCGTTGTACGGTTTATCCAGTGTATTGCCGTGGCGCACATTGGGCACATCCACGCCGTGCAGAATCAGGTTGGTGGTGCAAAGCATGTGAGGCATCGCCTTCTTCTCCACACCCGAGATGTTTTCCTGAAAGGCTTTGATGTCTTCAACCGACGTGGCCTGTTCTTTCATATGCTCAATGGCATCTACCAGGAATCCACCCGTACCACTGGCCGGGTCAAACACCGTTTCCCCAATCTGAGGATCGATCATCTGCGTCATGAACTTGGTAACGGCACGGGGTGTATAGAACTCACCGGCATTGCCTGCGCTCTGCAGATCCTTCAGGATTTTCTCGTAGATATCGTTGAACTGGTGGCGATCATCCTTCCGGTTGAAGTTGATCTCATTCAGTTTGTTGACCACCTGACGAAGCAGCGTACCAGACTTCATGTAGTTGTAAGAGTCCTCAAAGATGGACTGCACCACAAACGCCAGCTTGGGGCTCTGCTCATCAAGCTCCATCTCTTTCAACGACTTGAACAGGTCATCAATGAATTCAAGAAGGGCTTCACCAGTGATGCCTTCTTCATCTGCTGCCCAGTTTCGCCATCGGAACTTCTCAGGGATAGGAGACTCGTAGTCACCCATCAGTTCCTGTTCAGCTTCGTAATCGTCAAAAATCTTAAGAAACAGCATCCAGCCAAGTTGAGAAATTCGCTGCGCATCGCCGTCAACTCCGGCATCCTTGCGCATGATATCCTGGATGGATTTGATTGTGTTGGATATGGACATATTTAAAATTGGGAGTGAAAAATTTTGAGTTTCAGTTTTGAGAAATTATGAAACTATCGTAGCCAAACATTAATGGGTGATTTTACTTCAAAAAAATTATGGATTCTTTCTCTTTCTTCTTCTTCAATGTCATCAATCAAATCGTCCAAAAAAGAATCCCTAATTCTATAGGTAGAATTTTTAATTATGGGATGAATTTTTCTCGCGATCTCAAAAATAAAATTGTTTTCGAACGCAAGAAGTTTACCACCGTGATGTTCAAGTTCTTTTACCTTTTGAGCATCGGGCAATGTTAACGTTCCGGCTGTATGAACAATTGAATGTCTAATCTGCCATAGTACATAAAGCTTTTTGCAATCGTCTTCAATAAATAGATCGGGAAATTTATAAGCGTTAAAGTAAGAGTTTACTCTCTTTGGGTCATGCCAACCAGTCAAGCAATCTGCTAATATATTGCCGACAGATGAAGTTCCAATATTTCTATATGCTGATAGCCTTTTTTCATCAATTGAAATACTTCCATTGTGCTTTTTTAGCTTTGAGAAGAAATGATCAATTTCAAAATTTTCTTGATAAACACTCAAGTCAAACAGTCCTGCAAAGAAGTATCTTTGATAGGTTTCAAAATGCCCCATTATTGTTGGTAATACTGAAATAATTAAGTGTTGTAAACTATCAAAGCTATCTTTGGTATATTCACCATTATTTTTTTTAGGGAATTTTCTTGCGCACAAATCAATCGAACTTTTAGCTTCGACGAGGAATTTTAAGAGAGAGCTGGCAGGTGAGCGAATATAGCTTTCATGTTTAACTAAAGAGTTTGTTGGTTTAGTAATGTATTCATGAAACTCTTTAACTGATCTACCTGACATATCTATTACCCCTGGGTTCTAAGCACTTTTATATAATTCATCTTCAATCTCATGAATCGCCTGAAGGTATTGATTCCGTCCGCCAAACTCTTCGACAATTTCCATCGGTGAACCCATTTTGTTGAATGGATCAAGCCGGAGAACTTTCATATCCTCCAGGTTTTCGAGACCTTCATCTTCGTATTTATCCAGCAGAGCTTGTAGCACCTCTTTGGCTGTGCCTGAGTATTTACCAAAGTAATTGCGCTTCTTCACATTTTCGGCCCGCTCTTTACGAGTCAGGGGAGGCTGATCAAACGCTACGTGGCAAATTAGATCAAACGGATCGAGATTTTTGTCCACCATCTTTTGAAGTTCTTTAAAGACTACGCCATTCTCTTCCAGCTCTTCTACTATGGCCTGCTTCTTTTCTGACTCTTTCCAGTGCCTTAGAAAATCATCCAGTGATGAGTAGCGCTCATTGATCTGTTTCCGAGAGAAATCTTTCAGCGATTCGGTCACCAGTTTACCATCATCACCGTAATACTGAATGCGCTGGTTCAGTAGTTTCACTTCCACATTGTCCACATAAAAACGTTTCACTTCACCTTCCTCGATGTCACCTCCATCATCTTCCCATTCGCGACCTTCATCTTCAACTCCATCAGGAAGTTCGCTCTCCGGCAATTCATCCTCCGGAACCGGTTTATCATCCGGGCCAAAATTGGTTGCCTGAACCGGCTCACCATCGAAGTCGGGATCGGCAAAATGGCGAGTTACATTCCGGAAATCCATAATGGTGAAGTACATCTTCCCATAGTCCTCACTGATCCGTGTACCCCGGCCAATGATCTGTTTAAACTCCGTCATAGAGCCAATGTTAGCATCCAGTACAATGAACTTACAAGTGGGAATATCTACACCGGTGGTGAGCAATTTGGAAGTAGTTGCAATCACAGGGTAGGGTTCCTCTTCATCCATAAAATTATCGAGTTCCCGCTTACCGGCCTGTTCATCTCCGGTAATTCTCATCACATACCGGCTGTCTTTAGCAACAAGATCAGAATTATAATTTATCAGCGCCTGCCGCATCCGCTCCGCGTGGTCAATATCGATGCAGAAGATAATTGTCTTGGCATAGCGATCGGTCTCTTTCAAAAACTCCGTAACCTTTCGAGCCACCAGATCAGTCCGTTTTTCGAGAATTAAATTTCGATCGTAATCCTTTTGATTGTATTCACGGTCCGGAATGATATTACCGTGTTTATCGGTAAAGCCATCTACGGGCCGCCATCCCTCGGCATCTTTATCAATAGTAAAGCGTACCACTTTATAGGGTGCCAGGAATCCATCCTCAATTCCCTGTTTTAGGGAATAGGTATAGATCGGCTCACCAAAGTAGTCGATGTTGGATACTGTATTGGTCTCTTTGGGTGTTGCGGTTAGGCCAATGTGGGTGGCGCTATCGAAGTACTCCAATACGCGCCGCCAGGCAGAGTCTGCCGCCGCACTTCCGCGATGGCACTCATCAATGATAATCAGGTCAAAGAAATCAGGGGAGTACTGCGTAAACAGATCTTCATAATCCTCGTTTCCGGTCACCGCCTGGTATAGAGCAAAATAGATCTGATGGGCCTTACTAACCTTGCCTCGCTGAATCTTATGGACTACATCTTTAATCGGGCCAAAGTATTTTCTGATGGGATCATCCACCAGGATATTTCGATCAGCAAGGAACAGAATTCGTTTATTCTCACCGGATTTCCATATCCGCCAGATAATCTGAAAGGCAGTCAGCGTTTTGCCCGTACCGGTAGCCATTACCAACAGGATACGGTCGAGGCCTTTGGCAATTGCCTCAATCGTTCGATTCACGGCAATCTCCTGGTAGTAGCGAAGTGTCCGGCCTTCCTTATCAAAATGGTACGGTTGTTTTACCAGTTTCTCCTGCTTTTCATCAAAACCTTTCGCTGCGGAGTAACGACTCCAGAGCTCTTCAGGAGAAGGAAATTGATCCAATGTCAGCTCTCGGATAACTTTTCCATCCTTTTTGGTTCGGTCGTGCTCAATAAATCCGTCACCATTGGAACTGTACACGAATGGTATGTCGAGAATCTCTCCATAATCAAGGCCTTGCTGCAGGCCAGCACCAACTGAATGTGAGTTGTCCTTCGCTTCAATTACGGCCAGTGGCATGCCGCGTTTATAGTAGAGTATATAATCAGCCTTTTTCCCCTTATCTCTTTTTGCTACAGAACCTCTGACACGAATTCTCCCGTCCGTAAAGTACTTTTCTTCACGTATCTGTTTATTTACATCCCACCCCGCATTTTTGATAGCCGGTGTAATGTATTTAGTGCGAATGTCTGCTTCGGTGAGCCCCGATTTTTTCATAAGCCATTTTCCAAGTAGTTCCCTGTGGCGTTAATATACAAGAAGTTATGAGAAATGGAAGGGGTATTTTATTGTTTAAACATTCTTTGATGATTAGTTGTGGGCTGAGAAGGGTAGGGGGTGGCCCGTAGGTTATTGGCTGCCGTCCATAGTCGTTGTTCAAGCTATTTTAGATCTGTACCCATTCAATGTTACTCTTTTGATGAAGATGTGTTCGTTTGTTCAGATTTAAATAACAGAATAATTGGAAATTGGAAAGCAAATATACATTTAAAAGTTCTATATGATAGATTTGAAATTTCTATTCATTTGTAAGAATTGAAATTTTGTTGATATTAGAAAACCAGCTTTAATAGAGCATAATCTAATTCAATTTCTATAAACAAGAAAAGGACCACCAAAAAGTGTGTAACTTATGAGCAAAGAAAGGAAACAGTCCCCACAGAAAAGAAAATCTGAGAATAAACTGAAAGAGAAAAAGGGTATTGAAAGATATTTAAAATCTGACGTTGAAATGGTAGATGTAACCGAAGAAATGATGGGCCAAATTACAGTTACATTTGGAAGGCCATCCAAAGGATAAAAACCAATTGAAGTACCGATCGGTCAACAATGATTAAGAAAATTTTCGTCTACATTTTTAGTTGTACTAACTGATCAATTAAAAATGGAGTGGTAATGATTGACAAAACTCCTATGTGTGAAATTGCGTCATTATGCAATTGCCTATATTTGGGAGTACCTTAGTTTCTTAGATTCAGTCTTTATTTTCTGAAGTTCGGAATCAAAATCCTCGTCTAATTTATTTATTTCGATGGCATTATTACGGCCAAATAATCTTGCTCTTATTTTTGCAATAATATTTATTTGAAGGTTTTTTTTACGCTTTTCACGGTTGCGTTCATTCAATTCATGTTTGAGACTAATTACTTTTCTTTCATTTATAGATTCAGAGTTTTTCAACTTCTCTAACATCGATTCTACTTCTTTTGTTAAATCATTTATTCGTTCAATATTTGAATTCTGAATTTTCGCTTTTAGATCGAGTAATGTTTGCTCAAATGATTGACGTTTCTTTATTTTTTTATTTTTCATATCTATGATTATTTGATCAAAAAAACCTTCCAAGGTTTTGTACTTCTCAGTTTGGTCAAATCCTAAGTACATTTCCATCGTGAAGACTAAATCTTCTAAATGATGAAAAAACAGAGTATTCTTGTCAACAATGTCAAAGTCTGAGTCAAGTATTTCTTTTCTTTTAATATGTTCATCATAGCAATTCAATATCTGCCTAAGCTCGTTTAGTTCATCATTAATTTTATTGAGAAGAGTTTTTAACTCATGACGTTTAAAGATTTGTGGTAGTGGTTTGCTATCCAGATAGGTAATAAGGGTAGTGTACTCAGAATTGTACACGTCAAATACAACGGATTTGTCATTTCTTCCAAGATGAACGAACTTATTTATAGTAGACTTGAGTTCGTTTAATTTATTAAATACACTATCTCGTAATTCTTTCATCTTCAAATATAAATCGAATTACTATTCGTCTGTTTCTTGGTTCTGCAGAAGAAGTTTGAATTCTAAGCTTTCTGTCCCCATAACCAGCCACTAAAAATAAACTATCCGGGAGCCCCCATTCCAGCTCTGTATTTAATTCATCGAGAACACGATAAACACCTAGTGCGCGGTAATAGGAATACTCTTCATTTGTTTCTAATTCACTATTTCGTCCAACTGGTACTGCATCTGCATAACCTTCAATATTGATACTACTCAACATTTTTAATAGCCTTCCATCATTCATATTTAAGGAGTCAACTTTTTGAGATAGCTCCTCTGATAGGACTCGTTTAAGGTTTTCTTGACTCAGTGAATCTAATGTCCAGGAACCTAAGGCAAAAAACTCTTCGGCAGGTAAATCTATAGGGTTTGGAGCTTGGTTTTCAAACTCATGAAAGTAAACTATGTAGCCAGCAAGTAACGCAACCAGAATTAAAAAGAGAGCATCAATTAATGGTGTGAATACACTTGATACACCATCATCTTGTTCATGATCTGATAAAAATGGATCTTTCATCTCTTAAAAATATCTTTCACTGATTCAAATAATCCGGATTTATTTTGAATTTTATGTTCCGTTTGAACTCTCCGCAATAATTTTTCCTGCAAACGTATGATCTTGTTGGTCTGATTATTATAAGCTTCCTGGCTTTTCAGTAAACTTTCTTTAATTTCACCAATCGCATTTCCGTATTCGTTAGTAATTTCAAGTAATGAATTTCTAAAATCGTCAATTTGATTTATCCCAAGCTCTCTATTCTTAATAGCCTCTTTGTCTAATTCATTTGCAGTTTGAATGAGTTTTTTGCTAACACTTTCAAAGCTGGAGTTAATTTCTTCGGTCTTCTCTTTGAGTACTTTTATAACATCATTATTGAATTCAGTTCTAACACTTTCAATGCCACTATTTAATTCTTTTGAAATAAGAAGAAATTTTTCGCTGAATGAATCCTGAAAATCTTTCAAGTTGTTATTAAACTCATGATTCAGCTTAAGAATAGAATTCTCGATTTTCTCATTTGATAATTCTTGGTTTTTTATCAGTTGAGTCAGGCTGCTAAGTTCTTCCTGGTGTATTTTTAAAGATTGGTTTACTTCCTTGATTATATTACCCTCTGCTTCAAAAATGGTACTAATTCCACGAACAGAATCATTTAATCCTTCTACTGATAGCTTTATTTCACTGCTGTGCTCATAAGTTTGCTTCTGGACTTCTGAAAATTGTTTTAGAATGGATTTAAACTCATCGGCACTTTGTGTAAATCTACCAATACCTTCACCCAGCCTTTGAAGGGTGTTCATACTCTGGGTACTAATAACATCAAGATTCTGATTACTCTCTCTAATATTCTGAGTTAAGCCTTCCAGAACGGATTTAATTTTATTCAGGTACGTGTCGTCATTTGCAGTTTCAAATGTTGGATGAACATGAATGATCAGGAAATTTGAAAGTTCTTTGTGCAAAGCGTTTACTTTATTCTCTAACCGGGTTCCAAAAACGGATACTAAGAAACTTACAATTATTGCTGCAATCGTTGATGTTAATGCTAAGCCGATGTTTGGGATTAATTCTTCATTTATGAACCCTAATATGTCAGCATTTGGATCAGTAGAAATTAATGTACCTAGATTAACAAAGGATATACTCAAGAATACGAATGTTAAAAGCAGTCCAATCAGGAGTAAGTTTCTTGAAAAATTTCCCTGGTTAAACTTATATAGGCGCAAGAAAGAACTAATGTGTAAATCGAAATCATATTTTTGGAAATTGCTTAAGCTTCTTTGTAATGTTTGCCATTCATCAATAATAATTTTTATTACATAATTTTCTGATAACTCATCCACAAACTTTGTAATCAACTCTTGTTTTTGATCTGTTTCCTGTAAAGCGTTGTTTACGGACTTTAACTTTTTTATCTGGATTTGAATAGTGTTCATGCTAACAATCTTACTCCAGAGTAGTAAAAAAGAGCTAATGAAAAATAATGCTACAAAAAATAACAGCCGATAGAAGAATTCCTTGGCTGTTAACATTTCTCTGATGAAGTCTTCCATTGTTTATACTTTTCGAACTAATGCTTTATAAATAATGCTGCCTGTGTCTCTGCTGTTTACTTTGAATGTTTTGGGGGTTACTTGATCATGCTCATCAATAAAGCCAGTCGTTATATGAGATGATGGTTCATAAATGTTTTTGTACCCGTAATTAACAACTTCAACATAGGTTAAACTGTCATTCAATAATGATGCGTATTCATATAACATGTCATCAACCTGACTGATTTTAAACTCATTTGTCTCTTTTAAAGCCTTTGTAAGCATGTTATAAATCTGAAAGCTACCGATGTATGCAATAGAAGACTCAAGCTGGTAACTGTCTATTCCTTTAGATGCCAGTTCATTTAAATTTTCATACATCGAAAAGAAATGATTTTCCTGCACGTGAATTAATGGGTTAATAAGTGCAAGGTCACGACCGATTAGAGATTTATCAGATACAATAATATTTTGTATCTGAAGCTCAAAATCTTTTAGTCTCTGATCCAATGTGGCGTAATTCTTTTTGAGAACTTTCTTCTCACTTTTGAGCGTATCAACTGTTTGCTTATGCTGTCGTAATAACTTTTTAGTTTTTTCTATTTTCTCTTGAAGTTCTTTCTGCTTTTTTTTGGATTTAGTATCAGTTTCATCTGGAATTGGAGGTTTAGAACTGTAAGTGGTACTTATTAAAAATTGTGTGAAAATCAGGATGACTGCGATTCCGAGTATATAAAAAATAAATTCGCTTCTTAAGAACGAAATCAAATTGTCTTGATAATAGAATAAAAATCTCATCAGGATAATGATAGTGAACACTACCAGTACACCAGCAGTATGTATTAATAATCTTGTTCTCTCATTCATATTATCAAATTAGTCCGGTGTCTAAATAATAATTACCCTCAACAATGGTTTTTAACTGGAACTTGACATCTGTTAATTTCAGTTCCCTAACCTGCTCTCCATCCTTTACTTTACCACTCATAGACTTTTGATTAATTACTAATTCCCCATCTTTATTTAACAATGAAAGGGTAGGGGGATTATCTCTATCTATTTCAAGAGTATCAATTAATACCAATTCATATAATGGATTACCAGTTTTCGTCCCATTTCCGAAGTCTCTGGAGGCATATATAAATTTTTTATCTTCATTTACGAACAGAGGAATACTTTCAGATTCGTCTCTTCTTAAAATCAATTCATTCGGATTGAGATTTAATGTCGCATTATTACGTGATACCAAATAATAAGACTGATCATCAAGAATTTGATTTTCATTTATTTCAACTGATAAACCCCGTGCATGAACAGCATTTTTAGCCAAATCGGAAATACTCAACCCAATACTCACCGTAGTTTTAGGATCCGTAATCTTTCCATCTTTATTAAAAGGGTACCAATCACCTGTGATGTAATTTGACATATTTATCACACGCTCAGGGCTTGTGGGCAGATAAAGCTTTAGTCTATCTGAGATAATTGGCACTTCAGAAAGTTTTCCTGCCAAGAGAACAAAAGATGCATTGTATGATGCGATCTTTTGGGCAAAATTCTTTAGATAATTTTGGATCAGAGGAGAGTTCTGAATTAGTGACTCAATATCTGATTTTCTGATCTTTGAAAAATCTATAGGATTATTTAATAATCTCTGTGCATCATTACCTATCTGTCCAGTCAGCTCTTCTTCAAGTTTTCTATATACAGATGAAGAAGACTTAAACCCAATTTTGTCTAACACTTGTTCGCAAAGTGTACTTAAGTTTTTACCATTATCAATAAGGTTTCGAACCTGGTTATCATTTAAACTAATTAGATAGGCAATTGCAAGTGGTCGATTAATCAGATACATGAAATTGATTCTGATATGTCTCAACTCATTATTATCTGCTGTGCGAAAAAGTTGGTTAAGGGTATTATTCATGTCAAGCTGTTCTCCAAGAAGCTTATCAAGAATCAGTTCATCTATGATGACTTTAAGAATGTCATCACCACCATATTGCACACCATCTATATGCAAAATTTTACCAAATAGTTTGTGGGAGTTTTTGAAGTTATTAATGTCATATTGGGCAACCATCATGTCTGTCGTTCCTCCACCTATATCAATACTCGCTATTTTTATAGGTTTTTGGTGTGATAATGTAGTCGATTTTATAAAATCGGCAAATCCGGAGGATAGATTTTCAATGTTACTTTGCAAAAAGACTGCTTGCACAGTAGACGCTTCGTCGATACCTAAACTGAACTTAAAATCATCAGCAACCATATACTTTTGTTTTATTATTTTTGTTGCCTTTTCAAGTTGCTTATGTAGCCGATTTTTTAATGACTTCGAAAATGCCGTGGGATAAGAGATAATTACATTTGATAACAAACGGGGATGATCAGGTTGAGCATACTCTCGATGACTGTGACTATTAATCTGACGAATAACTTGCTCAAATATCTCTACTAAAAAGAATACAATCCCGGTTCTGCGAGGATATATTGCATGAGTAGGTGTTTGCATATTATCATTGTCATGATCGTCCCTATCAGACAATGAGATATTTTTTAAAAGCTCTCCCCGAATTTTTTTTCCATTGGAATTGGAAAAGAACCAGTTTGAGTGAAAGGTGTTACCATCCCAGAGATATCTCTTTGGTCCACTTAAACCAGTAAACCGACCAGAAACATTATTTAAATCAGTTTTTAATTTAAAAGCTTCTTTTCCTGTAGCTGTTAAAGACAATAATTTAAAAGAGTCACTTGTGGAAAGATCGTTTGGAAATGGCGATTCACGGAACTCAATCAGAGATGAAAAAACTTCATCACTGAATTCATTTGTACTTTTATTTTTAGTGTCGAAATATTCGGTATAATTGTAAAGCTTGAGCTTATGAAAGGGATAAATTCCGTCTGCCATCGCAGGATTATCCTCAAAAATAATGCCGGTTGTTCTGGTATTACCCAGATCTAAATATAGATTTGTTTTTATTGGCTGAATGTTCTGAGATATTCCATTGAAATCAAATCCACCCAACTTGCCATTACTTAAAAGGTTCGCCCGTCTGTTTTGAACTGATATTCCATCAATCAAATCATCACTATTGTTGATAATTTTTTTTAAAAAATCTACATAAATTTTTACGAAGCTTATATCTTGTGTAATTCCCTTCATTTGTGCGATTTTCGAGAACCACGCTTCCCATAAATCATGTAACTCATTGTTATAAATTTTGTTTGCATCAAGGCTTTTAAAAGGTCTTCCAATATCAGGAGAATGAAGGAATCCCTTATTTGTTTCGCCAATTGTAGTGTCAACTGCTAGAATAGGCCGCAATACAATACTACCTGCCTCTTCATTTCTCCAAAATAAACGAACATAATCTCTGCGAGAACTATCTAGAGTAAGTGGAGTCCAAGAGTTACGAATAAGTCTGAAAAAATCTTCGAGTTTTTCATTGTATTGTATTTGATTGGTATCAATTGTATAAGGAAGTTCATTAAACTGAATACCTGTATTCTCAAATAGTATCATTAAATTTGGCTTAAATTGTTAATGATCGTTTCAAGATCCTTATTAGCTTGTTCATCAAATTCGGGGATGGATGATGTGTATATATGTTCTAGGTTGTTTGAAATATTTTCATATGGCTTTTTTCCCTCGTTTGTATTTCTGTAACCAGTAATTTCTGATACTAATAAGTATTTCAAATATTGAATAAATGCTCTCTTTTGATACTTATTTTGAACATCAATGAAGCTATACACACTATATGAACTGTCAACTACACTTTCATTGTGTTTTAAATATTCAATCACTTTTGTGAAGTAATACTTCAGCTCCGCTTCGTCTATCTTGCTTAAATAATTTTTGTTGAATTTATAATCACTCTGTTTTTCAGTCAAAGAATTAAAATATGTATCTAGAAGTGCATAATAGGATTCAATATAGTCATCTTTTTCAGAGTTTTGATCATCAAAAATAGTATCTAATCCTAATGGGTCTTCTTCTTTTACCGGTCGACTAAAGGAAATATTTTCTGGAAAATAATAACTCTGGTAATGAGAGAGTACACTAAAAAGACTCTTATTCCTTTCTAATAGATTAGAAAATAACTTCGCTTTTTTTCTTTCTTTTTTTAGTTGCTCTTCGTCATCTGGATCCACCAAATAGTTTTCAGCGTGATGTAAGATCTTTCGCTGAATGGCAGTTATTGAGTCAGTTATATACGCTACTTTTTTCTCAGAAAGTTCTCTTGAGACTTCTATCAACTGAGTCTTTAATAATTCAACGCCTCCGTCTTTTTTATAGAGCGATTCAAAAGTTTCTTCTGATTTCTCTCCAAGATACTTCTGTACGAGTTCATGACTAATAAATATATTTTTTGCAAGCTGTCGAAAATCTCCTTCTATTAATTGGTGTTCTGCCACTGATTTGTTAATTGTCATAAATACATTGTTATAACCTTCAATACCTGACAAAAACTCGTTAAAGAAGTTTTCAAAATGAATGCTAAATCTGTTTTGGATTCTGCCGATTATGTCATCTTCAGCAAGTGTATTAGTGTCCTTTAATAACTTATCCGATTTGGTCATTGCGGTAAACAGATATTTATTGACTAATACGCTATCTACATTCTCCTCAAGATTGCTGCAATTTTGCTGCATCCATTTATTAACTAGTTTTGGCAAAGATTGAGCCTCCTGATTTCCGACACCAGTGACTAGTAGTAGAGAAGGAATTTCTACCCTATTGCTATAGAGATTAAAAGTAGATTTTAATTTACCTTGTTTTATTGTTTTAATGATTTCTAGATAGTTATTAGCAATTTCTGCAGGTATTTGAAGATTGTTATGCTCTGCCAAAGGTCGTAGACCTGGAAAATCAAGTAAATCTATCTCCTCAAGCAAATCTGATTTATTTGCCAATGGAAATATGAGTTCAGAGCAAGCAATTTGAATTATAGAAAGGTGAAACTTCTTGCCAGGACTTATCTGAACATTAGAGGATATATCAATTGATACTTTTGGCTGTTTTTCTAGGGGAGCCATAAGTACACTTGTATTTAGAGTTTCTTTCAATATGTCTTGGTGAAGCTCAAATGTTTCTTTATTTCCAACAACTGAATATAATTCGAACAACTCTTCTACAATATTCTCAAAAGTATTAAACCCACTCCACAAGAATGAGACCAAGTATTTTACTGTTTTGATACTTAATTGGTCCAAATAGTGATTCTCAATAATGGAATAAATCTTTTCAAGTGTTTCTCCAACTTGGCTTTGCCTGCCATAATCTGTAATTAAAAAATGTATGTGATCCAGTAAATCAAATACCTGATATTGTTCTAAATTAGTACCTCCTGTTGGTATATCATCTTTATCAAAACTATACTCTTCTATAGCCTTTACTTGTTCAGTCATATCTAGCTCTTGTATGGCAGCAAATAATATTCTGATCAACTCTCCCACCGTATGAAATTCCCCTTGAACATAGTTGCCCTTTCCAGTCTGTAAATCAGTAGTAAACCTGCAAGTTACTGCTGTGGCTTCTGCACCTTGATCAGGGTTTAATTTATCAAATCTAATTTCTTCTTGACCCACTTTTATTTTGGTAGGGTTAACTTCATTTTTCAGTAATGAGCTTATCAAAAATGACTTTCCTGCCTGCGATTGACCATAAACACCAATCGCTGCTTTTCTATTAAGTGCTCGGTTAAATCGGTATAGTTTATTCAACTCTCGATCAATCTTTTTGTCTCGCAGCCAAGGATCATCTTTTTGATGGGTACTTAGCCAATCCCGAAAATCTTTTATTGATTCTTCCATAGAAATTTAAATAGTATTGTAATAGTTGCTTTCACTATCGCTAGAATTTGTTTGACCTTCTTTAGGTATAAATTCCATTAAAAAGGTATCGCCATTTTCTAGGCGTAACCAATACCAATATCCTTCATCTGTCTCCATTTCGAATATTTTACCTATTTCATTCCATAAATCTGTTGGAATACCTTCTCTATATGATTCTTCATTCTCTAATAGATCATCAGGCCGTTCATTTATAATAGGTGGAGATTCGGATGATGGGGGGGAGGGTCTCACAGCTGGACTATCCTCTCCATCAGGCAAGTTCTGGTTATCAATACCACCACTTGAACCGGGTTCCCTGCCTCCTGGTTGCTCTGAGTCTGATTGTGTAGAGCTGGATTCTGAGCCGTTTGGTTGAACTTGTTCGGTTTGTGTAGTACCAGATTGTGAATTGTCAGAAAGTGTCGAATTTGATCGGTTAAGACCATCATTACAGGTCCTAATCAAAAAGAGTAAAATTATAAATATGATAATACCTAAAAGGATTTTCCACCAATATTCTTTAAACCAGCTTATTGCATCAGCTTCAGGTTCATCGCCATCTTTTGGAATTTCTATAGTGCCTTCTCTATCAAGTTCATTCTCTTCCTCTACGTTAACATTATTTTCGATATCGTCACTAGTTGTCGCGCCAATTTCTTCAGAATCTATTCCTTCTTCTTCGGAAGGTACAATTTCATTCTCATCCTCAGTTTTTGGGGTATCTTTTCTAATCCTGGGTGGGGGTGGTGGCAATTCACCAAGTTTTGGGGCATTCTCTAATCCCCAGTTACATAAAACAAAATAACTGCCAATCTTTACAACATATTCAGAAAGATCATCTGAGGGAAGTTTGAAAGAATTTAAAAGAGCTTTTTTTTCAAATTGATCAGGGTCTGATTCATCAAAAGATTTACTTTCAAATGATTCAATGGTTTTCTTGATCAATGGTTGAACTTTTTGCTCATATTCAGTGGGATTGATCTTTTCACCACTTCCTTCAACAGGAGAGTAATACTCAACCTTTTCAACCTCATTCCAATTCTCACCTTTAGCAATCTCTGGTTTTGCTAATATCAAATTCCCGGTAAAAAATTCTTTTATATCCTCGTAGACTTCCAAAAGTGGATGATCACTCTCGACCAGTATAGGCCTAACTTTTTTGTTTTTGTCTTTTAGATTAACCGTCTGTAGTAGCCTTTTAATCTTCATTATAGTCTTGGTAATGCTTTAAATATCAACCCTTAATCAAGCCAATGATTTTTTTTTAAAATAAACAAATATTTTAAAATTCTAATTTTATTTATAGCTCTTTTAAAAAGCTTGGGATATTGATCTAACAAAATCGTTCATTTCTCCAAAAGAAGTGACCGTCATATTATTATGAGTTATAATTTATTATTTCCCTACAGATGTAATTTGCATTAGAAAAAAATTTAGTAATCATATTTTTAGTTGACCATTTGATATATCAATTGCAACATTTTACTGTCAGTTCTATAATGGAGTATGTAAATTGAAACGAAAAACAACTAAAGGTAAGATACCAGTGGGCAAATACTTCTGAGATATTGTTAAGCAAAGTCAAAATGCAATAACTTTATAAGCTCATGTGAAGTAGATTAACCTGGTTAGAGCAGTTAGTAGTAGGGGATGAATATTCGAGCTATACATCGGAACAGATTGAGTGTTAGGTCCGTCGAATTGGTTCCGCCAGCCGGATTTCGCGCTCACATCTTTGATAGTTTCATTAACTTTTTTAAAGATGCCGTCGTTAAAAAGGAAGTCAGTGCCAAGCACAACAGCGTGAAAGGGCACTTTTATTCGTTGTGCCTGTTGCTTTAGATTTTTCATGTGGTCTGAAGGGGTAATGAAGGGACACATTTTTTTAGTAAGCCAAAAAGAGGCCTTCATTATAGTTTAAATGGGGATATTTGGAAACCCCGTGAATCCCTCTCTCTCCGCTCTTAAGGCGTGATTTGCCGTTGCAGATCACGCCTTTTTTTGTGCCGGTAATTTTCATATTTCAACTGATAATCCACAAATCACTCTGCAATTTGATTCTTTTCTTTGA
>LFIK01002135.1_pt1 | contig 15931 bp, 12 predicted proteins | sample 643401 | NCBI WGS metagenome assembly LFIK01 (sample SAMN03777447, study PRJNA286221) | soda lake metagenome | biome: soda lake; feature: Kulunda steppe; material: water; isolation source: sample T5-Br brine of Lake Tanatar-5 | place: Russia: Kulunda steppe | collected 2010-07
TGCTTGAGGCGGAGGGGGATAAGGGGGCGGGGAAGAAAGAGGAGGAGGAGGAGGAGGAGGCGGAAGAGGAGGAGGAGGTTGAGGAGGGTGGTTCGGGGGGGGGCAAGCAGGGAGAGCGAGAGGCTGGCGTAGCCGTGACGCGCAAGCCGCGCGCACAGCGCACGCGCGCCAAGCGCCTGGCGTCAGGCCTGGAGGAGGCAGCAGGAGGTGGGGGCGCAGCTGCAGCGCCCACACATGCGCCGGGTGGCGAGGACACCAAACGCGCGCGGCACAATGCCGGCGGCGTGGCGGGGGCTGGGCTGGGTCCGGGCAGGGAGGGCAACGGCGGCAGCAGGCCTGGCAAGCTGCAGGTTGGCACGCCTGCGCAAGAGGAGATAGCTGGCGCGGCTGGGGGCGGCCTCAATCTGGGCGGGCTGCTGCTGCCGGGCAGTGTGGGCAAGGACGAGCTGGGCTGCGGGCTGGGCAACTTCCCCGGGCTGGGCCTACCCTCCCCCCCCATGTCCGGCAGCATGGGCGCCATGGTGGCGCCCCACTTGTTCTCTCCCCCTGGCGGCAGCGCCCTCAGCAGCTGCAGCATCTGGCCCACAGGCCTGCCTGGCCTGGGGGGCCTGACGCCCTTTGGCATGGCCCCCCTGCCCGCGGGCGGCGGCGCCAGCGGTGGCTTTGGCTCCAGCCCGCCCATGCAGCCGCCGCCCGCGTACAACTCCGCCTTCCTACAGCCCAACGTGATGCTGCCGTGGCCGCTGGGGACCCCGCTTGGAGGCTGCACACTACCATATGCCGCCGCCGCCGGCGCTGGCTCCTCGCTGGCCTCGCCACTGGCAGGCAGGGGGGGCAGGGGTGGCCTGGACGGCGGCACTGCGGCCGGCTTGGCGGGGGGAAGCGCCGGCGGCCACAGCAGCAGCGGCAGCGTGGGGGGCGGCTCTATGAGCGGCTGCGTACTGGGCCTACCGCAGCTGATGCAGCCCCACCTGGGGCAGCAGTTGCCGCACCAGCCACAGCAACAGCAGGCCCATGCAGCAAACGCTGGGCTGCCCTTTTTTGCGTCACCCCAGCTGCCCTTGCAGCAGCAGCAGCAGCAGCAGCAGCAGCAACAGCAACTGCATCTCACGCCTGAGCAGCTGGCGCAGCAGCAGCAGCTGCAGTTGGCGCTTCAGCAGCACCAGCAGCAGCAGCAGCGCCTCCTGCAACAGCAGGAGCTGCAGCGTGCATTGGCGCTTCAGCAGCACCAGCAGCACCAGCAGCAGCAGCAGCAGCAGCAGCTGCAGCAGCAAGCTTTCTGGGCTGCGGCACAGCAGCAGCAGCAACAGCCTCAGGAGCTGTGGGTAAAGCGCGAGCCACAACAGGACTTGCCTGCGCAGCAGCAGCAGCAGCAGCAGCAGCTGGTGCTGGAACATCCATTCGCTGCAACCTCTGCACGACACCCTTGTGTCCGCAAGTTGTTGCCCCAAGATGGTAAGGCAAGCGCATAGCGGGAAGCAACGCGCATGCATGCGTCAGACTTGCTTCACATTGCTGAGGCCACTGGGAGCGCTTTTGCCCCTATGGTATGGCTGTAAGCAAACGCGTGGGAGCGGGCTAATGACCGATCTCCTCATGTTTAAGGGTCTCCGGTACCTTGTGCTCATGGCCGACGCAAAACATCTTCTGTCAACTGGGAGTGCACTGTCTAATAACACATGGTGCTCCAGCAGGCTGCCGGGCCCTTGCTCACAGTGTTTTCCCCAGGCCCAAGTAGTCCCTTCCCAACAGGACAGGAGGGGTTGCCAAGCGCGGGTGGCAGTCTGCAGCAGCTCAGCTTCCTGCCAACTCGCGCTTGCCTGGTTGCGGTACTTGTGCATCGCAGGCGGCCAGTGGGTGGCCCTTAAGGAGGGCCCGCAGTCACTGCACGTCCTGTCACGCCACTCGCGTGAAGAGGACGCCCTGCACGCGCTCGCCGCGCCTGCCCCCCCCCGCGCCCCCAGCTCGGCGCCGCCCAGCTTCGCGGCGGCTCCCTTGCACCTGCCCACGCACTTAATGCCCCCAGGCAGCCCCCTGCACGGTGACCTGAGCTCGCCCTCGGGCCTGCTGGCGCACCGCATGCCCATGCATGCGCGCACGGATGCCGCCAGGCTGCAGGCTGGGCCGATAGTGTCTGAGGCGGCTGGAGGCGCTGCCGCGATGCTCGGCTCGGAACCCCTCCTCAGCTTCCCAGCCGTGGTGAGTGCAGACCAGGGTTCGCGGTGGGGGGAGAGCAGGAGGCAAGCAAGCCGCTCAGGCAGGCCAGGGCAGAGGATTGGATGGGCAGGAGCACGCTTGCCATGTGCCTGGGTGCCTGCTGTGCTATTTGCTCAGCCAGGGGGGGTCCAAAATGCATGCCGTAATGAGGGGCCAGACGAGCTTGTGTGCGCCCACAGGTTTGGCTCCGCCAGTGTGGATGCGGAGGAGCCTCAATGTCATGACCCTTCCTCCCTCTCTGGGCCCATGGCAACAAAGTGCAAGCCACCTCCTGCATGCACACACGTGCCTCGGCGTCATGCACCAAAGGAGGGGCGCAAGCAGACGCACGCAAGGGCTGTATGCATGCAAGCACGCGACCACACGCCACACACTGACGCCTACACACAAATGCACTTGCTCACAGTCTGCACCTGCCGCCTCAACCACCCCGACCATCACAAACGCTGCCGCCTGCAACCCTCTGGCGCCTGGCACCCAAGTTGATCAAGCAGCTTTCCCTTTCCTGCACCCCAATACCCTGGACCCGCACCATCAGCCGCAGCCACAGCCGCAGCAGCCACCCTTCTCATCACCCACATTCCAGCTGCCCATGTCTGGCGATGCAGCAGCAGGCGCAGCAATCGCCAGCACGCCATCTGGCAAATTGGCAGGGGCTACGGACCTTGGCTTTGGCTTTTTGGGTGAGTGCTGCTCTGCTGCCGTTTTGCTATGTGCACGTATTCTTGATGATTGGTGCAGAGGGGAGAGGGTGTGGATCCCCTGCCCCATGAGGAGGGGAGAGGGTGGATCCCCTGCCCCATGAGGAGGGGTGAGGGTGGATCCCCTGCCCCGTGTATTCTTGATGATTGGTGCAGAGGGCAGAGGGGAGAGGGGGTGGGTCCCCTGCCCCATGAGGGCGGGTGTTCTGCATCACAAGGGGTGCGGGCATCTGGCCCCAGGAGGCGTGCGCGCTTGAACAAACGAAGGGGATCTGGAATCAAGCCGGAAGTCCCTCCCCTCTCTCTCGTGCATGCCATGGAGCTGCAGAGCAAGCAGCTATGGAGCTGGCTGAGAAGCTTAGCTTCAGAGTGCTGGCCCTGTTCGTAGGCAAACGCAGAGTGCACGCGCACACGTGCTCTGCCAGTGCGCGCTCCTCGCCAGCGCATCAGACAGCACTCGCATGTGGCCATGAAGGTGATTGATTGAGCAGCGCTTGCATGTGGTTATGCCGGTGATTGATTGAGCAGCACTTGCATGTGGTTATGCCGGTGATTGATTGAGCAGCACTTGCATGTGGTCATGCCGGTGCTTGATTGAGCAGCACTTGCATGGGGTTATGCCGGTGCTTGATTGAGCAGCATTTGCATGTGGCCATGCCAGTGATTGATTGAGCAGCACTTGCATGTGGCCATGCCGGTGATTGATCGAGCGGAGCTGCGCCTGTCTAGATCTCCTAGGTGACATGCAGTAGCAACGCACAGTCGTGAGCGCACAGGTGACTTGCACTAGCAACGCGCAGTCATGAGCGCACGGGTGACTTGCACTAGCAGCGCGCAGTCATGAGCGCACAGGTGACATGCAGTAGCAGCGCGCAGTCATGAGCGCATGAGGTCATCGCCCCAGTGGAAGTGCACAAACTTTTTTGTGCGCCTCATGCACGCATACGCGCGCACACGCATGCACACACAAATACACGTACACACATGTGCAGGCGCAAGCGCGCTGTGCTCGCCCGGCACAGATGCCAATGAAGACTTGTCGCGCCTGATTGGCCTCCTGGGTGCACCAACCCCTCCTCGGCACCTCCGTAGTGCGGAGGCCACACCCTCTCCCTGCGCATCTGGCCTGCGCATGCTGGGCAGCGGATGGGGCGACAGGGCGGCTGAAGCTGCAGGTAGCGTGGCAGAGGCCACGGGCGGAGTTGCGACCATGGAGCAGCAGGAGCAGCAGCAGCAGCAGCAGCAGCAGCAGCAGCAGCAGCAGCAGCAGGGTCCCACGCATCAGCAGGTGCAGCAGCGCGCTTCGCCAAGCGCACGCACCTTGCAGCGCCCCCCGCCCCTGAACCTGGACGCCATCCTGGCTGCCAGCCAGCCGCTGCTGATTGCCCCGCTGCCGCCGCTGCCTCCGCAGCAGCACTCCACCCAGCAGCAGCAGCAGCAGCAGCAACTCGTTGGCTCTCCTGCTTCGCACTCTGCGGCTGCCAGCGCCCCAGGCACGCCGCCTACGCAGCAGCAGCAGCGCGCGCATGGGTTAATCCGCGCAAATGGCTTGGACTGTGGCCCAGGTGGGGCGGCCAAGGGCGCAGAGGGCAAGGCGGGCCCAGGTGAGGGTGTGACTCACCCTTGTGTGGGCGCGTGTGGGCGTCGACCGTTTAGTCAACTAGCCACTTTGGGCTTTTTGCTATTGAATTCAGAGGCGGTGTGAATTTTAGTGTTTTCATTTTTTCACTGCACTGAGTATAACTTCTAAACTTGTGTGGGCGTGCGTGGGCTTGTGGGCGTGTGTGGGCGTGTGCGCGAGCCTGTTGGACCCTAAGGGGACGCAAGCAGCGAGCTGGGAGGGCTCAGGGTGTGCTTGCTGCTCACACAGTGGGGCAGGCGTTTGCTGTGGCTGTCTGCCATGCCACACAGGCGTGGTGCCGCACCTGGGGGTGCGCTGCCACCACTACCAAAGCAGCATGTGCCTTGAGCATTGTTGGGGTGAGCCTGCTGTGTGTTCAAAAACTGCTGGAGAGGACAACCAGAAACCCAGATGGGTGCCTGCAAAGTCACTCAGCACGTGAAGGCCCGGTCTCTTGAGACTGCATGGCCTGATTGATGGCATATGGCCTCACAGGCTGCTGTGCAACAGCCAGCAGCACATCGCAACCCAGCAGGACAGCGCGCACCAGCTGCGTGCCCTGATGCAGTGGGTAAAACGCGGGCACCTCCGCCATGCGTGTGCCGCGCAGGCAACGCGCACGCACTGCGATGCGCTGCCTGTGTGGTGTGCAGCGGCAGCGCGTTTGCAGGTGCCCCCCTGCCTGCGCCTGGTGTGCGTTAACAGCAGCCCGCGCGCGTCACTGTGGCCTGCGCTCCAGGTGCAAGCGCGCCTGCGCTGTCTGGCGGAGGATCCAGGGCATCCAGCGGTATGGCCTTGGCTTCCCACATGAGCGTCAGTGTGCCCGCGTCCGGGCCCTCAGGGCGCTGCTCGCTGGAGGAGCAGGAGCATGCCCCCCACCACATGCCCCCCCGCGACGAGCAGGGCGGGGGCGGGGCGGCACGGCAGCCGCCTGCTGGCACACCAGGTGTGTGGGAGTTCCATTGCCTTCAAGCTGCCTGCTGCCCAGCAGCGCACCCCCAGCATGGAGTGCTGGCTCCTCCCAGTAGCCCTCGCGATGCCAGCGCCTGTTGCTCCCCGGCCTTGCTGCCAAGCTGCCCTCGCGATGCCAGCGCCTGTTGCTCCGCGGCTTAGCTGCAGAGGCCCGCAGCTGCGCGTGGCCTTCCGGCCCCGGTCACGCACCCATCTGCACATTGGAGCACAGCTGAGGCCTGCGCTTGGCCCCCACCTCCACAACACTGCGGCCCTGGACCCTGCGCCTCGCTTTGCAGGCAGCAGCCCCCCCTGCGAGGCGCCGGGCAGCAGCAGCTTGGCGGAGGCAGGAAACACCTCAGGCCTCACATCCTCGCACTCCCTCATCAGCACGCCCGGCCCCAGGTGAGCTGGCGGCGGGGCGGTGTGCGCGGCGTGCAGGAGAGTCGGCTGCCGGCGCTTGACAAAGGGCATGATGGGCAGGCAGTGCACAAGGGCGCCCAGGAGTGCTTGGCGCCTAATGGGCAGAGAGAGGCCCATGAGAGCGGCGCTGACAATTTGGGCTTCCCACGTGTCCCTCCTCCCCGCGCTCCCTCCCCCCCTCCTCCCTTACGCATTCGGTCTTCTTCATGCATGGTCATCTTGAATTGGATGGAATACCCCACAGGGTGGTCCAGAGAGATGGCACTGTCTGCTTCCTCCTCTGCTGTGCAGCCTGCCCTCGCCCTACTCTGTGGCGCACCCATACACGGAGCAGCCAGCGCAGCCGCAGCAAGTGGCGAACGAGGCGGCGTGAGCAGTGCCTCGCAGTCCAAGAGCTGCGTGCAGCTGTCAGGAGCTGTCAGGTAGCCGTCAGGGAGACATCAGGGAGGCGTCAGGGAGGCGTCAGGGAGCTGCGGCTGTGGGCGTGGGCAGCTGGCTTGGCGGACCCACTCAGCCGGGCCCCCTGCAACGAGGGCGCGCCCACTTCCATGAGGCTTTTCCCACATGCGCTTGTGATGGGTGCCAGCAGCGACGCGCTGGGGCAGAGGGGTGTGAGCGCTGGGGCAGAGGGGTGTGAGCGCTGGGGCAGAGGGGTGTGAGCGCTGTGCGCTAGACCATGTGTCTAAGCAGCGCCAAGGCAGCCGCGTGCCTCAGGCCATGCTGAGTAGAGTGGCAGGGTGCAGGGGCACTGGGGGGCGCGTGCCCTCCTGGAGTGCTCCAGAGCGCTTACGCAGAGGGCGCGCGTGGCGTCATGGCGTGCTGTGTCCCAGCTGCCCCAGCTGCCCAGCCGCACGGCCATGTTGATTGCGCTGCCGCCTGCGCGAGGCTCCTGCGCCGTGGGCTGTTCCGGCTGTGTGGGCTTCCGCGCACGGGGACGCCTTGGCCTGGCTGAGGGGCCTGGCGGACGGAGGGAGGCCTTGGCCTGACCGGCCACAGCGGCGCACAGGGAGGTCCCGCGAGGATGTGTGCTCTTGCCTGCCCTTGCACCCGTGCAGCATTGCTGCTGCTACCGCCCCGGATAACAATGGGCTGGCGTGTTTGTTGCATGCGGCAGTGGGTGGGGACGTGGGTGTGCGGGAAAGGTTGGAGGTGTGGGTGGGGTCTTGAGGGGTACCCCAGGGTAGGTGGCCCGGCTGCATATGCTCCGGGGTGCGTTGGTGGATGTGCTTGAATATGAGAAGCTACCACGAATGACTTACTGCACCCAAGGGTCACGGCCTAAAGCACCTTTGGGCGGCATGCAGGAGCGCAGGCAACCAGCGGGTGCTGCTCATAGACGACGCTCACTCCATTTATCCCTTGCGCGCTGGCTCAACACAGCAAGCGTAGACGCGCCTGGACAAGTTTGGGGTGCTGCTGTATTGCTGGTGTGGTGTGAAAGCAGGCAAACATAGTTTCAAGTTAGCCAAATGCAAGCATGCCCGCATGACCTACATGTAAGCCGGGTGCATGCTGCTGGGCAGCTGCAGGCTTGTTCAGAGGTAGTAGGTCCAAAGGAGTGGTAACACTTATCTTGCTAGTCCAGCACATGAGAATTACACACGTCCTGTGTATTCATGCACATGTCTGTTTGCTGTCTTGTACGTGTCGTGCTCTAGGTGCACGTATGTGTCCAAAATTGTGCAAATGTGAGTGTGTCAAGGTGCCACACATTTTGAGTCTATTTTGATGACTGTGCTTCAGCTGTATGAAAAATTGATACCCTTTTTGTCCTCGACAAGTATTTAGTTGTGCCACTGCTTTTGCTGCTCAGTTTAGTACGTTAGAATGTTTGCTCTTCCTGTGGCTTGCAAGCACTCTGTCCTGTCCCCCTAGGATCTGCCATTGCCTGTGAGCACTGGAGTGTAGGCTTACTCCTGTGTTCAAGGCTACAATCCCTGGAGCAGTTGTGGCCCTGTGAGTGCTCGCGAAGTTTGGGGAAGCGCCCACTTGAAAGCTCTGCTGTGACATGGCTTTCCCACAGCTAAGCAGCTGCGCCTGCCCTATGCTTAAAGGGCAGCTAGTTACCCTTCTACAGCCTGCCCAGGTCCATCTTGACAAGCCTGTGTACATGTATAGGTTGCTGCCGACCAATTTGCGAGGACTACGCTGCAAACGATGTGTTTGTCTTCAAGCCAAGGTGGAGAATTTTCTTAGGAATTTATGCTTGTTATAATTTTTGGATGTTTTTGGATTAACTCAGGTGCTTCCTTATGGCTTTGCAAAATGGCTGTTCATGCATGCTTTGTGCTCTGGTCACCTCCATACAGTGAGTACAGGGACGTACTGGACTAGGCGCATGAGACTTGCATGAACGAGGTTTACATCCTTAGGAGTCAACACGCTTTTCTTCTATGGGTTGACTGTGCATTTACGGAAGGTGCGCATTTCCATGCACATACTTCGAGTGACGTAAGTTTGCTACTATGAAAGGCACTTGCTCAGGAAGAAATACTTTTCCATAGCATTTGACTTAGTATACAGCATAAGTATGTACCAATAAAGGTGGCTTGCGCTGCGCCTACCTTTGCACTTGTACTGATTCAGATAGACTCCAGTGGGCTTGATGAATGATGTTTTCCCCCTGATTATTGTGTTTCTTGTGTTTGCTGCACCCTGTAAACTTGATGTCTGCCATTCTGAAGTGTTTCAGCCAGTTTGACATCATGTAAACATGATGTTTCAGAAGTTGAAGCATGCCAAGTGGCAAACAGGACACCTAGACTAATATTGCGAGTTAGGGTCGACCGCCAGCCTGGCCATTAGGCTGATTGATTTATGGCCGGCTTTTCCTGCCAAAAATAACCCATGATGTCTGAGATTGAATGGCAGAGTTTGTTATGCCGTTTAGAAAGGAAATCAAAGACAGCCTGACAAGGCAAGGCGTACAAAATCCAAGGGGCCTCCACAGAAAAGGATTGGCAGAGAGGGAGAAGAGAGGAATGACTTGATCTTTCTGAGAGAGAACGCAAACAAGTCTTGACGCGCGAGTTCTGCGCAGGGAGACCACATGTGGATGGGTGCAGTGGAAAAGGACGTGCTGCTCATCTTGTACGTCATAAGCATTGCACGAGTCACAAGTTGGGGAGGTATTGTGACTTTAGGTCATCGTTTCAACTCGCCTTTAGGGCACTGCTGTGCCTGCGCGCGTTCTTTTACAACAACAACAACAACAACAACAACAACAACAACAACAACATCAACTCGTAGGGACGAGGTACAAATAGTGAGGTGGCATCAGAGGCGCACTCCATTCCGCACACAAGCGTGTGAATTAGAGATTGAAGATCTAGGAGGGGAGAGGCAAACTAAGAATGGCAATCTCAATGTTGTAGCTCTCCAAAGGGTTCATATCAGCAATACCCCACCACACTTACTTCATTCTACTAGCCTGAGGACTTAAATAAAATTTAGCATTGAAATCTGAGTAACAGATAGGGTGCCCCTGCGAGAAGGCTTGTTCATAGGTGTTGCAGCCCCGCAATCCCTCAAAGGCGGGCAAAGATCATCAAACATGATGTCCGAAGCCCAAAATGTCTCTGCTGGAGGCATGAGCTTGAGGCCAGCATGTAGGACCTTCTTAACATGGCACAATTCAAGTTGTTGTGGACTTGAAGCTCTACACCAAGAACGCTGTTGGAAGCATGCCAGGTGGCAAACAGGATGCATTTTACTTACCCATAGTACTTCTAATAGTATTTTAAGCCCCTGATAGAAATTACCCAACAATCAGAATGAGCAGGTAAAAGCTCAACCTACAAGTTGTAGGCTAGCCTTCTGGCTTTTTTAATAGTGGTAGCTAAGAGGATCAGCAAAGCGTCTGCACCTCAGTTTTTGCCTTAATAGTCTGCAGCAAGTCATTTTTTGGTCGTGGCGGTTATGCAGACGGATGTAGAAGTTGAAAAGGACCATCTTATCTGCGCATGGGCACCGGAAAAAAGGGGGAAGGGTTTGGGGTGGGGCCAATCCAAAAAAAAACATCCTTCCAAGAATTCCTTCCTCCTGATGACACAGTAAGATTTACAGTACATGTATACCTGATACCTATGCATATCTTTCATTTTTCATCAACATCCTACCCTTATCGAGGACCCCTCAATCAAGAAACAAGGGCTGCGCATGCGTCTTTGTTTTAGCCTCTATGTGTGTTTTTGAGACTTTCCAGGATACGCAGCTTCACTCATGTATTATTTTTGAGAAATTTACTTCAATCAATTCTTCTCTCGCCTTGTTTAACTTTCTGTAGGTTGGTTGCTGCTTAGCCAAAGTCGTAATTATTGCGTGCAGGCCAGCAGGTATATTTACGATACTTAATCTCATTAAATTCTAAATAATATCAAATCATCACATGATTGAAAACACTAGACGATAGGTGGAGCTGTCAGGTCCCCAAGACTGATCATTCTTTTCTATACAATTTGATTGGGTTTTGAGAGGTCATGGGTTCAAGCGAATCAAAACCCAACTCGAGCACATCTGCAAAATTCAGAGCCATTGCTGACAACTTTACAAGTTTAGACCAAGGTGTGCAATGCTCATTCACTTGCAATGAGTGCTGGGTTGCGGGTGCTGTGGGGGCTGAGCCTTTTTAAACAAGGAGCTGCACATACCTTCCTGGGTTAGTCTGTGTTTTGCTTTGCCAAAAGTTATTCCTGGGTGTATTAATGCTTCTTATTGTATGTGTGTTCTCACTCTGCATTTTTATGCCACGACCATGTGGCCGCTGAAACTGACGCTGCAAAGACACCTTTAACACTGCGCATGCTAATCCGATGCAGTGCAAAATGCTCTGCGGCAAGCTGGTCTGGAATCGAGTAATTTGATCGTTGCCCTAGACTACACCAAGGTGGGTCAAGCCAGTAGTGTGGGAAACTCCCAACTGTGTGGGAAACGTGCGAGCTGTACTCGTTTGGCAAGCAAGGCACATACGCGTGTATGCTGAGTTTGCAGGCACTGACAGTTGATCCACGGGCTCTCGTAAGAGTTGCTCACCCTAATGCGTCTCATCAGTCTGAGTTGCTAGACACCTGTGATGCCAGTCAGCTGCACTGACAGTGGCGTGCCTCTCAGCAGGACAGCAGGAGGAGCAGGATATCCTCACAGTAGATTCCTTGTCTGTCCTTGATGCACCTGCTGCCCTCAAAAAAATCCTTGCTTCCTTGTCAGTCCCGGCAAGTCGTTATTCCTCTTTATGCACCACCCATCTTTCCACATCCGACTAGAATCATTCCAGGAGCTTATGTCCCAACTGAAGCTTTCATCATGACCAAACCACTGCCTGCAGAGCAACGAATGGACAGGCAAGCACTCTTTTAATGGTCAGAACCTGCATGTCATCGGGCAAGCTCCTAATCCCTATGAGCAAGCAATCACCATCATCGGAAGGACCTTGGAGGCTTTTGATGACGACAACATGTGAGCTCGTGCACTTTGGCAGAGCATGCGCTTCTGCACCTGCAATGGCCTCGGGAACAGTCACACCAGCAGGACTTAGAATCTTGTTTAGATAGGGCTCTTGCCATCAAATGCTATGAAACCTGGCACCAAGCCCCACCCGGTATTGTGCACAGTACTTACCCAGCTTTGTGGTTCCCCTTATGCACAGAACTTGGATTTACTAGCGGCACAAATACAGTATTCACCCACTGAACGTGCCCCTGATGGATTCCACCCACTTTCAGGCAAAATTTGTTAAGTGCGTGAGCCTCGTAGGATTTCATGGGGTCCCGTTTCCTTTGACCGAGGGAAATATGGAAAAAGGTTGAGGGAGGGAGAGGCAGGTAGAGGCATGGGAAAGAGAAAGAGAAGGAGAGTGCACAATATGTGTTTGCAAGCGCTCCTTGGGCGTGCCACGTATCTCCAGCCACTGGCCCCTGTCTTGTGAATATGTGCCCTGATCTCCTGGTTCCCAAAAGAAAAAAAATCACATTCCCCGGTCCCATCATGTTGGCAGGATTCCTGTGTATGGCTTTGGTGATGTGATGACGCAAGACAGATCCGTCTTCAGTTTTCTCCCGAATGATCAGGTGTGAGCCGCGTGCGCGAACTAGCCCTTCAACGCTGTCTTCCTTTGTTCATGTGGTCATGCACACTCCTTGTGCGCTCATTACACCGTGTCAAAGGTCTAGACCCTTGGCTGCAGTGGAGTGAAAACTGCTTGGATGGGGTATACACTAAAAATGCAAGGTTCCAACTGTGTTTCGGCTTGCTTTAAGTTCAGGCGAAAGCAGTGGTTGCAATGATTTGATCATTCCCTGCCAACCGCGTTTCCTGCATGGATCAGAGCCTGCACACCATGTCGTCCGTTCTTCACCGGTACAGAGAGCTCACGCCATCAGTCAAGCTTGCAGGTGCGAGTTTTGCAAGGGAGAGGTGGGCGCTACAGCATGGAGTTTTGCAAGCAGCACTTAGCAAGGGAGAGGGGGGCGCTATGGTATGAAGTTTTGAAAGCAGCACTTGTTGTTTGGGTAGGGCTCCTGATAGGCACAGCATGCCACTCTGTTCTGATTGGGATGAGCTGTCTATGAACGAAGTGAGTCACATGTTCTCTGGTGGATGTAGGCTGTTCAGATCAATTTTGGACAAAGCCCGAGCTTTGTATCCATGAAAGGCAGACAATGCTTTTTTATGGCATGTATGTCTTTGCTGTGGCGACTTGTGTACACATTAGAAAGAGCTACCGTTTCAAAGTTGTCCAGGTACATACAATACAGCATTGGTGACATTTGTATCCATATGGGGGCAGCACTCTAAAGCCTGTGGCCAGGTGCACGGGCTGCCTGCAAATATACGCCACCTCAGGCATATGAAAAGCAAACGGAGGTAGGCGCACACGCTGCTGTACGCACACGGAAGTGAAGCACGCATGCACACACGCACACACTTAGATACAGAACCTGCGTGCTCAGATGAACACACACGCGCTCACATGCACAGGCCCCACCTCCTTCGCCCCCGCCATTTACCAAGCGATGCGCATTGTGGCCTCTCATGGCAACCAGTACCACATCTTGCTCATCGTGGGTGAGTGAACGCCTTCCTATGAAAATTGTAAGCAAACAAGTGCTCATGCCTTTTCTCAGTCCTCTCATGGCGCCTCTTCCATCTGCTGCTGCTTTTCAAGCTGTTGTGTGCAGGGTTCACAGAACCTGCTCCCCCCTCCCCCTTAAATTCCGTCAATGTAAGATGAGGCTGCAGCTGCTGCCCTCCAGCTGTTGTGTACAGGGCAATGTGAGCCGTCACAGCCGGCCGTGTGACAGCTTTGCATGCCTCAGTTCTATCCACTGCCTGGAGCGCCTGGTCCTTAGACCTGCCGTGGCTCCTGCGCCTTGGCTGCCTCCTAGAAACCTGGGGTGTGTGGAGATGTGTGCTCCATCGAGATGCGTGCTCCATCGAGATGCGTGCTCCATCGAGATGTGTGCTCCATCGAGATGCGTGCTCCATCGCAATGTGTGCTCCATCGAGATGCGCGCTCCATCGAGATGCGTGCTCCATCGAGATGCGTGCTCCATCGAGATGTGTGCTCCATCGAGATGAGTGCTCCATCGAGATGTGTGCTCTTCTGAGGGGGGATCGATCAGACACACGGCATGCAGTGACATGACACCCCTCTTTTATAAAAGGAATGAGGGAAAAGGCAAGCTGTGAGGGTGCCCCATAATTGTGTGCGTGCATGCGCCCTTGCGGTGTGGAGCGGCGCCTTTGACGCTGTGTGTCCCCAAACAACATGCCGAGAGTGCCGCACACACGCCTCTCTGTTGAGACCCTCAGGTTCAACAAGCGCGTGCGTCTTGACTCACAACCTTGAATATTTGTTGCACATCTCGTGGCTCATGATCTTGAAGATGCGCAGCCACCGCCACATGGAGACGCGCACATAATGTGAAAAGTCTTGAGGACGCGTAGCCACCTCCCCCGCTTAACATGGGCTGCTTGTCCGTGTTTGCCTGCAGCTGATGGCCAGGTCACAAGACCTATTGATTTGAAGAAGGGGCAGCTGAGCTCGCAGGAGAGGGACACAATGGATGCGATCGTGGCAGCAAGGCAGGTGTCAGCAGTACAGCGTTGTGAGCCGGTGGTGTTGAGTGCACTATGAGCAATTGTGGAGGTGTCCTGTGTGTTTGCGTGAGTGGGGTCTAGATAACTCAGCATAAGCGGGAACACATGATGGATGCCATTGTGGCAGCAAGGCAAGCGTCGGTGTGGAAGGAGTGTCCGAGGTGGTGGTGCTATTTGCGAGCACATTGTGAGCTATTGTGTATTTGTGGGCACATTGTGAGCACATTGTGAGCTATTGTGTATTTGTGAGCCGGTGGTACCATTTGTGAGCACATCGTGAGCTATGCATGATGTTGAGGGACTTGGGCATCGGTTCCCCACATAAGCATGCATACACGGGGCGTCCGCGCAGGTGCCAGTGCCCCATTTGCACATGCATGCGTTGGGTGCTTGTGCGGGGCTTGGTACGCCATATGTACATGCATGCACGGGGCCCCCGTCCGGGCGTCGGTGCCCCAGGCACTTGCACATGCATGGGATGGCTTTGTATGGGCAGGGCCCTGTGTCCTGCCTAGCTCTGAGGTCCGCGGCTTTGCATGTTTGATGCCCTGGGGAGGCAACAGCGAGAGTGCCAGATACTGTTGCACAGGGCAGAGCCCTGTGTCCTGGCTAGCTCCGAGGTCCGCAGCTTTGCCTGTTTGATGCCCTGAGGAGGTAATGGCCAGTGTGCCAGATACTGTCGCACCGGGCAGAGCCCTGTGTCATGGCTGGCTCCAAGGTCAAGTGGGCCCACATGTTTGGCAGGCAGCCACCGCATCACATCACTCTTTTCCTCACTGCTGCATCAGCATATGCCCTTCCAAAACGACCATCAAGCTCCTCCACGAGGCACTCCATCATTCCTTCCTTGGGGCCGCCCTAAACTGTTCTTCCTCTGATGGAGTCCCAAGTAGTTTGGGTGCACACATACACACGCGTATGCAAACATTCACACACATGCAAATAAACGCACGCAATCGCGCTTCCGTTGCGCCTCATGCTCATATCATTCGTGGCCAGGATATGCGCAATGTGGGCCTCCCTGCACGTCATGTACGCAGTGCTCTGCCGCTGTCGATCATCATGGTGGGCGTGGGTGATGGGCCCTGGGAGGTAAGCGCAGCTCACCTGTATGATGACGGGGCATGACTGGCCCCTGGATTGATCAGCACGGCTCACCTGCCTGGGTAATGGGTCTTGAGAGGCTGGCGCAGCTCACCTGCTTCTATCGGGTGACAGGCCTCTGAGCGTCTGGGGGGAACCTCTAGGTATCGGGGCTCCCTTATGGCATTTGGGCACCTTTTGGGGCACACAGGCGTCAAAGAAATGGGGCATCTCTGGAGACACGTGGAGATGGGTCCACACCCGGCCGCCCCCAGGTACCAATAGGTACCAGCTTGGGTGTTTTGGCCACTTCTCCTTCAAGTAACTCAACACTGGGCGTGAGGGCTCTGGTAGTGCCATCTGCGGCTTTACTGTTTGTATTACTCACATGCATGCGCACCACATTGATCAGCCACTTGCACTTGAGCTGGACGCTTGAGGTCGTCCAAACTTAACGCTTCCATGGCCCTAGTTGCGTGCCTCTATGCCCGAGGCTCTGGCTCTGTGCCCCTATGCCCGAGGCTCTGGCTCTGGCTCTGTGCTTTCATGGCTCTGTGCCTCAGTGTTCCCATGGCTCCGTGCCTCAGTGCTCCCATGGCTCTGTGCCTCAGTGCTCCCATGGCTCTGTGCCTCTGCCCGCATCTGCCTTGCAGGTAATGCAAGAATTTGACGACGCCATTCCTGCGCGGCGTTTTGACAACTTCCAGTTTGTGAACTTCACCAGTGAGTCAAGCGTTGGGGCCATGCCTTCAACGAGCATGCACCAAATGCACCCTTACCAAAACAAACACCAGTGAGTCAAGCGTTGGGGCCATGCCTTCAACGAGCATGCACCAAA